>Ga0272440_1000414_pt1 | contig 36431 bp, 30 predicted proteins | sample SSMMMBAug17_FD_192440 | JGI IMG/M metagenome (GOLD analysis project Ga0272440, IMG submission 192440) | Marine sediment archaeal communities from Little Sippewissett salt marsh, Falmouth, MA, United States - SSM-MMB-Aug17 | ecosystem: Environmental > Aquatic > Marine > Wetlands > Sediment ...
GAATCGGTATATTATTCAATAAACTTGATCTCTGGAAATACCTTGACTTTTTAGACTGAAAACTATAAGAAAATCATGAATTGTTTAGATTATTAATATATAAAGAAAGGAAGACAATGATCAAATTAAATATGGCATACAAAAAATTGGAGCCTGCGTATCTTTTTTCAGATATTGCTCATCGTCTCAAACAATATGAAACGAATCATCCTGAAATAAAAGTGATTAAACTAGGCATTGGTGATGTGACAGAGCCTTTACCTGATGCCTGTATACAAGCTTTACATCAGTCTGTTGATGAAATGGCTTCTAAGAAAACTTTCAAAGGGTATGGTCCTGAACAAGGATATGATTTTCTTCGTGAGGCGATTGCAGAAAATGATTATAGAAGCCGAGGCGCCAATGTATCTGCTGATGAAGTATTTGTCAGTGATGGTACAAAATGTGATATTGCAAATTTTCAGGAATTGTTCAGTAAAGATATCAAAGTTGCAGTAATGGATCCTGTGTATCCTGTATATGTTGATACCAATGTAATGGCGGATCGAACAGGTGTGTCATCTGAAGGTCGATTTGATGGCATCACATACCTGGAATGCACACCAGAAAACAATTACATGCCTGAGTTACCCAAAACGCCGGTCGATTTAATTTATTTGTGCTATCCCAACAATCCAACCGGTCAAGTTATTACCAAAGAAGAGCTGGAAAGATGGGTGCATTACGCAATAGAACATCAATCGCTTATTCTTTATGATGCCGCATATGAATCGTTTATTCAAGATCCGGAACTCCCCCACAGTATTTATGAGATTCCGGAAGCCAGAAAAGTTGCTGTGGAGTTCCGAAGTTTTTCCAAAAGCGCAGGCTTTACCGGGCTTCGTTGTGCATACACAGTTGTACCTGAAAACTGCCTGGCAGATATACAAGATCAAAAAGGATATAGCCTCAGGGGATTTTGGAATCGCAGGCAATCAACAAAGTTTAATGGCGTATCATATCCTGTCCAATGTGCAGCACATGCTGTTTATTCAGAAGAAGGCCAGGCACAAGTCAAAACATTGATTGATTATTATTTAAAAAATGCGACTGTCATTCGTGAAGCGTTTACATCTATGGGATATCAATGTACAGGCGGTGATAACTCTCCATATATCTGGATTAATGTAAAGGCAGATTCTTGGAATTTCTTTGATGCGCTTCTAAATAAAACTGGTGTTGTGTGTACACCTGGAATTGGTTTTGGGAAATGCGGGGACACATTTATTCGGATAAGTGCGTTTAATGCTTACCAGGCTGTTCTTGAGGCGGTTGAACGTATTAAAAAATCACATGATGAAGTACTTCAAGAAATTGATAGAAATGTAAAATCATAATTGATGAATGTTACCTTTTGCGATTTCTATACAACGACGGAAATCTCGAAAAAAAATGATGAGCAATTTGTATTCACCGGCAATTTTGGTTCCACTCAAAAAATAAGGTCGTGAAGAGACGTAGCATGCTACGTCTCTTCAGTACAATTACCTCAAAACAAACAATATCAATAATGAGGAAGTTATTTTCAGAGCATCCCTTAATTTTTTAGGGGTGAAAAACGTTCATATATTTTCGGTTATAAAGAATTCTTTCCAAATACATCAAGCCAAATTATTTATCAGATAAAAAGAGAGGCGATTAATGACTCAAAAACCAGTCAGTGCAACACATGCCACTTCTCATCAAATCAATGAACTGATATTACATTTAATGTACATTCAGCAGGATGAAGAAAATCAAATCATTGCACAAGCGAAACTTGAATGTCTTAACGAACACTTTGATGACAAACAATCAATGATCACTGAAGCGTATCAATTTATCTTATCCTGTCCCATTCAACAGGATGAACTCCAATGGTACTTGACACAATATCATATCTGGCCATCAAATAAGCACAGTGAAAAAGCGAAAAAAATTGAAAATCAACTCATCAAATGGGGAAACGATTTATATCATACAGTTTTTCATGATACATGCAATGATGTATTGAGGACTTGGTATCAATCGACCTGCAAACAACACTCTTTTTCAGTGTGGTTTGATTTTGCATCACATGAGCAATACAATGATCGTGCACTCAATTGTGTTTTATCCCAACCCTGGCATCTCATTCACAATGGCTTTGAATACATTTTTAAGAAAGAAAATCGCCCGGTACATATTCGGTGCCAACTTCCTTTTATGAGTAACTGGGATATTCCCCCTAAAACTCTCCCTGTTCGCGTTTTAATCGTAAATTCAAGGCCTGAAGATGATGACACGCTCACAAATACAGATCATCGTTCAATAGCAAAACCAATATTTGAGGCAGTACAACGCCTGGGAAATCATGTTTCAATTCATCTATTAAAACCACCAACCTTTTTGGAACTCGAACTGACACTGGATGTGGCCAGACAGAAAGGGCAACCATATCATGTGATTCACTTTGATGGTCATTGGGAACAGCATCCAGAAACAGGCCTGCCAGGATACTGCTTTGAAGCTCCTGAAATGATACATGATTCGCAAAAAAGAAATAAATGCATTATTGACGCCAATCAACTGGCAAACTGTATGCAATCATTTGACATTCCGATTGTTTTTTTAGGAACCTGTCAACATCCGACAAATTCTTTTTTTCATGTCATTTCTAATATGCTGCAAAAAGGAGTTTCATCTATCGTTACATTTCCCTATCAATTGATGTCTGAAACACTGACACGATTTTTTCAATCTTTTTATCACGCATTGATTCAGGGAGATCACGTCTCGCAGGCCATTTTTGCAGCCCAAAAAGCGATTCAGTTTAATGCACTAAAAAAAGAAGTATTTAAGGATCGTCCTGTGTCTGTCCATGATTGGTTTGTGCCTGCATGCTTTCAGGGAAGTGACCCGAAATTATTTGATCATGAGAAAAATATAGATTTTGAACCCAATATACATGAAGAAAAACTCAGCTTACTTGGTTTGCCATCAAATACTTTTGTCAATCGGTCTCAAGAATTTTTGTATATTGAACGTTGTTTAGAAAATGAAAACTGGGCTGTGATTCAAGCCAAACCCGGTGAAGGAAAAACTGCACTGGCTGTGGAAATGGCCCGCTGGCTTCTTGAAACATCTCGTGTTGAGCAGGTTGCTTATGTCAAGCTAGACTATTTATCAACTGCATCATCAGTAATAAATCAGATTGGTGATACCCTTTTTGAAAAGCAATTGCTGCAGAAAAAAGGATCTGAGGAATACACCTACGAAGTTCTGAAGAGAATACTTGAAAAACGAACATTAATTATTATTGATAATATGGAACATGCCTGCCCCAAATATAAGGATAGTTTGATAATGAATGACTTGGAAGTGATATACTCGATTTATAACTTATGTTTCAGATTACTTGAAATTCCAGAAACGATAATAATATTCAATTCGCATCAATCGTTAGAAGAACCTTTTGATGATAAAAAAAATATATTCCACCTGAATCCGCTAAGTAAGAATTCGGCCATTGAATTGCTCTATGCATTTATGAAAGATGGGGGGTATCATTTTAGACATCCCCCTGAAGGTCGTCCTGAAGGAGATATTGAACGATTGCTTAAAGCGGTTCATTACCATCCCCAATGTTTAAAATGTCTGGCACCAACAATTGATCGAAGAGGTATCAAGCTGGCCATCAGAAAGATAGACTTCCTGATGAATAAGATTTCAAAACATTATTCTGATCCCATAGAATGTGCATTGGCAGCAAGTTTTGAATTAACGATTCAGAGGTTTTCAAAGGAAGCCCTTCAATTTGTCGACTACCTGGCAGTTTTTCATGAAAGTATTAATCAGATGATCTTTACACAAATGACCGATGATATTGCATCAATAATTGGTCATTTATTACAGGCATTACAAACTGATGATCCGGATGACATGGATGACATGGATGACGAATCTGATCAACACAGTTCTTTTGGAATATCCGAAATGTCAAGGATGAAAGATTCATTATTCGATATCGACGATATGGAAGATACCCCTTTTGACGAATTGAAAAACGAATTAATCCAAACGGGTCTTGCCTGGGACTATCGTGATCAACTTATTGTATACCCGGAACTGAAAACATATATCGAGAACCGACTGACACGGGAACGTTATTTAGAAATTAGAAGAAAATGGGCGCGGGGTATGGAAGCGTTTATTCTTTTTATGAATAGTAAGTTCTCTGACAATCCTTCTTTTTTCATGCAAAAAACAGTTGTAGATTTACCAAATATTATGGCATTTATATCATATTGTATCCACGAAAAAAGTCCGGAAGATATTATTGAAATAATTGATCTATTGGACCCTATCTTAAATGAAATTAAATATGATTCCATCTTAAATCAGCTGGACCTGATTCGAGATAAACTGCTTGAATTTATGAATGAACAAACTGATGATTGACCTGATCCATAAATACGAACAAAAGCTTTATCATGGAGGACTGGTGGCCTCAGGTAATGCATTGATTGGGGCGTTGGACGACACATGTATATGGAATCAGTCTCATGAACGTCTGGCGGATTTTGAATCTATTCTGAATGCATTACCGATCAATTCACTTGTTTTTGCACCGCCTGCGTTGCCTTATGGCCGAATTATTGATGATTTATCAGCGAATTTCAGACAGTCCATTTGTCCACAAGACACTGAAAGTCGAACTTTTTTACATGAACTTCCCATCATACGTCAATGGGATCTGGACAAAATTATTGAAGCCTTATCTCATAGAAAGGCTGTCATTATTCCCAAAATGGGTGTTATTGCATGTGGCGCGTTAACCCCTGAACAAGCCTTTGTGGTATATAGTTCGCTTTGTTTTGCTTGTTTTGTTGCTTATTTTTCTGATAAACTCGAACGTGCGTATAAAAAAAGATTATCAAGCAATGAATTAGATGATATATACGAATTGCTTAATCACGATCCGGGTCCTGCTTCAGATTTACCAGACTTAACCAAAGGGCCATTCAAAACAGCAGATGATGTTTATCATGCCATGAGAGAAGTGGGGGCTATGACAGTTTTTTATGGACTTGTCGATTCATATTTTGGTAATGTTTCATATCGACAAAATGATATTTTGTATATCAGCCAAACTGCAAGTTCACTGGATGAACTCAGGGGGTGTATTGATCCCTGCCCACTTGATGGTTCATCATGTGCAGCAATTACAGCATCAAGTGAATTTTCTGCACATAAACAAATTGTGCAAAACAATCAATTTAAAGCAATTTTGCATGGACATCCCAGGTTTAGTGTTGTGATGTCTATGTTTTGTACAGATCGAAAGAATTGTCGCAATCGAGATAGGTGTCATACCCATTGTTCGGGGAATCGTAAAATTGATGGCATCCCAATCATTCCAGGTGAAGTTGGATGTGGTCCATATGGGCTGGTCCATACATTACCCAAAGCGTTTGATGATAAGGGGTCGGTTATTGTTTATGGTCATGGTGTATTTACAGTGGGAGAAGTGGATTTTATTTCTGCTTTTCAACGACTTGCTCTTACAGAAACAATATGTCGGGAAACGTATGTGAAATGGATTCAAAAACATTTATAAAAAAGCACAGTCTTAAAGATAGAATATACGAACTCCTTGAGCCTTATGGCGGTCGGTTTCAATCCACCCCTGGTAGTCTGATTGTTGATATTTTCATTATCGTATGTATTTTGGTTTCCTGCTTGCTTATACCAGTCGGCTATTATTATCCTGAATATGATTCATTTTTTTGGCAATTAGAAATTGGTTTTACAATATTGTTTTGTTTTGAGTATCTCATACGTTGGGCTGTATCTGTAAATCCAATAACTTATCCATTTTCATTGTTTGCAATCATTGATTTTTTGGCCATTATGCCCACATTGCTCGTAATTCATGGGGATTATATTTTCTTACCATTTTTTAGGGGATTGCGTTTACTTCGTTTGCTTCGATTATTAAAGTTTATCCGCTATCGCATATTTTTTTACCGGGCCTATATTGGAATCAGAAACTGGTCCAGTGCACTGACACACCATTATCATCTTCGACAGATGCGTTTACTCTTTTTAGTTACGTTGGTATTCTGGATTCTAGGGTCAAATCTGTTGTATTTTACAGAAACACGATTGGCAGGTAATACAGGGCCTTATTCCAACTACTGGCAAGCATATTGGCATATCATTATTGTTCTGGTTTCCGGTATTGAAGATAAAGAGCCCTTGTCATTGCTTGGACGTATTGAAGTTTCATTTTTTCTCATTATTGGCATTTGTTTTGCTGGTCTGGTGACAGCCGAATTGGTTTCAATTCTGGTCAAAAAAATGAATCGTTCTGGTAAAATTCAGTTGAAAGCGCCTGCCAGCCGATTGCATCATCATATTGTAATTATTTCATTTAATTCTCATTTATTTAATATTATCAAACAAATCAATGCAGCGATAAAAGGTCGAAATCAGATTCTAATTGTCAGCCAGCGAGGGAACAATATTAAAATTGCCAATCCCAAAAAATATAGAAAGGTTTCTGCATTGTTTGGGGATCCATTAAGAAGATCCATTCTTGAACAGGCATGGATTGACAAGGCTTCCAGGGTAATTATTTTGTCATCAGACAAGGAAGAAAAAGAAAGTGCCCTTGAAAAAGACAATCGTTCATTGATGAAAGCTATTGCGGCCCTTTCATTCAATCCGGACGTGCATCTAACTGTTGAACTTCAATCTCAAGACAGCCTTCGCTATGCATCACATTTAGCAGGTGTCAGTTATATAGAAGCCAGGGAATTTGGTGAACGTTTGATTGGTCAGGCTGTAATGAATCCTGGCGTAACAGAAATATATACTTCCTTAATGACCTACACTGATGATTCCAGTGAGTTTTATTTAATCCCTGTACCAGAAGAACTCGTTGGAAAAACATTGAAACAGGCCCAGTTATTCTTTTTAGATCTTGATGATGAACCCATGATTCTGGTTGGTATTGATCGATCTCCGAGCCAGTTTCCAGCGACCAATTTTAAACTTAATCCGGTATCAGATGAAGATGGGCTATCGTCACCAGGGGTCATACTTGGAAAAAAAGATAATTTAATTATAATTGCATATGAGTTTCCATCATTTGCACGTGTCAATCAGGATGATTTATGGAAAGGTCGAATTCTTCTAAGGCATTAAACAATCACGTGGTAATCTGTAATTGCAATGAAAAGGTCAAGACCATTGTTGAAGAATTGCAAAACAGTACTGTTCAAACACCACTTGATATCGTATTAATTGTTCAGGATCCAAAACTATGGCAGGAATATCCAATCTGGCACCCCAAAATTACCGGTACTGCCCGATTTATCGTCATATATGGAAGCCCTACCGATGAATCTGTTCTTAAAAAAGCACAAATAAGCAGCGCCAGAGCGGCAATTATCCTGGCAGATCCGAAACATGGCAGATTAGCTGATGCACCATCATCACTCAATGCAATTGCCATTGAACGTGCCAATCCGCAGGTGCATACTGTCATGGAGCTGTTATCTTCAATGAACCGCCCCCATATTGAGCACTCTGAGATTAACGAAATCATTTGTTTGGGGGAAATTTCTGAAAAATTGATTGCATCCAGCTGCATTACACCCGGTGTAACCAATATTTTTGAAAACTTATTAACAACCGAAGATGGTACACCTCAAATCTTTATTGATCCCATTCCGAAACGTGCCCGGCAACTTAGTTTTCGACAATTATCCAGAAAATTTATTTTAAACGAGGCACCATTTGTTTTGATCGGTTTTATTAGACCTTTTCGAAATGAAACAAGAATTGTCATCAATCCAAAAGCCAGCGGCCTATTAAATAAAGATTCTCATCTGTCTGGTCAATCCAAATTGATCACAATGGGATATCAAAAGCCCGATTTTTTACCCTATCTATGAATTAACCGAAACAAGTCAAATTGAATCAGAACAAAAGATGTATGATCGTGCAACTTTGGTTTTTCCAAACGCATCATGTGCATGTATGTGTGAGTCAGTGATTGCCCGCCAGAATCGGAAAAACCATCGTTGTCCGATAATACTTAGATTGATTCACGAAAGGCACTTCGTGGATCGTAATGGCATATTCCTTGCTATATTCATGAAATCAAACCATATTCAATATTTTTCTGAAAAAAAGGATTTTGAAATGAACCGGATTATTTTTTTGATTTTTATTGTCATTATTTCTGGATGTACAATGAGCTATAAAGCATCCATCCCAATAATAGAGACACGCGTTACATTGAAATATGACAAGCCCTATCCTTTAAAAACAATAAATCCAAATTCTTACCTGGTTGTTATCAGTGATGAATGTGAGCAATATGAAAAATCTCAAGAACTACTTAAAATGTTAAAACAACGCCTGAAAAAAATTGGACTGTTTCAAATCACTGACCATATCGATAACTCAAGAAAAAGTCCGACATATGTTTTAAATATTCATCATTTTGTAGCCTCTCCTATTCAAAAAGCGAAGAAAGCTGGTATTCAGGATATGCATGAAATAGATAATATTTGTGAACAATCTGATGTGTTGCTTTCATTTGTCAGCCTGTTCGATCCGAAATTTTTCGAAATGAAACATGTCTTTATGATCAAATCCCTTTCAATGAAAACGTTTGAATCCAAAGGCCCAAAGTCGTTTGAAAACAAGTTAAGCAAACAAATTGTTTCTCAACTGGCTGACGCTATTTCTGTCTCACGCAAATCAATTGATGCCTATCTGTTGCCAGGGATGGATTTACGTGCAAAACGATATTTGATTCAGTATAATTATTCAAAAGCGAAAAAGCGTTTTAAATCAATTCTACCTGCCCTGGATTTTTCAAAAAAAACACTGTCCCACATTAAGAAACAGTATAAAACATGGCATCGGAGTCGGTTACGACATTTGGAAACAGATTTAATCAATTTTTATGGTTTTTTATTGGCATGTGAAGCCAGTGAGGCAGATCCTATTCAACTGCAACGCATATATAAAGGATATCAGAAAATTTTTACTCTGACAGGCTCCAGCCAGTTAATGAAAGCCTGTGCGCATGCATTGGGACGCAATAATAGTTAATTAAATGGGGATCTTATTTTTCGAGCATTCCTAAGAGATTTAAAAAGGAGTAAAATCAATGCATAGGAGACGACACCAATGCATAACGATATCATTAATATTGATGTTGATTATTGGTGGATGTGCAAAAAGTCAGTTGCGTGTGGCAACTTTCATTCGTCCGCCATCGAAAGTGATACGATTTCGAGACATTCAAACCATTTTGGTGCAACAACCCGATATTCAATTTTCCGGCAGCCTTTCTACAGATTTGAAACAGTTGTATCAACGCCATATTCAGGAAAGTATTGCCAATACTTTCAGTTACATGCCCTGGTATCAAATCCATCTTATTTGTCCAAACGCCCAATGTGAATTAATTACCAATCAAATCGAACAAAGTGGATATGAATGGGTCAATCCAGTTGTTTCTGAAAAGGAGTATCAAAAGCAACATCAATTATATATCAATGGTACTATTGAGACATCAATTCATAATCAGTCTGAAATACACTTATCATCGACCTTGAGCATTGTTCTTTTAGATCATGAAGGCAATGAAGTTTATGTTCGTTTGTTGGGAAATTTAACAGCAAAAGATCATTGGACCCCCAACCAATCTCAATGGGACCAGATATGTATGCATAGAAGATTGGCTCAAAAACTGTTTCAACTTGCGATTTCACATTTGATAGATGATATATATCCCAAAAAAAGCAACCAATTAATTAGCATTCATCGTAATGCTGATATTCGCGGTCGCTACCTTCTCGAAGCCAATGCATTTCCTGAAGCCCTTGCGCATATTGAAGCTTCCATCAGGAAAAAAGAAAGTGCATATATCAAACAGAAAAACAAGATTCTTGAAAAATACCAAAAACGAGAACAAAAAACCTTGAAACATGCTTCACCTGATATTGATTTTCGAGAGCAACGTATCGCAATGGCCAAAGAAAAAGAGGCTGAAATTGATAATGCCCGAAAATGTTTATCCGGGGATTACAAAAATTATGGCACCGCCCTTGAAGCGCTTGGATTTAATGATCAAGCAATCAATTATTATGAAAAAGCAATCAATGCAGATCCCAATAATTATATGGCCAAACTTGCTTTTCATCGCCTTGTTTATTTTCGAAAAGCCAGTAACAAAGAACTCGAATTAAGCCGCGAAATTACTGAACAGTCATTGAGGAGTCATGATGAATTATAATACAAACAACCGATTATTCTTATTCGTAGCGGCTCTTTTTTTTATCGGACTCGTTTTGCATGGGTGTACGACAGCCAATTCTTTGCCACAAAACAAACAATATCATTCACCTTTTTCTGGAATCCATCGGTTGCTATTGTTAGATTGTAAGACCGTGCCATCAAATATAAATGCCGGCATTTTTTCAGCTTCAAAAAGTGATATTCATATGCTTTCGCTAGGCATATGCGAAGCTTTTAATGATGTGCCCCATATTCGGCTGTCATATATTCCTCAACAAGAAATGATTCCTCAAAAGTCTGATTATGATGCGCTGCTTTCTGCTCAAGTCTGGTGGCAATTTAATGAAGAAATAAAGGCAAAACCACCCCGATATCAATTTGACTTAATTATTCAGCTTCAATTACACATCAAAAATGAGAATAACAGGATTCAAACACGCAATTTTTATATAACCGCCATGCGTCGTGAAGGTTTTATTGTTAACAATCAACTTTTTTTCTGTCGTCTGGAAGACAGTCCTCAGGGGGCATTGCCAGGCAGCGATATGATTCCTCAGCTATCGGAACGTATTTATCACTTGACAAAGTATCCGAAAGAATTACCTGTCCAAACACCTGAATTTTCAGATATGAAAAGTAAGATACTATTCGACGCCGGCGCATATAAGGCATTAATTTATTATATTGTCACATCACGACTATCCAAAAATAATTCAAACGCAATCCCTTATTTTTTAGATGCACGTCTCAGAGACGCAATCGACATTCTGTTTCAGAGTCATCAAAAGTCGCGGTATGAAAATTTTTCAAAACAGTATTTTCCTGAAATATATGCGCTTGGACTTTGCTTTGAGAAAACAGCTCGAATTAAAAGAGCGCTGGGATGTTATCGCTTCATCATCAAGTATGCACCAGAGTTATCGCGACAAAGTGCAATTGGCATTTCAAGGTGTTTGAATATTCTGGCAGTTCGAGATCATATTCAACTCGCAGGATTAAATATTCAACCTGATACCGCATTTAAACTTAAAAAAATAGACTTAAGTAAAATCGTACCTGATGAAAAAGCAATGGCAGCAACTGAATCACATTTCATTGATCCGAATCCAAGCCCAATAGAAGAGGTCATCATCAAAGAAACGTTTGATCAACATGAACAGAAAAGTAATGATGAAGAAACAGATATCATTGCCATCCAGATGTTTCTTGATCAATGGTTATCTGCCTGGCGATCAATGAAAACATCGGAATATTTTCGGTACTATGCAACTGATTTTCAACCTGAAGGCAATATGACATTTTATCAATGGCGGAAACAACGAAAAGAACGATTAAAGCGGAAATCTATTTTTGTATCTATCGTTGGACAGGCGGAAATCAAACGCGTGTCTGATACGAAAGCAGAAGTTTTGTTCGTTCAGGATTTCGAGTCCAAAGGTTTTTATTACAAGGACCGGACAAAAAAACGATTAATCCTTGTAAAAAAAGAATCAACCTGGAAAATAAAAAAAGAGCAGGTGATCGGCGTTGTTCCATGAATGTATTTTTTTATATCCTTATATTATATATTTGGTAAAAATTCGTTAACACGTATACCGAAATCATGATTTATAAGAAACCTAAAGATTCTAGACTGTGTGTCTCTTCAAAAGAAATCTTGTTTTCGAACATGTATATTTATAAATGTTTCTCCCCTTTTTTTTAATCATTTTAAACAAGTAGAGCGGGATTTGTCGCATATTTCCATTTTGCATTGACATAGATTTTTTGAAATTAATTATATTTTTTACCTATCCAGTTGCCTTTTCGTTCCAAACGTTATATATGTATCCACTAAGTTTTTTAAATTCAACATCGAAGCGGTGAATTCGACGTTTGAATTATTATTATTCACCATAACAAAAAGAGGTATCAATGGGTAAAGGGACTGTTAAATGGTTTAATGAGAATAAAGGTTATGGTTTTATTACACCTGAGGAAGGTGGAAAGGACCTTTTTGTTCATCATTCGGAAATACAAAAAAGTGGCGGGCGTGCCAATCTCGCGGATGGACAAACAGTAACGTATGAAGTTGGACAAGGGCAGAAAGGCCCATGTGCGAATAATGTCGTTCCGATCTAAATTCTTTGATTAGAAAGTGTTGAACCGCATAATGAAGCATTTCAGGTCATTTCGTAATGGATGGTTCACGAAGAACCGGAGATCTGTATGATAAAAGTCTGTTTTTAAGTAATCGGTCACATTTTTTGTGGTAGAATCTATTCGTAGTCTGGAGTCCAAATCTTTAGATTTGGGTGTCAGTTTCATTTCAATTCGACTCACAAATCTATGGATTTGGTAATTGGGTCTGGAGTTGGGACAAAAATGTGCCAAGAAATTTGTGGCCAAGGTGGCCTTTGCTCCATAATCATACTTAAATAACTTACGATCAAAAGACTTTTGTTCGCTGTTCGGGAGCCGTCCAATAATGGAGGAAACGTTTATTTGAATTCATGTCAACGATCTTTAAGATTTATAAAAGGACTTGTCATCCTAACTTGTTTTATATTGTTTGCCTGTGCTGCAGAACAGCCGGTAATGGAACCGGCTGCCGAGCGTGTCGCACCTGATGAAAGCAAGTATACTGATCAATTGATCACGCTGCTCAAGAAAAAAATGGAGAAGGACTATCAATCCGGAACAACCTTGAGGGGCGCGCACCCAAAACATCATGGTTGTGTCGAGGCGCAATTTATCATTGAGCCCGAATTGCCAGAAAATTTGCAAATAGGCGTGTTTAAGAATCCACGAACTTACCCGGCCCTGGTACGTTTTTCCAATGGATCGTCCATGGTACAACCGGATTCGAAAAAAGACGCGCGTGGAATGGCAATCAAATTATTGGGTGTCGATGGAAAAAAAATTCTTGAAGATGAAGCACATGAGATGACTCAGGACTTTCTTCTGATTAGTCATCCGGTTCTTCCGGCTGGCGATGTTGAGGGCTTTTTTAAATTTGCGGACGCTGCCATTAATGGCGGCCTTTTTTGGTTCTTTTTCAATCCATTCTCACCTCATTTAAAGGAACTTGGAATTGGTATCAAAACACTTGACCGACATTCCAATCCATTGAGGATCAGATATTGGAGTACAACCCCATATCTGTTTGGCCCGGGGCGGGCTGTCAAATATGCAGTTTTTCCGAGCAAAGGCGTATCAGAAGAATTCCCTGAAAAACTTTCGGATAACTATCTGCGAGAGGCAATGCAGGAAGATTTGAAGCGGGAAGAAGTCTGTTTTGAGTTCATGCTACAGTTTCAAACAGACCCCGAAAAAATGCCTGTGGAAGATGCCAGAATAGAATGGGATGAAACAGCATCCCCTTTTATTAAGGTTGCAACTCTAAAGATCGCCCCCCAGGTTTTCGACACACCCGAGCAAATGGATTATTGTGAAAACCTATCTTTTACCCCATGGCACTGTCTGTTCGAACATAAACCCCTTGGTGGTATCAACCGGGCCCGAAAAGAGATCTATAGGGAATTGTCAATTTTTCGGCATGAAAGAAATGGTAAAAAACGTCGGGAGCCAAAAATTTCTGATTAATCGACTGATTGTTATATTTTTTGGTTTGTATTGCAGCCAAGTCTATTCTATTAATGGCATGCAAGCAGATTCCAAAAGAAATATTACAGAGACTATCTCAATAAAGGCACATAAACAAAAAAAAAGTACTGGATAAAAACAGTGTTTTTACGTTATATGTCTGCACGAAGATTTTTCATTTCAACATCGAACCGGTGAAATCGACGTTAGAAATTATTAAAATTCACCATAAAACAAAATAAAGAGGTAATAATGAGTAAGGGAACAGTTAAATGGTTCAATGAGAATAAAGGTTATGGTTTTATTACACCAGATGAAGGTGGAAAGGATCTCTTTGTTCATCATTCGGAAATACAAAGAAGTGGCGGACGCGCAAATCTCGCAGATGGACAGAAAGTTGAATTTGAGGTTGGACAAGGTCAGAAAGGCCCATGTGCGAATAATGTCGTTCCAATCTAATTTCTTTGCTAGCAATTGAACCACATAACAACAAACTGCAGTGGATGGCGATAAAGCGCGTTATGCTCAAATTTTATGTTTAAGCTTTGTTTGTGCATAGTTTGAGTTCAGTGTTGGAAATATCGCCACCACTTTTTTTCCAGCTTGATGCTGCCTACCTAAATTTTACCATCATAGAAAATTCTTTGTTTAATAACGACTAAATTTCGTTACGATTGATCGCATCTGATAAAATCTCCAATTTTTTGAAAATACATCCTATATTCATGTTCGACTTGACACAGCAGATTGTAAGTTGTAATGTCATGTTTATAATGAAAGCACTTTTTTTGTCGTGAAATTATTTTAAGGAGAAATGAATGAAAATTGCGATCAGCGGAAAAGGTGGTGTTGGAAAAACAACCATAGCTGCTATGCTTGCAAGAACGTTTAATGAAATGGGCAAAGATGTACTGGCCATTGATGCAGACCCTGATGCAAATTTTGCAGCAGCCTTGGGAATACCAGAGTCTGAATCAATTACTCCGATTGCGCATATGAAAGAGCTGATTCATGAACGAACAGAAGTTAAATCCGGAACAATCGGTGGTTTTTTCAAGATGAACCCTACTGTTGATGATTTGCCAGATGCCTTGTCTGTTAAATATGAAAATATCAAATTCATGCGTCTGGGTGGAATACAAAAAGGTGGTGGTGGATGCATTTGTCCGGAAAGCACACTTTTGAAAGCATTGATTACCCATGTCGTTATCGGTCGAAATGAAATAGTGGTCATGGATATGGAAGCCGGTATTGAGCATCTTGGACGGGCTACAGCCAATTCGGTTGATAAATTGATAGTTGTTGTAGAACCTGGAAGAAGAAGTATGGAAACCCTAAAAAATATTCATCAACTGGCAAACGATATTGGACTGAAAGAAATTTCTGTAATTGCAAACAAGGTGAGAAGTACAACTGAAGAAGCGTTTATTTTGAATAGAATCACTGATATTCCCATTTTAGGTTGCTTACCCTATGAAAATATTTTTATTGATTCCGATTTAAATGGACAATCACCTTTTGAGAACGAATGTCAGGCAAAAAAAAATATCTATAAAATTGTCAATAAATTAATACATTCCCAATAAAATTTGTTGAAAAGGAGGCCAAATGCGTTTTTTAGCAACTGGAGCGCAAGGTGAAAATGTTGTTGCATTACAACATAAATTAAATTCCTTGCATTTTCCTTGCGGTCGTGCGGATGGATATTACGGCCCGGCAACCGAGGCAGCAGTAATCGCTTTTCAAAAAAATCACAACATTGTTCATGATGGTATTGTCGGGCCAGAAACGATGACATCACTGGATATGTTTACCGATGAAGAAATTCAGGCAGCCACAAAAAACCACTCTGTATATAATGCACTGGAATTCATTACCCCGGAAAAAGTGTCAAAGCTTTTTATACAGGCACCTGTTCGTACAATCGATGCCCATTTTCCTATTATCAAAGAAGCCCTGATTGAAAAACAACTCACTGATATTCAATCTGTCGTTTTTGCACTATCAGTCATTTCTGCAGTGTCCACAACTTTCAATGTGCATGAAGAGACAGAGACACGCTTTAATACATCGCCTGGTGGACTTCCTTTTGATCTGTACGATAATCGTCGTGATATTGGAAATAGCGGTCATCCTGATGGTGAACGTTTTAAAAGTCGTGGTTTTTGTATTTTTAGAGGCAGATTTCAATACCAGCGATTAAGTGAAATGATTGGCATTGGAAATCAGTTGATTGAGGAGCCTGAACAAGCAACGAAGGTGTCAATGGCATCAAAAATACTGGCCTGTCTCGTTCATGATCAGAAAAAAAATATTAAATGTTCGATTTTACAAAAGAATCTTCAAAATGCATATATGTGTGTCACACAGGATAATGATGGCGTTGATCGTTTTCGTGCCACCTATCGGAAAGGCATGTTGCTTTGGGGATAATCCAGAGCGCCTTTCTCTGTCAATCATTTTACGTGAAATCATGCAACAAAAAATAACAGGAGGTTCATATGAAATGTCCGGCATGTGCAACACAGTTACGTGTCCTTAAAACTGAAGACATGATAGTGGATGTTTGCAAATATGGCTGTGGGGGGCTATGGCTTGACCGCTCTGAGTACAAAAAAGTTGACCAACAAAATGAAACAGCGGGCAGGGGCTTGCTTCACATTCAACGTAATCCAAATATTAGAGTCAATCAATCATTACGCCGAATGTGTCCCAGATGTGAAACAATTGTTATGGCCAGACGATTTTCATCTTTTAAACGTCAGGTTGAAATAGATACATGTCCATATTGTGGCGGATATTGGCTTGATGGTGGTGAGCTCGAACGTATTCGGGCGCTGTTTGAAGATCAACAAGATAGATATAAGGCAACTGATCGCTATCTTTCAGATTTTCAGGAACATGTAACGCAAACATATGCAAAAGAGAACGAAGAACTTGCCAGACAAAAAGAACGTGATGAATCAACTATTGCACGTTTTTTTCGTTTCCTAAATCCTTTTAAATAAAAAGACTGAGATTGCTATGATTAATGTGGATTTTCAAGAATTTCTAAATAAAGAAAAAAAAATCGCTGTAGTCGGACTCGGATATGTTGGATTACCCCTTTCAGTGTATCTCTCCCAGTATTTCAATGTGATTGGATTTGATATTCAATCGAACAGAGTAAAAGAGCTACAAAATGGCATAGATTATACACGTGAAATTGATTCAGATGCTTTGAGAGCAGCCAGACTCACCTTTACAGATGTACCAGAATCTTTGGCATCATGCGCTGTTATTATTATTGCCGTCCCAACCCCAATTGATGAAGCCCGCATTCCTGACCTGACACCACTTTGTTCTGCTTCATCAATCACCGGTCAATATATGCAAAAGGATTCTGTGATTGTATATGAATCCACAGTCTATCCTGGAGCAACAGAAGAGGTTTGTGTTCCCATTTTAGAAAAAGAATCAGGAATGACTTTTGGACAGGATTTTTCTGTGGGGTATTCTCCAGAACGTATTAACCCGGGGGATCGCGAACGAACGTTGGATAAAATAATGAAAGTGGTTTCAGGATCAGATGCTAAAACCCTTGATTTGCTTTCAAAAATATATGGTAAAGTTGTTCTTGCAGGCATTCATCAGGCACCATCCATAAAAGTCGCTGAAGCAGCAAAAGTGATTGAAAACACACAGCGCGATATTAATATCGCTTTGATGAATGAACTGTCCATGATTTTTAATCGCATGAACATCAATATGCAGGATGTTTTAAAGGCCGCATGTACAAAATGGAATTTCTTACCATTTTATCCCGGGCTTGTCGGTGGGCATTGTATTGGCGTTGATCCATATTACCTGACTTTTAAAGCAGAATCTTTGGGATATCATCCTGAAATGATCCTGGCGGGTCGAAGAATCAATGATGGCATGGGGAAATACATTGCCGAACGTACAGTGAAAATGATTATCTCAACTGGCAAACCCGTTCTTAATGGTCAGGTTGCTGTGTTGGGCCTTACTTTTAAGGAAAATGTTCCAGATTTGAGAAACACTAAAGTTGTTGATATCATTCATGAACTCACTGAATATGGTCTGGATGTATATATTCACGACCCATATGCAGCAGAAACAGAGGCCAGGGACCATCTAAATTTGTCACTGACAAAACTGTCAGAAATGCCAAAAGTAAATGCGGTGATTATTGCAGTTAAACATCAGGAATACTTGAATATGGGGCTTGAAAAAATCTCGCAAATTTGTATTTCTGAATGTCCTTTGGTCATTGACGTAAAAAACGCGTTTGATCCTGAATCTGCCCGGCAATTGGATATAATGTATTGGTGTTTATAACTTTTATGAACCTCTTTTTTTCGGGAGCGGCCAATGACCAACCTTGCGTATAAACCAATTCACAACAATGCTTCAAGCAATTCTGCGAAAAATCGCTGTCGCATAATCAATGATCGCCCAGCAAACGAAATAATGTGTTTAAAGTTCTGTGAATTTTTGAAAAAATAAATTATTATTAAAAGGACTTGACTGTTCAAACATATTTTTTTATAAATCATATATATTTATCGAAACAATCTTTTATTTCTAACTGAATCTTAGTTTAAATTACCGGTTACAGCGGCGAATTGTCGTTGTTTTGGTTGAAACGCAGTTATTCTTGTAGGTGTAAAAATGGTCCGATCCTTACAAATTAGTCTGTTAATTTTACTAATTTTGCCTTTGCAAGCATTGTCAAGTGAACTCAATATTGGATCATCCTATCATCCAGTTGGGTCAGGCGCCAGAGCGATTGGAATGGGAGGCGCTTTTATTGGAGTTGCTGATGATGCAACTGCTGCATCCTGGAATCCAGGTGGATTGGTTCAGTTAGAAAAATCTGAAATTTCCTTTGTCGGTGCTTTCCTCAACCGAAATGATGATTATTCCAAGGCCAGTCAAGAATTAGATCCCCAGACGATTAAGAATAACCAATTAAATTATTTTAGTCTTTCTTACTGTTTCTCATATTTACAACGAAATATGGTCCTTTCGATGAACTATCAAAACCTATACGATTTAAATAGAGAGTTTCGCAATCTACCGATATCAATAACTGGAACAGGTAATACGAACTTAATTGAATACAGTGTGAACATCTATGAGGCAGTTCATGAGGGAAACCTTTCTGCCATTGGACTTGCTTACAGTATTGAAGTAACGCCTCAATTTTCCTTTGGAATAACATACAATTTCTGGGACGATGATATTGCAAAATCTTCATGGAATACAACCTATATTTCTAAAACAAAAACATCCGCCAATGGGAATGATTTTTCAACGACAGACATCATTTCAAAATATGAATATGAAATAAACAATGGATTTAATGCGAATATTGGTTTTTTATGGCATATTTCACCTGCCTTTACTTTGGGAGGTGTTTATAAAACGCGATTTACAACTGATCTAAAGCAAAAATCAATCACCCATACGTTAACGACGAATCATTTTGACAACAACTCTATGACAGCCCATCAAAAAATTGAAGAGAAACGAAATGACTTAACAATGCCAACATCATATGGTCTGGGATTAGCCTGGAAAATATCACGTCTTTTTACTTTATCAATGGATATATACCGGACAGAATGGGATGAATTTATCCGCAAAACCGATTTAGGAGAGGAATTGTCTCCACTGATATCAAATGCTGATTTAAACAATGATCAACAGGCAGACTCTACTCCGACAATAAAACCAACTTACCAGGTGCGTTTCGGTTCTGAATACCTGGTTCTGAATAAGGCGAATCAAACAATTATTCCATTTCGTTTTGGTTTATTTTATGATCCGATACCTGGAAAAGGTTATCCAGACAGGGCGTTGGGATTTAGTTTGGGATCGGGTTTTTCAAAACCGCCATACAACTTTGATATTGCATTTCAATACCGCCAGGCTGATGATATTAGTGGCGCCTTTCCTGATAATGCAAACTTAAACTATGACATTAATGAATCCATTCTTTACACATCTTTCATTTATCATTTCTAACAGGATGTCCCATGAAAATATTTCAATGCAAAAAATGCGGAGACTGCTGCAAAGGCTATGGCGGCACTTATGTGAATGACTCTGATATCACCAAAATAGCCGACTATATTCATGAGACACCCGAATCATTTATCCATAAATATTGTACCTTGTCTGGAAAGAAATATGTTTTGGCGCAGGCCAGCACTGGATATTGTATATTTTGGAACAAATTATGCACAATTCATCCAGTAAAACCAAAAATGTGCAAGGCATGGCCGTATATTGGAAGTGTATTGGTCGATCCTGTCAATTGGGAGATCATGGGCAATAGTTGTCCGGGAATAAATACCAATGCACCAATGGGTAAAGTCAAACAAACCATTAAAGAAAAACTGGCAAATACTGAATGAAAATAGGAATTTTTGACTCAGGGTTGGGAGGCTTAACTGTCGCACGTGCCATTGTTGATACCTTACCAGCTTATGATATGATATATTTTGGCGATACAGCCCGAACACCCTATGGCAGCAAAAGTCGTGAAACTGTTATCGGGTATGCATGTGAAAACACAGAACTTCTGATCAAAAAAGGGGCGGAAATAATTGTTATGGCATGTAATACTGCTGCAAGTGTTGCCACTGATGTGCTTCGTCAAAGGTATGATTTGCCCATCTTTGAGGTTATATCTCCTGCAGCATCTTTAGTTGTATCTTTCCAAAATACGTATCGTGTCGGAATTATTGGTACGCGTGCAACCATCAATAGCAATGAATATACAAATAAAATAACGAAAGCTCGCCCCGATATTCAGGTTTATGCAGTACCATGTCCTTTATTGGTGCCATTGGTTGAAGAAGGATGGATCGATAAACCCGAAACCCGAATGATTGTCAAAAAATACTTGCATCCATTAAAAGTCAGGCAAATCGATACATTGATTTTGGCCTGTACGCATTATCCCATTTTAAAATCGATTATTCAAAAAAAAATTGGCAGGCGTGTCAGGGTCATTGATTCAGCGCAAGCGGTGGCACAACAACTTCGTTCATATTTTGAAGAGAACAATTGTATGGTGGAGAATAATCAAAAAGGAAACTGTCAGTTTTACGTATCAGATATTACACCTTATTTTGAAAAAATTGCGCAATCTATCTTTAAACGAAGAATTCCATTGGAAGTTGCATCTACCGCAAATTTTTGATCATAAACCCGACCATAGTTAAATCATCCAATCGTGCTTTTTTACCTCGATAGGCTTCAATATCAGCCATAATCATTTTTTTCTGTTCATTCATAGGAAGGTCAGCGTATTTTAAAAGCATGCTTTTGAGTCGCCGGTTGCCAAATGGAAACCCCTTTTCCCCTCCTGTTTGATCGATAATACCATCTGTGTAAAGATAAAATTTCATTTTGGTCTCAAGATCAATCGTATGATTTGTAAATTCAAAATCAGGATTTGTTTTTCTATAACCAATACTGCATCGGTCACCTTTTATCATATCAATGGATTGTTCATTTACAATCAATAATGGAATGCGTGCCCCTGCATAAATCAACTGTTTTTCCTGAGGCTTCAGAAAGCAAACGCCCACATCCATGCCATCATCAGAATCAGAATGCGCAGAATCCTGATACAATGTTCTTTTAACAACCATATTCAGACGTGCAAGTATTTCTGAGGGGTTCACACATCCCTCATCCCGAATGATACGCCGAATACCGGATGATGCGATCATGGTCATAAAAGCACCGGGTACACCATGGCCAGTGCAGTCAACGACAACAATAATCATTCCATCTTCAATGGTCAGTAAGCCATCTTCATGGGCGGTCAGATTTTTGACAATGGGATAGAAATAAAAGATATCTCCACCCACAAGATCTCTCGGATGCCAGATAATGAAATTATGCGGCAAAAATTCATTAATAATCTCTTCATCAGGTAGTAAGGACGATTGAATTAGCTTTGCATATTTAATGCTATCCAACATATTTCGATTTGCTTCTTCAAGTTTTTGATTTTTATGATACTGCTGGGTGATATTTTTATTGCTGTCAAAAATTTCGTGTCCAAAGCTTTTCATCAAGTTTCGAAATGTCCACAGAACAGTGAGTAGCAGAATTGTTATTGTTCCCATACAAAGAAAAAAAGAGAAGTGCATTTTGTGTAAAAAAATGTCTGATGCTTTAACCAGTGTTTCATCAGTAGACACTTCCATAAACGCTTCAATTGCTTTCATAAATAGTTTTTGCAAGTATAATTGATTAAAGACAAGAAGCATCATACAAGCCAGTATCATAATGCCGGGTATCAGTAGTGTGGGTTTGTTTTTCACCTGTTTGTCTCCAATGAATTACATTTTATTGCTTGAATCCCACATATTTTTTCAGCCTGCATATCTAATAAATGCGGAAGTCCGCCAGGATTATTGGGTATGAAACCAAGTGTTTTATGCCAGATCGTCTCATCCTCCATGCAAAAATAAACAAAAACGTCAGGGGCATGTTTTTGGATTCTATCTATCAGGCGACGATAAATTTTTAACCTTAATGGCTTAAAGTATCTTAACTTGTTATCATCCCCTGGGAAAAGTTCGCCATAAACAATGGTTGAATGTGGAAAACGTTTTTCAATAATCCCCTTTAATTCAGCCATAAAGCGCAATGTTCCCAAACTTATCCAGACAATATTGCTTGCAGATACATGCGCAAAAATAGCATCAATTACAGCATCATATGCTTGTTCACATCCATCATATAAAATAATTGGATCAAAATGAAATGCCAAGGGAAAACCATATGATTCACATATTGCTGCAGCTTTCAATCGTGCATTCAGTGTTGTTGTTCTATGTTCTTGCATCTGAATCACTTCCGGTGTATTTAATGACCAGGCCATAATTGTTTTACGATTATGGGGCAATGGTAATAAGGCATCTATTTGAGTGGTTTTACTTTTTAATTCCAAAACTGAATGCTTCTGATTTGAAAAATAATGGATTAATTGCTGTGAAATATCACATACATTTTCCCAAATGAGACTATCTGTGAACTCGCCGGTACCTAATCGTTGGAATCCTTTTTTTTTATTGGTGATTATTTCATCTAAATCACGAAAAAGATCTCCTGTATTGACAAATAACTGCAACACCGGTGGATGAAAATAGGATTGTAGAATACAATAAGAACAATCCATTGTACAAAAAGTGCCAATATGAATGATTTGGTATCCACAACAGATATACGCTCTTGTGCCCGGACATTTTCGAACAAAAGCCCCTTGATTATGGTTCAAAAATAGAATTTTTTTTCCAGCTTCTATTGGATCTTTTTTGGTTGATAATACATATTTAAAAACTGTTTGCGTACTGTCAACCTTCTCAATGGGAATATGTGGATATTGTTCAGAGATTGTTCGAACAAGGGGATCATGTGCAATCTCATCCAATACAAAAATTCTCGATAACTTCATAATGGTACTATTTTAAAAGCGTGTTGATTCGTCTTGCGATTGATGGATCATTCTTTGCTAATTCGGTTAAAATTTTAAGCGCATCTTTTTCCGATACTTTGTCTAAAGCGACATGTCGTTGTTTCTCCCATTCAGACAGGTGATCAATTGTATCAGCAGATATTATTCCCTGATATAGCGGCATAAGTGTATCTGACTGAAGGTGTTTTGCAAAAGTATCAAATATCGCATTATGATGCAGTCCTGCTCCCCAGTTACGCAATCGTTCATCTGACGACTGGCAGATGTCATCAATGGTGACGTCACCCTTGATGAGCATTTTTGCTAATTCCATTGAAATATGAGTTGCTGTACTTGATGGACAATAGCGCCTCATCAATGGAAATGTCTGGCCTGCTCGGACTTTGATTTCATCAACCCAGCTTTGAAACTGACGATTATTGACAATATAATGATCCACAGTGACCAATGAAACCTGTGAAAAAGGAATCACTTCATGATCGAATCGACATATAATTTCAGGTACGATGCCTGTGATTTTATTTCTATCAACAAGATTGTCTTTTAGCAAGGATTTTTCTGGAAATGAGACATCTGATGCGTATTGATAACAAGTATTTATTGCATCAGATGAAATCGGGTTCAAATGAATTTCTGGATCGAACTGTTCATCACGAACAGAAACGCTGGTCATGGATACATCATGGGCATTTTTCAAGAGATCTGGTTTGAGATGAAATAAAATCGGGCCAAATGGATTGGGGGTATGTATTGCTTTTCGATAGAACAATTCACCATAGTCAAGGAGATGAAAAATGTGTGCATCCCAACAGTCATTGTTTTTTAAGCAGATATCGGTGTCATATTTTGTAAATTCAAGCTTAGAGTTTTCTAAACATGATTTGGGACAAATCCCTCCTAAAGACAAAAAAACAAAAAAATCATTGAGTTGACATGCCATAAACAAGGAGTTTCCTCTTTGATTCAACGTATCAACAGCTCTATTAATTTCATTTGTCATATTTTTTGTATTTACTCCCGCAAAGATTTAATTTCGGTGATGAGTTGGCTCATCACTTGCCCTGCCGGTCCAAGTAGAATATAATTACTGACACGACCTGTCAAGGGGGTTGGTTCTGGATTAATTTCAATTACTTTTGCTCCGGATTGACGTGCGCTATCTGGAATGATTGCTGCAGGCTGGACAATTGCTGATGTCCCTATAACCAACATAATATCGCATTGACTGGAAATTTCAAATGACCGCAAAATATTATCATGAGGAATTTGCTCACCAAAAAAAACACAATCAGGCCGAATAATTCCACCACATGTACATTTTGGAGGCAATTGATCCAGAGTTATGTCAGACATGTAATAATTCTTATGACAATCCATACAATAATTTCTAGCAAAAGTCCCATGAAACTCAATGACATCAGTATTACCAGCCATTTGATGTAATCCATCAACGTTTTGCGTAATGACAGTTTGCAGGTAGCCCCATTTTTCAAGTTGGGCCAGGCCAAGATGCGCTTCATTGGGTTTTGCAGAATCCATAATGCCTTTCATTCGTTTTAAAAGCACCTCCCACACTTCTTCTGGGTGATTGAGAAAAGCATCAATATGGGCATATTTCATTGGATCAAAAGATTCCCAAAGTCCACCTTTACCCCGAAAAGGGGGAATTCCACTTTCTACAGATATGCCAGCACCTGTCAAAGCGGCAATTCTATTTGCTTTTAGAATATCTTTTGAAGCTTTTTTGATATTTAGATCCATTGTGTATTAACCTTTTTATTGAAAACATATAAATAGTTATCTCCCAAAAAAATGACCGAAATTTTGGGAATGTACCCTTCACATGGACGCTTCATCAACAACCAGTTTCGGATCATCTAAGATACGTTCCAAATCAAGAATAATTGTCATATCGTCTAAAACGCCACGAACATACATTTGGGCCTCTCCTGAAATGGTGGTTGATGGGGGCTGGATATCGTTTAAGGCAATGCTGACAACTTGTGGGACATTGTGCGCAATAATACAGGTTTCAACCGGTTCTTGTTCATAAGTGATATTGCCTTGAACCAAAAGAATATAAACTGATTCCGGAAGTTCACTGCTAGAAAGCCCCATGAAACGAACAATATCAACTACTGAATAAATGTATCCCCTGATATTCACTGCACCAATAACAAAATCTGGTGTGCATGGTACACGAGATAAGCGGGTTAATGGATGTACCTCTCGTACACGTTGAATATCGACAGCATAACGTTCTTCACCAATCATAAATGATAATGCATGAAAAATATCCTCAGCATCTTTTTCGTTCTCAGGCAATTGCGCAAGTTTTTTTGCCCGACTTTCCAATATGGCATTGATATCCATATGATCGTGTGTGGTACTAGTTGATATTTTCATTGTTTGATTCCTCATGCAGTAATTTCATGCCGATAAAAACATAATGGAGCCCTGATATAATCGTTAATAGTGCAGTCACCCAACAAAACAGGTTCAGAATCATTGTGAGGGGATAAAACACACTTAGCAATGCAATTGAAATCGTTAGGAGTTGAAATAATGTCGTAACCTTGCTGACAAAGCTGGGATTGATTGGCACATGGACATTACTGATATAGCAAATACTCATTCCCAACAAGATGATGACATCTCTACTAATGACAATTACAGTCAGCCAGTTTGGTATTTGATGAATAATCGCCAGGCATACATAGGCTGATGACAACAATAGCTTGTCTGCTATTGGATCCATCTGGGCACCTAATTCTGTACGTTGATTGAGGTATCGGGCAACCAGACCATCAAGCGCATCAGATATTGCAGCTACCGCAAATATCACCAATGCAAGGATATATGCATTTTTAATAATTGCAATAACAAAAATTGGGGTCAATAATATGCGAATGACAGTTAAAACATTTGGGATAGACATAAATATTTTGTTTCCTAAACAGTTTAAAAAATTAATTTTTATCAGTTACTCTGACTTCTCGATTGTATTACCAGAACGTATTTTTTTTAATTCTTCTTTTGATATTAATGTCAATACAATTTTTCCTGAAGATACTTGCTGCATATTCAAGCCAAAATCATCAAATGATTGCATCATAAGGCGTTTGGCGAGAACTTCACCGCCTTCGGCAAAATCTACAACTATTTTAGCAGTATTGGTTTTTAACTCTTTCAAGTGCGTACCAGAGACACCTTGAATATCTTGCGCCAAAACTTTTCTAAACGCAACAAAGTAGGGCAATTTTTTGGTACCACTGATGAATAATTCGACGTGTGAAGCATTAATTGCCGCTTTTTTCAGTCCTGCTTCAATCTGCGTGGTTAAATCATCAGCAGCGCGTGTTGCGGCTTTGGTAACGGCTTCTTTGGCGCTAATGATTTCATTCTCTTTTACTGAACGAGCTGTCTGAAAGGTTTCTGCAATCAACATGCCTGTTTGAGTCTGGTAAGCTTGCACTTTAATTTCAGCATCAATAGATGCCATTCCTGAGCTAAATACACCCATTGATGGAAAAGCCTTTACATTACCAATTAATACAACGATGGCATTATTTGTTTTTGCAAATTGAATGGTTTGATTGATATCTAGATCATCCTGCTGAAATTCCGAACGTGCCCATAATTTTCTAACAAGTGCATGACGATTGATTATTTTATAATTTTTAAGCTTAAGCGATTTTGTCAATTCAGATTCCGCTGGATTGAATTGAGGTGCCAGTGGTTTGATGCGCCACCATTGGTAGGGTTCTTGATGGATATTTTGTTCGGAAATAAACATCAAAATACTCGGAAGCGATTTCTTTTTCGCATTTACCCCGATTTCTGAAAGATTACTGAGTATTGTGTCAACAGATATGGTACTTTTCACCAATACCCGATAAAACTCATTTGATTGTGCTTCTGCCAGCACCCGAAACCCGCGAACAAATTTTTGAATGGGATTGTATATGCGATCATTTAACAATTGAAAATTTGAGATAATCAATTTTGGTGGAAGTATTTTACCAACAGTTATTTCCACTGCTGTTGCAAGGGCATTTTGAATCGCCTTTTCACGCGCTTTATCTACATTCTCTTCGTCAATCATCCCAGTACCAACTGTGTTGAGAGAAATTGTTCCTTTCAGTTTTTTTGCGTATACATTTGATGTGTATCCCATAATAAGTATTAAACATATACACATGTATCGAAGCATTTTTTTCATTTTATTCTCCTTTTTTATTGTTCGAATGTTTTCATGTCCGACTTTTCGGGAATGAGCTTTTCAAATATAAGAATACTAACTTTCCCGCGCCACAACAAAATCTGCAATATCTAATAAAACTTGATGTTCAGTCGTTTCAGGAATCTGCATAAGCGATTCACGTGCCTTTTGTGCATATGTTTGCGCTTTTTCCAAACAATATGATATACTGCCTGTTTTTTTCATAATGTCAATTAATTTTTCAAAGTCTGAATATGAAAAATGCGTATCCTGAATCAGTTTTTCAATAAATGCACGATCATGTTCGCTGGCTTTTTGAAGCGTATAAATGATCGGAAGTGTTAATTTACCTTCTCTCAAGTCAGCTCCAACCTTTTTGCCAAGAATATGCGTTTGCGCTGTATAATCTAGAATATCGTCAGCAATCTGAAATGCGATGCCCATGTTTTTTCCATAATTGGATACGAACGAAATCACATCTTCGGAAGAATCCGCAAGAATCGCACCTGATTCACATGCGGCCTGCATCAGTACAGCTGTTTTGGAATAAACGATTTTAAAATAATCCGCTTGTGTTAGATTTGGATTACGCTGATTTTTCATCTGAAGCAGTTCCCCCTGGGTCATCTCTGATGTTATCCGCGCTGCGAGTTGAATAATTGCCATTTTATTTGTTTCACCGGCAATGGATAATGATTTGGCTAGGAGATAATCACCTGTCAAGACCGTTTCAGCCGCTCCAAAAACAAGATGTGCTGCTTTTTTTCCCCTGCGCATATCTGAAGCATCAATGACATCATCATGTAATAAGGTTGCAACATGCAGATATTCAAACATGGTTGAAAAATGAAAAACATGATCATGATGATATCCGCACATTCGTGCACAAAGAATCATTAACAGCGGGCGCAACCGCTTTCCGCCGCTAAATAAAATATAACCAGCAATTGTCTGAACCAACTCTAGATAAGGATCCAGGTTGCTTTTTAAATGACTTTCAATTTTATCTAAATCATTTGCCACAACAGACATGATTTTTTGTTTAATCTGTGTTTTCACAATAATTCTCCCAAAAGATCATAATGAAAGGCCTGCGTAATTTTAACCGGATAGATTCTTCCAGATTCAATATTATCCCCTGTCACCAGCGTTATTCCATCAATTTCAGGTGCCTGAAATACTGTACGTCCTTCCCGCAGCGGCGGATCGTCATCAGATAATGCTTCAGTTAAGACATCCAATGTTTTTCCAATATATCGCTGCTGACGTTGATACGAAATTTCTGCCTGACAAGTCATTAATGCATGACGACGTTCTTCTTTTTCAATTTCATCTACATGCCCCTGTAATTGATGGGATAACAGATCATCTGCATCAGAATAGTCGAAAACACCGAGATGATCAAATTTAACCTCTTGAATGAATTGCATCAGCTCTTGAAAATGCGTGTCTTGTTCGCCAGGAAACCCCACAAGTAAGCTCGTTCGGAGTGCAATATCCGAATTTTCTGACCGCATTTTTTCAATCAGGCGCAATAAATCCTTTTTTTTGTAAGGTCGGTTCATTGCTTTTAGTATATCATCATTTACATGTTGGATGGGCATATCAATGTAAGGACAAATACATTGAAAACTGTTTATTGTCTGAATTAATTGTTCATCAATATGTTGCGGATTCATGTACAATGTGCGCAACCATGCCTCATGATCTGATGATTCTATTATGTCAGCCATTTGGGTTAACAGTTGCGACAAGGTCCCACAATTAGCAGAATCTGTGCCATACGCTGCTGTATCCTGAGCGACCAGGATAATTTCTTTTATGCCCGCTTTCAGGCATAAGTTGAGTTCATCAAGAATACGTTTTTCTGGAATACTGCGATATGGACCGCGTAGTTTGGGGATAATACAATATGTGCAATGAAAACTGCATCCTTCAGCAATTTGGATATACGCTGTTTTGGTGCCCTGGGATAACCAACGCGGCGCATGTTGTCTAAAAGTATGTGATTGCTTTGGGGATGGTGTTAAAATGTAAGGCAAAGACTGATTGGTTTGAATGACCTTTTGAACCTGGTCAAGCGCGCCGGTCCCCAGAAAAATATCAACTTCAGGCAATGCGTTTTGAATATCTGGTGCAAATCGTTCAACAAGGCATCCGATTACGATCAGTTTTTGGCAGGACCCCATTTGTTTGTATTCAGACAGTTCAAGTACACGCTCAATTGATTCCTGTGAGGCGGTTTCAATAAAGCTACAGGTGTTAATGATAATGACACTGGCAGAATCTGGATGATCAACAATGACTTGATTTTCATTTATGATGCCCTGCATATAGCTTGTATCTACTTCGTTTTTAGGGCATCCGAGTGTTTCAAAATACACTGTATGTTTTTTTTGCGTTAATTGATCTGTCATGGAGAGTGTTTTATCCTTTGGCGTTTTGTGTACTTTCCAATGTATCTGCCAATATTTCTCGGGCATGGGCCAGGGTTTTTTCAGTAATTATTTCTCCACCCAACATTCTGGCAATTTCATTAATTCGTTCTTCTTTATCGATTGGACGAATGACAGTATGCGTTCTATCGTTATCCACATGTTTGGCTATTTGAAAATGGTACTGACCATATTTTGCGATCTGTGGTAGATGGGTGATACAAATGATTTGATGATGATTGCTCAAAGCTTTCATTTTTTGACCCACCATTTCAGCAACACCACCACCAATGCCGGCATCAACTTCATCAAATATAACAGTGGATACAGATTCAGTGCCTGCCAGAATCGCTTTTAATGCGAGAACAACCCGAGACAATTCACCACCTGATGCGATTGAAGCCAAAGGTTTCATTGCTTCACCCACATTGGGGGCAATCATGAAATGAGATTGATCCATTCCGGTTTCAGTGAACAGTATTTCTCCATCTGTTAAAGCAGAATGTGTTTGTGTATCTTTTTGTCGGGCTGTTAATGTAACCTGAAAGCGCGTTTGGTTCATTTTGAGTTGATGCAATTCATCTTCCACAGCCAATGATAAGTTTTGAGCGCATTTTTTTCGTTTTTCAGACAATGCATATGTTTTAATTTTTAATTCTTCATGTATTGTTTGGAGATCCTTTTCTACCTTTTCAATTTTATCTTCAATGGTATCAAGGCCATTGAGTTCCGCTTGAATTTTTTGATAATGGTCTTCAATAGAAGTAAGCGAACCGCCATATTTGCGCTTTAGTTGATTGAGGAAATATATTCGATCTTCAACCTCTTGTAATCGTTTGTTATCTACCTGAATTCCGTCAAGATAGTGGCGTAATTCAGATGTAATGTCTTCAATCAAAACATTTGCATCCACCAGACGTTCATATGTGTTTACCAGATTTTTATCAAGTGTGGATGCCTGTTCTATTGTTTTATTTGTTTTGCTTAGAATTTCATATACAGCGCCTTCAGAATCATAAAGCTGATAAATGCTCTGACTGACCTGTTGATAGATTGTTTCTGAATGTTGAAGGCGTAAATGCTCGTTTTCCAATAATTCGTCTTCACCTTCAGCAATAGCAGCATCGGCGATTTCCTTGGCTTGAAACCTGATTAGCTCTAAATGTTCTGCCTGTTGAGATTGTTGCTTCAATAGTTTCTCAAGTTTTGTAATAATGGGTAATAGGCGATGGTAGCATTGGTAAACTTCGTTACGTAAAGGGAAGAGTTTGCCATACGTATCAAGGATTAATAAATGTTCATCCTCATTTAACAGGCGTTGGTGGGCATGTTGGCCTGAAATATTGACGAGATTTGAAGTTAATTGAGATAAAAGCTGGATGGTGGATTGTCTGTCATTAATAAATATTTTATGGCGATCTTTCCGAGATATCAGACGTCTGATCAGAAGGCCTTCATTTGGGTCAAGCTCATTTTGTTTCATTACATCCTTAATTCTTGGATGATCGTGAATATCGAAAAATCCTTCAACTTCAGCAACGTCCATACCTGTGCGGATATATTTTTCTGTTGCGCGATGACCCAGTAACAGATTAAGGGCGTTGATTATAATCGATTTTCCCGCACCTGTTTCACCACTTAAGACTGTCAGACCATCTGAAAATTGAATATTCAGTTTTTCGATGATGGCAAAATTTCTAATGCGTAATTCTTTTAGCATTGAAAGATCCACTTCAAAAGAGTTGTTATCAAAAAAATAAATTGAAGCTATTGCAACAATTCTTCAATTTCATGTCGTATTTTCCAGACGCAGTCATATCCTTCTTGAATGCATTCATTGGCGCGGTAATATTCAAGCCAACCAACATGGCTCAAGCAGGGTTCCAACAAGATATCTGGCGGGTCAATTGCCATCCGGCTGCGCGTAATACGATCCTGCATAATATTGATTGAACTTGCCAGAATATCGAACATATTGGGTGGCTTGATCTTATGTTCATTTCGATTTGAAAAGACCGCATTCATACTTTGTTTCAAGGCTTTTACCAATCGTTGTTTCAATGGATTATGAGTTTCACTATTATCAGGCTCGGGAATATCAGCAGACCACTTAATTGGGATTTTCCGGGGGCTATTGGCAAAATGCTTGCCAATGACATCATTGTTTAGATTGACAGCTAAGACTGTTCGTGCCCCCATTGCCCGACAGATAGATACTGGCACAGGATTCACAATACCGCCATCAGCCAACATTTGTTTATTAAAACGAACCGGCGCAAAAAGACCCGGTAAGGACATGGATGCCCGCACAGCGTCATGCAACAGTCCTTCCTGAAACCAGACTTCACGTCCTGTCGCCAATTCTGTAGATACAGCACCAAAACGAATATCAAAATCTTGAATGTTTTTTTTCCCAAGATAATCTGCCATAAACCTGCTGAAACGTTCGCCCATAATGATGCCACCCCCTGAAAAGCTGAAATCAAAAAAGCTAAATACTTCTTTCCAGTTTAATTGACAAATCCACTTTTCAAGAGACGCCAGATTGTTGGAAATATATGCCCCGCCAACAAATGCGCCCACTGAACATCCACTGATTATCTGCGGATAAATATTTAACTCTTGCAGTGCTTTGAGTACGCCTATATGGGCAAATCCTCGTGCAGAGCCGCTTCCAAGGGCAACTCCAAATGATGTATTTTGGTTGATAATTTCATTCATCGATTTAATTTCTGAGCGTGGCAATCAATCTTTTGGGAAAGATTAATAAATCCAGCGCAGTTTTGATACCTGTACAAACAATATCTGCATTCATTAACGTCTGAACCGCAGCGCCTTCACACTGGATCACCGCAATGCCGATTGCAGCTGATTTTACCATTAAATGGTCATTATAGCCATTGCCAATGCAAACACATTTTTCGGCATCCAGGCTTTTAACATAAACATTTTTTTCATGGGATTGATGATCTGTCTTTAGAATTTGAGTCAAACAATTTAATTTTTTTGTTTGTGTGTTTGCCTGCCCGAATGTATCTGCTGTGAGAATATGAATTTTTATTTGATCAGACAATCCGATTAATTGATCTTCAACACCAGGAATAAAAAGGCCATCGCAACATAACGTACCATTTAAATCCAATACCAGATGTTCAAACTCATACGTTTTCAAATTTGATATGGTTATTTTTATCATATGGCTGGCCTGATTGATATTTAAAAAAAACAAACCTTTTTCATCTAATCTTTAACTTTGAAACTGAATGCCCACCGGACAATGGTCAGAACCAAAAATATCCGCAAAAATAAAGGCATCTTTGACCCGATCAATACTTTTATTATCAACACAACAATAATCAATACGCCACCCAATATTCTTGGCACGTGCATTGAATCGGTAGCTCCACCACGTATATTGATTGGGCTGATCATTAAATTTTCGAAATGTATCGACATATCCAGATTGAATAAACTTTGAAAACCAGGCTCGCTCCTGGGGAGAATATCCGGCATTGTTTTCATTTCGTTTTGGATTGGCGAGATCAATTGGCTTATGTGCGACATTAAAATCTCCACATAGCAGGACTGTTTTTTTCTTTTTTAATTGGTTGGCATAGGTTAATAAAGCATCATTAAACTGAATTTTGTAATCAATTCGTTTGAGTTTATCCTGAGCATTTGGAAAATACAGATTCACCAGGTAATAACTTTCATATTCAAGCGTAATGGACCGACCTTCATTATCATGTTCCGGGCTATTGATACCGCTGGTGACAGTTATTGGGGCTTCTTTAGAGTATACCGCAACACCTGAGTATCCTTTTTTTTCTGCACTATTCCAAAAAGATTGATAGCCTTTTATATTCAACAATTCATGTGAAAGTTGATCTTTTTGTGCTTTAGTTTCCTGTATGCCAATTATATCAGGATCTAAATTCAATACGATGTCTATAAACCCTTTTTTTTCAGCAGCGCGTATGCCATTAACATTCCAGGATAAAATTTTTTTATTTTTCATATTTTTTCCTTGACTGTGTGAATACATTAATGCCCCAAAACAAATAGACTATTAAGATACATTAAAAACTTTTTTTGTGTTGGGTCAAGAGTGAAATACAATGTATCCTGTAACATGTCAAGAAACATTTAACAGCATTACATTCAAGCTCACGAAAAAACAATCTTGTTTCGACAACCTGAGGAATGCTCTGAATATAACATGCTCATTTTTCTTGATCGTCCAATAAAAAAAGGTCGTGTAGAGACTTATTAGGAAATATCTGAAAATAAGTTCCTCATTTAGGAATAATCAAAAAATAAGTTCCTCATTTAATAATTGCTCATTTTGTTTTTGAACCATGATTACACTGAAGAAGATGAAGAAGATGAAATAAAAACACTTTAAATTCATCTTCTTCATCTTATTCAGTGTAATCATGGTTCAAAAAACGTAAATGAACAGTTTGGTACGCATATGCTTGGTGTTTAATTAATGACTGAAGCATTTTGAAATGGGGAAGTAATTTCCAGAGCATTCCTTAATTACTTTTATTTCTCTTCCTTTCATGCTCACAGAGCAGAATTTTTCTTAACCGAATCGCTTTTGGGGTGACTTCAACATATTCATCTTCTCTAATGTATTCCATCGCTTCTTCTAAAGAAAATTGAACAGGTGGCGTAATTGATAATTTTTCATCCGTACCGGCGGCTCTGATATTTGTTAATTTTTTGGTCTTGAGAACATTAACAACAAGGTCAGTAATCCTTGTATTTTCTCCAATCACCTGCCCGGCATAAACTTCTTCGTTAGAATGAATAAAAAACTTCCCCCTGTCCTGTAATTTATCAATAGAGTAAGCAACTGATGTGCCTGTTCTCATTGCGATTAACGCACCATTTCTTTTATTCTTGATTTCTCCTTTCCAGGGTTCAAAACCTTTAAATCGATGAGAAATAATCGCTTCACCTGCTGTTTCGGTTAAGATAGGATTGGTAAGTCCAAATAAACCTCTGGCTGGAATTTTAAATTCAAGATTAATTCTATCATTCTTTGTTACAATATTTAAAAGATCTCCTTTTCTTTTTGAGACGATCTCGATTACTTTTCCTGAGTAAGTTTCAGGAACATTCACATATAACAACTCGATGGGTTCATGCTTAAAGCCATTAATTGTTTTGACAACAACTCTTGGTTGGCCGAGCTGAATTTCATATCCTTCTCTGCGCATGGTTTCAACTAAAATGGATAAATGAAGTGTGCCTCTTCCATATACAATGAAATTTTGAGGAGAATCTGTTTCTTCAACTTTTAATGCCAGATTTTTTTCTGTTTCTTTAAACAATCTTTCCTTGATATGTCTTGATGTTACAAATTTACCTTCTTTTCCAAAGAAAGGTGAATTATTAATTGTAAAAAGCATACTCATTGTTGGCTCATCAATCGCAATGGGGATTAATGGTTCTGGATTTTCATAATCAGCGATTGTATCACCAATGTCAAAATTCTCTAAGCCCATAATTGCAACGATTTCACCTGATTTAACTTCTTCTTTCGTTTTCTCCTTTCCTAATCCTTCAAACAGGTATAATTCTTTAATAATAGAATGATTGATCTGGCCATTTCTTTGAACAATAGAAACGTGATCCCCCATTTTAATGCTTCCACGATGAATTCTGCCCACCGCAATTCTACCGATATAAGAAGAATAATCCAATGAGCTGATTTGTAGTTGTAACGTTCCAGGATTATCTTTCGGTGGGTCAAAATGATCAATAATCGTATCCAGTAAATAAGTCACATCATTGGTTGGTGTTTTCCAGTCTGAACTCATCCAACCTTCTTTTGACGACCCATAAACAGTTGGATAGTCCAGTTGTTCATCTGTGGCATCAAGGGATATCATTAAATCAAAAACCATTTCATTGGTTTCATCTGGATTACAGTTTGGTTTATCTACCTTATTGATGATGACAATTGGTTTTAAATCCAATTCTAAGGCTTTTTGTAATACAAATCGTGTTTGTGGCATTGGGCCTTCAAAGGCATCAACAAGAAGTAATACGCCGTCTGCCATATTTAAAACACGTTCAACTTCACCACCAAAGTCGGAGTGGCCAGGCGTGTCAATGATATTTATCTTTGTTCCCTTGTATCTCACAGATACGTTTTTAGATAAAATTGTTATGCCTCTTTCACGTTCAAGGTCATTTGAATCCAGGATTAAATCCTGCACATCTTGATTCTCTCGAAATAATTTGACCTGATGCAAAATTCTATCGACCATTGTTGTTTTTCCATGGTCAACATGTGCGATAATTGCAATATTTCTTATGTCCATAAAGTTATCTTCTTTTTTTA
>Ga0272440_1000415_pt1 | contig 36416 bp, 20 predicted proteins | sample SSMMMBAug17_FD_192440 | JGI IMG/M metagenome (GOLD analysis project Ga0272440, IMG submission 192440) | Marine sediment archaeal communities from Little Sippewissett salt marsh, Falmouth, MA, United States - SSM-MMB-Aug17 | ecosystem: Environmental > Aquatic > Marine > Wetlands > Sediment ...
TGTATCAGCCCATGCACTCAAGGATGATCAGATGCTTTTCAGTTCATCTGGAATGGATGATTTTATTGAAAAGCCCGTTCAACAAGAACTTCTATATAAAAAAATTGAGTATTATATGAATAAACAATCCACCACTGAATCTGTTATCATATTTGATCGTGAAGAATTGATGGACCGCATTGGGAACGATCAAGCGATTTATGAAAGCACTGTTCATTTCTTCAAAACACACGTTTCAGAATTATTGGAACAGATAAAAACAGCCATTGATAATAATAAAGCTGAGGACATACGCAATATCGGTCATACCCTAAAAGGTGTTACCGCAAATATGTCCGCAAAAGAAATGTCTGGAACAGCACTTAATCTGGAAAATGCTGGCAAAGATAATCAGATGAAACAGGCCGCTATCATTCTTGATCAGTTAAATGAACAATTTAAAGCTGTTCAGGAATGTTTTTAAACAGGAGATCCGTATGAGTTTACAACGTTTATCATTCCTCAAACCCTACCAGACCGAAACCAGCCCCTGTAAAATAAAACTATCATCCAATGAAAATCCTTTTGATTTGCCGATATCATTGAATGAAAGGATTCTTGAAAAGATGGCCAAAGTTCCATTTGGTCGTTATCCGGATCCAGCATCAACACTACTAAAAAAACTTATTGCCCAAAGAATGGAAATTTTGCCAGATCAAATTGTGCTTGGGAATGGCTCGGATGAACTCATTCAATTATTAACAATTATTGCATCAGAGCAAAACCAATATATTTTGTATCCAAAGCCAACTTTCCCTATGTATCAGGTATCGGCCGATATTGTTGGCAGACCAAAACTTGAAATACCCCTCACCAAAGCTTTTGAACTTGATTTCAGTCAGATTTCAAAAGAACAACTCCAAAAAACAAGCCTTGCTTTTTTTGCACGTCCAAATAATCCAACAGGAAATTCTTTTTCTGTGGACCAGATCAAATGGATTGCAAACCAGGGGATTTTTACAGTCATTGACGAAGCTTACATTGATTTTTCACAAAAGCCCCATTGTATCGATATGGCAATTGAAAGCGATCATATCGTCGTTCTTCGAACGCTTTCGAAAATAGGTCTGGCAGGAATTCGTCTGGGCATATTAATAGCCAGGTCTGATATTGCTCGAATCATTGACTCTGCGCGAATGCCATTCAACATTACTTATCCCACACAAATTATTGCAGAAACGGTTCTTTCTGAAGGTCTTTCAGAGATCAATAACCAGATCCGAACAATTATTTCTGAACGTCAACGATTATTTAACGCTTTAACCATATATCCAAGCATTCAGGTTGTTCCCTCTGATGCCAATTTTTTATTTATCAAAATTGAAAACGCAGATCAAATACACCAGGATTTGATTGAAGCAGGGATCCTGGTACGCAATATGAGTAAATATGCATCTCTAAAAAATTATTTGCGAATTTCTGTCGGCACACCAAAGGAAAACGATATTTTTCTAAAAACCTTTGACCGCCTTTATTCTGAATAGTCAATAAAAGGAAACAGCCCATGAAAAGCTTAAACCAGCGTATTCAATATTTGGTGATTGTCGGTTTATTCTTTATTGTGAGTGTTCAAAATGTTTTTGCAATCGGCACTGTTGAACAACTTCGCTCAACGACACATGACATCAACACCCCATCAACCGACACCCAGATTCATGTCACATGGCAAATTCCTGCTGGATATACTCAGGTAAATGGATATTATTATTTGTTTGATAACAATCCAACACATACCTTTAGAGAATCGAACACCACAGGTATCGATTTTGGCAATTATTATGATACGAGTAGTTCAAATTTTACCAATGTTGATGATAAAGCTTACTATTTTCACATTGCGGCTGAAGATCTATTGGACAACATTGGGCCAACATCTACATTGGGACCATTCAGAATTGATACCATTGCGCCAAAAAATGTGATGGTTGATGCATTGGATGTAATTTTTAATGATGTACTCACATTAACTCTGGGTGCAACTGGTGCAAGGCAGATGTATATCAGCAACACTGGGTATGGCACTGCCGGAGCATGGGAAACATATAACACAAGCCGTCAATGGAGTGTCACATCGGAAAGAGGTATCAAAACAATTTATGTTCAATTTAAAGATCAGGCGGGCAATATTGCGAAATGTGCAACGACCACTCAGGTTGCGTATCAGAAGGTTGCACTGCATAAAGGATGGAACCTTTTCAGCTATGCTACAGATCGATGTTTTTATGTGGGGACAAAACCAGACATTTCCTGGATTGATGAGCTTGTTTACGAGCAAGTAACAGATCTTGGTGATGTTTTCGAAAGCATCTCCAATTCTTTTTCAATTATTCATGGCTTTTATACTGAACCTATAACATACAACCCTCAAAGTATATATGGAACGAGTATGAAATATATTGCACCGGGATATGGATACTGGATAAAAGTTAATGATACCGCGCCTTTTGATGGAAATGGTTATATTTCTCTTGAAATTGGGGGCGTCGCACTTGAGAATACTCACGCCATACCTCTAAATCCAGGATGGAATTTGATTGGCTATACCGGAATAAACGTACGATATACCGGATCAATTCCTGAGGCACCTTTCCCTGATAATCCCGAAAAAACTTTGGTAACAAGCCTGCTTAATGATGCCTTTTGCTCGGTTACTGATGACCTTTTAATCGTTCAAGGCTTTGATTCTGAACCCCGTGCATTAAATCCTGAAAATGTGATTACCACAAATATGAAATATGTTGGACCGGGTTATGGATATTGGATAAAAGTTAAAACTGACAGCCAATTGAATTGGAATGCCTGTAAGTAATTACGATAAAAAATTGTTTAAGAAAGCTCGGAAAATAACATGCTCATTTTTCTTGGTCGTCCAAAAAAATAAGGTCGTTTAGAGACGTAGCATGCTACGTCTCTACAGTACATTTACCTCAAAGCGAACAATATAAATAATGGGGAAGCTCTTTTCAGAGAACTCCTTAGTGAAATGAGCCAACGAATTAAGGATATCAATGACGACAGGTTGGCAGAGCCTGGGAACGAGCGGCGGTAGATTGCTGGAAGTCAAGTCAAAAAACTTGAATATCGAGTATAATGATATCAATCAAAAAGATAATTTTGAAAGGCTGATTAAAAGCCTACCGGCCAATAGCTAACGCCCATGAGAAATTTCTGCTTTGTGCTTCATCTGGATTTTTCAGTTATTGAAAAAGCAAATTTTCAATATGCAATATAATCGGTTGAATAAATTTACAACTTGTGGCATATTATTCAGATGCAAGTCAATTTCTTGCAATCATTTTCCAGGGAGGATTTTTATTATTAATGGCTTCAAAAATGCCTAAAAACAAAAAAAAGACAGATAAAACATCGCAATCATCAGTCGATAGTCAGGTTTATAAAGAGCTATCTCCTGCAGAAGCTGCTGACATAGTGATTCCCAACACACACCCCATTTTACCATTATTCGATATTGCATTGTTTCCAAAAATGGTTTTGCCACTCATTGTCATGCAGAAAGATTCGGTGCAGCTTGTTGAAGAAGCCATGGCCAATGACAGAATCATTGGCTTAATGGTGGCAAAAAAACAGGAAATGCAGGAAAAATATAATTCAACAGATATTTATAATGTTGGCACAAGCGCGATTATTCTCAAAATTGCAAATTCAAAAGAAGGGACGCAGATTCTTGTACAGGGAAATCAACGCATTCAAATTTCAAAATTTGTTCAATACAAACCTTATATGAAGGCTGAAGTTATCAAGATTATTGATGATAACACCTTGAATTTTGAAATAAAAGGCCTAATGAGCGGTTTGATAACAGTCTTCACCAAAATTGTTGAACTGTCGCCGGTTCTTCCAAAAGAATTTGCTGCCATGTCACAATCTATTGCTGAACCGGGTACGCTGGTAGATATGATGATTTCCACGCTCGCTTGCTCTATTGAAGATAAACAAAAAATTTTGGAAACCTTTGATATTCGCGAAAGATTACAAGAAGCCATGCGAATTATTAACGAACAACTTGAAATTGCAAAACTGGGAGACAAAATTCAACGTAAGGCCAAAGTCGATATTGATAAGTATCAACGCGATTATTTTCTGAGGCAGCAATTAAAAGCAATTAAGCAGGAATTGGGTGAATCAGAACAAGAGAATGTGGAAACGCAGGAATATCGAACAAAAATTAAACAAACAAAAATGACTGAAGAGGCCAAAAAGGAAGCCAATCGCGAATTATCCAGGCTTGAACGTATGCACCCCTCATCTTCGGAGTACACCGTATCATCGACATATCTGGATTGGCTGATCAGCCTTCCCTGGTTTATTTCGAGTAAGGATAATTTAAATGTAACCAAAGCTAAAAAAATTCTTAATCAAGATCATTATGGTCTGGATAAGGCAAAAAAGCGAATTATCGAGTATCTTGCTGTTCGAAAACTGAAAGAAGATCCCAAAGGTCCAATTCTTTGTTTTGTGGGGCCCCCTGGAACAGGAAAAACCTCTTTGGGACGTTCCATTGCACGTGCCTTGGGACGAAAATTTTATCGTATATCTCTGGGGGGGGTTCGGGATGAGGCTGAAATTCGCGGGCATCGACGTACTTATGTTGGGGCACTTCCCGGACGAATCGTTCAAGGAATTCGTCGGGTTGAAACCAATAATCCGGTTTTCATGCTGGATGAAATTGACAAGATTGGTACAGATTTTAGAGGAGACCCATCAGCCGCATTACTGGAAGTTCTTGATCCAGAACAAAATCAAAACTTTTCAGATCATTATCTAGATGTTTGTTTTGATTTAAGTAAGGTTATGTTCATTACCACAGCCAATATACTGGAAACAATTCCCTCAGCCCTGAAAGATCGAATGGAAATTATTCGGCTGTCTGGTTATATGCTGGATGAAAAATTAAAAATCGCTGAAAAATATTTAATTCCCCGCCAACGCGCCGAAAATGGTCTGGAAAAAAGCCATATTCGTTTTACCCCCGCGGCAATGAAAAAAATAATTACCAGTTACACCCATGAAGCGGGTTTAAGAAACCTTGAAAGAGAGCTGGCAGCTGTTTGTCGGGGAGTCGCAACAAAAGTGGCAACAAACGAGACAGCGTCTTCAACAATTACTGTCGAAGCAGTTTACGATTATCTGGGCCCCATCAAACATACCCCCGAACTCGCCTCACGGAAACTTGTTCCTGGTGTTTGTACTGGAATGGCCTGGACAGAAGCGGGTGGCGATATCTTATTTATTGAAGCCATCAAAATGAAAGGCACAAACAAACTTCAACTCACGGGCAAGCTTGGTGATGTCATGAAAGAATCTGCCAATTCTGCCTTGAGCTTTGTGAGAGCGAATGCCAGTCATTTTAAAATTGATGAAGATTTATTTGAAAAGCATGACATTCACATTCATGTGCCTGCAGGTGCTACGCCAAAAGATGGCCCTTCAGCCGGTGTTACAATTTTAACCGCCCTTGTCTCGTTATTTACAAAAGCCATTGTTCCGCATGATCTGGCGATGACAGGAGAAATCACTCTACGTGGTCAGGTATTGCAGGTCGGTGGCATTAAAGAAAAAGTTCTGGCAGCTTATCGGGCTGGCATAAAAACGATTATTCTTCCAAAAGATAATCAAAAGGATATGGAAGATATTCCAGAAAAGATTCAAAATGCGATTGTATTTCATTTTGTAGATGAAATGATGCAAGTTTTGGAAATTGCACTTAAAAATTAATCATTATTCGACAAACATTCGTTAAATTCAATAGATGGAATAAAGCAGCAACATGAAACATGAGGCATTACAATGAAAAATGTCATACATTTACATGTCATCATGCTCTTTATGATGTGGACATCTATTGCATGGTCAGATAATTCCCATCCTCATGGAATTATCATTGATGGCACCATGGGATCAAAAGAAGTTAAAGCATTAGAGGGACCGGATTATCACATCCCCGCCGAACGTGGAGAAATTAAGGGAAATAATTTATTCCACAGCTTTCAAACATTTAATGTCCACAATAATGAACACGCCATTTTTTATGGTCCGGATAATGTTCACCATATTATTTCACGTGTGACAGGCAGCGATTATTCATGGATTGATGGCGGCATCCAATCCATGATGCCTGAGGCAGATATTTTTTTATTTAACCCGAATGGCATTTTTCTGGGGCCAAATGCGTTTTTGGATATTCAGGGCTCATTCCATGTCAGCACATGTGAGTATATCGGTTTTGCAGATCATACAAAATATGAAACAACTTCAACCCGCCCGCTGTTAACAGCGGCATCTCCAGTTTCCTTTGGATTTGTTGACAGCAACTATTCGCCAATCCATATTCAGGGTAAAGGGGTAACAGCTCCCCTGCCTGAACATGAATTATTGCCATCACTTTACGTTAATGATGATCATACAATATCCCTGATTGCGGGAGATATTGTGCTAATTGATGGCACAATCGATGCTGTCAAAAATTTTCCTGTCGGGACAATTCTTTCAGATAATGGTCGGGTGAATATTGCAAGTGTGGCATCAACGGGTGAAGTTTTTTTCCAGGCAGACGGCCTGGATGTTTCTTCCTTTGAAAAAATGGGTGATATTCGTCTTTCATCTCATTCTGTGGTGAGTGCGAGCAGCGGTCAGGTATATATTTATGGCAATCATTTAAAAATGGAAACCAGCTATATAAATGCGGGTCAATATAGCAGTGATGGTCATACGATAGAAGGCTTTGCCGGAGGGAGTATTGATATACATGTCAATCAACTGTCCATATTGGATGGAAGCGGAATCATTATAGAAACATTTGGCACTGAAAACAGTGGAGATATATCCATTCATGCAGAAAATATCCTGATGAAAGGCAATTGTGAAGTTGAAAACAGCAAGATTTCAACAAGTTCAATTTCATTAGAAATATTGGATAAGTTAGAGCAGAATCATAAAACGGCCATCCCCGCTGCAAATGAAAAAAAATATGGAAATGCAGGAAATATAAATATTTACACAGGAAATCTTTATTTGTCTGATGGTTCAACGATCGAAGCGAACGCATTTTCTCGGGGAAATGGCGGAACAATATCAATTAAAGCAACCGATACAATTGATATTCGTGGTAACCTCACAGATGCATTGTGCGGTATTTTAGCAATTTCTATATCAGATTATGACAATGGTGGACATGCGGGAGACATTCAAATTCAAGCGAACAACCTGATTCTTCAGAATGGCGGCAAGATTAAAAGCAGTACAGGTGGTACAGCGCGTGGCGGGCTGATTGATATTCATGTTGATGAAAACTTAATTATCAAAAGTGTGGATCAGGGGGTTGATATTGATGATCCAGCGTATGAAAAAATTAGCGGAATTTTTTCTATAACACAATCAGCAATTGAACATCAGGGCAAAGCAGGCAATGCTGGAAATATTAGCTTATCCGGAAAATTCCTTCAAATGGAACAATATTCAAATCTTAATGTATCCAGCGATAGCAAAGGCAATGCCGGAAAAATTTATCTGGAATTTGATACCATTGAACTGGAAAGGTATGCGGGGATACACTCAGTCAGTGTATCTGATGGAAATTCGGGAAACATTTTTCTTCAATCCAGCAAGCATTTAACATTAAATCAATATGCCATGATAGGTGTCCAAAGTCTGGGTACAGGAAAACCTGGCGGAATCGTTATTGATGCTCCCAAAATTACACTTGATAATTATTCAACTGTTTCGGCAACTTCTTTACATGCGGACAATACAAACGACGGTCTTGGTGTTATCATTGGCCAGGACATTGTTTTATATGAAGAAGAATCGGATTTTGACGTTCATCAATCGTCTGATCTGATAACCATAAAAAATCATTCGGAAATTACAACTGAAAGTTATGGCATGGGCCAGGCTGGAATAATTTATATGGTGAGCCAGACGATTGATTTAGATGAACATGCCTTGGTTTCATCATCATCCATGAAACAAGGAAATAGTGGCAATTCAGGTGAAATTGCTTTATTCAGTGAAACAATGTCACTAAATCACGAAAGTACGATAACAACAGAAAATGCCGGTATGGGAGATGCAGGCACAATAAAAATATTTACTTCAAATTTAATGCTGGATTATTTTTCAAAAATTCATTCGGTCAATACATATGGAAAGGATGGCGGTGCCTCTGGATTGATACTTGTCTGCAAAGAAATTGAATCCATTTTACCAGATGATCAGACCATTATTCATCCGGTAAGCAATATCAGTATGAACAATGACTCTGGTTTTAGTACATCAAGTTTAAGTGAAGGTGGTGCGGGTGGAATTGTTATTCGGTCAGAAAATCTTGTCATGTCGAATAATGCATTCATATCGGCTGAAAATATATATCCAGGTTTCAGTAATAACATTGGCATTATTTCTATTCGAGGTGAGAAAATCCGCCTAAGTTCAAGAAGTAAGATTTCTACACAAAGCGAGAGTGAGGCAGACGCCGGCGGTATCGCGATTGAAACAAAGGAATTATTCCTGACAGGAAAATCATATATATCCAGTGCAGGCATTCATCCAAATCGACAGGGCGCAGGCGGACATATCTTAGTTGCGGAAAAAATTACACATATTGATGATCTTCTTTTCGGTTTTATTACTATTGCCGATGAAGTCGAATTAATAGATATTTTTAAAATAAAGGAACCTGTCAATACACTTAAAATGGATGCTTCCGCATATATCAGCACGTCTTCCGCAGGATCGGGTGGTGCCGGCGGCATCTTGATTGGAAGCCAAAATGTTTTTTTGTCAGGCGAATCGCGTATTTCATCAGAAAGCACATCAACAATAGGTGGCGGTAATGCGGGTCACATTGTACTGGATTATCTTCAGAATTTACGCCTGATACAAAACAGCAAGATAACCACGCAAGCAGTGAATACATCTGTGCCAGATAAGATTATTCCTGATTTTATTATTCAGGATCGATTAAATGGAATGATTTCAATTTTCGCCAGTGAAGATATTCATCTTATTGATGGTTCCATCTCCAGCTCTGTTCTGGGGGGGCTGGGAAATGGTGGAAACATTTCTATACATTCCAACGATACCATTTTAAATAGAAGTGGAATTATTGCCAATGCCTATGAAGGAAATGGTGGAAATATCTATATCTCAGCAAATTATTTAATTCAGTCATCAGACAGCATTATTTCGGCATCATCTGATTTGGGAATTGATGGAAACATTGTCATTGAAGCCTTTACTGAAAATTTTGACCAACAAATTATCACCCTGGCAGACAATTTTCTGGATGGCAGTCAATGGGTCCAAACGCCCTGCCATTCTCGAGATAATGATAATGTCAGTCATTTTTTGATCACCTTAAAAAAGGTTCAGCCAAGATCATTTGTTGATTGGCAACCAGGACGTTATAAGTAATAGTCGTCAGGCCATCAGTGCTATAAAAGGTAGCAAACATGCATTGGAAAAAGTCGGTAATGATTATGCTTTAACAGCGGATGTTCTGAAAACAGCCAGAAAGAAAAAAGAGGCCTTGATCATCATTTCGGCCACAATGTAGGGGCGAACCTTGTGTTCGCCCTCGAACAATTGTTCGCAAACGTTTTTAGTTCGAGGGCGAACACAAGGTTCGCCCCTACATTGGGTTCACCGCAACGTTCCCATTTGGCCGAAACGATGATCAAGGCCAAAAAAGAATTGCAGTGATTATTAAAAAATTACAAAAAAGTCCAGTGCAGATGCGACCCTGGCAAAACCCATTAATATTAACCAATTTTTGGCAAAAGTAGAGGCATGGGCCTCAAATAAAAAATCACCACAAAATATGAGAGGAAATATGTATCGAACAATATTAAGTGTATGCCTATTGTTTTTATCTTTATCCCTTGTATGGGCTATTAATGAAGAAACAGCTGGATTTCAAATGGACACGAATATGTCTGAAACAATGCTCCAAAAGCAAAACGATTCCACCCTTCGATTCTTACAGGCTCTGACCAATCAGCAAGAGGAAATCCAAAATCTCAATCTTGCACTTCAGCAGGAAAAACGCAAAACAAAAATTGAACGAGAAAATCTAACGCATCGGATTTCCTTCATTACATTCTTAATGTGGGGTGTTTTGGCAATCAATGGCATTTTGTTATTTGTTATTATTATCATTAGCTTTCGACTGAAATCTTTTTCCAATCAGATCATAAGCATTCAGGTTGAAATGGATGCCATCCAAACAGAGATGAACGCCCTGTCTTTTGAAGAAAAAGAGGCACCATCACCAAAGCTCAAGTTAAAAAATCAAAAACAACCTTCTGAAGGTCTGGATCTATCACCTTCAGAAGAACAGGAATTGGAGGGGCTGTTGTCCTCAGAAGCCGACACATCAATTCTTTCAGATAGTGAAGGACAAAACTTTTTTAACAAATTTCAAGGTGAAATTGATCGTGAACGCTCACAACTGATAGGTAAAGAATCAGAAAAGTCCGAAAATGATTTGCTCGATGAGTTGATTGAACAACATTTTTCTGATACTGACATTGTTTCGATCAGTTCAAAAGATGAAAAACAAAAATGAAAACAATCATCAAGCAAGTAAAATCAACTATTTGAAATACAAATCTGATAGCTCGCAAAAAAAATAAAAAAAATTAAATAATTACTTGACGAATCACTAATTCGTTGATATATTGTTTTGATAAATCATTGCTTGGGCGGGTAGCTCAGTTGGGAGAGCATCGGCCTTACAAGCCGGGGGTCACAGGTTCAAGCCCTGTTCCGCCTATATATGTCCCAGGCAATTATTTTTTCCCTATCAATTAGGGGGCGTAGCTCAGTTTGGTTAGAGCGCCGGCCTGTCACGCCGGAGGTCGCGAGTTCGAGTCTCGTCGTCCCCGCCTTTTTTATCAAGCCTTTAGTAAAGATTTTTTTTCCTTTTAAAAATTTGTATTTTGTTGTGTTTATTAGCTTGAAGAAAGTGCAACAATAACAGGGGGTCCTAGAGAAAGGAAATGTTCCTGTTTACTATCATCAAAGTGTTGGATTAGTGGCAGGATATCAACGTCCGTACTGACATAAAATAATCATCTTTCAGAAATCACCTGAATACCAAAAATTGCTTCTACAATGCCAATACGTTTATCGATGTTTATATCTGCATCTAGATTTACAGCATCATATGGTTTGTTCAAACAAATTTGAAGTCCCAGGATAACATCTTTTAAATCAATTGATTGAGACCCATCGATATCACCTTTTATCGTTTCCTTTTCAGATAAATATAAATCTACAAGATATTTTGGTGCTTCTGCAATTAAACCCTCTGACGCATCTTCACAATTGGTTAAGATGAAATATCCCATGTTAAGTTCGCTTGAAATTCCAAATACGCTCAGATAATTATCAAAGGAACCTTCATGACCGAAAATGTCAATCTTTTTGTAAGTCATTTTTTCAAATCCCATTCCATAGTTTTCAAGATAGATTTTCCAGGTTTCATTGAAATTTTCAGACGATATCACCCTGTTTCCATCAGGAGCGACGCCGCGATTTAATAAAGTAGATAAATACAATGCCATTTCAGATGCACTGGCTTTTAGGGAACCTGAAGGAGCTAATGGATCCCCGTCAACATCTTCACTTATAGCAACTTCAAGTGCGCCATTATTAATGATATAAGATTTTCCATAATTATCGTTCTTTTTCGCTTCACTCACACGAACACAGGCATTTTTCATTCCAATAGGATAAAGAAGATTTTCCTTCAGTAATTGAATATAACCTTCATAAACATTATCCAGGTTGCTTCCTGCAATAATGGCTGCTATATAACCTGCTGCTGTTGATGACAGATTGCTGTAATCAAACACTTTGCCAGGATATCCCAATATTTCAGCATCTTCAATTATATCAAAAATATTCTTTGCAACGTCATCGTCCAGTAGATCATTTTCTGCATCAGATGGTATTCCTGCTCGCATACTTAATAAATGGCGAAATGTTACCTGCTCAGTTGCAATGGGATCTTCTAAAGCAAAATCAGAATAATATTGAATAACAGGAGTATCCCACTCGGCCTTTTTATCATCCACAAGGGTTGCCACCATCAGAGCTGTCATTGATTTGGTATTTGATCCTATATGAAATAAGGTTTCAGAAGTAACCGGCAATTTTGTTTCAATATCCCTGTATCCAAAACCTTTTATATAAACAACATGATTCCCTTCAACTATTGCGACAGCTAAACCTGGAATGTTATCAGTATGTATCTTTTCTTCAATAAAGCTGCTGAATTGATCGAAGATATCCCCATAAACGACGCATGGAAACAATCCCATAAAACAAATAGTGAAAAATATGATAAAAGGCCATAAAAAATAATGATTGAGAATTACCATAATGGATTTGGGTAAGCCATCGTCTAAGGCCAACCCAAAACAGCATGATATGCACGGCAATTGATTATTAGAATTCATATATACCCTCCTGTTTTATCTATTTATATCCGGTCATAACAAAACTGTTTTTGATTCCGGATTGCTTTGGCTTTTCGAGATGTAAAATAAATTTAAAAAAAAGCCAATAAAAAATTTTCACAAACATGCAAAATTAAAAACAAATACAATCGTAAAAAGTATGTAGAAGCTTATACAATATTGTATTACAAGAAATATAAGTACACAAAAAAACGTAAATTTTTCTTACGTTTTTTAGAAATAGAACATAATTAATGCATTTACAAGGTTTGACCCCCCATTAACATTTTTTATTATCTAATATGAAAAACGAGTATGTTTTTTTTTCGTTTTTTGATACAATTCGATATTCAAGTATTTAAAACCTGATTTATTACAACCTATCACAGCGCATTCAAGGTTCTGCATGAATAATATACTCATCGGGCAATCAGACTTTAAGCGCATTAGAGAATCACACGCATCTTTAAAGCAATTATAGTTCCGCGCTCTACGTGGAAATGGATAAAAAACAAAGGGTCATTTATGAATAATATTTTAATCGGAGAATCCGACTTTAAACTCATTCAGGAATCAAAGGCATATTATGTGGATAAGAGTCTTTTTGTTGAAGAAATAATAACATGTCCTTTTAAGGTCATTTTGTTAACACGGCCCAGACGCTTCGGCAAAACAATCAATCTCAGTTTGCTCCATTACTTCTTTGAAAAAACTGACCAGGATCATTCAGCCCTCTTTGATCATCTGGCGATTAAAAAAAAACATATTTTTAACACATATTTTGCCGCATATCCGGTTATTTATATTACCTTTAAGGATATTAAAAATGTCACCTATGCGGAATCAATCGCCAAAATTGCCAGATTAATCCAAAAACTTTTACAGGATCATCACTACTTGCTGAAATGGAACGATTTATCACCGGTTGCATCACAGTTGTTCAATGATATCATTAACAAAACAGCAAGCATTGATGACTATGAAGACAGCATTCAAATCTTGAGTGAAGAATTAGAAAGATATCATAACAAACAGGTGATTATTTTAATTGATGAATATGATACGCCAATTCACACAGGGTATATCCATAATTATTATGAGAAAATGACGATATTTATGCGCAATTTGCTGGGTGCTGCTTTAAAAGACAATGCAAGCCTTTATAAAGGTGTAATTACCGGCACATTAAGAATCTCAAAAGAATCCATATTTACAGGATTAAATAATCTGGGCGTATTCCCTTTAAACAAGGGGCGCTTTAACAAATCCTTTGGTTTTGATGAAAGTGAAGTTAAAAAAATTTTGGCAGACTTTGGTCTGTCCGAAGAATTTTCAACCATTGCCAAATGGTATGATGGCTATAATTTTGGCGGAAGAACAATATTTAATCCCTGGTCTGTCGTAAACTATATCTCAGATCCAGATAATGGACCGGAGCCTTACTGGTTAAATACATCAAGTATGCATATGATTGAAAATGTTATAACGCCGCAAAAAGAACTTATTCGTCAAGAAATTAATGATTTAATTGAAGGTCAATCCATCACTAAAATTGTTTATGAAAATATGGTGTTTAAAGATATTACCAATTCACGAAGTGATCTTGTGTGGAGTTTTTTATTGCATAGTGGTTATTTAAAAATAGTAAAAGAAGTGGAAAGCGATTTGAGACAAAAATATGAACTTCAAATACCCAATCGTGAAGTCCGAATTATTTTTGTAGATCTGGTTGAAAAATGGATCAAAAATCATATTGATTTAGAACAGTTGGAAGTGCTTTTAAAGTCATTAACCTTGGGTAATATTTCTGTTTTTGAAAGAAAACTCACGCACATTTGTCTGGCCATTATGAGTTATCATGACTTTGCCGGCTCCCCTGAAAAAGTTTACCACGCCCTGGTTTTGGGCATGCTGGTGTGGTTGTCTAATGATTATGTGATTCGATCCAACAGGGAATCAGGCTTTGGCAGATATGATATCATCTTTATGCCCAAAGATAAAACCAGACAGGGGATAATCATTGAATTCAAACGAGTTGAGGAAAATGACGTGGTTGAGGACGTATTGACTGATGCATTGAATCAAATTGAAGAAAAACGATATGAGGTTGAATTAAAGGCTGAAAATGTTCACGATATTATAAAATTGGCGATTGGATTTTCAAGTAAGAACGTATATTTAAAGCAAGGATAGTTCCGCGCTCTGCGTGGAAATGGATAAAAAACAAAGGGTCATTTATGAATAATATTTTAATCGGAGAATCCGACTTTAAACTCATTCAGGAATCAAAGGCATATTATGTGGATAAGAGTCTTTTTGTTGAAGAAATAATAACATGTCCTTTTAAGGTCATTTTGTTAACACGGCCCAGACGCTTCGGCAAAACAATCAATCTCAGTTTGCTCCATTACTTCTTTGAAAAAACTGACCAGGATCATTCAGCCCTCTTTGATCATCTGGCGATTAAAAAAAAACATATTTTTAACACATATTTTGCCGCATATCCGGTTATTTATATTACCTTTAAGGATATTAAAAATGTCACCTATGCGGAATCAATCGCCAAAATTGCCAGATTAATCCAAAAACTTTTACAGGATCATCACTACTTGCTGAAATGGAACGATTTATCACCGGTTGCATCACAGTTGTTCAATGATATCATTAACAAAACAGCAAGCATTGATGACTATGAAGACAGCATTCAAATCTTGAGTGAAGAATTAGAAAGATATCATAACAAACAGGTGATTATTTTAATTGATGAATATGATACGCCAATTCACACAGGGTATATCCATAATTATTATGAGAACATGACGATATTTATGCGCAATTTGCTGGGTGCTGCTTTAAAAGACAATGCAAGCCTCTATAAAGGTGTGATTACCGGCACATTAAGAATCTCTAAAGAATCCATATTTACAGGATTGAATAATCTGGGGGTATTTACAGTATTTGAGGAAGAATTTAATCAATGCTTTGGGTTTACGCTTGATGAATTGAAACAAATCCTTTCTGATTATGAGCTACTGACCTGCTACGATGACATCATAAAATGGTATGATGGTTATAATTTTGGGAATCAAAAAATATTGAACCCCTGGTCTGTCATGAATTTTGTATCAGGTCGAAACAAAAAATTCAAACCCTATTGGTCAAACACAGCCAGTATTGATATGATAGAAAACGTCATTACCCCGAACAATGAACTCCTTCGCAAAGAAATAAATGATCTAGTTGAAGGAAAATGCATCACAAAATCAGTATATGAAAATATGGTATTTAAAGATATTACCAATTCACGAAGTGATCTTGTGTGGAGTTTTTTAGTTCACAGTGGATACTTAAAAATAGTAAAAGAAGTGGAAAGCGATTTGAGACAAAAATATGAACTTCAAATACCCAATCGTGAAGTCCGAATTATTTTTGTAGATCTGGTTGAAAAATGGATCAAAAATCATATTGATTTAGAACAGTTGGAAGTGCTTTTAAAGTCATTAACCTTGGGTAATATTTCTGTTTTTGAAAGAAAACTCACGCACATTTGTCTGGCCATTATGAGTTATCATGACTTTGCCGGCTCCCCTGAAAAAGTTTACCACGCCCTGGTTTTGGGCATGCTGGTGTGGTTGTCTAATGATTATGTGATTCGATCCAACAGGGAATCAGGCTTTGGCAGATATGATATCATCTTTATGCCCAAAGATAAAACCAGACAGGGGATAATCATTGAATTCAAACGAGTTGAAGAAAATGATGTGGTTGAGGACGTATTGACTGATGCATTGAATCAAATTGAAGAAAAACGATATGATGTAGAATTAAAGGCTGAAAATGTTCATGATATTTTAAAATTGGCGATTGGGTTTTCAAGTAAGAACGTATATCTTAAGGAAGGCTGCAGTTAAATCCCTCAAGAGTGTAAAGCCAGAATTGGGTTCAGGAAGCAGGTGAGAAAGGGACTCAAAAGGTTAATGAGTTGGAAAAATTAAATAATGGGGTTGCTCCAGAATTGAGTTTTAATTTGTTACCTGCCCAAAATTGTTATTGTGATGATCAACATATGATCGTCAAGCTTTGTTTTTGTATAAGTATAGTAATTGCCTTGATAGGAGCAAAATATATTGGTTGGATAATTTTTCGATATAATCCATGCAGGAATGTGACATCGATAGTGGTTTTAACCAGGGATTCATTAAATTAATTGACTTAATAAATAAAATGATATATATAAAAAATGAATGCTTAAGAAAACAAAGCTGTTAGAATCTGACTTTACAAGTATTTATCCTAAGACTTTCTAAAAATGTTACAGTAATTTCCAATCTATTAATTTTTGATAAATAAACAATAAGGTCATAAACAATAAGGTCATACGGAGATTTCATGGAAATATTAGATGAAAAAAAAGATGTTTTGCAGGAGATGATTAATACAGGTATAGGGAAAGCGGCTGTGTCTTTTTCGGATATGTTAAACAAGGAGATCAAACTTTCTGTTCCAACTTTACTCTTTTTTTCTTTATATGAATTGGATGCTTATTTAGACAAGATGCAAAACAATGAATATGTCAACGTCATACAAAGCTTTTCTGGGGATATGACAGGAAGAGGAATTGTCTCATTCCCTTTGATCGGCGGAAAAACGATTATCAGCACATTGATGGAATATCCAGATTCCTGCGAACCTGATTTTGGCAGTATGGAACGAGAGCTGATAGCTGAAGTCGGAAATGTAATCATTAATGCGGTTGGAAGTTCAATGTGCAATATGGCGGAAATCGAGACTTTTTACAATATGCCTGAAATTGAATTTTCCAGTCAAATTATTAAAATAGATATTGAATCTGCTGATAATATCTATTGTGTAGGTGAAGGAGCATTTGCTGTGGAGGGAATCGATATTGAGGGGAAAATTCTATTTATTATTACCTATTCAGAAATCGAAGCCATTATTAACAAGCTACTATATGGAGAATAATAAATGAACAAAATTCTATTGGTCGATGATTCTCGCTTTGTTAGAAACACGACCAAAAAAATATTGGTTGAAATGGGGTATGATGAATCAATTATCTATGAAGCATCAACAGGCGAAGAGGCCATAGCGGTTCATGACAAAGAACGGCCGGATTTCATTTTTCTTGATTTATTAATGCCTGGTATTGGTGGTGAGGAAGCTTTAAAAGAAATTAGAGCAACAGATAAAGATTGTTTTATCTCCATTCTAAGTTCCAATTTTCAAAAACCTGTTCAAGATCGTGTGTTGAAATCAGGCGCAAATTTGTTTGTCGAAAAAACAATCACGATTGATAAAGTGAAAGAGGTTATGGATAAATATGAGTCAACAAGAAAGCTTTGAATATGAGCAATTCTATAAACATCTTGATTATGGCATTCTCATTGTTGATGAACATCATATGATCAGATATATGAATAGTTGGATTCAAACAAAACTTTCTTGTGAACAAAAAAATGTAAAAACATTGAAACAGCTTTTTCAGGGACAAAAATCTACATATGCAGCGAATCTTGTCAAGGAAACAATCAAAAACAAAACCAGTCGAATGATATCTCAGGCATTACATTCCTATTTTATTCCTTTGCCTGATAATAGATTTTCAGATGGATTTATGCGTCAGGGATGTTCGATCTGTCCATTTAAAGATCCTTTATCAAATACTGTATTGGCATTTATCCAGATTCGGGATGATTCTGACCGTGTCCTTCAAATTAAAGAACTGATTCGCTTAAATGAAATCAAAAGTCAATTTCTTGCCAATATGAGCCATGAAATTCGTACCCCCATGAATGGCGTCATAGGAATGACTTCTTTGCTCTTACAAACGAAGTTGGATACGAAACAACGCGATTTTGTCGAAACGATTCGTGTTTCCGGAGAAACACTCCTGGCAATTATTGATAATATTTTAGATTTTTCTAAAATTGATTCTGATAAAATGATCATTGATAAACAAACATTTCATTTGCATAAATGTATTGAGGAAGCTGTTGAATTGTTATCTACCAAAGCTTACGAAAAAAAGCTTGATCTTTTATATCACATTGATGAGGATGTCCCTTATTCTATTATTGGTGATATCAACAGGTTAAAACAAATATTAATTAATTTGATTGGTAATGCCATAAAATTTACAAATCATGGTCATGTGATGGTTTCAGTATCAACAGAATTAAACTCTCAAAACAATGTTGTGATAAAGTTTTCTGTTAAAGATACAGGCATTGGAATTTCAGAAGATACATTATCGAAACTGTTTCAGCCATTTCAGCAGGCCGATACTTCTGTAACAAGAAAATATGGTGGCACAGGACTTGGCCTGTCAATATGTTCCCGCCTGGTGAAAATGATGGGGGGTAAAATTTGGGTAGTCAGTTCACCTGAAAAAGGGTCCAATTTTATTTTTACGATTAAAAGTCGGATCGTACACCAGGAAAATCAAAATTCTATTTTTAATTTTAATTTACCAAAGCGTTTTTTGATTGTCGATAAAAGTGAGTTAAATTGTCAGATGCTAAGCAAAATTTTAGCAAAATGGCAAATCACATCTCATGTTGAATTGTCCGGTGAAAAAGCCATTGCAACACTGATAAAAGATAAAAACTTTGATCTGGCAATCATTGATATTGACACGCCTGTCATTGATGCCATCACGCTTGGAAAAACAATTCGCGGGCTCTCTGATCATCAAAATATGCCCATCATTCTTTTAAGTTCAACCGCATTTGTAGAAGGTAATAAAAATGATAAGATGTTCTCAGCCGTATTAAAAAAGCCGGTTCGAATGTCATTGTTACTGGACGCACTCATAACAATTTTTGATAAAAACTCTCAGCCGGATAATAAAAATTCTGTGACCGTCACCAATAAAATCTCAGAACATGAAAACAGTCATTCTCCCCAAAACAAATGTCGTATACTCGTTGCAGAAGATGTCAAAACAAACCAGAAAATCATAGAACATATGCTGACATCAATCGGTTATAACAGGCCAGATATTGTATCAAATGGAATTGAGGCGATTAATGCATTGAAAAATAAGACATATGATGTTATTTTTATGGACATCAACATGCCTGAAATGGATGGCGTTGAAGCCACCGCATATATTCGTCATCATTTTTCTGACGAACAACAACCCAAAATAGTTGCGCTGACTGCCGATGCTATTTTGGGAAAACGAGAAAAATACTTGAAAAGCGGGATGGACGAATACATTAGTAAGCCTGTTCATCTTGACAAATTAAAACAGGTATTGTCGAAATTTTGTGAATAATTGACTGAAACGAATTTCTAGTGATCAGGCTATAAATGACAGGAAAAAAAATGATAGCATACTTTGATTGTTTTGCAGGCATTAGTGGAGACATGACCTTAGGCGCTTTATTTGATTTAGGTCTGTCAATATCAGTAATTAATGAAATGATTCATGCGCTGAAAATCGAAAATACCCGCATTGAAATTCAGTCCATTAAATACATGGGCATTACTGGCAAGAAAGCCATTGTTCATACAGGTGCGTCTCCCATAAGGCATTTTTCTGATATCCGCACCATAATTAAAGAAAGTCCATTATCTCAGAATGTAAAGGATAAAAGCATTGCCATGTTTGAAAAACTGGCGATAGTAGAAGCCCAAATTCATGGGGGTGATGTTGAAAAAGTGCATTTTCATGAAGTTGGAGCAGTCGATTCCATTGTAGACATCGTTGGAACAGCCTGTGGCCTCGAAGCGTTGGATATTGATCAAATTGTTTTTTCATCTCTACCGATGGGAACAGGGTTTGTTGAATGTCAACATGGACGCCTGCCTGTTCCCGCACCTGCAACTGTGAATATTCTAACTGATGTTCCGGTCTATGGTACTGAAGTTCCTCATGAATTGGTTACACCAACTGGCGCCCTGTTTGCAAAATGTCTGGCAGAGACATATGGTCCACTACCAGAAATGAATATTGTAAAAACCGGTTATGGTGCGGGTTCAACTTCTTTGGTAGATCGTCCCAATCTTTTACGTATTGTTTTGGGAAATCGTCACAAAGATCGTCAGACACATTCAATTTGTGAATCTGTGGGGGTTATCGAAACCCATATTGATGATATGTCACCTGAGTGTTTAAGCTATGCAATATCAAAATTGATGTCTGCCAATGCATTGGATGTTTTGGTTTCATCGGTACATATGAAAAAAAATCGAAGTGGTCATCAATTGCAGGTAATATGTATGCCTGTTGATATTCCCCGGTTGACTGATATGGTCTTACAAGAAACATCAACAATAGGCGTACGTTATCAAATTATTCAAAGAAAAGTTTTGAAACGTCATTCGAAAACTGTTCAAACAAAATGGGGAAGTATTGCCGCAAAAGAAATCGTTCTTCCTGATGGTGCAGTCAGACGAACACCTGAATTTGAAAGCTGCCAACAATTGGCCCAAAAAATGGGCATAAACATCCAACAAGTATATCATGAATTTTATGCCTGTTCATGATATTTGATGCTTAGAAATCACTATATCTGATTGAAATAATTGAGGTTCCGTTAAGAACAAACCACAAGAAATTTTGGTCTGCAAAGAATTCTCTGAAAATATCGTCCCCATTATTGATATTGTTCGTTTTGAGGTAAATTTACTGTAGATATAGCATGCTACGTCTCTACACGATCTTATTTTTTGGACGATCAAGAAAAATGAGCATGTTATTTTCCGAGCATTCCTAAGGAATGCTTGAAAAATAAGTTCCCCATTTGAAAAAATGTTCATCGGGGTTTTTGTTCTGTAGAGACGTAGCATGCTACGTCTCTACGTGCCAAAGGATTATATGTTAAAGATAAAAGGGGAAATTATTTTCCGAGCATTCCTAAGCACATAATACGTCCCAATCAATGGACTCAAGTACTTTAATAAATTGCTTAACAGCCACTTCAATTTTATCGATTTCAGACTTATCAGGTACCTGTTCTTTATCTGTGTTTTCCATTTCTATAATTATCTTTTGAAGGCGTTTTGCGCCAATATTGGCACTATTGCCTTTGAGTGTATGCAATTTTGTGTAATATGCTTTTGGATCATTGGCTTCTTGAAACTGTCTCAATTCATTCACATATTTAATCGTATCCCTTTTATAAATACAAATTATTTCTTTAATGATATCAGGGTCTTTTGTGCAAATATTAACCAGATGAGACTGATCAAATAATTCGGTTACATTTTCATTTTCTACGACAGGCTTTGCGTCAATTCTCTTTGAACAATATTTTTCAATCATTTGTTTGATTTTATCACTATTGATTGGCTTTGCAATATAATCATCCATACCTACCGCCATACATCTTTCTCGATCATGAGACATTGCAAGTGCAGTCATTGCAATAATTGGTGTGTGTTCACCGCTTTGTTTTTCATTCTCACGAATATTTTGAGTGGCTTCAAAGCCATCCATAACAGGCATGTTGCCATCCATAAATATGATATCAAAGGATTGTTTTTTGAGCTTGTTCAGTGCAATGGAACCATTGTCTGCCATTGTTACATCACATCCCATTCGCTGTAACAAACCATGCGTAACTTTTTGGTTCATCAGATTGTCTTCAACCAATAAGACACTGATGTTTTTAAACTTTAACGCATTTTGTTTGGAGTCGGCAATTGATAAAGATTTCTTTTTATAAATATTGGCAATTGTTTCTGATAAGCTATAAAAACGAATGGGTTTGTGCAGAATGACTTTAAATATTTTTTCAGCTTCATTAAAAATATCATCTGGAATCGTTCCTGAGGTTACGAGAATGAGGGCCATATCTTTGTTAAATTCTTCTTTGATAATAAATTTAGCAAGTTCAAGGCCATTTATTTCAGACATATTTAGATCAATCATTGTCACATTGAAATGCTGTTCACTATGACGTAATTCATGCAATGCTTTTTGCGCATTTTCAACAGTTTTACAATTGACATTTAACGCATGAAAGTAGTCTACCATGATTGTTCGATGGATCGGATTGTCATCAACCATAAGAACTGAAAAATCGGCTAAATCCAAAACAATTTTTTCTTGTTGCCTTTCTGCTACAGGTAATTCCAGAGTGAAATAAAAAGTTGTGCCTTGATTAATTTGGCTTTCAAGGGATATCTCTCCGCCCATCATCGAAACAAGTTGTTCACAGATAGACAGCCCCAGGCCGGTTCCACCATATTTTCGAGTGGTAGATCCATTCGCCTGTGTAAACTTGGAAAAAACCTTTTTCTGATTGTCTTTTGAAATACCAATGCCTGTATCAGCAACTTTAAATAAGAATTTTGATTCCTTATCCAATTCTTCAACTGGCTGTACACTGATTAAAATATGTCCTTTTTCAGTAAACTTAATTGCATTTCCAGACAGATTGTTTAAAATTTGACGAATACGTGTTGGGTCGCCCATAACATTACATGGAAGCTCTGGTGGAAAATGAACCAGCAAATCAATATCCTTGTTTCTCGCCTGAGCTGCCATTAATTGCCCAACCTGTTCCATCGTATCCCTCAAATTGAAAGGCACTGATTCAATCACCAATTTGCCTGCTTCAATTTTTGAATAATCCAAAATATCATTTAACACTGTCAATAAAGATTCTGCAGAACAGGAAATTGCCTCAATGTATTCTTTTTGACGGGCAGTGAGTGGCATCATGGTCAATAATTCGATCATGCCAATAATGCCATTCATGGGCGTACGGATTTCATGACTCATATTTGCGAGAAATTCACTTTTTGCCTCACTGGCGGCTTCAGCAGCTCTACGTTTTTGCTGATCGTTATGTCTTTCTATTCGTTCTGAAATATCGACAAGAGACCCCTCAATGTACATGGCGGTATCCCAGGTTTCACCAACGAGTCTGGCCATTAATGAACACCACTTTAGCGTACCATTTTTCTGACTCATTTGAACTTCATAGTTTTTAACCTGCTTGCAATGTTTTAATTCCTTAATCAGATGATCCCGATCCGAAGGCTGAAGAAAATAAAAGGCCTCATGCGTGAATGCATGTTTGATCAACTCCTCTGTGTCTTGAAATCCCAAAATTTTTGCCATCGATGGATTGGCCTTTACCACCTTTCCATCAGTTGAAATCTGATATATACCTTCAACTGCATTTTCAAAAATGCTTTGATATTGCTGTCTGGCTTCATGTAAATTTAAAATATGTTCATGAATCGCCTGTTGCATCTTTGAAAAACTTCGGGACAAACTACATAATTCATCATTTCCATGAAAAACAGGTAGTTTTTGTCGATAATTTCCCGATGCAATTTGTCTGGCAGCGGCATCTAGCTGGATAATGGGCTTCACAAAATTCTTTTGTGCCAAAAAAACTGATATGCCGGCACCCAGGATCAATGAAATTGCCAGCATGCTTACAAAAACAATTGTAGATATTAACTCAATATTTTGCATCTGATCGGTTGCTTTATGGATCAGGCTTTGAAGCATTTCAGAAAAGGCATCCTGAAAATTAATCATGTTTTTCCCAAACGTATCCTGAGTTTCACATATCAAATTGTATTGAAATAGATTTGCACGATAGTCATTAAATACATGAAATATTTTATCGCTGTTTTCTTTTAAATCCGGATTATGTATGGATTCAGTTTTCCAATGGTGAATAGACAATTCCATTTTTTCGATTGATTTCTTTAATTGTAACCAGAGTCTATGAACATTCCGACGACAATAGCTATCTGCAATGATATTCATACGTTCAAACTGACTGTTAATTTTATCAATCAAGAAAGGCGCTTTATTGATGAGGTTTTCAAGCACATCTTCCAACTGGATTATTTTATTTTCGACCATTGTTTTTCGGTCTTCAGCGTGTATATACTGATGACAAAAAATACTGTACTGTTTGAATTCCTGAATGGCCTGTGCAATTTGAATTTCAATATCCATACGATTGATCAATTGTTTATTGAAATTATCAATATGATTCGAGCATTCTGCCAGGTGACGAAAAACACGATCTTTCATTCTTTTCTGGATTAATCGACCATCATCATATGCATAGAGACGAAACTGATCATGATAATATTTAACATGTGAAAATGAGTTTTGAATCCGATAGATCTGGTCATAAAACGTAATGCCTTTCATCGCATGCCTGAGCATGATATGACCAAATACACCGATAATAATCGTAAAACTGATTACGATCCATAAACAAAGGCCCATTTTTTGTCCCAATGACAGATTTTGGGTGTATTTTTTTATTTTTTTATTTGTTTTCATTTGCTATCATATTTAAATATGTTGCTCAGAATACGAAAGAACATCATAATAGTACTGCAAATTACTTGCCGTTGATAAAATATATTTTGACCTTAATTATCGTTTCGGCCATTTTTCTTACGCCAACTCCAACTCTTACTCTTGCACCTCATCCGAAATGAATTGATTAAGGAATGCTAGAAAAATAAATCCCCCATGATTTGGAGTCCCGAATCTTTCAATTTGGGAGGAAAAGCGTGTGACGTCCAAACCTAAAAATGGGGAGCAAATTATACTGATGCTTGTGCGAACCAGAAAAAAACGAAAAATAGCCTTGAAGTTATGCTCAGGTTATGTAAAGTTGAAAGATTATTCCCCAAACATTTGAATAATTGATCATAAAAAAAGACAATGCGTATTATATCCCGATCATTATTTTCGGGCCACATGGGAGAGGAAAATTATGTTTAAGTCTCTGAAAGCCAGAATGCTAACTGTACTTATTGGTTTTTTAACACTTACCTTTGTTTTGTTTTATGGGTTTTTATACGAAGAAATTATTTCATCATTAAATCATCTTGGCCTGAATTCTGCACAAAAAATGCTTTCATTTGCCATGTTAAATCTAGAAAGCAAATGCAAAGGTATTAATTACTATAAAAAAGTTTGGTTGCAACAAAAGAAAGATTTTATTAAAAATATGACAATCAATCAAAAACAAAATATTTTGCTTATCCAGCAACAAATTAAAGAAAATAAATTATCAAAAGAACTGGCACAATTAAATGTTCTTGATCATATAAAAAAGTATCGATATGGTGAAAACAACTTTTTTTGGATATGTAATGAAAAAGCAGTCTGGCTTTCACACGCGGACCCAACTTTTGTCAATCAGGATTGGTATAAAAAAGTCGATCCAAATGGTCGCCCTATCCTTCCCCCCATAATCAAAGAAGCCAAAAAAACCGGTCATGGATTTTTCTCATATCTTGGACGTCGGCCAAATGATAAAAACTATCAAGAAACCCATTGTTATTTTGAATACATTCCTAACTGGAACTGGATCATTGGCACCAATTTTTATAATGACGAAATCCAAAAAGGCATTGAAGACCGCAAGCTTGCTCTAATTGAAGAATTGCGGCATGCCTTTAACCACACCGATATTGGTGAATCCGGGTATTTATTGTTATTTGATCAACGCGGCAAAGTATTATCGCATCCTTATTTACCAGTGGGTACAGATCTTTCGGGCATAGTGAATAAGGCATCCGGTCATTTATTGCTTAATGAGCTGATTGATGCATCAAGAAATCCAGATACACCACTAATGTATTTATGGGATAAAGCCACACAACGTGGTGAATTTAAGTATTGGAAATATGCATATACGTTACATCATAAAGAATTTAACTGGTACTTGACAGCCACTTTTTACAAAGCGGAAATCCATCAACCGGCCAATACATTTCTGAAAAAGTTTATATTTTTAGCCATGTGTTTTTGTTTGATCTTTATTGTTCTATTTGTCGTATTTGTTTCATCAATAAGCAATCCCTTGCTGAGACTGGCCTCGTGTATTCATGAAATGGGAAATAATAATCTTTATGCCATTTTGCCAGAAAAAGATCTCAAACGAAAAGATGAATTGGGAATTATCGCAAGAGGTTACGAAGCCACTCGAAGTTCTTTATCAAAAATCATTGCAGAAATGAGTCAGCATGCCAAAACTGTCGCACGCGCATCAGAAAATTTCTCAAAAAGCGCAAAAGAACAGTTTACTCTAGCTGAAAAAATGGATGAACAGTCACAGGTTACTGTGCAGTGTTCAGAAAATAATCTCAAGCATATTCAACTCATTACCAATGAAACAGAACTCGGTGCACGGGATGTTAATGCGATCCTGAGTCGGATCAATCAATTGAGTGAAAATATTAATTCGGTTGCTGAATCTGCAGCCCATTCCTCCGCAAATATGACTGCTATCAGCAAACTTGTTATTGATGTTTCCGATGATATCTATCAGGTGACTGAATCTATCGAAAACATGGCAGGTGATTTATCATCAGTGTTCAAGAATTCATCAGACAACGTTGCCATATCCAAAAAAGCGGAAAAACAGATATCGAATAGTCTGGTATCGATGAATAAATTGCAGGAAGCTTCTGAAAATATTAATAATGCTGTTCAATTAATCAGTGCCATTTCAAGCCAGACAAATCTTTTGGCGCTCAATGCAACCATTGAAGCTGTTCATGCGGGTGAAGCCGGAGAAGGTTTTGCTGTTGTTGCCGAAGAAGTGAAAGTCCTGGCTGCAAAAACCAATGATGCCAACAATCAAATCCGAAAGCTTATTGTTAAAATAAGGGAATACATTGATACCACAATTCAGAGCATTCATGAAACCAATGCGGCCATTAAAGCAGTTGTGGATAATAATGTTGCCATTGGTCAATCAATTGAGAATAAGCGCGATATTTCTAAACATTTGTCTGAAGTTATCGAATCTATTGCCAGCGGGGCAAGGGAAAGTGCGCAAAAAGCAAGAGAATCCGATTCCGGTTTAAAAGAAGTCACTTTTTTCTCTGCTGAAGTTGCTGATTTGGCAAAAGAATCGGCTGAAAGTGTTGCTCAAACTGCAGGCAGGATTAAAGAAATTGCTGAAAGCAGTGATGTTGTTTTATCTGGTATTCAGACATCAAATAGCAATATTTTAAGAATTAACGAATTTTCTGGAAATATGACTCGGGTGGCAAAAAACAACAATCGAAATGCACAGGAATTAATTATAATGACTGAAGCTTTGGACAAAATTGTTACCATCTTCAGCACCTGTAGTATTTCTGATCCAGAATCAGGAAAAGCTTCACAATGAAACTTTTTTACAAATTTCTCATGATCATCCTCATTCCGCTTTTTTGTATTATTGGGCTGTGCAATATACATTTTGCCAGAATGTATCGTCAATTGGACGCACATATTGAAGATCATATTCATACATGTGCAAAAGATGTCAAATACCATTTTGAAACAGCTTTGTCTCATATTCGTGCATTGTCCATTATCATTGCAGAAGATATTGATTTTCTAACAAACCTTGATAATGACAATATGAATCTTCTATGTAGGAAAGGCAAAAATTTTAAACAATTAAACGTTTCTCTCATTCTTTTTGTGGATAAATCCTTTCATATTTTATGTCAGATTGGCAAATTACCAGTTTTTTCTGATTTAAAAGAACTCCATCCTTTTTTTCAAAACATAAAATTAAGTCCCAAAACATCAATCGTTGGTATTGATAACCAACTGTATGCGATTTCTGTTTGTCCACGAAGTAATCATCAAGGGTTTGTTGTTGTGGGAAGGCTTGTTTATCCAGATATTTATAAAAAAATTTCCGATCATTTGAATGTTAAACTGACCATTCGTTATAACAATATAACCATAGGCATTGATCCAAATAATCGATCCTTTGATAACTGGAAACAAAAAACCATCCCCATTTTCCTCAACGGCATCATTCTTCAAGTAACAATCTATCAACAAGCAGAACTTTTCGATTCAATTATAGAATCACGAAAAGACTTGCTGTTTTATTCTTTCATCATTTTTGTGATCCTCTGCTTGATCATTGCTGTGCTTGTTCACCGGTTAATTTTTCCGATTAACGACTTAATTGATGCCATGTATAAATATTCAAAAGGGGAATTACGTCTATCAAGCTTACCTGAAGTAAAAAATGAAATTGGTAAACTATATCAAGCGTTTCATCGGATGATAATTGATTTGGAGCATGCAGAGCAACGCTTTCAAAGAATTTTTAAGTATGCAATAGAAGGTCTTTTTCAAACGCATCCTGATGGCTATTTTATCCGAACAAATCCGGCACTTGCTAAAATATTTGGATATGCAACGCCAGAAGAACTGGTATCAAATATCTCTGATCTGGCCAATCAACTGTATGTTCACTCTGAAGATCGAGACAGATTCAAAAATTTGATAACCAAAAATAATCAGGTCATGAATTTTGAGACACAAATGTATAAACAAAATGGCGAGATTATCTGGGTACAAATAAATGGACGAGCTGTTCGCGATAAAAATGGACAAATTATTTACTATGAAGGGTTCTTGGTGGATATTGATGCACGTAAGAGAGGTGAAAATAAAGAGAAGGAGCGTAAAGCCCTTGAAATGGCAAACCAGACCAAAAGTGAATTTTTGGCCAATATCAGCCATGAAATCCGCACGCCATTAAACGCTGTGATCGGACTTGGAAAACTGTTAAAAAAGACATCCCTTACAGACTTACAGAATGAGTATCTCACAGATATACTGAATGCATCACAAACCTTGCTGGATTTGATTAATGATATTCTGGATTATTCACGTGTCGAGTTGGATAAAATAAAACTGATGCCAACGCAATTTTTTCTTGTAGATATCTATCAAAGTATTATTTCCATCTTTAAGTATCAAGTGCAATCCAAAAAAATGGCAATGGTGTGCCATATTGCACCGGAGTGCGGGATCGAATTGACTGGCGACCCAATACGTATCAAACAGGTTTTGGTTAATCTGGTTGGAAATGCAGTTAAATTTACCCACAATGGGCAGATTTGGATACAAACAGAAAGTTTACATCAGACATCCGATAAATTATTCATTTCAATTTCAGTAACTGATACAGGAGTTGGGATACAGGAAAACGATCAAAAACATATTTTTCAGGCCTTCACACAGGCTGAATCCAACATCAATAGAAAATATTGTGGTGCGGGTCTGGGCCTTGCCATTAGCGAAAAGCTTGTTCAATTGATGCAGGGAAAGTTCTTTGTATCAAGCGTTCCTTCAAAAGGCAGTACGTTTACCATAACACTTCCTTTTGCGTATAAAGATTCAAATGCCAGACAAAAATTGCCAGAACATAATTCTCGTGTGCTGTTAATTGAAGATGATCCCATTCATGCCAGATTTGCGCAATCAATACTCAATGATGAAAATCTTGATGTTGATATAATTGAAGATAGTCATCATGTACTATCTCAAATACAGAAAAATTCATATGATATGGTATTTATGGATATTCAATTGCCACAAATTGATGGATACGAATTGACTCAAATGATTCGAGATGCGGGATATGTTACCTTGCCTGTTATCGCCCTCACTGCCTGTTCCATGAAAGGTGATCGCGAGAAATGTCTAGCCGCAGGTATTAATGACTATTTGCCCAAGCCTTATGCACCTGAAGATATCATTGGTATGTATCATAAATGGAAGGCGTCTGTTTGTCCAATGGAATAATTCATTTGGCTATATGTTCTCGTTAACTACAAACAAAATAAACAATAAACTGTTATCTTTAAAATCGATTACTTACATTCATTTTCGCTCTTGCTTATGTCTCAATGATATATTATTCCGCTTCAATAACCAGAATATCAGGACATTGCCGCCACATTTGACAATAATCCATTCCATACCCAACAACAAAAACATTTTCAATTTCAAATCCAATGTATTTAACATCCACAGGCACTTCACGACGTGAGGGTTTATCTAAAAATGAACATATTTCAATGGAAGCCGGTTGTCTCTGATTTAATATTTTAAGTAATTTATTCAGGGTCAGGCCGGTGTCTACGATGTCTTCAACAATGAGAACATGCTTGTTTTTGATATCACAATCAATATCCTGTTCAATTTTTACCTGTCCTGTGGAATTTTGACCTTCATAGCTTGAAATTTTCATTAATTCAACACGAACTTTTGGTACTAATTCTCGTACAAGATCTGATGCAAAAATAAATGCGCCTTTTAAAAGCACAATCATATGAATTTCAGCATCCGAATAATCCTGGGATATCTGACGGCCTAATTCTTGCACACGTCGCTGTATGATGTCTCTTTTAAACAGAATTTGATTCATAATGCTCCTTTATGAAAATAATGTTAAAATTTCAGTTTGCAAATTGTCAAATAAATGTTACACTTAATAATAACTAAAAAAATGGAGGTTAGATGAAAAGAAAAGCGCGAAATTATTTAATCAATCGAAGAATGCAACTCAGACTGACATTTAAGTTTATTGCTTTAACTGTCAGCTTTTGTCTTGTGATTGGTATTCTTGTATACCACACAATCTGGCCAGTTGTTTCCGGCTTTGTCCCTTTAGCTTTGATTAATCAGTTGAAAGGACAAATCTTTTATCGATTATTTTATTTCAGCATTCCCTTGATCGTTCTTATCATGGCCTGTTGTATTGTCTTTACGCATAAAATTGCCGGTCCCATTTATAATATGGAGAATAAACTGGAACAATTACTTGATGGAAAAACCCCCCCATTGATCATTTTAAGAAAGGGCGATGAACTACAAGAATTGGCCGATAAATTAAATGCGACCATCTTAAAATTTAAAGAAATACGCGAATCGAATGCAAATAAAACTGGGCCTGCACCAAAATGGTTTAAACAAAAACAATAATTTTAATATGAAAATCCGATTACAAAGAACTGATTAGATAGATTTCTTTTGTTTCCAGACAATCAAGAAATAAAACAATAATCCAGCGCCAGTCATAAACAACCCGATACCCTGAGCCGGGGATAAGATGCCAAACCAGAATGCGCCTCTATCATCTCCACGAAAGAATTCCACACTAAAACGTCCAAGACCATAGAGGCACAAATAGGCAATGGCAATTACCCCCGATTTGGGTTTACGTGAGGACATCCATACCAATATGCCAAATAAGGCAAAATTCATTATTGATGAATACAACTGTGTTGGGTGAAGCGCCACATTGGGACGTGCCAATGTCAATGGATGTGTAAAAGTGACTGCCCATGGCAATTCACACATGCGACCATAGCAACATCCGGCAAAAAAACACCCGATGCGACCAAATCCATGAGCCAATGCCACTGCTGGCGCAAGAATATCCAGGGTTTTCAGCATGGGCATATGTTTTATTTTCATGTATTGCCAGGAAAAAATCAATGCTGCGATAAACCCACCATAAAAGACCAGTCCACCATTCCAGATGCGAAATATTTCCAACCAGTTATTTTCAAATGTTTCCCATTCCAAAATGACATATAATATGCGTCCACCGATCATGCCACAAACCAATGCATAAAAGCAAAGGTCAACGATATATTCCGAATTGATATTTTTGTGTCGCGCTGTTCTTGATACATAAGATAATGCAACAAGAAAGCCCATCGCAATACAAAATCCATAGGTATGAATGGTTAAAGGGCCAAGTTTTAATAGAACCGGATACATGATCTATCCTTTTTTTTTACAGCGCTTTCTTAATGATCATATAATACATCAAAACAGTCACCCCCACTGAAACAGCACTATCGGCTACATTAAACGCTGGCCAATGATAACTGCCAATATAAAAATCCAAAAAATCCACAACTTCACCCATGCGAAACCGATCAATTAAATTGCCAACAGCCCCGCCAAAAATCAGGCTGAGGGCGACCAATAAAAATGGATAATTTGCAGGCGCCTGATGATAAAAATATATAATCACACCCAAAGAAAGCAGTGATACGCCATGAAATAAAATTTGACGAATGAGTGCGCTCTGATTTGCCATAAATCCAAATGCGCCACCTGTATTATGAATATGCGTTAAATTGAATAAATTCTCAATAATTGGAATGGATTCATACATGGGCATATTTACGAGAACCAGCCATTTTGTTATCTGATCCACTATGATAATGATCAGACTTACAATAATTAATATTCGATATTTTGACACAATCAGGACCTGTTTATTTCATGTAAAATATCCTGACATCGTTTGCATGTGTCAGGATAGTCATCGCTTGAGCCCACTGAAGCATCATATACCCAACATCGTTGACACTTGTTCCCTCCAGCAGCTTCTACCTTCACCTGAAAATTTTTGATATTATCGCTGGCATACGCATTTTCTAATTGATCTTTTACAACTGAAACCTTTGATACTATAAATAATGATCTTAAATCATCCAGACAGGTCAGCAATTCATAAATATCATTATCCTGTGCGCTGATGGTGATATGGGCATCCAATGAATGCCCCACAATTTTTTCATTTCTGGCCAATTCAATTGCTTTGGAAACTTCACCCCTCAGAGAAATAAATTGTTCCCAACGTTCTGCCAGTGATGGGTTCAATTTTTTCGGGTCTGACTCAGGGAAAAGAAGCATGTGAACACTCTGATTGCTATCCAATTGTCCGGGCATATGTTTCATAATTTCTTCAGCAGTAAATGCCAGAATAGGTGCCATCAGGCGAACCATCGTATCCAGGATATCAAACATGGCTGTTTGTGCGCTTCGTCTGAGCATTGATTTTGGCGGATTGATATACAGACGATCTTTCAGAATATCCAGGTAAAAAGCAGACAATTCAAGTGTACAAAAATTGTTCAGACGATGATAGATGGTATGAAATTCGTATTCATCATAAGCTAGACGACATCGTTTGATCAAATGTTGCAGACGATGTGTAATATATTGATCCAGTTCTGTCATGTCAGCATATGCCACGCGGTCTGTTGATGGATCAAAATCGTGAATATTTCCCAGGATAAATCGACATGTATTTCGAATTCTACGATATGCATCAGATAGTTGTTTGAGAATATTATCAGATATCCGAATATCATCACGATAGTCAGCCGCTGAAACCCACAGGCGAAGAATTTCTGCACCAAACTTTTTAATCACTTTTTCAGGCGCGATAATATTTCCAATAGACTTGGACATTTTTTTACCATGTTCATCCACCACGAAACCATGAGTCAACACCGCTTTATATGGCGCTTTACCCCGTGTTCCCACTGATGTCAACAACGAGCTATGAAACCAGCCGCGATGCTGATCGCTTCCTTCAAGATACAGATCTGCCGGCCAATCCAGATATTCTCTATCTTCAAGCACGGCCGCATGTGTTACACCGGAATCGAACCAAACATCTAAAATATCCATGCCTTTATAAAACTGGTTGTGATCACATTTTGGACATTTGGTGGATTCGGGTATAAATGCGCTTTCATTATCTTGTTCAAACCAAATATCTGCGCCATGCTTTTCAAAAAGATCTCCGACCTTATCCAGTATCTCCTGATTAATGATAACTTCATCACATTGTTTGCAATAAAACACCACAATGGGAACCCCCCAACTGCGCTGGCGAGAAACACACCAATCTGGTCTATTTTCAATCATGCCATATATACGTTCCCGCCCCCAATGTGGAACCCATTGGACACTATCGATTTCTGTCAATGCATTTTTACGCAGGTTATTTTTTTCCATAGAGATAAACCATTGGGGAGTAGAGCGAAAAATAACCGGTTTTTTACATCGCCAGCAATGTGGATATGAATGTTTGATTTTTTCTGTTGCAAGAAGAGCATTGTTTTCATCTAGTTTTGCAATGATGGCATCATTGGATTTAAAAACAAATTGCCCTTCAAACAAGGGATTTTCATCAGTAAAACACCCTTTTCCATTTACCGGTGAAAAGATTTCCAGATCATAGGTCAATGCACACTCATAATCTTCACGACCATGTCCGGGCGCAGTGTGAACACACCCGGTGCCCGCATCAAGGGTGACATGTTTACCTAAAACAACAACTGATGAACGTTCGTAAAATGGATGTTTACATCGTTTATGCTCCAAATCTTTCGCTGCTATCTTGCAAATTATCTGATAGTTTGTGATGCCGAATTTTTGCATACAATTATCAACCAGCTCTCTGGCAAGAATGATAATATCGTCATTCGTTGTTGATACTGCAACGTATTCAAAATCTGGATGAAGTGCGATGGCCATATTTGCTGGAATTGTCCAGGGCGTGGTTGTCCATATGGCAATTGCAATCTTTTTATTTGCCAGGTCTTCATGGATACTGCGCAAGTCTGATTCACATTGAAATTTTACAAATATGGATGGCGAGCTTTCATCCTCGTATTCGATTTCAGCCTCTGCCAGAGCAGTTTGACATTGACAGCACCAGTGAACCGGTTTGTTTTTGCGATAAAGACTGTTATTCAGCGCAAATTTACCACATTCTTTCGCAATAATCGATTCAAACCGATAATTCATGGTCAGATAGGGTTTTTGCCATTCACCCAGCACCCCCAGTCGTTTAAATTCATTCCGTTGAATATCAATGAATTTTTCAGCATAGGCACGGCATTTTTTTCGGATAGCGACCTTGCTCAACTCTTTTTTCTTTTTGCCCAGTTCCTTGTCTACATTATGCTCAATGGGTAAGCCATGACAATCCCATCCTGGTACATATATGGCATTGAATCCAGCCATCTGACGAGACCGGACTATGATATCTTTTAATATTTTGTTAAGGGCAGTCCCAATATGAATGTTACCATTGGCATAAGGGGGGCCATCATGTAAAATGAATCGCTTTCGGGTTTTGGATTGTTCTCTCAAGCGCTCATACAGATCCAGATTATCCCAATTTTTCAAATGTTCCGGCTCTTTATTGGGTAAATTGGCTTTCATAGGAAATTTACTTTTGGGAAGATTTAATGTTTGTTTATAATCCATTCAGATTACCTCCGATTAATTTTTTTCTTTATTAATATTATTATATGTTGAAAGCGTGAAAAAGTCAAACAAAGACAAAAAAGGCGTGATTAAAATCATCTTATGTTTTTGCGTATCGGTCTATAAGTGTTGGTATTTTATATAACATACTAATATATTTCATAAAAAAACAATCAAAATAATTAAAAATAATTAAAAAAAAGTGTAAGAATTCAGAAATTTTTGTGTCTATATAGTGCCTTAACGAAAAAACCAAAATACAAAAATTTTTTCTTTCATTAAATAACGAACGTTCGTTATCCATCTATTCCATGATCTGGGCATCTATCTAATCCATGATTTTCTAATGCATTTATTGAATCACACTTTCAATGTAATTGTTGGTTCTCATCTTTTCCTGCTACAGTTTTCTCACTTGTATTTTCTACATAATTGATCTTTGGTTTTTGCAGTCTCCGGGGTCCGGCACTGGTCAATGAAAACTCCGAATCACCAATTTTTGCTTGAAATTCTGTTCTTGGATAGTTGCTTCTATTAAATTTTTGAATTTAACTATAGTTGATTGTCAATATATCACATCAACAACACCTGTATTAACAGCTATTTCCACCGGCTTGAATGAACAGACGCGTTTAATGGGCGCAGTTTCAATGCCTAAGGAATTCTCGAATAATAAGTTCCTCATTTACTTATGTGCCAAGAACGTGTAGGGGCGAACCTTGTGTTCGCCCATCGTACATAGGAACGAAAGCGTTATTAGTTCGAGGGCGAACATAAGGTTCGCCCCTACATCGTGCTGGCACATAAGTAAATGGGGAACTTATTTTTCAAGCATTTCTAAAACACTTAATGTCTGAACTTAGGAATGCTATGAAAATAATTTCCCCATATATCTTGAACATATAATTGTTTGAGTGTAACCAAAATTGCCGGTGAATAAAATACGCTTCTCATAAAGTCGGATATTGTTTTTCTTAGCCCTGAAAGGGCAGCAACATACCAGCCCAGGGCAGCGCCCTGGGTAAAAATCA
>Ga0272440_1000416_pt1 | contig 36360 bp, 27 predicted proteins | sample SSMMMBAug17_FD_192440 | JGI IMG/M metagenome (GOLD analysis project Ga0272440, IMG submission 192440) | Marine sediment archaeal communities from Little Sippewissett salt marsh, Falmouth, MA, United States - SSM-MMB-Aug17 | ecosystem: Environmental > Aquatic > Marine > Wetlands > Sediment ...
ATGCAGATTCATTGAATCAAAAATACGCGGATTTACGATTAAAATCTTTTGCTGTTGTTGCTTTGGGGTTTGATCGTATTGCTTGGAAGGCGATTGAATAAATCTGCATTGCCACAATGCATGTCATACAAGCACAAAACATTGATATTCTCCAATTGCGATATGATAATTTTGATCATTTCAAAAAAAGTTTGGAGACTGTCTAATTTTCATACTTGTGATACTGCAATTCCATATTTTGAAGCCTTCGGCTCAAAGCTTGCTGAGTAATCCCCAATAAATGTGATGCTACAGACTGATTTCCTTTTGCCCGCAACATGGCTTCAGAAGTAAGCAGCCATGTTGCCTGTTTGATAGTAGGTAGTTTTTTTGAAAACGTGATTAACCTGTCATCAAAGTTTGGAAAAATTACGCCTGAATGGCATTTCATAGATTCAGCAATCTTTTTTTTCAAAGGTTGCATGGATAACATCCCACCTTTATGATTTTTCACAACCGCAAAAATCATCTGTTTTAATTCAGCAACATTGCCAGGGAAATGATATGTTTCCAATAATAGAGCCAATTGTTTTGGGGGGCTGGGCGATTTTTTGTTATATTGCATGGATGCCATATCGATAAAACGATCAATCAATAATCTGATATCTTCAGCATGATCGCTTAATGGTGGCACCTGAATGTGATGATGCATCAGGTGATGGACAAGGTCTTTTCGAAATTGGCCTTGTTTTACAAGCTGCGTTAGATCTGTCTTGCTTGTAGCAAGCACTCGAATACTGGTTTTATATTTTTGGTCTGAACCTAATGGAATATAATCATTATACTTTATCAATCGTAAGAGTTTGTTTTGAGAAACAAGATCCAAATGATCTACATTTTTAATCAACAGACTTCCATTTTTTGCTTTGTCAACAAGCCCCTCTTGAATTTTGTTTGTATGATGATGCCCAAAAACAATATCTCCAAACTCATAGGCATCAACTTTTGAAGCATCAATCGTGCAAATAGGATTATCACCGCGACTGAAATCATGTGTTGCTATTGCAAATGCTGTCTTACCGGTACCATCAGCACCACTGAATAAAACTGATCCCGAAGAATGAACGATTGATTCAATATAGTTAATAATTGCAAGCATTTTATGGTTTTGTGTCACAATGTTTGAAAAGGCGGAATGTCGCGATTTTGGCAAATTAAGCAATTTTTGCTGTAATTCCAAGTTTATTTTTTTGAGTTCATGGGTCTCAATTGCATGACGAATAACATTAACGATGCGATTTTGTTCAACAGGGCGTACAATATAATCAAATGCGCCATGTTTCATACATCGCTCCCCACGTGGTATATCCTGTCGTTCGACTACTGCAATTACCGATATATTGGGATAATCAATTGCCATACGCCGGCATAAATTCATGTTGGCATTGTTATGAACATGGATTAATACAACATTCGTTTGATTATCCAATAGATATTTGTATGCTGACGAAACCTGTTCACAGGCGTGAATATTGTTATAACCTGCTGATTTTAATTCTTTTTCTATTTCCCATAATCGTTTTTTAGGATCATTATCTACCATTAATATTGGATGAAATGGATGTTTCTTTTTAGCCATGACAGTACCCCCTGCTTGTAATTTTTCGAGTATTCCTTAGGAATGCCTGAAAAATAAGTTCCCCATTATTTTAAGCATTCCTTAGTAAAAAAACCCCTCTATTAATATAGACACAAAAATTTCGATTTTCTTTCACTAAAAAATAAAAAAAAATTATTTTGTACTGTCTCGCTAAAACATCATCCTGCAAAATTAAGCATAATGAATCAAAAAAGATGTTGATTTATTGGATTTTTTTGATAAAAATATCAACAAAATAATTCAATTGTAAAGATAGGAAATTTGGCATTTCATAACGCTATAATTTTTAATAATTTTTTGGAGGTTTCATACATGTCTTATGAAAATATAATTTATGAACTGGTGGACGATATCGGTACGATAACATTTAATCGTCCAAAAGCTTTGAATGCACTTAATGATGCATTACTGAATGAATTATCATCAGCATTGGATGCTGTTTCATCAGATGAAAACATCAGGGTATTAATTTTGACCGGATCAGGAGAAAAATCATTTGTCGCAGGTGCAGATATTAAAGAAATTGCGCAATGCACCCCTTTAACCGGTCGATGTCTTTCTAAGAAAGGTCAAGACATCTTTTTTAAACTGGAGCATTTATCCATACCTGTTATTGCAGCGGTTAATGGCTTTGCATTGGGTGGTGGTTGTGAAATTGCGCTTTCATGTGACTTTATTTATGCTTCAGAGAAAGCCAGATTTGGCTTACCAGAAATAACCCTGGGGTTGATTCCTGGTTATGGAGGCACACAACGACTGTCCAGATTGATTGGCAAAAATAGAGCAAAAGAAATGATTTTTACTGGAAAAATGATTTCTGCTTCTGAAGCCATTGAAATCGGTCTTGTTAATAAAGTGTGTCCACCGGATTCACTCATGGATGAAGTCATGGCAACTGCGAAAAATATTGCTTCCAAAGGTCGCTTTTCCCTTGAAGCTGCTAAAAGAGTGGTGAATAGTGGTTTTGATATTGACCTTGTCAGTGGTTGCAAAATTGAGTCAGATGCCTTTGGATTATGTATGGCTAATGTGGATGCAAAAGAGGGCACAAGTGCCTTCCTGGAAAAACGTCCCGCAAAATTTGAAGGAAAATTGGTATAAATATGCCTGAAATAAATAAAATAACGATTAACTCGGATGGCACGTTGAATGTGCCAGATATTCCGATTATTCCTTTTATCGAAGGTGATGGCACAGGACCGGATATTTGGACATCCACCAAACTGGTTCTGGAGCGTGCTGTTGAAACAGCCTATAACAACAAACGAAAGATTGCATGGTTAGAAGTATTGGCTGGTGAAAAAGCCTTTAATGAAACTGGGGAATGGCTACCTGAAAGTACCTTGAATGAGATTAAAGATCATATCATTGCGATTAAAGGGCCATTAACAACACCAGTAGGAAAAGGCATTCGCAGCGTCAATGTTGCTTTAAGACAATTACTGGATCTTTATGCGTGTATCAGACCGGTCAAATATATTCATGGTGTTCCCAATCCCATGAAACATCCTGAAAAGGTCAACATGACTGTTTTCCGCGAAAATACTGAAGATGTCTATTCTGGTATCGAATGGCAGCACGGTACACCAGAAGCTTCAAAGGTGATTCAATTTTTGAAAGAGGAAATGAATATTACGATCCCTGAAGACTCAGGCATTGGTGTAAAGCCTATTTCTGAATTTCGAACATCCCGATTGGTCTCTAAAGCCATTGATTATGCAATTAAACATCAATTGCCCAGTGTGACCTTGATGCACAAAGGAAATATTATGAAATTTACAGAGGGTGCCTTTCGACAGTGGGGTTATAAAACTGCAAAAGAACAGTATCCAGATGTGTGCATATCAGAAAACGATCTTTACGAAAAACAAAATGGAAAACAAAAAGAAGGGCAAATTGTAATAAAAGATCGCATTGCGGACATGATGTTCCAGCAGGTTCTGCTACGTCCTGATGAATATCACGTTATCGCAACCTCAAATTTAAATGGCGATTATATCTCTGATGCCCTTGCAGCACAGGTTGGAGGACTGGGTTTGGCGCCAGGTGCGAATATTGGCGATGGCTTTGCAGTTTTTGAGGCAACACATGGCACTGCACCTAAGTACGCAGGTTTGGATAAGGTCAATCCTGGATCATTAATCTTTTCCGGTGCAATGATGCTTGATTATATCGGATGGACCGAAGCGGCTGAAATTGTTCGTAACAGTTTTCAAAAAACAATTTCTGAACAAATCGTTACATATGATCTTGCGCGTCAAATTGATGGGGCATCAGAAGTTAAATGTTCGGAATTTGCTTATGCAGTTATGGAAAGAATGTAGAGACTTATTTCTTTCTCTTATTTTTCCTGTAGTTTGTTTAAATTGCCATCAACCCATATCCACAAAAGAAGCCATTGCAGACAATATTTATCAAAATGCAATGGCTGATTTTGTGTGTAAAACATGTATTCAAGATTTTCAATCAGGCAGTAATTATAAATGTTACCGATGTGGTGAAGCACTTACAGAAATGACGCATGCACAAACCTGTCATGCTTGCAAAAAATTTAAGAAATCATTTGATAAAGTTCGATTTGTAGGACAGTATCAAGGAACATACAAACAACTGATTCATTTATATAAATATAATAATAAACGTCAATTGGCAAAGCCATTTGCATATTTACTCGGCCAAAAGTTGGAAAGCTGTCAAGAAGAATTTTTCCCCATTGATATGATCGCACCTGTGCCCTTGCATATTTCCAGGCTGAGAACGCGCGGTTTTAATCAGGCGCTTATGATATTATGGCAGTGGCACAAATATTTATCTAAAATTGAACCCACATTGTTGATTCGAACGCGGCCAACGCAATCTCAAATTCACCTGTCACGTGCGCAGCGTTTGAAAAACTTAGAATCAGCATTTCAGCTGAACCCAAACAAATCGGTTGAGGGAAAACGAATTTTATTGATTGATGATGTTTATACTACAGGTGCAACAATACATGGGTGTTCTCAAGTGTTAATTGATAGCGGCGCAGAATGTGTGAATGTGCTGACTCTTGCACGTGCTTAAGGAGATCTCTGACAATAAGTTCCTTATTTACTTATGTGCCATCCCGATGTAGGGGCGGACCTTGTGTTCGCCCTCGAACGAATAACGCTTTTGTTCCTATAGAATAAAAAAAGAATAGAAGGCAGAATGAAAAACAAAGTTCTCTCTTTAGAGCAGCTCATACAAAATGTTGAAATGCTAAAAAATCAAAACAAAACCATCGTTTTTACCAATGGCTGCTTTGATATTCTTCATGCAGGTCATGTAAAATACTTGCAACAGGCCAAAGCACAGGGCGATTTTTTAATTGTGGGATTAAATTCCGATCTGTCTGTATCATCAATTAAAGGCCCTAAACGTCCTATTGTGAATGAAACGCATCGGGCATATGTCTTGTCAGGACTTGCCTGCGTGGATTTCATTACAATCTTTGAAGAACCTGACCCTTTTAATGTTATTCAACATGTTCGGCCCAATATCCTGGTTAAGGGAGCAGATTGGGCAGAAAATGATATTATTGGCAGCGATATTGTTAAATCATCCGGTGGGCAGGTGAAACGTATTCATCTGGTGCCTGATATCTCCACAACTGAAATTATAAATCGCATAAAAGAACGAGAATTAAATTCATGATGGATCAAAATCAAATAGAAATAAATCTTTCCTCTGATGTTTTTTTATCCTCAGATAAAACGCTGAACAGCCTGTTAAAGGACATTCTTGGCAAAGTTAAAAAATATGGTGAAAACCACATCGAAAATATTAATAAACTAATCCAGATTGGGCTTGCGCTTTCTATTGAAAAAGATATTAATGCGCTTTTGGAAAAAATTGTGGATGAGGCCAGATCTCTTACAAACGCCGATGCTGGAACACTTTATATTTGTGATGAAACGCGTAAAAACCTTGATTTTACAATTCTTCAAAATGATACAATGGGCACACGCATTGGCGGCAAAGGTGATACTGAACTTACTTTGCCCAAAGTACCTTTGTTTATTAATGATAAACCCAATTATTCGAATGTCTCATCATATGTGGCATTAACAGGAAAAACTGTTAATATTCCAGATGTTTACACCACTGAAAAATTTGATTTTACCGGTCCAAGAGAATATGACCAAACAACTGGTTATCGATCAAAATCCATGTTGGTGCATCCATTAATAAATCATGAAAATGATGTGATCGGCGTATTACAACTCTTGAACGCACAAGATCCAGATACAGGGGATATTATCCCATTTGTAAAGGAATTCAATCTTTTGGTTGGTGCCCTTGCATCACAGGCAGCGGTCGCTTTAAATAATGCACAGCTTGTAAAAAACATGCGAGAGTTATTGTATTCCTTTATTGAAATTATTGCCAAAGCCATTGATGAAAAATCACCTTACACCGGTGGACATATAAAACTTGTCGTCCAGCTTTCAATGATGATCGCTGAAGAAATTAACGCATCAGACAAAGGCCCCTTTAAAGATATCTCCTTTAATGAAGATCAAATCGAAGAACTCAGACTGGCTGCATGGATGCATGATGTGGGTAAAATCACAACACCTGAGTATGTAGTAGATAAGTCCACCAAACTTGAAACTGTTTTTGACCGAATCCATTTAATTGAATTACGTTTCCAACTTATTGAACAGCTTATTATTAATAAATACGATAATCAAATAAACACAGCAAGATTCAAACAACGTCCAGAAAGTGAAATTAAGGCGCTGATTCAGTCTCGAGATAAAAAAATAAAAGACATTCAAGACACTTTTTCATTTATTCAAAAATGTTCTCAAACCGGCGAATACATGAGTGATGAAAAAATCGAACGTATCAAATCTATTGGTCAACAGACCTATACATTAAATGGACGCCTTTCAAATTATCTAACTGAGGATGAAATTCATAATCTGTGCATTCGACGCGGGACATTGACTGATGAAGAAAGAAAGATTATTGAAAATCATTCGATAATGACTTTCAAAATGTTGGAACCATTACCATTCCCAAGGCATTTACTGAATGTCCCTTTATATGCGAGTGGACATCATGAACGTGTTGATGGTAAAGGGTATCCTTATGGTGTTGATACTCCAGATCTTGCGATTCAAGCGCGTATTATGGCAATTGCTGATATTTTCGAGGCGCTTACTGCCAGGGATCGGCCCTATAGAGGTCCAATGAAATTATCTCAGGCGATTGACATCCTGAATTCAATGAAAGATAATGGACATATTGACCCGGATATTTTTGAGTTATTTATGTCATCAGGTATTTATCTAAAATATGCTCATGAGGTTTTGAGCCCTGATCAGATTGATATGTAATATCTTAAAGTCTATATGGAGGTTAAATCTATGCGTTTATTAGTTGTATTAATGGTATTCATCAGTTCAGTCGTTTCGGCATCTGGCCAGGACAATAAACTTATTTTTCTTAATTGGCCCGACTATGTTCATCCAAACGTAATTTCATCCTTTGAAAAAAAATTTGGAATCAAAGTTCATGAAATCCATTATGAGACTGATGAGCTTAAGGAAGAAATGCTGCTGGCTAACGATGCAGATGGCTTTGATGTTATGGTGGGATCTGGAATTTCAATGCTTCAGTATATCAAGAGAAAATGGATCGACCAAATATCATTAAAAGATGTTCCCAACCTCAAATTTTTAGAGGAACGTTTTAAGAGCATTCATCCAACATTATCCAAATATTCAGTGCCTTATTTGTGGGGAACACTGGGCATTGGATATCGAAAGGATAAAATTGACGATCCTGTTGACAGTTGGGGCGATTTATTCAGGCCCAAAAAAATACTTCGCGGAAAAATATTAATGATTAATGATTCCAGAGATACTGTTGGCGCGGCACTCAAATTATGCGGCCACTCTATTAATTCTACAAATCCTGAGCATTATGACCGGGTTTATCATTTGTTGAAATTTCAACGTGGTTTTGTCAAATCTTACAGTTATGTGGATTTGGAGGACAATTCCCCTCTTGTTACTGGAGATATTTGGATGGCCATGATGTACAATGGTGATGCCCTTGTCTTGAAAAATAAAAATAAGCACATCCATTATTGTGTGCCAAAGGAAGGCAGCAATTTATGGATTGATTATCTTGCAATCTTATCAAAATCCAAAAAAAAAACGTTGGCCAGGCTCTTTATTAATTATCTTCTTGAACCTGAAAATTCTGCACAGATTTCCATGTTTCTAAAGTATGCAACGCCAAACAAAGAAGCAAAAAAATATATGTCAAAAGAGCATCTGAGCAATCCAATTATTTATCCATCAGACAATGTTTTGGATCACTCGGAAATGTATGGATCATTACCTGCAACCATTATCAAAAAACGAAACAATATTTTTTTAAATATTGTTCATAGTGAGGTAGAATAGAATATGAAAATACAGACAAAAATTATTGTCATGTTAATTCCATTGGTACTGATTCCATTACTTTTTTTGGGATATACCGCCTATTTACGCATGAACTTGATTGTCAAAAATTCTACTGATATTCAAGTTCAAACATTGGTTTACGAAACCCGACGATATATTCAACTTCAACTTGAAACAGCCAAAGCCAATGTCAAGCTTTTTTCAAATTCAAGGCTGCTCTATAGATATACTCAAACTGAGGATGCAGAGGAGCGATACTCATTGGTACAGCCTGCTTTATTACGCCAGTTGAAAACATATCAAGAATCCTATCCTGTTTATTATGATATGTGGATATGTATGTCAGATGGCGTTGAAGATGTACGATCCCTGTCAACAATGAAAATCCTCTCAATTCCAAAACAGATACGTCAAGATTTCATCGCTGCATTTCAAAAAAGCGACTCGAAAATGTTTCTAAAATATTATCAAATTCCACATCCCAATGAAAAAAAGGATAAAAAAACAAATCTTATTATTGGAAATAAAATAATTAACAAGGTCAAAAATCAGGCCTCAGGATATTTTGTGACAGCAATGGATCTGTCATTTATCGACCAGCAGATTAACACGCACAAGATCGGTCAAAATGGCTATCTAATCATTGCCAACCACGAAAAGGATATTTTGTTTTATCCGCACACACTCAGTCAATTAGAAGGTTTGCCTCAACAGATGTTTAATAAAGAAGCACCTTATGGACAAATGATATCGGGAAACTGGTCAAACACAAGGTATCTTTTCAAAAAAGATCCAATTACAGATAATTTATATATTATATCCATGATACCAGAGCGCGATCTCACTTCAGCCAGTAGAAGCATGGCATGGATAGTGGCACTGGTTACAATGGCAGCAATTACGTTGACATTTGGTGTGGTTTTTTGGATTATTCGCATGGTTGTGATCAAACCCATACATCAGCTCAATCAAGCCATTGATGTTGTTGGTGAGGGTAAATATCATGTTACGATTGATATTCAATCATCTGATGAAATCGGATCTCTGGCGGGCGCATTCAATCATATGCTGGAAACCATTCGGGAACGCGATGAAAAATTGGCCGAATCTGCCCTTGAGGCCAAAGATGCGCGCGTTGCAGCAGAATCTGCCAATATTGCAAAAAGTGAGTTTCTTGCCAATATGAGCCATGAGTTGAGAACCCCCTTAAATCATATTATTGGATTTACTGAACTCATATTGCATAAGTCCTTTGGTGATTTAACAGAAAACCAGGAGGATTATCTGACTGATGTCCTTGATAGCAGTAAACATTTATTATCTCTGATTAATGATATTTTGGATTTATCTCGCGTGGAGTCAGGTCATACCTCTCTTGAAGTTACATTATTTTCACTACCTGATTTGATTGAAAGCAGCCTGAGAATTATTCGAGAAAAAGCACGAAAACGCAATATTCAATTAACGTTTTCAGTGGAAAACATTTCAGATTCAACTGTTGGTGACATGCGAAAATACAAACAAATTTTGTACAATCTGCTTGCCAATGCGGTTAAGTTTACTCCTGAAGGCGGCAGTGTTCACCTTACAGCAGAAAAGATCAGCAGTCAGGAATTGAAAACAGAACTTAATACGCATCCCCAGTTCAAATCTTTTGATTTTGAATTTCGTGATGAATGGTTATTAATCTCTGTTGCAGACTCTGGTATTGGCATTTCGCCCATTGATCTGGAAAGAATTTTTGAACCTTTTGAGCAGGTTGATGGTTCCTTGAATCGTCAATATCAAGGTACAGGGCTGGGACTTGCTCTTTCCAGGAAGCTTGTCAATTTAAGCTATGGCCGAATTTGGGCTGAAAGTGGGGGGCTTAACGAAGGTACGACGATACGTTTTATTATTCCAGAACATATTGACCCGGTTGCAAAGGAATGATTCGAAATAACTGATTATAACGTTTTTCGGGTTTCAGGGGCGCCCAAAAATGACGAAACCATTGTAGGGGCGAACCTTGTGTTCGCCCTAAAGCAGAATAAATCAGACAGATACCGAACTATTCATCAGAGCCAATCCCGAAAATCTGAAGCATAAAAATAAACATATTGATGAAATCCAGATAAAGGGTCAACGCGCCCAGAATGGATCCTTTTCTCACTATCGCAGCATCCAGTCCATCAGGTTGGGTAACAGCCATCATCTTGAGTTTTTGAGTATCATAAGCTGTCAGTCCAATGAATATAAATACGCCCAGATAACTAATAACAGCAGCAATAGCTGAACTTCCAATGAACATATTCACGATTGAAGCAATGATGATCCCTATCAGGCCCATAAAGAAGAAACTTCCCATTGAGGTTAAATCTCTCTGGGTGACCATTCCATAAATACTACATGCCACAAAGGTTCCCGCACAAATAAAAAAGGTACTCGCTACTGAAGCCATTGTGTATACAATAAATACCGATGATAAGGTTGCCCCATTAAGGGCAGAATACACGATAAACAAGGTTGTTGCAGTGGATGCTTCCATGCGATCAACGCGGGAAGCCAGCATAAATACAATTGCGAATTCTGCAATTATCAGGCCCCATAAAACAAGAGGGTTGCCTAAAACCACATTCTTCATTGCGCTATTTGCCACTACAAAAGCAACAATTCCTGTAATCCCCAGGCCAGCGGCCATCCAATTGTAAACACTTTGGATAAATGTGTTTACCTGGACTTGTGTGTCAGCCCTTTGAAATGCATAAGAGTTCATTTTGTCCTCCTTTTGTTTTCATTTTATTTAAATCAAAATCTAAAAACCTTTTCTAATATAATATCCTTCTTCCTGTTTTTCAAGTGAAAGCAGTCATTTTTCTTAGGAATGCTCGAAAAATACCTTTTTTTAGAATGCGCCCAACTAAAAAAGCCCCCATGAAATTAATTTACGTTCAAGAAAGCTTTTCAATAAATCAAATGATACAGTCATATTCATGCTGGCAATATAAGTATTAAAACTGGTTTCATAATTTTGCCCGGCAAAAGGGCTGTAAATAGGATTATTGCCTGTACTATTTAGATTGGTACTGGTTTCGTTTGGTACATAATAATCATCATAGGTCAGATAAGCCAGTCCCAGATCAATATCAAGCCCTTGCATCCAATGAATACCAAAACCTGCGCCATACATATCGACATCAGGCAACGTAAACAAATCAAACAGATGGTCTTTGGCACAGGTTTGACGATCTTCATATCCCAATCGCATTGATAACCAATCAAGTACCTGGTATTCCAATCCAACACTATAATGCCAGGGACTTTCAAACTCTTTGGGAAAAATCAGCATGCTTGCTGGTTTTTCATAGTAATTTAAAATCTTTGCCAACAACAAAACTTGAACATCTTGATCAAACTTCATGGTATATGCCTGTGTCGATTTCCAATCTGTCCAATGGGCATCAACCAAAACTTTTAGGCGTTTGAATGGTTTTAACATAACCCCTAATTGAACCCGCTGTGGAAATTCAAAATCCACCATCTCAATGCGTCCATATTCTGTTCTTTTATTGATATGAGAGGTGTCCCATCTGAGTGTTGACTGATCATTTTGTAACCAATCCAATAATTTCACGACTGTATCTGTATAGGTAAATTTATATTTGCCATGCAAATCAACTTTGATAGGACTTTGATATACAGCCCCAAGACTTAACCAGTGATAAGGGCTGTAAAGAAGTCCAACATTAAATGATGGTGTGAATTCATCACGTACATCAAATTCCATATCAGCAACTTTATCAAAAATGTTGATGGGTACTTTAAAAGGGGGATTAATGTTTTCTTGATTATTTTTTAGTAATTGAACCAAAGAAGGTGATCGAACATCTGTTAAAGCCCCCATCGCTGTTTGTCCAAATCCGAAAGAAACACCTAATGACAACTGATCATTAAATTGATAACCAATTGAAGGTGATGCGTACATCAAATGTTGAAGATAAACTTCTTCTCCCTCAAATCGTTCGGGCTCTTCATGGCTATGTTCAAAACCTCCAGCAAATGGTGCATAGATAGCATTTGCAAAAGTCCATTTTGAACAGACTTCTCGATAGGACATCCCAAAAGGAACAGGGGCAGCAAGAACAGGCATGTTTATCGCACCGGCAAAAGGCAGATAGATGCGACCATTTCGTACTGAGCCTTTGTCATATGATACAGGATCATCTTGTGGATTGAATTTATCATTATACTCAAGGTCGGGCGTGAATTTATATGTTCTTTCCAATCGAACCAGAGCAAACCCCTGCCCCAAAACAATGCCATCATCCAGCTTTGTTAAACCTGCTGGATTATAATGAATCGCCATATGTCCTGGTGGGTCTGCGGTAACAGAATTGCCCAAAGAAATGGCTTTGGTATGAACCAGTATTTGTTCCATAAAACTGGCATTTACTGGATTAATCATAAAGCACACAATCGCCAAGTGTGTCAGACATGAAGTTATAAACGTTTTCATTTTAAACTCCTTAACTTAGGAAATCTCGAAAAAAATAGTTGGAATAATTGAAAAATATTTTTGTCCTTTTTCAACGATTCCTTGATGATTGTCATTCAGTATATCATAGAATACGTAAAGTTCAACAGAATTGATTAAATCATCATAATATCATTCCTTCCAGCATTTCTCAAAAAAATTCAAACTTAACATATAAAATATTCTATGTTAAGATTGAAAAAATCAAGCAATAAAAGGGGGGGTCATATGAAAACCATTTTAATTGGGGAATCTGATTTTAAACTGATTAGAGAATCAGACGCTTATTATGTTGATAAAAGTTTGTTTGTCGAAGAGATTCTTACCTGTCCTTACAAGGTAATATTGATTACACGCCCCCGACGTTTTGGCAAAACAATTAATCTCAGCTTACTCCATTATTTTTTTGAAAAAACAGATCAGGATCATGCGAAATTATTTGATCGCCTTGCGATCAAGCAATCGGATATTTTTACAGACTACTTTTCACGATTTCCGGTTATTTTTTTAACATTTAAGGATATTAAACATTCCGCCTGGCATCATTGTTTTGAAAATATTAAATTGACCATTGCGCGCATATTTAAAAAATATCATTATTTCTTAGAAAATCAATTTCTTTTTGATAATGAAAAAGAAATGTTTACGAATATAATGAATGGTACTGCAAGTGAAGTGGTTTATGGTAATAGTTTACAGTTTTTATCAGAATTACTTTGCAGATATCACAAAAAACAGGTTATTATCCTTGTTGATGAATACGATACACCCATTCATTCTGGCTACAAATACAACTATTATGATGAAGTCATTTCTTTTATGCGTAATCTTTTAAGTGGTGGATTGAAAGATAATTCAAGCTTATTCAAAGGTGTCATGACTGGCACGTTAAGAATATCCAAAGAATCTATTTTTACAGGTTTGAATAATCTGGGCGTATTTCCTTTGATTAAGAAACGATTTAACCCCTTTTTTGGTTTTGATGAAACTGAAGTAAAAAAAATTCTGTCAGATTTTAATCAATCGGAAAAATTTTCAACCCTTGTCAAATGGTACGATGGCTATAATTTTGGTGGGAAAACAATATTTAATCCCTGGTCTATCGTTAATTATATATCAAACCCGGAAAGCGGTCCAGAACCTTACTGGCTAAACACCTCCAGTATGGAGATGATTGAAAAAGTCATCACCCCGAACAATACACTACTTCGGGAAGAGTTAAATGATTTAATTGAAGGCAAACCCATCACAAAAATAATTTATGAAAATATGGTATTTAGCGATATTTCAAATCCCAGAAGCGATCTTCTGTGGAGTTTTTTACTTCATAGCGGTTATTTAAAAGCAATAAAAGAAGTAGAAAGCGATTTAAGAAAAAAATATGAACTTCAGATCCCAAACCTTGAGGTTCGTATTATTTATATAGATCTCATTGAAAAATGGATCAAAAATCATGTTGATCTGAGACAACTGGAAATGCTTTTAAGTTCATTAAAAAATGGTGATATTACACTTTTTGAAAAAAAATTAAAAACAGTATGTATTGAAATAATGAGTTATCATGACTTTGCTGGTGATCCTGAAAAAGTCTACCATGCGCTGGTTCTAGGTATGCTGGTATGGCTCTCCGACGATTATATCATTCGATCCAATCGTGAATCAGGCTATGGCAGATATGATATCATTTTTATTCCCAAAGACAATTCCAGACAAGGCATAATTATTGAATTTAAGCGTATTGATGAAGACGATAGCGTTGAAGAGGTATTGGATAACGCATTAAGACAGATTGAAAAAAAACGCTATGATGTTGAATTAAAAGCTGCCAATATTCACAATATAATAAAACTTGCAGTGGGCTTTACTGGTAAAACGGTTTATGTTGCGAAATAATGAATCCGAATCGGAAGTGGTTTTTCAAAAATCACCTTAAACCTTTAAACCTGATGATTGCTTAAAGATATTATGTCAAGCATTTGATGTAAGCATACCTGTGCCTTATCAAAATCGTATGAAAGAATTAAAGACTTAAGATGCTTCGATTCTTTTAATATGGAATCAGGAAGATTCGGCGCCAACTCATGAAAAGAATCAATTGCTGTTGTACGCCCTTTTTCTAGCAGGTCATCCAGTTGGTTTAAGTCTTTTATTAACGCCTTTACATCTCTTTCGTTGTTTTTTGATAATTCATAGTGGGAAGACTCCTGATTTAACCATTCCTGATTTTGTCTGATTCCATTTATTAATCTATTCAGTGTTTGAACAAGGTTTGTAAAAGATGTTTGTAAATCTGCTGCGATGTTATGTTTTATTGCCTGCTCTAATAAAAAGGAATTCTTATGTAGATTTTCAGCCCCAATGTTTCCTCCCAGACCTTTAAGGGTATGTGCGATCACTTTCAGTTCACCAGATTTGCCTTGCTTAAAAAGATGTTCTAAATGTTGAACAATATTTTGATATTCTTGTAAGAATTCCAACAACATTTTTTTGAATAATGACTCATTGCCCGCAGCACGTTTTATTCCAGCCTGAATATTAATTTCAGGTATTTGAACGTTTTCTGCCATGCCGGACATTTCATTTTCAACAGGAACACTTTTTGTTTGCGTTTCTACAATTTTGTCCGAATGTATCCACTGTGACAAAACGTCCAAACATGTTTCAGGGTCAATGGGTTTCGGCATAAAATCCACCATTCCTGAACGCAGGCATTTTTCTCTTGAATGGACAGATGTATGCGCAGTAATGGCAATAATTGGAATTTCAGGTTTTTGTTCTTTTTCAACGAGTTCTCGAATTGCCAGACTGGCAGAAAAACCATCCATAACAGGCATTTGAAGGTCCATTAAAATAAGGTCATATAATAAATTGTTTTTTTCTAAGGCATTCTTGATTGTATCAACAGCTTCCTTACCATTTTGTACAATTTCAACTTGAATGCCCGATTGGGTCAGAATATTGTTCATCAATTGTTGATTCACTTCGTTATCTTCAGCCAACAGAAGCGTTGTATCCTCAAAACGATAGTGTTTTGGGCCTTTTTTTGCGTTTGATTTTGATTCTTGAGAAATATTATTTACCGGTTTTGGATTTTGTTTATTTAATCTTTCTAAAAAATTAAGGCGGCAATAATTCTCAATGCGTGCAAAAATAAGCGGTTTTATATATGGTGAAAATATGATATCAGAAGCACCTCTGGCAAATGCTTTGGGTATATCAACACTTTCTGATGTTGATGCAATCATAAAAACAGGTATTGTGAGATTTTTTACAATATAATCACACAAGTCATAAGAATCCATATCAAGAAAATACATTGAAATAAGTGCAATATCAATTTGTTCATCCTGAATTGAGCGTAATAAGCTCTTTTTTTGGACTGATGGTTTTACGATATAGCCACTTTGATTTAACATCGTTAAAAGAACCTGTTCTTCGATTCTTTCAGGATGATACCCATATAGTATGGTTATTTTTTGTTGACAATCTTCTTTCATTATTATGCCTCATAAATATTTATCGGTAAACAATGGTAAGATAAATGGAAACCTTTGTCTACCAATATTGCGTAAAAATGTGTCTTGAAATTCGTTACCACATATCATATATTGGGCAAATCCTTAAGCTAAAAGAAAGGACGATTATGAAATTTTTTTTGATATTCTCTTGTTAAATGAATCACTGAACGATTTAGAGGACTGGCTGCTTGTTCCCAGGCTCTGCCTGGTATGTATTCCCAGGCAGAGCCCGCTGGAGCGTGGAAACCAGAGTATAAGAACATGTATCCATATATTTCATTCTCAGACATAAATAATCAACAAGAACTGGATTGTATATATCACAATCTTAATGAAAATTACTACATTAGCGATAATTGGTCTCCTGAAATGTATGATGCTCTTGCATATAGCGGTTTTATTTGTGTTTCTGCAAAGGACTTGTTTAACAACGACTATTTGATCCCAGAAATACAAACCAGTTATGCGGTGCTTCACTGGACAAATTTACATGTTTCAAGGCGGCTTAGACAGCATATTAAAAAAATGCTGCTGCCAGACAATGCCTTTTTTATTTCAATAAATAATGATATGAATGCTGTATTTGAAGGGATCAAGCAATATCATCAAAAATCGAACTGGTTGTGCAATCGCTATATAACGCTTTTAAAAACAATGCATCGACAAGCGAATTATAAACAAAAAATCATCTCAGTTGAATTATGGCATCAGCACCATTTAATTGGCGGTGAGATTGGCTACTTAACCGGCAGTATATATACCAGTCTGACCGGTTTTCTTGATAAAAACAATTATAGTCATTTTGGAAAAATTCAAATGATTGCCCTGGCAGATCTTTTAAAAAATAGTGGCGTTTCATTCTGGAATATGGGACATCCATATATGCAATATAAATTTGACCTTGGTGCAAGGGAATATTCGCGGTTGGATTTCTTAAATCTATGGCTGAAATACAGAAATAAAAAAATTCAAGGATTTTTGGACACTAAGAAAATTAAACTTTTGTATTATGATTTGATATAAGATATAGGGATATAAACAAGGAGGAATAAAAATGAAACAATGGATTGGTATTGGTGATATTCACAACAACATCTCTAAACTGGAACATATTCATGATATTGAAAAAGCCGATGGCATCATTATTCATGGCGATATAACAAATGGCGGCGTTCACGCGCAGGTTGAATCAATGCTATCTCAAACTTTATCAAAAAATTCAAATGTTTATGCACAGCCTGGCAATATGGATGGTACTGGCATTTTGGATTATCTTGAGCGTAAAACAACACCGCTTCACCGAAAGGGATATGAACTGAGCCCGAATATTGGAATCATGGGTGTTGGCATGTCAACCCCCACCCCCTTTAAAACGCCAGGTGAGTTTTCAGATGAACAACTGGGCCGATGGTTGGAAGAAAGCTGGAGTTTAATCAAGCACTTTCAACATAAGATTGTTGTCACACATGATCCGCCTTACAATACACAGCTAGACAAAACATCAGGCAGGCATGTTGGAAGTCGCACAGTGTATTCATTTATAAAAAAATATCAACCTGATGTCCTGTTATGTGGGCATATCCACGAGTCCAGAGGAAAGGATTTTATTGGAAAAACAAAAGCGGTCAATCCGGGATTTTTTGGATCCGGTGGATATGCACTTATTCAATATGATAATAACAGCCTTGATATTCATTTCAAACAAATACACTGTTGAGTATTGTTTTTATTCGCCAAACCATTTTTTATGAATATCGTTGTATAGCGAATCTTTTCCGCCTTCCAACAATTTTAACAAGGCAATATTCAATTTCTCAGTTAAGTTGCTTTCTTGAGGCAATGTTATGCCATATGTTGAAGGCGCAAAACCTTTGTCAACAATCAAAAATCTCTGATCGGTAAAATCCTTTATTAAATACTGCAAAAGAGGTCGATCATGAACAACTGCATCCACTTTTCGGCTGTCCAAAGCCACAAGACCTTCATATAAGGTTCTGATAGATTTTTGATACACACCCATATTGGCGGTGGCTTTTGCAGTAAAGGTGTTTTCAATGACAGCGATGGTGTGCCCCGGCAAATCTTTTGGACCGGTAATTGTTGGCTTGAGTTGTTGCACTGTAAGCGCTGACGTCAACGAAGCAATCGCAACACCAAACAACATAATACCACTGAATATGACAAACACGCCCAGAAATCGCCCGATCGGCCTTTTTAAATGAAAGTCTCCATAACCAACTGTTGAAATTGTTACCACAGTCCACCATAAGGCCTGAATGATACCTTCAGAATAAGACTGGGAAAAATGACTTTCTTTTCCAGGACGCTCAACCAGCCATATGATGTGTGAAATTAATAGAACATAAATAAAAATCCCGAAAAGGGTAATTAATAATTCTTTTGACATGAATATGTCCACAAATGCCCAGCGTTGTGTATCACTTCTTGGTACAAGAATTGCAAGTTCTGCTTTGTAAAAAGGTTGTGTAAAATCAAGAATTTTTTCACGTTCAGAAGTAATGGTTGTTGCTGCAATTCCAAAATCAACCTTGCCCTGGGCAACGCTTTGAAGATGAGATTTCATATCCGGGTCAACATGATACCTGATCTTTGCAGTTGGTTCCATGATTAACATCAGTTGATCCAATAAATCAATTGAAAATCCAGTAACCTCATTGTTTGCAGAAATGTTGACAAAAGGCGGCGTTGGTTTAACACCAACGACATACTCTTTTGAACAAACCTGTGAGGCCAGTAATACAAAAAACAAACAAAAAGTAATGCGTTTCATAACGTCTCCTTAATAATAATTTATTGTTGCTAATATTTAATTAATAAATTACATTATTTTATGAAACAATAAAATTAAAAAGTCAATGTTTAATTTTGTTTAAATATTAAAAATAAGTCCCCATTTTGAGCAAGTGAAGTCCACATCTTTTGATGTGGACATATTTCCGGCTTGCAATGCCCTTCATGCGCCGCAAATTTAAAAATGCCCGCAATGTAACCGCATAAATAATCATTTTGATCAAACCATTCTTGACATACGACCATGAGTTGGTTTATTGATAAATATTTTTCATTCGGGTGATTTCTGGCCTTTTCAGAAATCATCTCAGAAGTCTTTCGCTTATTTTACGTTAAAAAATATATTGCGCTTCATTGATGGAGGTTTTATGAAAATTATAAAAATTTCGATTTATCTCAACGTTTTGTTGGCTGTCGGTTTCACTGGCATACAGCTGCACGCTCAAGATACAAACAACATAGAAAAAACAAAAACATGGTGCATTTCATTGATTGGTAACACCTTTACAAATGATTCAGATGTCAAGGTACTCTTACGAGATCGAGCAAAAAATGCGGTGATTGATGATTTGTTCAATCAAATTGTATTGAATAACAATCAACAAACAGTATCAATGCAGCGCGTGGCGCTTCGCCAATATTTTTCCGAAAATGTCCAGATATCAAAAGATCTGGAATACAAAAATGGAAGTCAATTTGGAGAAGTTTGCGTGACCCTTCAAGGACATGTTAACAATGAAATGATTCTTCAGTTCAGACCTTTTAATATCAAAAAAAGTTATTGTTTTTTTGATGATAATATTACGCTTAAAACTTTGAAATTAAAAACAAAACAACAGGCAATTTTGCAGGCATTGTATGATTACGATGAACACCTGCGTGGAAAAGCAACCGAGAATTTGTTGGGGCTGGCGCATAATATAGCCTATGAACATGCCGGTTTTTCTGCAACTGCCGAAAAATACTGTGTGGATGTTTCTTTTGATGTTTTTCCTGCTGAAATTATTCTTTTTAAAAAAATGGAGATGAATAGAAAACTCTCAATGCAATCCATACAATCAGTAGAAACTGTTATTTCTACAGAGCTATACCCATATCTGGCAGCAACTGTTTCCACAAAAGATTCAATTCGTCAGGGGTCTGTGCAAAGACTGATTGATAAGATAAATGCTGATAATCAAAGTGAAATTCTACAGTTCTATCTCAAACGTATGGACAGTATGATTTCTGAAAATCATCAAAATGGTATATATAATGCCTGTGTAATCATGGCAAATCTGGAAAATAGAGTCCTTTTAAAAAGCAAAAACAGAATTAAAGCATTGTACGCGTTTCTAAAACAAAATGAAAATCAGTGGACAAATACTTTGGCGCAATTGGATGGAATTTTTGCCCGCCTGAATTAACCAACCTGCCATTGGCGAAAAGAAAAGGAGCAGCATGAAACAAAAAGTTTTGTGTGTTTTATTTCTCGCTTTGTTTATAAGCAATATTTCAGCCTATGCAATCCAGGATAGATATCTTAAATATGTGACCACATGGATGAACTATCCACATACGTCGGCTTTTGATATTGATGTAGAACATAACATAATATTTTTTGGCGTTGGCAATGAGGTTCGGATACATGATGCCACTGATCTCAAAAGTGAAATACCGATTAAAACAATTACTTTTGAACCCAATGTTTATGATCTGATGTATCGTGATGGATTCTTATATATCTGCAATGATGATTTTGGCATTTCTGTCTATGATGTTACCAATATTGATCATCCAACTGTTGCTTATGAGGATAAAGAGTGCAGCCGCGCACTATCATTACACGCAAACGATAAGTATATTGGTGTTGTTACAGATTCACCCGATAGTAATTTGTCGATTTATGAAACAGAATATCCTGAAGTCATAAAATTAATAAAGCGTTTTCAACTATCTGAAGTGTCATACATAAAAAGCATTTTTATTCAGGAACAGATCATTTATGTGGTTGATGTTGATGAGGGAATCTTCATGTTTGAACTTGAGAATATACTGAATGAAGAGAATGAAGAGATCGAATCCACTTTACAATATGATAATTATTCGGATCTCAAGCATTTATTAATTAAAGATCAAATTGCATATATTTCCAGCTCGGTACAAGGTTTCTCTATTATTGATGTTGAGAATCCTGAACAGTGGCAGGAATATGTTACGATTGACATAAAATCACCGATTGGAGCAACAATTGTTGAACAATATGCATATGTTGCATCATATAAAAATCAAAAGATATGGGTCTTAAACGTAGAAAATCCCGACGGCATCAGCCTGATTGAAATACATCCCCTGGATTATGAAGCATACAGCATTCATGCAGCAAATGATCATCTTTTTGTTTCAAGCTATTCTCACATGCATATTTATCAGTTAACTCAAGGGGTTCCAGAACCAGAATTTGATGCTGATCCTACATTTGGTAAAGCCCCCCTCTCTGTAACATTCTTTGATAAATCTTCAGGGGATGTCCTTGAATATAAATGGAATTTTGGTGATGGTGCCACCAGCATTAAAAGTGATACGAGTCATACCTATACAGATGCAGGGCATTATACTGTTACCCTGGCTGTCAGCAATGGTAAGAAATGGTATACAGAGGTAAAAGCCAATTATATTTCGGTAGAACAAACACTTCCCCAAGCCTATTTTGAGATGAAAACAGACGCGCTTCTCTGTCCAGTCATTGTGGAGTTTATTCAAAGATCCTCAGGCGACTATACGGCTGTTCATTGGGATTTTGGTGATGGTTATACCAGTACTAAAATGGACCCAATACATGAGTTCACAACCACAGGTCTTTACCATGTCACCCTCACAATTTTTGCAATGAGCGATTCTTTTCAATACAGCCGACCTGTTTATGTTCACAATAATTTCATGCCTGTTACAGAATGGACTTCCAGACCTATATATCAGTTCTGTACAGATTCTCAAAAAAAATATGGTTTTGCAGGAACATCTGACAGTATTGATGTCCTTGATATTTCCAACCCATTGACAATTACAATTGTTCAGTCTTACCCATTGAGCGTTAAGCCTGAACATCTTTTTTACACGCATAATTATCTGATTGCAGCAAGCGGGGCAAGCGGGCTTTCCATCTTTAACATATCTGATCCAACCAACATGAAGATCGTTTCACAAACACCCATTGACAGCTTTTCAAGGCATGTATGGGTTAATAATTCATATGCATTCGTTTCAACACATTCAGGCCTGTTAATTTACGATCTTTCAGCAATGAGTTCACCCGCATATCTTACAAAAATTGAAAAAATTGGCTCAGCTTATGCCTTTAAACAAAGCAACTCGAATGCTTTTATTGCAGATGTTAATGGGCTAACGTATTATAAACAAAAAAATGTTTTAGATTTTTCCATGCCAACGCATGATATAATGGATAACTTGGTACAGTTTGATATTGATATGAATTATCTTTATTTGGCAAGAGCGAATTCCGGAATGGAAATTATGCAGTATAATGACCAGGGAGACCTATTATCTTCTGTGGGAACGACAAAAGAAAATTTTAATGCTTTAGACATTTGTGTTCGCAATGATTTTGCATATATTGCAAGTAATCAAGATGGTTTTTATGTGTATGATGTCCATCGTAAAGATACTCCTGTGCTGATGAAACAATATAAGACAAATGATCATGCCTGCGATGTCGTTGATGTTTCTCCCTACATTTTTTGGGCAGATGGCAAAGGCGGCCTTCGAATTTATGTTCAGCCTGAACAAAATTATCTTCAAATGCAAACTCCAAGAATTGTTCACCCTGGTAAATCCTATCAAGGACAGGTATGCATACCTTATGTTCAACATGATCTGGTTTCAATAGCGTTGCAATCCAATCATCCATATATTACAATGCAAGACGAATCTGTCAGCCTTACAAGTGGAACCTTATGTCAAACTTTTTCCTTGACAGTCAAGTCATTACCCGGTGAAATCAGTTCTTTTGATCCCCAAATTCAATTTATCGCTTCGGCAAATGGTTTTTTCGATGCCAATAGTTTTAGTTTCATGACAGACAATGAAATGATTGCAACATATTCTGCCACAGATCTGCCATTGAGCATCCCGGATGGACAATCTGGGGAGTCAATAATTTCCATTCATGAGACAGGAATCATTCAATGTCTGTCCACTCAACTAAAAATTAGAATAAAAAAATTTTCCGATTTAAGAGTAACATTAACTTCACCGCAAGGGACGCAAATTAAATTGTTTGAAAAAGTCGATCCTGGTGAATACCTTGATACAATTGAAATCAACCTTGATGATCGATCACAAATAAATATTTCTGATGCAAAAAAACCTTTATCTGGATTTTACCAGCCTGAAGACAATTTTTCCAAAGTTTATAATGAGGATATTTATGGAGAATGGACACTTCTGGTTGAAGACACTGCAAGATACAATCCCGCACAGATTCTTGCCTGGTCCCTTTATTTTGAACTCTCTTCAGTAAATGCGTCACCATTATTTATACAGCAAAAAAAAGCGCGCTCTTTGTTATCTGAGAATAAAAAGAGTGCTCCCCAAAGATCCTTGAAAATTCTAATGCAGCCAGAAATACAGATAATCAATGTGCCGCCAATCGGAAATAGAATTCGACCCATTACTGGCATGATACATAACGTTGACAAATTTTCTGATTATTTAACCCTTTATATTCTTACTGATGCGTGGCATTTAAAGCCGCGATGGCGTAATCCCAATACTCTTTTTGATAAGGATGGACAATGGCAATGTGATATTACGACAAAATGGGGTGATGAAAATGCAACGAAGATCGCTGTTTTTCTATTTTCAACAGAGGATCATCCTTCATTGAAGCCGGATTTCCCTGTTTTACCGCAATCATTATTTGAACAGTCAGTTGCTCATAAGATCTTTGATCGGCAATAATCTTTTCAGAACGAAAAAGCTTCTAAGACACGAGATTCATACTTAGAAAATGTAACACTCCGCTGTATGGGTTTAAGAATATTACGAGAATTGTCAAAACATTGACTCAAGTATTTCCAGTGTTCTTTCATTTTGCCCAGAACATGGCCCGGACCTGAAAGAATTGTCTGATATTGTTTGTACAGATCGTCATGAAACGCTTTTAAGCGAAGAAAATCCACTTGAATTTGAGGGTTATCAATCATTTCCCCTAAAAATGGATTGCTCAACACGCCGCGTCCTATCATGATGCCATCAATTGATGGAAAGCGTTCACAGATCATTGTATAATCTTCTTTTGAGCAAATATCACCATTATAAACAACCGGGTGTTTGGAGAGAGAAAGACATTTTTCAAAAAGTTCCAGATCAGGGACACCCTCATACATTTGGGTTCCAGTTCGAGGATGAATAATTACATTGGATATGGGGTATGTATTCAAAATCGGGATGATTGACAATATCTCATTTGCATGAAATCTTCCCAATCGCATTTTTATAGATAAACGATTGGACATTTTTGTCAGCACTGTCTCCAAAAAGTGATCTATTTTTTTTGGGAAAGGCAGCAGTCCGCTTCCGCGCATTTTATTGGCAACCATGGCATAAGGACATCCTAAATTCCAATTGATTTCTTCATAGCCCAATTCAAAGAATCTGTTGGCCATACGAAAAAATCCTTCAGCATCTTTACTCAATAGTTGCGGAATTAAGGGTATGGAGTGATTGTTCTGTGGTAAAACATCTTTAATATGCTTGTTGGATATTTTACCACGAACAGTGGTAATAAAAGGACTTATTGCCAGATCAATGCCTTTGAAATGGCGGCTGAATGTGTTGCGATAAACATATTCAGTCAGTCCGCGCATGGGCGCAATGTATCGTTTCATAGCTGTTTTAATTATGCAAAATTTGAATAATCGACGCCACGAGCATCCGCACGTTTTTTATACCAATCACTTTCATCATTTGGTGGTGTTATACATTCATCAGTGGGCTTTCTCTCAAGACGAATGGCTTCAGCAGGACAGGTGGTAATGCATAGACCACATCCAATACATTTTTCCTTAATCACTTCATAAGCAGTATCTCCCTCTCGAATGGCCTCAATCTGACATCGATCCTCAGCGCAAAGACCGCAATTTTCGCATAAATCCGGATCAATGACTGCATAATAATTCGAATGAATGGCATTATTAATACCCAGCTCATTAATAGAACGTAATACACCGCAACAACATCCACAACAATTACAAATATAAAACTGCCCATCTTGAACATTACTGGTCATATGGACTAAACCCGCTTCCTCAGAATCTTTGAGAATTTTGTAAGCTTCTTCTTTCGAAATGACGCGACCGCCCCAGGGATTGTTACCTTCAAACACACCGGGTGCAGGTGCAATACCCATGCAAACTTCAAGAGGTTTATCGCATCGTTGATCCAACAATGCTTTTTCTTTTTTACAAATACATTCATTAACAGCAAAGGATTTGCCTTTTTCAATGATATTTGAAACTCTCTCAAAGGGAAGTGCTTCCTGGGTATTCTGTATTTCATTTTCAATGGGAATAACTTGCATGAGCTGCGGCGTGTTTTCAAAAAACTGTTTTCCAAAAACAGGGCTGTATTCCTCACATAATTCTGCAAATTCTCTATCCATTCTTTTGAGTTGAAATTCATATATCCCAAACACCCAGGGCAGCATTTTATAAATTTGAACTTCACCAAAATCGACACCAAATAGTTGACCTTTTTGCCACATGGTTTTCATCATATCTGAAAGGCCTTCCAAAGGACGTCCTGTGCGTTCAGCGACCTGTTCGGGTGTTTCAAAGCTGAGTCGCAAATCGCAAAATAGTTCCGCTTCCTCGGGTGTAAATATTTTTTTGAGAAGCTTGATTTCTACCCCGCTTTCAGTTTTTGGAAAGCCATTGGGGAGTATATCCAAGACTTTTGATAGTTTGTTAAAGATTTCTTCTTTGATTGGCATATTTTTATTCTCCTTTATTGATTCGGGATGATTATTTTTCAATATCTAATGTTTTGGGTAATGTCAATTGTTTTGGTTTCCGAGCAGTCCAATTGAGATCAATAACTATAACCCACAGCAAAATGAAGCCGCCCACGATCCTCATTTCCATAAACATGATTTTTTACACCATACATAAGCCCAATTGGTCCAATCGGCGTATGATAGCGAAGCCCGCCACCTGTGCTTGATCTAAATTGCTTGATTGGCACTTCTGTTCTGATATCAAGTAATTTTCCAGCATCAAAAAATAAAAAGATTTCAAAATTAAGTCCCAGGTCATATCTTGCTTCAATACTGCCCGATAAAATTGTTTCGCCCCCTATGGGTAACTTCTGTTCATTAAATAAAAACATATTTTCTTTGAACCCACGCACATCTGAAGATCCACCCAAATACAGCAATTGATCCTCAGGAATGATTTCAAGATCACCATAAGCATCAATGGTTTCATAACGACCTGTCAGGGCGAAATTTAAGTTCTCACTGAATTTATGATAGCCCCGAATTTCCAGATAATACTTAATGAAATCATCCAACGAATTGGAAATACCTTTTGAAATATCCATTGCGTATGAAAAATATAAGCCTTTATTTGGTCGAATAAAAGAATTTCGGCTATCGTAAATAATTGATGGGGTTGTAACAATAAGACTTCTGGGCTTAAGTTCTTCAGCAGATAATTCAGGATCCTGGTTATCCTGAATTATTTCTCTTATAAATTTCCTTCGGCGTTCATACCGAAAATTGATATCATTTCTAATATTTTTAGACCAATCTCTGTAAAGACTTAATGACCAGCCATAGGTTTGAGTGCCATATGATTTATTGAATTCTTTCAATCGTTCAATGTAATAGGCGAAATTTGTGTCAATTCTTTCACCAAATAAATCTGGTTCATGAACATTGATCTCGCCATGATATCCAACCTCACTTTGCTCAAAACGAATCCATGCACTTTTGTTTCTTCCCCACAGATTTTTATCTCCCATTTTGATATGTCCAAAAGCGCCTTTTTCTGTTTTATATCCACCACCCAATTCAAGGAACAGAGGCTTTTTTTCTTCAACTTCGACAAATAAATGAATTTCGTCTTTTTTTTCTTTTAACCCCAAAGGCGTTAACCTGACAGAATTAAATATTTTCATATCTCGTAAATTCTGTTGCGCATTCAATGTCTTGGACAAGGAAAAATTATCTCCAGAATTGACAGACAAAACATCTTTTAATTCACTGCGTTGCGTTTTAAAATTTCCATGAAAAAAGATTTGCCCTACCCGCACTTTTTTACCTTTATGCACATGAAAAACAATATCCGCTTGACGTTGATCCTTTGAAAAATAAATGTTTTCCTTAACAATGACATAAGGGTAGCCTTTTTCAGAAACATGGGCTTCTAATAAATGCTGAATTTCTTTAATTTGTTTAAGAGAAAATACGTTGTTAATCATTTTTGGCAATTTGAAATCCTGGGCGACTGAAATGTCTCCAGAAAAAGAAACTGATTTTATGGTAGATCCTATTCCTTCATCAATATGCATGTAAATTGAAACCTTCTTTTTATCTTTCTGCCATTGTATTTCTTTTTTTACCTGTGCATGTAAAAAGCCATGGCTTTGATATAAGGCTTTAATTGCAGGGATATCCGCGTCCAGAACATCTGGTTGAAAAGGTACGTCTCCAAAATACCCTGGAAACTGGGTTTTCATATGCGTTTGAATCTGTTTTTTTGTTAACAGCGTATTGCCTATAAACTCAACTTTTTCAATGCATGTTCGCGGCCCTTCGTAAATATGAAACCAGATATGTTGTATATGTTTTTTTTTATTTATTTTCATCCAGTTGGATATATGCAGTTTTGCACTTAAAAAACCCGCATCACGATATTGTTTTAGAATCACACGTGTACTTCTTCGTAAAGCCGTGTCATTACGATTGCCTTTGGAGTAAAGGGTCAAAGATTTTTCAAGGGTATTATGAGAAAAATAATGATTGCCAATAAAGTGGATCTGATATTGGGGGCCTTCCTGAATATTTAATTTTACATTAACGACCTGGTTGCTTTCCTCCACTTTTGAACGAATGTGAACATTTGCGTACCCATTTTTTCGATACCATAAAACCAGTTTTTGAACATCGCTGTGTAATTGCTTTTCTCTAAAGCATCCCGCATTCCCTGGAATATAAGAAACTTTCCAGGCATTCATTTTTGCTTTTAAAAGTAAATCACCTGCGAAATCATTGCCCATAATATCGAGATTATTCAATCTGGAGCAATCGCCCGCATCAATATGAACATCCACAATGTAGTAACCATCACGAATATCTTTATAAGCCCGCACCTCAACCTTTGAATGAATAAATCCTTCTCGTTTATATAAATCTTTAATGCGGGAAATTTGCTTTTCTGACTGGCCTTCATACCAGATGTTACCGGGGCTGATGGTCATGACATTCAAGACATCTTTTTCAAATAATGGAAAAGCGCCCTTGATTTGAATATCCTTGATCACATGACTGGCAGTGTTGTTTTTTGCCTGGATATTCGTTTGCAGGCATAGGATGAGCAGAAAAATGTAGAAAAAGACAGGGCGAACATAAGGTTCGCCCCTACACTGGACTATAAAATTGGGTGTATTCATCATGGTGAACACCAAGTTATATTCACTTTTCTTTTGAAGAATAAAGTGCATCCATAATAACCGGCTCTCTTAAAATGCAGGATATGGCCTGATACGAGGTATTCGCAACTTCTGGGAAATATTCATTCAGGGTTGCAGTATGACGAAGATTATCTGCGGTACGAATGACCATCATGGCCAAATCCCCTTCAGCAAGTCCTGACAATTTGACAACATCACGCCAGTTTTCTCCTTTGGCCCAATTATAGATTGTCAAAGCGGGTTTTAAATACAATGGCCGGGCAATGAATCCATGCATGCTCATGCGACGTGCTAAAGGGCGAAGTGCATGAATCATTTCCTTGTGAATGGATAGCAGTTCTTGCGGCGCTAAATCTTCAAATTTTGAATCATCCGATTCCTTTTCATTGACGAAACTTGCGATTAAAGCGGCCAGCAATGCAGGGTTATCTTTGGGAAAAATTTGTTTCCGAAAGCCCTGGGCAATGAGCAAGGGTTGATCCACGCGCAATTGTGAGGTCCATTCCCCATCCTCAGTAAGTGTTTCATCTTCACTTACAAAGTTTTCTTTTTGAAGAAAACGTATATGGCGCTGAAACTCACGCCAAAGTCGGGTGCGTGCTTCTTTTTTCTTCTTGTGAGAAAGACGCCTTGTTTTTAGAATGAGATATGTTGCAAAGGATTTTTCCAAAAGACGATCTATTTCCGATGGCGTATGAGAAAGCAAGAGATTCAATACCATGCTAAAATTAATTTGAATTTGAGAATCGATAAACGTTGGTGGTGAATGATTAAGCTGTACAATCAGTGGCAAATCCATGAATTTACCAGGGATTGTTACTGCAAATCCAATTTGATCCGCACCGCGTCGGCCTGCGCGACCAGTCATCTGATGAAACTGTGTGGCATCCAGAGGTACAAACTCTTTGCCATTGAAACGATCTGAATTCATAATCACAACAGTACGCGCAGGAAAGTTCACTCCGGCTGCTACTGTTGATGTTGCAAATACAGCATCTAATAACCCCCTGGTCATGAGTGCTTCAATAATTAATTTCCACATGGGAAGTTGTCCGCTATGATGCGCACCCACTGCCATTCGTCTGAGTTTGAACATTTGTGCATGATCCGCTAAAATAGGATATTTATGAATATAATCCAGAATGATCTGATTCCGCTCTTGTTTTCTGGATGCTGGTTCATCAAGTCGTTCATTGTACATTTCAACAGCCCGATTGCAATCAAATCGGGACTTTAAAAAGAAAATGGCTGGCAATAAGTTATAATTCTTTAATACTTTAATGACTTCATCAAGCGGGGGGAGGGCGCGTGGTGATGTTGTAAAATAATAAGGCTTTTTCAGATAGGCCTTCACCTTTTTATACATGCTGTTTGATGTTGATTTGGGTTCTATTAATGGATATAACGTACCAGAAGGATGAAAAAACAGATTATACAAAGGGACTGGCCGCACAGATTCTTCAATGACAGAACAGCGACGTCCACGAATATACACCAGCCAGTCTGCAATTTGTCTGGCATTACCTATGGTTGCCGAGAGTAAAAGCAAAGGGATGCGCTGCGGCAAATAAATCATGATTTCTTCCCACACCACACCACGATCTTCATTTCCCAAATAATGGGCCTCATCCAGAATGACAATTTCTGAGTCAAGATTTATCCCACGATGCATTGAGTCATAAAGTTGATTGCGCAATATTTCTGTTGTTCCGACAATGATACTGGATTCTAAATTTTCTTTGCGATCCCCGGTTAGAATGCCAACGTTTTCTGCACCAAAACGTTCTGAGAACTCAACGTATTTTGCATTACTTAATGCTTTGAGCGGTGATGCATACCATGCCTTACCGCCTTTAGTAAACACTTTTGCAATGGCTTCAACCGCAATCCATGTTTTTCCAGCGCCTGTTGGTGCAGTAACAAGACAATCATTAACGCAAACTTCATCAAGGGCTTCTAGCTGAAACCGATCCGGTTTAAAAGGCCTGCTTTCAGGCACACCGATTTCTGCAAAAACCTGTTTTAATGAAGGATCTTTACCAGGGTAAAGTCTTTTTTTTCGTCGCTTATTCGATGTGTTTCTTCGGCGATTACCGAATTTTCCTCTTGAATAATATTTTTTTGGGGGAGGGTCTTTTCTCATTTATTTTGATACCTTACGTCTGACAAATTTTTGCCAGACGTTCGGATTATTATTGTCTCTATAGACTCGCTATTGTAATTATTTAATGTCGGCAGCTTCCATACCATACATGCTTAACACTTCTTGAATAACACCATTTTTGTGCAATTTTTCAAAACTTTTGTTGAATCTTTCCACCACCGCTTTGCTTGTAAACTTTTGATTAAAGCCAATATAATACTCAAGTGTTTTATCACGTCCTGCGTATCGAATATTTTTCATCTTATATCGATTAATCAGGCTTCTTCCAACAGCCTTGTTTGAATAAACTGCATCCAATTCTCCTTTGGACAATTTTTTAAAGCACATGGAACTGTCCGGGCTAAAATCCACTCTGAGATCTTTGATCAGCTTTTTTATTTTAAGTAATGACTGAGAGGTATTGGATGGCCCATAAACGCCCACATTATACCCTTTAATGTCAACTTGCATTGTATAATCTAACGCATTGCTTTTGCGGACAAAAATACCATATTCGGTTCTGATGATGGGATGTGAAAAATGAAGCCATGAGGTTCTGTTTTTATTCCAGCCAATCATAAACATGGCATGTGCTTTCCCTTTTTTGACATCCATTTGCGCATCAGACCATTCTTTGCAATAGATTTTGCAAGTAAAATTGACATCTGAACAAATCCCGCGAATAATATCAGCAGCGGGTCCAGCCACATATTTGCCAACCTGGTAGCTAAAGGGTGGAAAATCTTGCGTTGCAAAGACCAGATCATAGGTATTATTTGATGACGCATGTAATGTCTGGCAAAAAAGCAACAAGAATATTGTTACCATGAATACCTTGTTTTTCATATAAAGCCCCTTCTTTCATTATTAATGATCTAAAAAATATCATTAAATAAATAAACCAGTTTATCGTCAGCTTGTCAATAGATTAAAAAAAAATCAATGCAAATATTGATCAACAAAACCCTATCCATTGAGTGAATATTTATCAGCAATAACATTATAGTATGCATTTTCAGAGATTGAACCCCATACGCCCACCTGTTTTTTGAATGCTTTGAACGCAGTATGCACTTTTTTGGACATTGCATCTTTTTTGGCTTCATCTTCAAGTGTCTCATTGGCCATTATTCGAAGTTTTTCAAGGAGCGGCTCTGGAAATCGAATCAATTTTACCTTATGTTTGGTGATCAATTCCTGAAGCGCCGCACCATTTCCTGATTCAAATTCAGAGAGGCTCCACAAATTTGTTTCCATTGCAACTGCATCAAGAATGGCTTGAAGATCTTTGGGCAGCGAATCATACACTTTTTTGTTGAACATGACTTCCAGACAGGTCCCAGGCTCATGCCATCCTGGATAATAGTAATATTGTGCCGCTTTGTAAAAGCCCATACGAAGGTCATGCATCGGGCCAACCCATTCAGTGGCATCAATAACACCGCGCTCAAGAGAGGTAAAAATTTCGCCGCCTGGAAGCAACACAACTGTACCGCCCGCTTTTGCAATCACTTTTCCACCCAGACCAGGAATTCTCATTTTGAGGCCTTTAAAATCCGCAATACTGTTCATTTTTTTGCGAAACCAGCCGCCCATCTGAACACCAGTGTTTCCCTGGGGTCTTGGCACCAAATTAAATGGCGCATAAACCTCCTCCCATAATTTTAAACCGCCTCCACTGTAAAACCATGCATTGATGCCTTGTGGATTAAATCCAAAAGGAACAGCAGCAAACCATTGTGCGGCAGGAACTTTACCGGCCCAGTAATAGGATGCCCCACTGCCGACTTCAACTGTACCACTGGATACCGCATCAAAAACCCCCAAAGGCGGAACCAATTCACCACCCGCAAAAACCTGAATTTTAATACGACCATCAGTGGCCTCTTTTACACGCTTTGCAAATCGAACCGCACCTGTTTGAAGTACTGGTAAATTGGGCGGCCATGTGGTGACCATTTTCCATCGATATTTTTTTTGAGCCAATACAGCAGGCGCTGAAATTGCACTACCAGCTAAAGCAGTGGCTGTTGCAATGGAAGATTTTTTTATAAATTCTCTTCGTTTCATTGTTGGATTTTTCCTTATATCTTATAGGGACGAAACGCTTTGTTTCGCCCCAAAAAAAGAGCGTTTATGCTTTCCAGACACCATGAAGGTTACAGAATTCACGAGCTGTAACTTGGTCCGCATCAACACAAAATGTCGCTTCAGGCGCATCGCCAGGATTAAGGAATTGTCGATATGCCTTACCATCAGCAATAATTTCAATCCATTCAATAGAATGTTTTTCTTCCATGGGATGTGCCACATCACCCACTTTTACTTTGACCCCGCCATCAATTTTTTCAATCACTGGCACATGTTTTTCCTTAGCAGCATCAACAGTATTTTCTTTCATAAGCGTCATCGGCTGGCCACAACAAACTAATTCTCCAGGACCAGCATGGATAACCTCAACCATGTTGCCGCAAATATTACATTTATAAATTTCCAATTTTTCAGCCATGATAATAATTCCTCCTTATTAATAGTTTTCGCCTAATATTTCAAAATGCGCCTGCGGATGCGCACAGGCCGGACAGGCTTCAGGCGCATCTTTGCCATCATGAACATATCCGCAGTTTCTGCATCGCCAGGTGACACTTTCAGACTTTGAAAAAACAGTGCCCGCCTCAACATTTTTAGCCAGATCATTGAATCGTTTTTCATGTTGTTTTTCAGCGATTGCGATTGCCTCAAATACCATTGCAATGGCATCGAAACCTTCCTCGCGTGCAGTTTTAGCAAATTCAGGATACATTTGGGTATGCTCATGATTTTCACCCGCTGCCGAGGCTTTCAAATTTTCCAGAGTAGATCCAATGACACCTGCTGGAAATGCTGCCTGGATTTCAACCTCACCCCCTTCTAAAAATTTGAAAAAACGCTTGGCATGTTCTTTTTCCTGATTGGCTGTTTCCTCAAACGCATCAGCAATCTGAACAAAACCATCTTTTTTTGCCTTGCTTGCAAAATATGTATACCGGTTTCTGGCCTGTGATTCTCCTGCAAAAGAAGCCATCAAATTTACTTCTGTTTTTGAACCCTTGAGACTTGCCATAAAGTCTTACCTCCTTGTAATTTAAAGTTTGTTTATATCCACTGGGTTAAGTAAAATATATAATTGCCATCATTTCAATTATATACCACTTTCTCATTGTGAATCTTGTAACGACAATTATATCAATTGTCAAGACATAAATCATTTGCCTTTGCTTACAAGCGCTCCTCATTTTGTTATTGTCTTTTTGATACAGGCGCGGGCGTATGTACAGTTTAGGGGAAGTGCATTTCATACAAAGGGGGGTGTTTTCCAGATCAATTTGTGGATTGATTTCGCAAAAGTTGATAATTGCCGGCAGCGTCTTGATAGAGCCCCAAAATCTTTAGATTTGGGAGGAAAAGCGTGTGAATGAACAATAAATCCTGGAATATCAAGGTTGCCATATATGATAATTCTTATGATAATATTTAAAACCATCTATTCCAAGCATTTTAATCACATGTCTACCTTCAGGAACCTTATTAATATTCACAAATGCATTTATTAATTGCGGATCTTTTTGTTTGAAAAGTGCGCAAATCATCAAAAAAGAATCCACTTTTTTTCCAATACAGTTTAGTTTATTGAAAAGCGATGGATTGATCTTAGACAGATTATTAAATGAATGGTAAGTTGATAATGCATAAGTTGACATACCAAAGCCCACAGCCATTAAAGCATCAATATCTTTTGGCACGCACAGAAAATTGAACGGATGATTCACATGAGTATCAATCAGTATCGACTTCAGCATTGATTCTGAAAAACCTTTACTCATTGATGTCGCAATGTTTCCTTTTGAGAAATCGAATCGGGGTTTATTATGGCCAGATGTTTTGTTTATCAGGATGATTTGTTGCGTATTCATTCCTTTTCTATGTGCAATCAAGGCAGGAGATAATGAAAACCTGTCCACGAGATTATTGTAGTACCAGCTTGATATAATAAGCATACAATATTTTTTATCTTTCAGTTGATTTTCAAAAATATTTTGATCATTAATGGGTTGAAATGTATAATTTCCGAATTTATTAAAAAAATTATCAAAAACTATTTTTAATTGCTTGTAATTATTGATATTTATATCTGAGTTATAGAAGAGAACTTGATCACAAATTTCTGCATGTGATAATGATATCATAAAAAAAAGACTGAATATCATAGGAAAATATATATATTTATAATTATTCATCTTTCTCCATGCAATTTACCAAACAATTTGAGTACATCACCCTGACAATGTTTTGAATAAATTGATCAATTTCATCAAAATACTTCAAGACATATCCATCAGCCCCTTCAATAGGTGGCGTTTTATCTGCAGAAATAACAATAATACATACCTTATTGTTATTTGATTTTTCAATTTCTCTAATTCGTTTTATTGCATAAGCGCCATTATATTCTGGCATATTCATATCCATCAGAACAAGATCGATTGGGTTGTTTTGGAATATTTCAACAGCCTCCCGACCATTTACAGAAAAAAAGGGCTGCCAGTCTGTCAATGATTCAATGCCATGACCAATAATCATTTGATTGTTAGGTGAATCCTCAGCAATCAAAACATTTCGTCTCTGTTGGTAAATGGCAGAAAAAACAAGATTTTCATTTTCAATGGTCGTCTTATCGCATATTCCGACTGAGTCTGATGCAGGCAAATAAACGATCAATGTCGTACCTAAGGTTGATGACGTTTGAAAAGTAATATCGCCATGATGAGCTTTTGCAATTAATTTAGAACTATACGTCCCCAGTCCGGTTCCATCCGCTTTCCCACTGCTGATATATTTATCAAAAAATTTTAATCGGATGTTTTCAGGTATCATCCCTTGATTATTGATTTTTACTTCTATTTCATTGTCTATTCGACTAATGTTGATCGTAATGGTTTCATTTTCAGGAGAAGCTTCAATGGCATTTTTTATCAGGTTTCTGAAAAGGTTTTTTAATAAGAGGTTTTCTCCCCTTACAAAACAAGAGACTTTTGTTTTATCATGAACAACTTGATTCTCAAATAAATAATCGATGCTTAAATTTTTTGCTTTTATCAATGTCACAGATTCAATTTTCAGTTCAAAAAGTATTGATATGACATCACAATCAATCGCTTGGAGCTGATAGGTTCCCAATTCAATTTTATACATGTTTAAGGAATATTCAATTAACTGTAAACTATTTAATGCCAATTTTTTAATGTTTTCAATTTGTGGGTTACTTTGTTCATTGTTTGCGTTGGCCTCCATGATCAAATGAGTCAGACCGATGATCCCATTCAGTGGGGATTTAATATCATGTTGAATGGTTCTTTCTACATCTGCTCGAATTTTTTCAGCCAGTTTTCTTTCAGAGATATCTCTTCCAAACCCCCAGATGCCATCAGGTTTTCCTGTATTATCTTTTTTTAGCCATGCATGAATCGCAACTGGAACGAGTTCTCCTGACCTATGACAAATATTAAGTTCCATTTCATGACTGAATCCTTTTTGTTTAATCTCATTGATGACCTCTTCGA
>Ga0272440_1000417_pt1 | contig 36206 bp, 48 predicted proteins | sample SSMMMBAug17_FD_192440 | JGI IMG/M metagenome (GOLD analysis project Ga0272440, IMG submission 192440) | Marine sediment archaeal communities from Little Sippewissett salt marsh, Falmouth, MA, United States - SSM-MMB-Aug17 | ecosystem: Environmental > Aquatic > Marine > Wetlands > Sediment ...
AAGGAGATACACCAGAAATAACAGCAGCACAAAGTGATTTCTTGTTTTATTCACAGCTTAAAAAGACTAACCCAGAAATGGCAGAGAAATTTGCACAACAAAGAGGATTTACAACAGAAGAAATTGATACGAAGTTAGACGAAGCAATAAGAAGATATAACATATTAATAGATATGAAAGAGAAAGGTGCAACAGAAGAAGAAATAAACACATTTTCACGTCTTATAGGGTTAAAACCAGAAGATGTTAAAATGGCACAATTAGAAGCAGAAGAAAAAAGGAGAGAGCTTGAAGGTGTTAGAGGAGTTACCACAACAATGACTAGACCACGTAATACTGGTAATGTTGCAAATGACTTAAATAATCCTGCAAATCTCGTCGCTGGTGGCGTTGGAGATCAATTCGCTATAGGTAGCACTCAAGTAACTGGAAAAGATGGCGTAACACGCAATTTCTTAGTATTCCAGAATGTTGAAGATGGATATAAAGCAATGGCAGCAGATTTAAAAGCAAAGTTTGAAGGAAGATCTTCAAGAATAAAACCTACTGATACATTAGGCAGACTTACTGATGTTTGGGTAGGAGGAGAAGGAGCAGGTAAAGGATATAAAAGCGTAGTATCTAAACAATTAGGCGTTGGATTAAATACACCAATTAGTCAATTAGATCCCATGCAAACAGCAAGAGCTTTAGCAAAAGCAGAAGGATTCACTGGTGGGGCAGAAATACAACCAGAAGTAGAAGATATTAAAATTGAATCATATAGAGGGTTAACTATACCACAACAAGAATATTTTAGATTTGTTGAATCAGGTAAGTTACCTGAAACAGTAAATACAAAAGATTTAAATGAAGTAGAAGCATTTAAAAATAAAGCTGAACAATTTAGACAAAACTTTAGAAATAAAACTAAAGAATTTGATAATTATTATGATGTATTTACAACTAATTTAAGCGTAGGAGCTGGATTTAGTGATCAAGATAGAGAATTTAAATTAGCAGCTTTAAGAGATGCTATGATTAAAAAAGATGCTTTTGAAGTTAAAAGAATAGTCAGAAATGCTGTATTGGGAGATAATAATGATTATGATGATCTTTCTGTTTTAGTAGATAGAATAAATAATATACAAAATGCTCTCAAGAAAACAAAAACTGGATTTGTAAGAGGGAATTTTGAATCAGCAGCACAAGCAATAGGAGAAACTACTGATCCAGAATTAGCACAAGCTAAACAAGATTTAGAATTATTAGGCACAGATTTTACATTATTTGCAGCAGGAACTTCTTTTACAGAGGGGTTAAATAATAGATTGCAAAATATAGCTGGTAATGTAAATCAATCAAATGAACTACTTAATATTAAATTAGATAGATTAAAAAATAGATTTGTAAATGAAAGAGATATACCTTTAAAAAGAAAATTGGGAGCTGATAAATTCGAAGAATTATTCGGTGAAAAATCTATTAAAGAATTAAAAACATTAAAAGCAGAAAAAACAAGAGAGAACTACGCTAATGAGCTTGAATCTTTAGAAGGAGCATTTTCCCCAGAGGAGGATGCACAAATAACAGATCATTGGAATAAATAATTATTTTTTTAAAATAAAATGGCATTAACACCAGCAGAAATACAGTTTTTAAAAAATAGAAAGCAAGAAGGCTTTAGCTTAGATGAAGCTAAAAATGCCTTAATGGAAGCTAGAACTGAGCTTATTAATAGAAAAAAACAATTTACTCCAACTGGTACTCCTTTTTTAAGTGAAACTGGCGAACCAGTAACACAACAAGAGCAATTTCAGTCTACAATGACACAAGAAGAAGTTGATCAATATAAATCACCTACACAAAAGCAGCCTTTTTTAGAAAGATTTATGCCAGGTAGATCACCAGAAAGCAGGCTAAAAGCAATAGGAAGAGGAGCATTAAAAATATCTAAACCAATTGAATCAGGGGCAAGATTAATCGGTGAAGGGTTAGAAAAAACAGTTCAAGCATTTGGTGCTGAACCTTTACCAGAAGAAGCAATCCCTCAATTACCACGTCAATTAATTCAAAAAGCAGAAGAAGCCTTAAGCGATGAAGAAGCGGGGATAATAGAAAAAGGGATTGAGTTTATACCTGAATTTTTCTCAGGAGTTAAAGGAGCACAGGCAGCTAGATTTTTAACAAAAGAATTTGCAAAAGTAATGCCTAAGGTAATAGGTAAAATTACCCCATTACTCACAGCAGCAGGTGAAGGTGCAGGCTTTGTAGCTGGAGAAAAAGCAGTTAAAGGAGAACTACCAACTAAAGAAGAACTAACTACAGGTGCAGCAGTAGGTGCAGCTTTTCCAGTTGTAGGTAAAACACTACAAAAAGGGAAGGAATTTCTAGGCAAAGCAATACCAGAAGCTCTTTATAAATCAGCTATAAAATTAAAACCTAATCAAAAAGAAAGTGTTGCCAAAACACTTGAACAAATAGGATCTAATGCGTCTGCTGAAACAGCAGAACAATATTTACTTAGTAATAGGATATTTGGCACAGCAAAAGAAGTTGCTAGTAAACTTAAAGATCTGGCTAAAAATTACAGAAAAGAAAAACTAAATTCATTAAAGCAATTTAGAGAAACTTATTTTAATAATGATGTATTAAAATTGGCTGATGAATCATTAAAAGCAACTAAAGAAGTTCCTGGACGTGAAAAAATAAACAAAGAGATATTAGATTTATATAATAAAGCAAATAAAGGTGAAGTTACATTATCAGATATAGATAAATTAAAAACTTTATCTGATGATGTTTTAGATATATTCACCATATCAGGGGATGTAAAAGCAGGAAATATTAAAAAAGGCTTAGCAAATATAAGAGAATCAGTTAAAGAATTTATAGAGAATGAAGCTGCAAAAAAAGGTGCTACTAATATTAAAGAATTAAATCAAAATGTAATATTAAATAATACTTTAAGTAATGCTATTAAAGGTCAAAGTGTAGGAGCTGGAGGTAATGCAATGTTAAAAGTTGCCGAGACTTTACTTACTGGTGGTGTTATATCTGGTGGCATTGCTGCAGGTGGTTTTGATAGAGAAAATATCATGAAGACACTAGGAACTGCTGCTGCTGTTTTACTAGGAGCAAAAGCAATGACACCATCAAATAGAATAAAAATAGCAGAGTTTTTATCAACAAAATTAAATGAAGGGGAAGCAGGTGTATTATTAAAAATATTACAAGGCGAAAGAAATTTCTCACTAAAAGAGAAAAAAGTAATACAAGAAATTAAACCAAAGATAGAGGAATTTAAACTTTTACCAGCTCCGAAAAGTGATATTAAAACTCAAGTCTTTTCAGAAGGTAAAGCAATTCAATTACCAAAAGAAACAAAACCAATAGATTTTAAAAAGGCGGGGACTGCCAAAGTGCCTAACGATCTAATCAAAGAAGCTAAGAAATATAAAAGTGCTGATGATTTTATTAAGGCACAAGGGACACCTGTTTATCACGGCACAAAAGGTGATTCCTTTGGCGGTAATGTCGTTTATTTTACACCAGATAGACAACAGGCACTGGACTTTGGTAGGGTTCGATCGCCATTTGCAACAGCCGAGGGTGTTGGGGGTCTGAATAAAAAGTTAAAAGTTATTGATACCTACGTATCTCCAGATGCAAGAATAAAAAACGTTCCCTTTGAACCCGGTGATCATTCATCTATGATCAAAGCGAGAAATGATGGTTATGATGGTGTAAGATACCAAGAACTAAAAATCTCTGGCAAAGGATCAGAGACATCTGACACAATAGCCATTTTCAATAAAAACAAAATCAAAACTAAATCCCAACTAAAAGAAATATGGGAGAAAGCTCAAGAAAAAGTTGAAAGCCCTCTCATTCAAGAAGCTAAGAAATATAAGACGGCTGATGAGTTTGTTGAGGCACAAGGGATGCCATTGTTTCATGGTACAAGTAAAAAGTTTGATATAACAAAATCTAAACCAGGAGAAAGGGGAATGTTTGGGAAAGGCGTGTATTTTGCCGACAATAGAGCTGGTACTGTTATAAGAGAAGGCGGAACTGTTATTGAAGCTGTTTTACCAAAAAATGCTAAGGTTTTTAAAACTAATTATGATAAGGAAATAAATAAATTTCTTGACAAAGAAGGATTTAAGGGCAAAAAACCTCCATTTTTATCAGGAAATGGTGGAGAGGATTTTTCTGAATTTATGAAATCAAAAGAATACGATGCAATAATTCTTAACAAAGACAAAGGAAAAACAATAATAGTACTAAATCCTAAAATACTCAAAACCAAATCCCAACTAAAAGAAATATGGAAACAAGCTAATAAGTAATTTTATTAAAACATGCCAATAAAAAAAACACCAAGTAAAAGAATATGTGCAGCAAGAAGAAGGTGGAAGTGTTCATAAATGATCATATATTAATCATAGAGACGTTTTTATTTCTTTTTGGTATCAATACACTCTAGCTCTTTTTTTAATGTCTTAAATCTCTCTACAAGATCTCTGTAATCTTGAATATACATTTTACTAACTTGATTTGCTTTGAGCCTTAATTTATCCATAAACTCTTTGCCTTTCTTTTCTTCTAGCCAGTAAGTGAATTCTACACCAGTTTTATGTGCTGAGAATGTGGAGGAGAAAGTATGGCAAGCAACACATAAGCAAGAACCATTGTCTAAATCCCAACGAGTTGATTTTCTAGATCTGGAAAAGATATGATGACTATTTAATCCTTTAGTCTTGCCACAATACTCACATTTATTGCCAGCTTTTAATTTAATTAATTGAGCCCATAGTTTATCTAATTTAGTCCTTAGTCTTGCTATTTCTCCTCTCATTTTTTTTAATAAATTGATAAGTAGATTCTATGCCCATTTCTTCCATTACTTTACGTCTTCTTATTAAGCCATTCTCCATTATAGTAGCCATATCGTTAGCTTTCTTAATAAGACCATCGATGCCTCCTATTTCTTTTATAGTTAAAGCAAACTGTTTTACTGCATTACTACCTACTAGCTTTTCTTTTTCCTCTAATAAAGCTTTACCAGCTTTGTTTAATTTCTTAATTATCTCGTTATGTACATCACAGATATTATGCATTATTTTTTAAAAATCCATTTATCTACGCACCAAAACACTAAAGCACCAAAGAACTGTCCTGCCATTAAATTAGCCCACAAAGGAAAATTAGATTCTAATATAATCATTAAAGGTAACATTACCCAAGCTGATATTTGCCATCTAATGTGATATATAAGGTATCTTTTAAGTTCGCTTTTTCCACAGATATTATCACATTCTTTTTGTAGTTCTTTAAGTTCTTTCCTTGATGGCATTTTAAGATAATCTTTCATTGGTTGATTGATAAATTTAAAATTCTTTCCTTTTTCTTTTTATTTTCTGCCATTAAGATCTTAATTCTTTCTTCTGATTCTTTTATTTCTTTAATGGCTTGATCAATCATTTCATCGGTATAATACTTAAAATGAGTTGATTTTGGTTCAACATCACAATGTTCTTGCCAGCGATATTCATTTAGTTCTTTATTATATAGTTTCATTGAATAGATTAAATATTATTTTTTCTAAAATTGATCTTTTAGTTTTATATCTACAGAATGTTATTTTATTCTTTACTAATATTACATTTACAACATTATTATCATAATGCTCATTAATTACTCTACCTATTGATACGTCATTACATTTAGTTATTATTCCATTCCTAACGCATTCACAACTTTTCATTATGCTGTGAATATAATGGTATCAGTAGGCAATCCATATTCTTCAAATCTTTGCCTCATTTCATCATTATGCTCATCTTGTAAATCTTTGATCCATTTATTTTGCTCTTGTTCTTCGATTTCCTTTTTGGTTTTAACATCCAAAGGGAACGGACTGAATTTATCTAAATATTCAGTAGCACCACATTTTATTGATGACCTCAATCCTAATATGCAATCATCTATTGTTCCTGCGATTTCTTTTATTTTATCAAAGTCATTATCTACAATTTGCATTCTACCTGCCATTATTCCTTCGTATTCATTGCAATTATATTCTTTACCATCTTTTCGGCAGAAACATTGATCATCTAAGTAAAAACTTTTATTCATTGTTTTAAAAAAATTAAAAATTATTGAGAAAGTTTATCTATTTGTTTTTTTAATACATTAACTTTAATAAGTAGTGCTCTTACTTTAATTTTAAGAGTAGTTATTTCCTCTGCATTGTATTCTGGTAGAGTCATTTGATCTGGTTCAGAATTACCTACATCTACAGCTTCCCATCCATTACCATTGTTTTGAAATCCATCAAAGTCTCCAATAGGCATATCTTCCATAGGGTAATCTGGTTCAGCTTGAACGTACTCATTACCATTATACCAAACAGAATCTTTATTATCTTCAGCATTTTCAGTATCATCAGTATTTTTAGCGTCATCATATTCAGCATTTTCAGTATCATTATAGTAATCGTCATTTAACGTGTTAGTATATCCTTCTCCGTCTGAATTAAAACTGTCATTACCATAATTATCAAAAAATGTGTCGTTATCTTCTATGTTTACGCTAGATTCGCAACCAATACCTAAAAGGGCTACTATACCACCAGTGCATTTCATTATTAATTTAGCTGTATCTTTATTGATATTCTTAAAAGCTTTTCCTTTATAAGAATCAACTTCATTAATTCTTTCATTTGCTAGTAGTGTATTAAATTCATCTACACTACATGGTTTAGTTAATTTTCTCATAGTTAATTAAAAAAAATATTAAACTTTCTTTTGAAGATTTTTTTTATATGAAGCTACTGATCTTTTAGCTTCAAACTCTGCATTTAAAGCATTTACCTCTGCTTGGCATTTAAGATAATCTCTTTGAGTTTGTTCTAGTGCTTTTAAGTGATCTACATACTCTTTAGACATATAAGCTGCTGCTCTGCATTTCCATTCAGGAGGTTGTTTACCTCTATGTTGTTCGATATAATTAGTATTAAACTTTGACATCTCTATAGATAATATAATCTTTCTCTGTTCATCTAGTAGATCGTAATTACTTTTTTTTGTTGCATATTCCTTTCCTTTTTCAAGTAACTCATTAGGTATATCTAGTAGCCGTTCATGTATTTGTTCTGTTTCTAACATTGTTATTTAATTAAATTAAAGATTAATCTTCAATATAGTTTTTTTGAAATAACTCGACTGTCCCACTGTGGAAATTACTGTCCCATGCCCACTCTTCCTCTTTTGTTAATTTAGTTACTTTAGAAAAATCTTCTTCATGGTATTTTTTTTCTGTATCTCCATAAATATCATAATAGTGATTATCTATTTTAGTAAAACAATGAGAATTGTCACTAAAATGATAAATATCACCCCCAAATACCTCTCTTAAAATCTTTGCAAAATGGTAGCATCTTCCACAAGTATAAGTAGCTACCGACTCATGAAAACTATCTCTAATTAACTTTATTACTTTTAATATCTTTTCCCTTTTCTTCATTTCGTAAATTGTTTTTCTTTTCATAGTTTTTAAAAAAATTATAAAGTTTTTATATTAATAATTTGAAATAACTGGGATATCTTCTGTTTTGTCTGTCATGCTTGTTTCTGATTTACTAGACCAAGTTTTTTCTTTGCATTTAACACATGATTCTATTAGGTATTTTGTGCCAAATTTAGTGCTTAATTGTTGTGCAGGCTGTAAAGTATCACAACTCTTACATTTGGCTCTTATATCGAATTCTACGCTTGAATTACAAAAGTTTATTTCTTTTTTTTCCTTTTCTTTAATTTCAGGAAGCTCTAAAGTAATTGAAGCTATTCTTGCTTTTCTTATATTGTTATGATTTACATACTCATTTGTTGGAAATATAAAGCATGAAGGTTTCTCTGATATATAACCTAATTTCTGTCCCATGAATTCAACTCTAGTTGCATATCCATTTTTACTATGCTCATTTTCTGGTTCATGGATTAGTTCTACATATTGAGGATATGAGTTAATGCCCACTACTTTATCTAAGATTATTTTCATTAGTTTAATTTTAAGAAAAAGTTATATCTTATCTCCATTCCTGTTTTGCCATTACTATTTACTTTTAATGTTTTATCTTTGAATTCTGACTTTATGCCATCGAAACATCTTAGTAAACATTGTCCTAGTTGATTAGCAGATAAATCCAAAGTACCTTTATCTGTATCTACTGTGTAAATCTTTCTGTATCCTTCTTGGTATTCATTAGAAATCAACATCTTTTTAGTTTCTGTGTCCCATTTTTTATATACTGGTTTATTGACTTTCTTAATCTGAAATTCTCCACCTTCTTCTATGATTTTCTTTAAGGTTGTAAACATATTATTTAGAAAAAATTATAATATCCTATCATATCTCTGTATGCTTCTTCTTTTGCATCTTCGTACTCATTATACTCTAAATACTCTTCAATATCATAAGAGCTTAATTGTGGTTGATTAAACATATTATTAATAAAAAGTTGTTTAAATATTATCACTTACAAATTTAAATGTCAATATATTTTCTAACCTTTTTTGTCTTTGGCATTTCTAAACCTTCTTCTTTTAAGAAGTCATTAAAATGTTTTCTAAATATCTGATGTACTCTTTGTTTTTTTACACCAATCTTTTTGGCTGCTTCAACAAACACACTCCCCCCATAATATTTTTTGAGTTCTTTCTTTAACTCCTCTCGCTTATGTTCTTTTTCTTGCTGTTTAAGTAATTCTTTATATATTACCCAGCATCTTTCTTTTATTAATGGTCTCATTATTTATTTAATTAAATTATAAAGTCTTTATTTAGTAATAGTAATTGCTTTTAATGGTCTATCACCTTTGGCAGTGCATACTAGCCTAAATCCTTTACCAGTGCAAATAGCAGTGTATTCTTCATTTCTGATCTTTTTATTGAGATTTTTTCGATCAGATGGAGTAATTCTTTCTATTTTACCGATAGACAGATTCCTTTCTTTAGACCGCTGTTTGAAATGTTTTGTCAGTTCCATTTTTTATAGAAACAATTTGTTTGTTAAATTCCCTTACTGAGACATGATGACCTCTTTCTGTCTCTTTGTCTCTTTCTGCCTCTAGCATGAGAATCAGTTGATCTTTTGAGTAACTTTTCATAGTAGTAAAAAAAAGTTTTAATTTATTTAATTCTAATCTTTGTGTGCTCGTGATTGTTTTAATTATTAGAGCTTTCCGATTAGTTTTAAATCAATATTAACGTGAAAAGTATAATTCAATATCACCATCAGAATCTTTTAATATTTCTACTCTATTATGTCCTTTACTTTCTACTAACTCTATTATTCCTTTTAATTCATCTATTTTTAGTGGTTTATTCTCTCTTACTTTAGTTATAACATTATGCTTATTAATTACTGTGTTAATTATTGTTTTCATATTTAAAATAAAAATCATCTATATATTATCACTAGAAAAAATAAAAGTCAATACTTTTTTTTACATTAATTATTTTATTAAAATCTTACCGGTATCTTACCGGTAAGAATGTAAGATTTATTTAACATAAAAAAAAGTAAAAAAACATTTGACTTTTATTGGTGAGGTGTGATTAAATTTTAATAAGCATAAAGATAAAAAGATTGAGTCTTCTACTGGGGATGAGATCATTACTGAGAAAATAGTAATAATCTTTATGCCCGATCTTATCTCCAGTAGAGGGCTTTTTTACATTTTACAAACAAATAGTCTTAAAATAATTTTTAATACCTTTGTCTGTAAAAGACACGTTAGGAGGAGATTATACTTCTCGATGACAAGTGTAATAACAAATACTCACTCCACTGCTATATAAAAAGCGACTATGACGTTACAATAGTTGATAGCAGCCACCAGTCATCAGCGATATACGGATACTCACTAAAGAGAGATGTATAAAAGTTAATATTAACTCTGATCCTTAACAATTATTCTTACAACTTGCCAGAGAACTAAAAACTCTGATTGCCAACAGTAAGAGCATAAAAAATAGGCTAAATCGCATAGTCAGTTTAAGTGTACGTTAATTTTAAAAAAATGTGTGGAAATCACAAGCCCACCACTCTGCGATAGCCGTATTCTTTAAAGAGAGATATTATACACCATGATTAAATATGTATTTTTATTCTATGTTTATACTTAATTAAAACTTATTAATTAAATACAATATGGAATAAAAAAACTTTAATTTTAAGTAATTTATCTATTGACTTATTATTTTGTATATGATAGCATATAAGTGAATCCGATATGTGGGAGGTTCAGGGGGGTTCCTCCCACTTACCTTTTAAATCAATATGAATCTAACAGAAAAAAGAAAGACATTCGGAGAGCGTTTGAATCTTCTAAGAAGATCTAAAAACATCTCTAAAGATAAATTAATACAAGATTTAAATGCTCTTTTAATAGAAGAATATCAAGAAAATTACATTAGACCTCATATAATAACTAGAAATGAATATGATAGATATGAGAATGGTGAATTATTACCAAATCAAGAGAATCTTATGAATATATGTAAGATATTAAAGAAACCTTTAGATTGGTTTTTCTCACCAATGGTAAAGACTAAAAAAATGTTTTAATAATAATATGAAATATATATCAATAATCTCATTTATGATTATTATATGTTTAATAATATCATACTCTACAGATATTGATTTATATGTAATATTACAGTTAGCAGTTTTCTTTTATATTATGGGATTTGTTTTTTCAAATTGACTTTTATATTTTTATTTGATATGCTAGATATAGATTTAAAAAAATTATGCCAAACAAGGAGTCTTTTATAGGTAGAAATGACGAAAAGAGTAGATTTATAAAAATCTTCTTGTTTGGCGACAACTCTTTTCGTCTTTTTTATTTATAATGAAAGAAATATTATTTTATGAAAAAAACAAAAATATAACAAAAAATTTTATGTGTTCTTTAATAAAGAATGATTCTGAATATTATTTCTTTAGATATGGTAAAAATATGTATCTAAGATTAGGAATGTTTGCTTTTATGCTTCCTGATATTTTTTGCGATACATTTAATGAAATGAAAAGTAAAGATAATATTTATAGAATAATAGAGTTTAGTAAAGATAAAAGATTACATTTATTACAAGATATAGTATTTGAATTAAATATTCCTAGAGATAAAGGTTATATATATGTATATGAGACTCAAAGATTATTTAAAATAGGATATACATTAAATATAGAGAATAGATATAAAAAATATGTAACAGAAAATCCTTATAAAATAGAAAAAATAATTGAAACAAAAGTAAATAATGCTTTTAAAGTAGAGCAATTACTTCATAAATTATTTAAAGACAAAAGACATAGAGGAGAATGGTTTAAGTTAAATTTTGATGATGTAGGATTTATAGAATCTTTAATTGATTACAATGATATAAGAAGTGAACTAAACTTTAATGATTATAGTTTTGATTATATGAATATTAAAACAAGACTTGCTAGATATAAAAAATTTAAAAGTGAGAATAAAGGATTAGATTTTTTTATTTAATTTAAAATTATGAAAAAACAAACAATAATGTTATGGCAAGATACATTAGTGTCTATACCAGAAATGAAAGATGAAGAAGCTGGAAAAATATTTAAAGCTATTATTCAATATGACAAGACTGGAAAATATAAATTAGATGATAGATTTTTAAATCTTTTGTTTTTACCAATCAAAGAGCAGATAGATAAAGACAAAGAGAAATACGAAAAAATATTAAAAAGAAATAGCATAAATGGTGCTAAAGGAGGTAGACCTAATAAAGAAAACCCAGATAAACCCAAAAAACCCAGTGGGTTATTTAAAAACCCAGATAAACCCAAAGAAACCCAAAAAAGCCCTATACCTATACCTATTCCTATACCAACTCCAAATCCTATTCCTATTCAAAAAAAAGATATTACTAACGTAATACAACCTCCGGTTGAAATTCCTATAAAAGAAAAAAAAGAATATGGCAATAAAGATATAAACTCCATGCTAGCAAGTTTATATAAAGCTATAGATATTGATTCCTTTAAAGAATCAAGAAAACTAGAGAGACAATATGCTATGCACATGGTTAATTTAGGAAAGAAGATAGGTAGAGAAAAATTCCTCGAGCGACTTCATGGAATACTTGAAGATGATTTTAAAGTTAAGAATTGCAATTCAATTAAATATCTCTATGGTCAAATGAAGTCATTTATTGGAAATCCTAAAGTTGAGAAAAAACAAATGGGAGTAATTGTTCGTTAATTTTAACTTTCTTTTAATAATATGAAATATAATGATTTTTTAAAGAAAAAAGTTTCACAAAATCATGAATATGGTTTTGATATTTCTATTGATAAATTAAATAATAAATTATTTGATTTTCAAAAACAAATAGTACAATGGGGGCTAAAGAAAGGTAAAGCTGCTATCTTTGCAGATTGTGGGCTTGGTAAAACAGCCATGCAATTAGAATGGGCAAATCAAGTAACAGAAAAAACAGGAAAACCAGTTTTAATACTTGCGCCTTTATCTGTAAGTCAACAAACAATTAATGAAGGTAAAAAATTTAATATTCATGTTTCATTATTGCATGATAATATTGAATTAGATTATGCACATAAAGGGATATATATTATCAATTATGAGAAATTACATAAATTTAAAACTAATATTTTTTCAGGTATAGTTCTTGATGAAAGTTCAATACTTAAATCATTTATGGGAAAAGTAAGAACTGAAATTATATATAGATTTAAAAATACTCCTTATAAATTAGCATGTACAGCAACACCAAGCCCAAATGATTTTACAGAAATAGGTAATCATGCAGAATTTCTAAATGTGTGTTCTATGCAAGAAATGCTTAGTATGTATTTTATTAATGATTGCATGGGCAGTAAAGGTAATGGGATAGGATGGAGATTAAAAGGTCATGCAGAAGATAATTTCTTTCAATTCATAGGCTCATGGGCAGTAATGATAAAAACACCAAAGGATCTTGGATTTGATGACAAAGGTTATATATTACCTAAATTAAATATTAAAAATGAAATTCTTAAATTAAATAATAAATCTAATGATAATCTTTTTCACATGCCAGCACAAACTTTAACAGAAAGAAGGGAATCAAGAAAAAATAGCTTAGAAGAAAGAGTAAATAAAGCATTTGAAATATCAAAAAATAGTGATGAACAATTTATTATTTGGTGTGATTTTAATAACGAACAAGATGAATTAGAAAATAAATTTAAAGATGAGTGTGTTTCTATTTATGGTAGTTTAAAGCCAGAAGAAAAAGTCAAAAGAATGGATTTATGGCTAAAAGGAAAAAAAAGAATACTTATTACTAAGCCGTCAATAGCTGGATTTGGAATAAATATGCAGAATTGCCATAATATGATATTTTGCGGACTTTCAGATTCTTATGAGCAGTTTTATCAAGCAACAAGAAGGTGCTGGCGTTTTGGTCAAGATAAAGATGTAAATGTTTATATAATTATATCTGAAAAAGAAATAACAATTTTAGAAAACATAAAAAGAAAAGAATCAGATTTTAATAAAATGTCTAATTCAGTTGTAAATAATGTTTCAAAATATTTTTTTAATTTTAATTTTAAAATGAAATATAATAAAAAAGAAATCACAGGCGAAAATTATACTGCTAAACTTGGTGATTGTGTAGAATTAATAAAAGATCAGCCAGATGAAAGTATTGATTATTCAGTATTTAGCCCTCCTTTTTCATCACTTTATACTTATTCAAATTCTGAAAGGGATATGGGAAATTGTAAAAATGATGATGAGTTTTATAAGCATTTTTTATTTTTAAGTAAAGAATTATTTAGAGTAATAAAACAAGGAAGGCTATTAAGTTTTCATTGTATGAATTTACCGACAAGTAAATCTAGAGATGGTTTTATTGGTATTAAAGATTTTAGAGGCGATTTAATAAAAATATTTCAAGACGCTGGTTTTATATTTCATAGTGAAGTTTGCATTTGGAAAGATCCAGTTGTGGCAATGCAAAGAACAAAAGCATTAGGGCTATTGCATAAGCAAATAAAAAAAGATAGCTCAATGAGTAGGCAGGGAATTGCTGATTATGTAGTTACTATGAGAAAACCTGGAGAAAATAAAAATCCTATTTCTCATACAGCCGAACAATTTCCAGTTGATGAATGGCAAAAAATTGCTAGTCCAGTTTGGACTGATATAAATCAATCAAACACTTTACAAAAACAAAGTGCAAGGGAAGATAAAGACGAAAAACATATATGCCCTTTACAACTTGATGTAATAGAAAGATGTTTATATCTATGGACAAATCCTGATGATTTAGTTTTATCGCCTTTTATGGGCATAGGATCAGAAGGATACTGCAGCTTAAAACTTGGTAGAAAATTTATAGGTTTTGAACTTAAAGAAAGTTATTTTAATCAAGCAGTAAATAACTTAAATAATGCAAATAATTTAAAAAAACAAATTACTTTATTTTAAATAATTATGAAATTATCAACAGAATTAAAAACTCATCGGCTAATATTTAAAGATAAAGATGAGCCTTCAATTTTATTAACATCTATCGAAAGAGATATAGTAGAAAAAGCATGGAGAAATAAAGAACATTTTATTAAAATTGGGGATTCTCCTTTTTCTTGGCAAGATATAAAAACAATAAAACAAATAACTAAGGAAGAAAGGAAAAAGCTAGATGATCATTCTAGTAAATATTATATTATTGATAAATATATAGGTAAAAAAGATAATAAACATTATTTTGAATTTACTAAAATTAGATTAATTGATGGTAAAATTATAAGTAAATGGAAATCATATAAAAATCCTGATTATAAAGGATACCCATATCCAAATGATAATAAAGTTTGGGTTAATATTTAAATTTTTTTAATAAATATGAATAACTTAAAAGAAGAACTCAAAAACATTAAGCAAGATATGAAGAATCCAAATAGTTGGTTTCATCTTATGGTTGTTATCTTGTTTATCCTGTTAGTTTTAAAAATTTTTCTAGAACTATGAAAAAATATCTCTTACTTATCGGAGCAGTAATTCTATCATCTCTTTACGCTATGAGAGATATTACTCAAATTGAGAGCATAGTCCTTTGGATCATTTATCCAATGATGATAATTTTGCTATTGACTTTCTTTTTTCTTTGTATTAAGATTGATAAAGAAATTTAGTTTTTAACTTTTTTTAATCAACCATGAAAAAACTAATTGAAAAAATTATACTAAGCAAACACTTTAATAAAATATTGTACATTGTTTTCGGCTCAATGGTATTTTATGCTTTTTACAGTACAACTTTGCCAACCAAGTCTTTTGACTACAAATTGCTCAACAGATTAACTCAACGTGGAGAAGACTTAAAAGAATCTTGGCAATCTACAGCAGTATTAAGAGATGAATATCAAGAAAAAGTAATAAATTTAGATGAGCAATTAATTTTAATACAAAAACAAGCTGATGATAATTGTAAAAAAATGCGTTCAGAATTTAATAAGATCAACGTTCCGTCAATTTGGGTACAAAGATGCTATGAAAAAAAAAACTCTTCATCTGGAAGCAAAATAAGACTAATTATAAAAACGAACGATTAATTGACTTACAAAATACAGCTAGAGAAAAAAACATAGAAGATTGGAAGATAAAGACATTATTGGCTTGGTTAATACAAGAAAATGGTGCTTTATCAGAAACAAGAAGAGGAGATTATGGCGAATCAGTAGGACTATGTATGTGTCATACAAGATATAGAAAATGTGAATTTACCTACGAAGGGCAAAAAGATCAATGTTTAGATTGGTTCAAAGGTTATACCGAAAAATCTACTAAAGATACAATATATAAAGATATAAGGCATGGTCATAATAGGCAAGCTGGTGCATGGTACACAAATGGAATAAGAAGCAAAGAAAAGCTTTTAACCTATAAATGATGGTTCTCTAAGCTTACAAGCCATTAATGCAGTTTAAGTAAAAAAGCAAAAAATATATATTTCATTTTGTATAAAAAAAAGTTTGTATCAGCAAGTCAGTAGAATAAGAGCTAAGTTGTAAGATTCTATTGACAAAAAACATTTACTTATATTATTATTAAGACAATGAAAAAAGAAAATTATTGTGCATTAACTAGGGAAGAATGGGTTAAAGACCTTGTTCAGCATACAAGAGAAATAAGAAAACTAGAGAAGAAATTAAGTTCAAAAAATAGACCTTATGACATCATAGAAGATCTAATGATACTCAAGATGGAAAAAGCAGATCTATTTATTAATGGTTACTTGCAACATGTAGAAAAAGCAAACGAAAGAGAAATTTAATTAAAAATGAAACTAAAAGAATGCCCTAAATGCAAAGGCAAAGAATTCAAACTTAAAATAACAGAAGTAGGCGATGCTTATACTTGTAATAAATGTAATTATCTTTTTGTAGAAAACAATGACTAAAAAAGAAGACAATACAACTAAGGCAATAAAAGAAATCGAAGCAGTACTGGCAAAGTACAATGTAGCCTTTGAAGTAAAAACTGTGCCAAGAATAAACGTAGTACAAAAGCCAGAAGTCCCTAAGCAAAAAACTATTAAAAAAAATAAATGAAAGCAACTTGCATACAATGCAGCAGACAAATGAAAAAGAAGATAAGAAAAGATCTTTACATTTGCCTACAAGAAGACTGCCCAAACTTCTGTATAGCTGCTATAAGTGAAGAAGATTACGATAAAATAAAGAAAGCTAAATAATTTTTAAACTAACATGACTAAAAGAGCTGACAAAAAACGTAACATAGATAAAGTAGCGGCAGAGTTAGTTAAGAATCCTTTGCAAACTCAAAGAGAAATAGCAAAGAATGCAGATTTAGGTTTAGGAACAGTAAATAGAGCTACAAAAGAAGTGGAACAACAACAATGGTACAAAGAATTAATAAGATCATTTGAGGAAGAAAGAAAGAATAGTATAGAGATTGATGGAAAAACATTAGATATAGATGAAGATATAGCATCTGATTTCGTTAATTATATTGGCAGTTATAAAAAGGCAGTTAAAGAAATAGAATATTTTATGCTAAAGTCTATGCAAGGATATAATAGAAAAAGAAGATCAATAAATCAGAATACAAGATATTCAATATTAGAAAGAGCGGGCTTTAAGTGTCAAGCATGTGGTGCTAAGCCAAGTAAGGATAATGACGTTGAATTACATATAGATCATATAATACCAGTAGCAAGAGGTGGATTAAATATTGAGAGTAATTATCAAGTATTGTGTAAAATTTGTAATACCAGCAAAGGAGGTAATCATTTTTATAATCACAATGATTAAGGAGAGAAAAGACAAGGTAGCAGCAGCAATGGCAAAGAACCCTCTAGCTAGTGTGAGAGAGGTAGCAAAAGAGACTGGAATACCTAAATCTGCAGTACACAGAGCTGTCAATAGTTTGGTACAAGATGGGACATTGCAAAAAGACTCTAGAATAGTAGCTTTAACGGATCAAGACTTCAATATTATGCTATTAGCAGGTAGAGAAATATCAAGAAGAATAGAAGAAGAACCGAAGAAATTAAAAGTAAGAGATCTTAATGAATCAGCTAGAGAATCAGCTAAGAGATATCAGATATTTAGAGGAGAAGTAACAGATAAGAAAGGAGGCTTAAAAACAACTGGATTAAATTCAAATCAATTAGATACTGCTTTGAAAGATATTTTAAAAGATGATATATCCTAAAGACATTGAAGAAAATAAAAGATACAGGCTTAACTTATTAAAAAAAGCCAGATCAGATAATCATGTAAAAAACTTAATCAATGATAAATGCAAAGAAGATCCTTTGTTCTTCTTTAACACTCTAGGATGGACTTATAATCCAAAGAAAGAACCTTTTGACTTTCCTTTTATAACTTATCCTTTCCAAGATAAGTTTATTTTAGATGTAATTAAGAATATAGAATATGGAGAAGATAATATCACAGAAAAATCAAGGGAAATGGGATTTTCTTGGATGTTAGCAGGTATTCAACTGTGGGCATTCTTGTTTAAGGGTTATTCTTCTCTTTATGGCTCATATAAAGAAACTTATGTTGATGATAGTGGAAATTTAGATTCTCATTTTGAAAGAATAAGATATATTAAATCATTCTTACCTAAATGGATCATTCCAAAAGACATTCAAGACAAATACATGAGCATATCTAGTAAAACATTAGGGGCTGAAATAGGTGGAGATTCAGGTCAGAACTTTGGCACAGGAGGGAGAAGAAAGTTTATAATCATGGATGAGTTTGCTTTATGGCAATTTGCTGACAAAGCATTTAGAAAAACTAGGGATATTTCAGGCTGTAGAATACTAGGAGGGACACCAGAAGGAAGATTTAATCTGTATGGTAAGATAATGACAGATCATAAAGACTACAAGCACTTAAACATAAATAAATATAGACTTCATTGGAAACTACACCCAGACAAGACAGAAGAATGGTATGAGAATGAGAAGAAAAACAGAACATCTTTAGATATAGCCAAGGAGTTAGATATATCATATGATGATTCAGTCACTGGTGCAGTTTATAAGGATTATTCTAATGTAGTTCAGTTTGGCAATTATGAATACAATCCAAATTATAAGCTTTATACTGCATGGGACTTTGGCAGAGACATGACAGCTGTTATATGGGCGTTACACAATTTAGATGATGATTACTGTGAAATAATAGATGCTTATCAAAAATCAGCTTATGATTATCAAGGATCACTTTATATTGATTTCTTTAGGGCATTTATAACTGGCGAAGTAGAGCAAGGCTACATATACACAAAGGAAGAGCTAGAAATGATAGATAGGCACAGAGCATGGCAAAACAAATATTCAGGTCACTTTGGAGATCCTTATAATACAGATTCTAAAACAATAAATGCAAAGTCATCTATCCATGATTCCTTTAATGCAAAAGGCATATATATCACAACCAATAGATTATCAAAACTGGATGAAAGAATTAATTGCACTAAATTGTTTTTTAGAAAGCTTAGAGTTAATGAAAACTTATCTTCATTTAATCAAGCTATAATTCAATCTAGGTATCCATCAGTAAGAGAAGGGTCAGAAAGGACAACAGAGACTTTAAAGCCAATACATGATGATAACTCACACTTTAGAACAGCACTTGAGTATTTAGCTGATAATTTCCCTAAACTAGAGCATAAACCACAATTCCAAAGACCTGTTAATACCCCAAGTAGAGGAGCATTTTTAAAGAACACTAATAAATTGACAAGAGGTATACTGTAGATTAAAATTTAACTAATTAATCTTAAACTATGGAAGAAACTAAGTACATTTATGAGTTACCAACAAACACTGTTCAAGGTGACACCGACAAGGGAATAGTCAAAAGAATGTTGGAAACTATTGAGTATGGGAAAAGAATTAATGATGACAGAAAAGAAGAACTACAAGAAATCCAAAACGCTTATGAGAATGCCTTTGCAGTGGAAGAGCAAGAAGGGAGTAGGTTCATGTACTCCACCCTCTTAATGACCATGTGCAAAAAGGTATACGAGAGATTAGATTTGCTTAACTGGGATATAAACTTTTACGCTAAAGATCCTATTGATGAGGATGAGATCAGGAAAAAAGTAATTTCAGGACTAAAAAGAAGAGGATTAAACGACGAAGAAGCTGAAAGACAATACTTATTAGACTTAGAAACAAGACTAGAGAGAGAAGATGAAGAAGGAAAGATCATGCCAGCAATAGCAAAGGCTGCAATTCAAGAAGTAATGCAAAAAGGAGGTTTTAGTTCAGTAATTAAAGAATCTAAAGATTCAGCTTATTCTAGATCAGTATCAATTGGTGATTCATTTATACAAATTAACCCACAAGAAGGCGATTATCCTATTGAGTACGAAATAGTATCACAAGAAAACGTATTAATTGATCCACAAGCTATTCAAATAAGAGGTGCAGCATCAGGAAGAAATTTAGAGCGTGTAGCTTTGATATATAACTATACTTATGACAACTATGTAGATAAAGTAGTTAATAAACTAGAAGGTAAAGCCAAACAAAGAGCTTTAAATGTTCAATGGGGAGAATTACCCATTACTGTTGATAAAGATGAAAAATTTAATGAAAGAGATAATGAAATAGAAGATGATAGAATTGGGCAAGTATGTATGTATGTTGATATTCCAGCTAGAGAGGTAGTTTGGGCAGCAGGAAGTGCAGCAACAATTATTAAAAGAGAAAAAGGAGATGATTTCCCATTCATAAAAGACAAAAAACCTTATATCCCACTAGCACACTTTATGGCTATGCCTTCAACTAAAGGCTTCCACAACAAAGGAGTTGGGCATTACATGTATCAAAAGAATTATATCGATGAGTTAGTAAAGAATAAAACAATATCATCAGTTCTTAAAAGAATAGATCCTTACTGGATAATAGACACTACACCAGAAAACAGTTCTAATTTAATCTCTCAGTTCTATGCAGCAGATGAAGCAGCATCAAAAGGAGAACCTGCTATTATTATTAATGAAGTAAGACCAGGGCAACAAGGGATAGGAAATGTACAATCATTATCAGGAGAAGCCCCAAGTGATATTGGTGCAGTAGTAGAAAATATTTTAACTAAAGACATCGTAGAGTTTGGTATTTCACCATCAGAAACTCAAACACAATCAACCAAAACAGCTACAGCAATATTGAGTGAACAAGAAAATGCAAATACTCTAGTTAGGGAGATAGCAAAGAGAATAGCTCCTGAATATAGATTTTTAATTGAAATAACTATCGAATACATGAAAAAACTTATCTCAACACGAAGTAAAGTAAGATTTGATACCTCTAACATAGAGCCTGCTAATTTGGCACAAAGATTATTATTAAGATCTGTAACTTTAGGTAGAGTTGTAGAGTTCTTAAAAAAACATAATTATAGAATTAAAATGGACTCTTTAAGTGGTATAATTCCTACTAATGCAGTTGAGGCAGCAAGATTAATGGAAGCATACCAATTAGCAGCTGCAACACCAGCTGGGGCAAGAATACTTCAAAAGATGTTAGCTTTAAGAAATATTAACTATGATGTTTCTGACTTAACAATTCAACAACAAGAGCCAGAACAGCCTGGAATGCCAGGAGAAGGTCAAGAATTAATTCAACAAGAAAATCAATTTGTTTAATATGAATAAAATACTTAAAAAACTTAGGGACTTTAAATTACTTCTTAAAAGGTTATTTACTAGACCTAATTTCACCAAAATAAGAAAATACACTCAAGCATCTAATAAAAAGTATTTATGCGAAAGAGTATTAAACGATAGAACAGTTGTGGCTGATTTTGGATTATTCTATCGTACACACAAAGAAAATTTAGACACAGTACTATTTTACCTAAATTATACTTATCGTGGCACAGCGGACAATCTCGTATCATTTTTAGCTAGTTGCGACCAAGAAAGTAAGATATATCAAAGAGAAGTTCCAAATAAAAAGAAGTCTATTCTTTAAATTTGACAAAAGTATCTAACTAAGCATAAAATATTAATAGATCTTTAAAAGCCTTATCAACCACATGATTGAGACGCTCAGTTAGCGTCAAAGTTTGTGGTTGAGCTTTGGCGTTGACTGAGATTTTCAATCTCATTTTTGATCTTTTACTACAATAAAATGACATCAAAAGATGAGCTAAATGACATCGGAAACGATGAGCAGGAAGACATCAGTACTGATGAGCAACCTGCAAACTCAAGCGACTCTCATAAAGAGAAAGTTGCTATGGGGATTGCTAGATCTGAGGCTAAAAAGTTTCTCCAAGGTGAAAAGAAAGAATCTGAAATTCCTAGTTGGGTTCGTGAAGATGCTATGCAAATTGCTAACGAAATCCAAGGCAAAGATAGTAAGTATGAACAACTAGAAAAGAAGATTAAGGAACTGGAAGAGAAAGCTAATAGCACAGAAAAAGCAATTAACGAGAAGGAATCTAAAAAGGTTCTTAATAACTTTCTTAAAGATTATGGAATCGAAGAAAACGAATTTAGAAAGAATCATGAAGAAGACTTCTTATCTGGAATTAAAAAATTCGAGAAGGCAGGGTTCAGTAGAGCTGAGGCTACAGAGTATATACTTGCTCGCATAGCCAAAGGGTACTCTAAAGAAAAGAGAGATATAGTTAAAAACTCTTCAAAGCTAAGTTTACCTTCTTCTAGTGAAGAAAATAAGAACTTAGACATTAAAGAGGTAACTGAAAGCAATATCGATCGTCTTTCTGCGGAAGATCTCTTCAAAATAGCTCAAGGTGGTAGAAGATAAATTAATTTTTATCTTTTATTTAAAAAAAAATGGCTAATACAACTTCTGGAGGATATGAAACACTTATGTCAAAAATGGTGCAAAAATTCCTCTACAAAAGACCTGTTTTCTCAAAACTAGCTTCTTTTGCTGAAAACAACACTTTAACTAAAGGTGTCTCTGTAAATCGACCTTACAGAAATAATTTAGTTGGTTTTACTTCTGATTACACTGCTAATACAGACGTAACAGCAACAGATTGGAGTTTAACTCAATCTACTTTATCTATTAGCGAATCTAAAGCTGTATCAATTCAAGTTGATCCAGTTGAAGATAAGCAATTAATAACTACCCCTGGTAATGCTCAAGCTTTATGGGCTTCAAACATTACTGACGCTTTATCTGAAGATATGGATAGAGACTTCTTAGATGAAGTAACTAATGCTGGCTTAGATATTGATAATGGTGACTTTGGTGGAACTGCTTCAACTCCTATTTCTCTTTCAGATCAAAATGCTGAAAAAGTATGGGGTCAAGCTCAAGCAGAACTTCAAGCTAATGCAATCGGAAGCGGAGGACTTTACACAGTAATTGATCCTTATATGGCTAACGAAATTGCTCAACGTGGTATTGCTACTACTTTCACTCAATCTGATCGTATGTTTAATAATGGTTTTGCAGGTGGAGGATTACTAGGAATTGACACTTATATTTCTAATAACTTACCTTCAACAGTAACTTACACTTTAGCAACTGCTATACCAGCTGCTGCTGATACTGTTACTATTAATGGTGTTACTTTCACATGGCAGACAACTCTAGGTTCAACAGCTGGTAATGTTCTTTCAGAAACTTCTGTTACTCAGTCAGCTGCTAACTTAGTTGTAGCTATCAATGCAGGCACAGGTGCAGGTTCAAAATATGTTGAACTTTCAGCTGCTAATCGTGCTAAATTAAAATTCGCAGGTGTTTCAGCTACTAGCGCTGCTGGTGTTGTAACTATCACTGCTTACGGACGCATGAGCTTAGCTAAATCTCACGCTACTGCTGCTAACGCTGTATTTTCAGCTCAAACAGTTTATTCTATGGTTGCTCAATATGGATGTATCGATATGGTGGCTCAAATGCAACCAAATATTCAGATTAATAAAGCTACTAATAACTTAGGTAGCACAATTCTAGGACACGCTCTATGGGGGACTAAAACTTTTGAAGATGGTGCACAACGTTTATTGAAACTATCTATTCAAGGTAGTGCAGCTATCACAGCCTAATAGTTAACATAAGGGGGGAATATTCCCCCCTTCTTTTATATTTTTTAAAAATAACATGGCACAAACAATAGGAAGCCCAATAGAAGTTATTCAAATGAAATCAGTAAAAGCTACTGCTGCAAGTGGTGCTGCTACTGCTAATGGTTATCTTTGCAGAATTACTAGTGAATCACTAACAACAGCCGCAGCTGCTGAATATACACTTACATTAACTAATGATAAGATTACAGCTGATTCTATTTTATTTGTAAGTACTCACTTAGGAACATCAACGCAAGGAACTTTAGCAACTGGTGAAGCTAAGCCATCAGCAGGGTCAGCTACTATTACAGTAACTAATACTCATGCCTCAAGTGCATTAAACGGAACTATCGTAATTGATGTTTTAGTAATTAAACCTTCTTAAAAGGCTTATACAGCTCCTTTTGGGGCTGAATTAATCTTTTTAATTTTTTTAGATAACTATGAAAGTAAGAAATAAATACGGTATTGTCTCTATCGTTTCAGAAAAAAGAGCAAAGGAAATGATCGCTGAAGGTGGAGTATTAATCCAAGAAGTTGGGGGAACTCCTGAGAAAAAGGCTAGTAAGAAAGCTAGTAAAAAATCTGAGGGAACTCCTCAGCCTAAAGAAGATAGTAAATTTGAAGATAAAACAGACGAAGAGCTAAAAGAAATTGCAAAAGAAAAAGGAGTTAAAGGATATGCAGTTATGAAAAGAGAAACATTAATCAAAAAACTTTCTTAATTTTTTAAACAACAATGTCAGAAATTAGAAATGACAAAAAAGTACAATTAGAAGGATGCTATCATTATGAGAACATTACACCACATGACACCAACGAGCTTGGTAATATGACTCGTGGTATCTTATTGGAATCAGATGGTGCAATTGCAGTAAGATGTCCTAAAACTGGAGAAACTGTAGTTATACCTAATCTTGCAGGTGGTATTTTACATCCAATTCAAACAAATCTTATTTTAGACACTGGTACAACAGCAACTAGTGTTTTTGTTACTTATTAATTATGAGTTCAGCTCTTGGTTTAGGTATCGGCACGCCATTTATCCAATATGCAGGAGGTCTACCACAAGAAGATCTTATACAATGGTTGCTTAGCTCTGACGGAGCTACAACTACTTTAGACGGAGAAACTGTTTTATTAGACAAAAAAGGAGACCAGACTCGTACTCTTCAACAAGGACGTGCATATCTCTTTGATGGGACCAATGATTATATAGAACTTGGATCAGGCGGAGGAATAGGAAGCACTGTAATAATGTCTGCTTGGTTTAATAGCTCAAGCGTTGCAACAGAACAAAGTATTATAAGTTTTAGACCAGCATCTGGAGACGCCAATGAGATTAGACTAAAATTAGTTAGTTCAAAAATAGAGGTAACTTTAATTGATCAAGGAGGTAGTGTTAAATATAAGAAATACTTAGGCAACACAACTCTATCAAATGATACTTGGTATAAAGTAGTTGCAGCTTTTGATGGTACTAATTTAGATATTTACCTTCAAACAGGTTTCAGCGGTACGATTGCAAAAGATACTCCTTACACTAAAACAAAAGACGATACATTCACAATGACCGATACTACGAGAAACAGGCAAATAGGTAAATGGACTAATGGTGGTTTTTATTTTAATGGCTCAATATTTGGTGTTCAGATTGGAGATTATTCGTTAGATAATTTAACTTCAATATTAGAAGGGGAAACTCTTGATAATTCTACTTTTAACTTCAAATGCGATGAACAAGCAGGGGCAGTATCCTACGATTCAAGTGGAAACGAAAACCACGGAACAATAACCAATGCTACTCTTTCAACTTTCCACGCCAATCAGAATGTTTATTCTTGGCAGAATGAGGTTGGATATAACAAGATAGAACCATTTTTCAATGGCTCAAACTCATATTTGTCTATTCCTGACTCAGACGACTGGCTTAGTGGCGGAAGTTTGTTCTCGGTCAAAGCTGACGTAATATTTACAGGAAGTCCAACCGCTGATCAGATTTGCGGACAATACATTAGTAGCGCCTCTATTTGGTCATTTGAATTTTCACAAGATCTTAGCAGGATAAGATGTTTGGCTAAATCAGGTGGCTCTACTTATGCTAATTTTCAAGCCGTAGGTCTAAACTTACAGTTATACACTCAGTATTCAATTGAGCTTAGAATAAATGGCACTAATTGGGGTCTTTATGTAGACGGAGATTTAAAGGCAAGTACTACCGCAACTACCAATACCCTCCCTAATTTATCTAGCAACTTTGAAATAGGACGGAGAGGGTCTAATTCTCACTATCATGATGGCGAGATTACAAATTTGGTAGTTGAAAAAGGAGGAACAGAAGTTTTACATTTAACAACTATTAATGGAGAAATCGTAGATCTCACTGGGAGACATACTATAACAAACAATAATGTCAGTACTTTATATCTTCCACGAGACGAATCAAGCACAGACAATGACGTAACGGGAACAGCTCTAACTTACTCAGGCAGAGTAAAATACAACGCTGCCTTAGTAAATTCTAATGCTGCTACTTTTGATGGGACTAATGATTACATAACTATTGGAAATCCTTCAGAATTACAAATTACAGGACAGATGACAATAGCAGGGAGAATAAATACTACGTCAACAGCAAGCCGCAGAACTGTAAGCAAAGATGACGCTTCTTCTAATAGAAGCTACTTAGTTCAAATCACATCAACTGGAACTGTAAAGTTTGGAATATTTAGAAGCGGCTCTTTCTATAGTGTAGAAAGTACTGGGACAGTGAATGATGGAGCAGATCATCATTATGCTTGTGTGAATGATGGATCAGATTTAAAGGTTTATATTGATGGAGTTTTAGATAACACTACAGTTGGTGATGGTGGTGCTGTTGATAATGATCCAGCTGATTTTGAGATAGGGAGAGCAGGAAATGGCACAGAGTACTTATTAGGAACTGTAAGTGATATTAGGGTTTATAATACAGGATTGAGCGCAGCATCTATTTCGTCTATAAATAACAATACCTTCACAGGCAGTACTGATTTAGTTGCTTATTTCCCTCTCTCAGAAGGAGCAGGAGCAATCGCTTACGATGTTTCAGGAAACGACAATCACGGAACAATCACAAATGCTACCCTCGCTACTTTCTGGGGAACAACTCAAGACAACTTTCATTATAATCTTTTAGAGGGACATTCTAAGTTGATGTATTTTGATGGATCAAACGACCACATAACAGTAACAGCTACATCAGATTTCCAAATGGGAAGCGGAGATTTCTCTTATAGTGTAGATGTTTATTTAGAATCTTTACCTGCTTCAAACAATTACAAGATTTTAGCTCAGCAAAGTTCAACGCAGAGAGCATTGAACCTTGCTATTGAGACAACTGGTAAGATAAATTTTGGTATAGCATCTAATGGGTCGTCTGGTGCATCTTGGAATTTTCAACAAAGCACATCAGCTCTTGTCCCGAAAACTCATTACAGAATTACATGTATGAGAGTTGGAACAGACTTGAGATTTTATATTAATGGAGTCCTTGATAGAACTGTATCTAGTTATAGCCTTACACAACATGCAGCTACAAAAGACCTTGATATTGGTTATATGAACTTTGATGGAACTCCTTATTATCACTTTCCAGGATCAATTTGGAATGTAAAAATAACTAAAGGAACTTTGAGTTCAGCAGATGAAGCTTTAATAATAGCTGGAGGAGTACCGACTGGGTCTCAATTAAAAATGTATCTTCAAGGTTATGGAAATACAGATGCTTTTTGGGTAGATCAAACAACAAATTCAAATGATGGTACTGTATCTGGTTCACCAACTTTAATACGCATTCCAGCCCTTTCAGACGGCACAGCAGATGCGGCAGACGGAACTATATTAAATCCAGCAGGTAACTACCACAACAACGCAGAAACAGAAATAAATCAGCCTTTAGCACCAGCTTTAATCCAAGCAGACATAACTTGCAATAAAGACTTCTGGTTTAATTCTGACCAAACCGCAGCGAATGATGTTGGATATGCTGACATAGTGGCTGATGTAGCAACAGGAGATGAGCAACATGTAATATTCGCTGATGTAACTACAACTAACGAGAAGAAAAATATTGTAACTTACTTAATAGCGCAAGCAGGATCAGCACTGGCTAAGATTCAAAAGTATTTAGGAATTGTGCCAGTATTTGCACTTATATTCTCAAATTCAAATAATTCAATGTATATCCCTTTAATATTTTAAAATGACTAATAATTTAACAATCAAAGACGGCAATTCGGTAAGTCAAGTAATGCAAACTACTGATAACGCAGGAGTTCACTCACCTGCTCATTACTTAGTTACATCAGGTGGTGCATCAGTAGAGGTTGAACCAACTTCTAATTGTTTATGCACAATAGATATTCAGCACGCTCAGGTTCATAAAGGCAATCACTTCTTTGTTAAAAGTTTCGCCGAAATAACAGGTGCTTCAACAACAGCTGAATTTCTAATCAAGACTGGTGCTAAGTTCCCTCACGCAAGAGTTATTGCTACTTCAAATGCTGAATTTATCATTGACATCTACGAGGGAACAACAGTCTCAGCTGACGGAACACCCGTTACAGTATTTAATAATGACCGCAATTCAGCTACAACAGCAACAGTAAGCTTATTCACATCTCCAACAATAACAGGAGACGGAACTTTATTATGGAGATCTAAATTGGGAGATTCAGGAAATCCAGCAGGAAGTCTCCAAACAAGCCAAGAACTTATCGCAAAGGATAACGAAAACTACCTTTTAAGAATAACAAAAGTAACCTCAGGAACTCATTACATAGACTATGATTTCTTTTGGTATGAAGTAAGTTAATTTTTTAATTAAAAATATGAAAGCAATTTTAAAAACAGCCGGGAAAAAAGACGATCCAATAGTCAAGGAATTGGCTGGGAACGTAGTTATTCCTGATAAACTAAAAACAGGATTCACAAAGGAGCAATTTATCTCTCTCGTGGAAAAAGGAATCGAAATTGATAACTTTATCGGTGGAGTAGAGAAAGATGTTTCCTTCCTAGAGGAAGATGTACCAAACGTTTTTCAAAACTCAACCATCGCAGACGAGGAAACAGAAACACAGAGAAAGTGGAAAAACTATTGTGTCTATCATAAAAGTATTGATAATAGTAAAGTCCTAATATTCATAGGGGAAAGAGATTCAAATGGTAATAGGCAAGACGTAGTACCTAATAATGAACTTCTTATCTGGATTGATCACTTTGGCATAGAGAACATAATGACTAAGCACGAATGTCAGGCTTTACTTAATAGTGATAAGTATAGCCAAGAAGAAACTATTTAATTTTTTAATTAATATGTCTAAAAAAATAACACCAACTGGCAAAATATCTAAAGAAGAACTTATAAAAAGTTCACGTGATGCTGTTTTAACAGCTTTAGCAGGTTTAGTCCCTGCATTACTAACATTAGTAGAATCAACTGATTTCGGTGAGTATAACTTTATAATTGCTGGAATACTTGCAATGATTGCTCCTTTTGTTAATAGATTACTTAATTTAATGAGAGTCTAATGTATCAATACATAATTGACATATTTAACTCAGGTGAAACATTCCTATCAATATTGTTACTGACGCTATCAGTATCATGCCTAAGAAGAACGTTAAAAATGAAGCATTATTATAGAAAAAAGTTTACTTCTATATTGACACTATCAATATTCACATCGTCACTACTGATAATAGGAAGCATAAGATGGGTACAAGGATATGAAGATGATATATTATGGTTAATGATAGAGTATGGATATATAATAACTTCAATAATGGGAATATTATTAATTAATAAATCTTTAATAAAAAATGGCAAATAAAGATTGTGTTTCTCACGAACACTGTAAAGAAAGGCAACATACCATTAGAAATTCTATTACTCTAATTAGTAATAGATTAGAAGAAATAGAGAAAAGTTATGTAAAAAGTGCATTATTTAAAATAGTTTTAGCAATAGGTGTTACAGTAATAGGTTCACTATTTGCAATCTCACTGGCGAACTTAAAAGCTGCAATAGAGATTAAGACTATACTTAAATATTCAAATATAGAATTCCCTAATAAACATTCAATACTTGGAGATTAATTTTTTAAAAAACTATGAGAAAAAGACAAGACAAAAGGCAATCAGTAATATTAAGTCCAAAACTTAGAATTACATTACCTCGTAAGATTAAATCAACTTGTAATGGTTGTCAGGTTTTAAAGACATACCATAGAAAAAGATCTTACAAAAATAAATTAGTTTAATTTTTACTTAATTATGAAAAGAATAGATGACATAAACGAGCTAAATCCTCAAATGAAGGAAAAGGTAGAAAAGCTTTTACAATTAGCCAAAGAAAATGGTTTAAATGTAAAGGTTTTTGAGACTTATCGTTCACAAGAAAGGCAAGATGAACTTTATGCTCAAGGCAGAACAAAACCAGGACGTAAGGTTACATGGACACGTAACTCAAGGCATAAAAAAAGAGAAGCTGTAGATATGGTCTTTATAGATAAAAATGGCAATTATACTTGGAGCGGAGACTGGAATAAATTAATAGACCTTGGAAAAGAATGCAAGCTATACAGCCTAGCACCACTCGAAAAAGCTCATTTTCAGGACAATGGTGAAGCTTTATATCCTATACCTGACTGGGCAGAGCCTACAGTTCAAAAAATGAAAGAGAAGGGCATTAAAACAGATCCTTCCGAGGAAGTAGGAAGACTTCCATTGTACCAACTTTTAATGATTATTGATAAATACAATGACAATAAGTGAATTCAAAACATTATGGGCTGAATATGAACAAAAATCTATCCCTAGTGATACGATTACTTATCTATTCTTAAATGAGATAGATCAAACTATTTATGATTCTATCTTAAAGATCTATCCTGAGAAATTTATGAGTTCCACTACAGTTAGCGTAACTAGTGGTACAAGTACTTATTCTTTACCAGCTGATTTTCAATCAATAGTCCCAAAAAGAAGTGGATTATTTCAATTAGATGACAATGGCGGAGTATCATATACATATAATCAAACAGAATTCGGTTCTTTAAAGAAAGGTTTTTACTTAGATGGTACAAATATAGTAATTACCCCAGAGCCTACAGCAGATGTAAGCTTAACATTTAGATATATACCAGATAGAGATTTATATACTACTGACACAGATACATTAATCCTTGAAGATAAATATAAGAAATTTTATTTAGATTGGTTTTCATTCTTATATAACGTAAGAGTAGAAAATTATGGTTCTGCTAACGTAAGGAGAGACTTTGCAAAAGAAGCAGAAGGGATTGTAAGCAAAGAATACAGCCCAAATATAAGACTTTTAAAAACTAATGCTTTTTCATTATGAGCCTAGATGTAACATTACCAACCCCAGGCGATGTAAAAGTAGGTATCAACTATGGTACTACTGGTGGACAAAACCAAAGAGATTTGGCTACACGTCTTGCTGCCAATCAGGCTGTTAAAATACAGAATTATTTTGTTAAAGGTGATGGTAGAATGGTAACTAGAGAAGGTATTTTAAAAATAGAAGAAATAGCTGATGAGATAGGGGAAAGAATAGTGACAATGGATTCAGATAATTTAGCTTATTGTTATTATAATGGCACTTCATTTAAGTTTGCTATATACAACATATCTAGTAATACATCTACAGTAATACAAACAGAAGAACCATCAGGGATTAATGCTAATAGATTAAAACCAGCGATGAAAAGATATGGTAAATATTTAATATATTCAGTAGGTGGGTTAAAAGTTATGTTGCATTATCTCAATGGTAAATTTTTAAAATATGATTCACAAAGCACAAACTTCACTATTGGCGAAACTGTAACAGGTGCTACGAGTGGTGCTACTGGTGTTGTTACTGCTGACACTGATGACGGCTCTAGTGGAGCTCTTGTTCTCACTAGTAGGAATGGAACTGCATTTCAAAATAATGAACAACTTAATGGAAGTGTAGGAGGGAATAATATGGCTTTAGCAGATGGTGCTGATAGATATTGGTTTCAATTAAGTGAATCACCAAAAGCTAGTGTATTAGAAATATATAACTCATATAATGGAGCTTTTTTAATGGCTGGTGATACAGATACTAACGAATCTCAAGTTAGATGGGCTGAGGCTATCACAGATCCTACTGTAATTCCTTTTACTAATTGGACTGCATCAGATGATCCAGCCGGATCTGGTGTAAATTTGACTGAATCAGGAGGAAAAGTTAATTCAATTGTTTCTCATAGGAATTTAACAGTTGTATTTTATGATGATGCAACAAAGGCATTCAAATTAGACGTAATAGATGACGCTACAGCGGGGTTAAAACAATTTCAGGTAACACAACACCAAGAATTTAATTTCGGCGGTTACAACTCAATATCAACGCCTATGGGTATATTTTACACCAATGAGAATGGAGTTTATCAAATGGAATTTTCAGGAGAGGATAAATTAGAATCAGAAATATCAAATATCTTGGGAGAAGATCAAATTGAAAATTATAATTTTGAAAATTCAACTCTACTTTGGGATGGCAAAGAGAGAATTTATGTTCAATTAGGAGAAAATAGTACAACTAATAACTTTTGCTTAGTATATAACGTTAAATTAAAAATATGGACTGAAATAACAGGATGGAATATCCAAGAATTATGTAAAGTGTCTTTCAATAATGTAAATAAAATATATGGTATAAGCAGCTCAGGTTGTAAAATATATGAAGTATTTAGTGGTTATCAGGACGATGGTACTGATATAGATGGCAAGATACTTTATAAGCAAGAAGATGGTGGCGATCCTGTTATGTTAAAGGATGTAAAAAGCATTTGGATGCAAGGGAAATTATCTGCTAGTTCAGTAATAAGAGTAGATATTAATTCATGGGATGAAGACAACTCAGTCACAGAATCAGCTAAAACTTATTGGTGGGCTGGATCTGACGCTAATTTAGAACCTTATGGCTTTGGTGTAACTTCATACGCTAAAGGAATACAAAAAGGAGACATAGTAATATCAGAGGACTTTGTGCATGATGGTTTTACTCCAATACAAAACGCTTTAAAGTATCAATTTCAAATAAGCTCTTCTTATAATTTACCTCATGAGATACATTTCATAGAGACTGAGGTCGAGTTTAAACGTAGGGCAATAAGGAACAACTTTTTGACTAGTAAACCTTCTTAATTTATAATAAAAATATGGCAAATCCAACAAGTTTAGTAAACTTAACACCGGCAAAACTAGGAGAGCCAGACAACCCTATTGTAAAGGTTGCAACTCCTATGAGTGCTACTGCAACAACTCTAGTAGCAACAAGCCCAGGCTTTGTAGATGAGGATGGCACAGCTTTGGCAACTCCTTTTCAAATATCAGTAAGAATAACAAGTGGTGATTATAAAAACTACGTTGAACAAATGGAAGTAACAGCTGTTGCAGCTGATGACGTTACTGCTACAGTAGTTAGAGGCACATCAGACGCTAGAGACTACACCGCAGGAAATGCAGACTTCGCAAAAGCTATCCCAAGAGATTCAATCGTTGAAATAGCACCTACTCCACAAATGCAAAATATGATCGTAGATGCAATCCAAGGATCAATAGCTACTGGTGGAAACATATTTCAAATAGGAGATGGCACAGAAACAGATAATGTTATTGCAGTATTAGATGACACAGGATCACGCTCAATCTTAAGAAGAGACGATTCAACTGATAAAGTTCAATATGCTCATGATGGATCAGATTGGACAGATATAGATAAGTCAGATAAATCAATGACAATTATAGTTAATGATGTTGCCGAAGATGCAACTGTAAGTGATGGACAAGTATATTTTAGAATACCTACAACATTAACAGGAATGAAACTAAGTGAAGCTCATGGAAATGTAGTAACAGCAGGAACAACAGGAAACACAACTATTCAGATAAATAACACCACAACAACTAACGACATGCTTTCAAGCCTTATTACTATAGCAAGTGCAGCGACAAGTGGGAGCGGGACAGTAAGCGCAACTTATGCACCAGTAACAGCAGCAGATGTTCTTAGAATAGATGTAGACACTGTTTCTACTACAGCCCCTAAAGGTTTATTTTTAACTTTAGTTTTTACACAAGTTTAATATGTCTAAAACTGTATTAGTTTATTCAGCGGCAGGATCAGGGGGCGGTAGTGTCGATGGTGCTTTATATGTTACTACTCCTCAATCTAATTTTAGTAATTTATTAAATAAAACCACTTCTGACGTTGCTGACACAACTACTACGGCTCAAGGTTTACAATGGATAGGGACTAGTGCTGGCAACTTTCCGCTAGGAATGGCAAGATTTGTAATGACTTTTGATACTTCTACATTAGGAAGCACAGCTGTTGTTGATTCTGCTTTTATAAGATTTTTAATTGCAGGTGCTGCACCAGATACAGGTCAAGGTCAACCAGATATTCATATAACAGCAGCTCCAGCATCAATAACAGATACTTTATCAACATCAGATTTTGATAGAAGCAATTTTGGTTCAACATCTTTCGGAAGTATTTCATACCCTTTAACTAGTGTAAGTAAAAGTATAAATTTCAATGCTAGTGGTAAGGCGGCTATAAATACAACTGGATTAAGTAAATTTGCATTACGTTCTGATTTTGACGTTAGCGGCTCTTGGACATCAACTGGTGCAAGTAATTCAACAGCATTTTCTATATACACAAGGGATTATTCAATATTAGCAGATCGACCTTATTTATCAGTAACTTATTCAGCTGCTCCAATAGTAACAACTAGTGCAGCAATTAACATAGGAGGCACAGCAGCAACAGGAGTTGGCGAAGTTGCAAGTGATGAAGGCGAAACAATAACAGAAAGAGGATTTTGTTGGTCAACAAGTCCTAATCCGACTACAGCAGACGATAAAGTAATAGTATCTGGGACAACAGGAGCTTACGAAGGATCAATAACTGGCTTATCAGCTAGTACAGGATACCATTACAGAGCTTATGCAATAAATTCAATTGGTACAGCTTATGGTAGTGATACTGAATTTACTACTAAATCAGGAGATTTTAAGCCTAAAACTTTTATTCTTACTTGATAGAAAATAATATTTTAAATAATTATGGCTACTCAATTTTTTACAAGAGAAAAAGGCAGAACAACTTTAATAGATCCACTTACTGGTGAAACTAGAACTTTTGCTGAAAGTGAAGAAACTTATAATAAGCTTCAAGATACACGCAGAAGAAAAGCTCAAGCCAAGCTTAGAGGTGCATTAACTCAAGTTGGAATTAAGCCGACTATAGATGTAATGAAAGAATTACAAGGTATTGAAGATGAGCCAACTCAATCTCAAATAGATAAAACTTTAGATGCTTATACTAAAGATCAAAAAATAACATCAGGGCAAGCTAGATCTGGTATTCAAAGAGCATTAGAAGGTAAACCACTAGGACAAACATTGTCATCAGGAGTGCAAAAGTATTTATCAACACCAAGCCCTAAAAGTTCAGTTGAAAAGAAAAAGACAACTGCTGATAAACTAAGAGAAAAAGCTACAGGAATATCAACAGCTTTTGATATAACTAAATTCCAGAAAGAAGATCCAGAAACAGGCGAGACTACTACCGACCTACAATCAGCTTTAAATTCAGCTTTAAATTTACTTAAAGGCAAACAAAAAACAGAAGAAGATATATTAATGTTAGAAAGTATGGCAAGCACTGAAGAAGCTAGAGAAAAAACAGATGAGGAGCTTAGAAGAGAGTTTTTTGGTAGTGATGAAGCTAAGGCTATTGAAGAAAAAAGAAGCCTCTTAGAAGAAGAATACAAAGCAGCTAGAGAAACACAAAGAGTAATAAATAACGAGAGAATGTCACGTGAGAAAGATAAAGCAAGAAGACAGGCTCAATTAGTAAGAGCTAGAGTTGGGGGGTTAGAAGGAGATATATCAAACGTTGCTTTTGCTGAAGGAGTAGTAGCAGAAGGTGCAGATTATCTAAGAAGATTAGAAAGAGATCAAAATATGAGTTTAAATTCTATGGAAAGAACTTATAAAGAAGAAAAGTTCAATCTTGATGAAGCAGAAAGAAGATCAGTTGAAAATTATATTAAGGAAAGAAGAGCTGAAATTGGCGAGAAAAAAGATGATGCGATTAAATATATTAATACTCTTATTAGTAGTAAAGCTATAGATAATGTCTCAGATCAAGCATTAAGAGAACTTGAAAAACAAGCAGGAATGCCTAGCGGAATAGTTTTAGCTATGAAAGAACAAGCCAAACAAGTGGAAGAAGCTCAAAAAGAAGCTCAAAAAATGAAAGATGCTACTAGTATTCTTAATTTACAAAAAGCACAAATAGAGCTTCAAAAACTACAAAAAGAAGCTGAAAAAGGAGATACACCAGAAATAACAGCAGCACAAAGTGATTTCTTGTTTTATTCACAGCTTAAAAAGACTAACCCAGAAATGGCAGAGAAATTTGCACAACAAAGAGGATTTACAACAGAAGAAATTGA
>Ga0272440_1000418_pt1 | contig 36086 bp, 32 predicted proteins | sample SSMMMBAug17_FD_192440 | JGI IMG/M metagenome (GOLD analysis project Ga0272440, IMG submission 192440) | Marine sediment archaeal communities from Little Sippewissett salt marsh, Falmouth, MA, United States - SSM-MMB-Aug17 | ecosystem: Environmental > Aquatic > Marine > Wetlands > Sediment ...
TTGTTGAAGAAGCGATTGTTAGAAAAGTTAAGAAGAAAGGATTTTTTGCCATCTTGCAGAATAAGAAAAATATAGATAAAGTGCTTCCATTGGATCGGGTGATGACACGATAATTATCTGAAGTGTGTTTCGTCTGATGAAATGATACGCCATGAGTGTAACCAAAATAGACTGAATTCCGAGGACACGATCCTTATTTCTTGACATAAAATCTTAAAATATAACATTTTATATCAAAAAATAAGGTCATGTCCTCGGAATTCAGTCTATTTTGGTTACACTCAAAAGATGTCCTCTAATAGATGTGAAAAGACTGAATAGAACTATCAAGTGCTTTTATTTCATCCATTTCAGGAAGATCAAAAAAACATTTTCCTTCACGATCAAAATTTCTAATGGTTTTATTTTCAAATAGTGAACCAATGATTGGAATATCTGTTTGTTCTTTAATTGATTTGTATTCATCTTGATCTTGCAGTCTGTTCAGAATCAAACCGCATTTTTCAAAGGAAGATTTTTGTCTGGCAATCTTGTTGATTGTTTCAACGACATTTCTGCCTTTTAAGGATGCATCGGAAACCAGTATAAGATGGGTTACCATTTCCATTACACGTCGGCTGATCTGTTCAACGCCAGCTTCTGCATCAATAACAACATAATCAAAGTTTTGTGCGATATCTTTAATAAGGTCTTTTAAGAGTGTGTTTACCTGGCAATAGCAGCCATCACCTTCAGGCCGACCAATGGCAAGAAATGCAAGATTTTGTCTTTCTTCAAGTGCGTTGAATATATCGTAATCAAGTGATTTTATTAATTCATGACGATTTGTTTTTTCACCTTTTTTTAGTCGTTCAATTAAATCATTCCGAATATCATCAACAGTTTTTTCTACCTTGATACCCAGAGGGTAAGAAAGTCCAACAGCCGGGTCAGCATCAATTGCTAAAATTTTTGACGAATGATTTTCAGAAAGCATTTTAACAAGAAGCGCACTGATGCATGTTTTTCCAACGCCACCCTTTCCACAAACAGCAAATATAGTTGTTTTTTTCATAACTTCCTCTCGCTTATTTATTTATTTATTTATTTACCAGCGACCTGCGCAGTTCTTTTAATTCATCTGCATCATTGCATACATCCTGGTATTCACATTCTGTACAATCATAGCTCATTTCGTTCATCATTTTTGACATTGCACTAATTATTCTTACTGTGCGGTTTCCCATATGGAATAACTCATTAACATCCTCATTAGAAGACGTAATAAAAACAAGCTCGACAGATTGAACATAATCAAATTTTTTATATTCGTTGATCAGTGCATTACCTAATAACTCCAAAGAAAAATTGTGTTGAACAGCTTCTTTACTGATACGACACCATTCTGCCATATATTGTGATGCAGATTTAATCATAAATCCTTTTAAGGATACATCAAATTTTGCCAAAAATAATGCCCTGTTTCTGTCAAAGGCATTCTTTTCATCAAATCCAGAAACGTTAAGCAAGACAACTTTACCAAAAGGCAGTTTATTTTTATTGGTTTCGTTGATATCAGGTCCAACAATCGTTATTTGTCCATCATGAATAAGGGAATCATCATGGGTCCAATTGAGAAAGGATACTGAGGCATCATCAGGATGTCCAAGCTCAATGGCAAGATCAGGCATAAGGACAATCTCGCCTTTGGCAGATTTTGGCCATTGTATTGTTTTTTGAGCCGTGCCTGTTTTGTGTGGAGAAAAATTTTTTTTCTTTTCCACATACTCTTTGATTTCGCGAATAATATGATCAAATATTTTCATTGAAAATAAATATCCTATCTATCTATCTATAACTAATTGAAAATACGTTCAACCTTCACTTGCAATAATTGCAGCACCCAGGGCGCCATTTATTTGCGGATCAATGCCATCCAGCCCTTTGACAGGAAAACCAATGCCATCAGACAATGCATCAAAAACACCAATATTCTTAGCCACCCCACCAGTCATGATGATATCCTGTTCAATGGTTAAACTTCTTGCAAGAGATGCCACTCTATTGGCTAATGAAATGTGAAGTGCATTTAAAATATCAGCGACTTCTTTTTCTTCATTAATAAGAGACACAACTTCGGTTTCCGCAAAAATAACACATTGATTGGATATATTGAGTTTTTCTTTAAATGTTTTCCCTATTTTACCCATTTCATTTAGTTCAACGTGAAGTGCATCAGCCATGATTTCAAGAAAGCGACCTGTGCCAGATGCACATTTATCGTTGTAAGTATAGCGAATAACCCTCCCATTTTGATCAATTTTGATTGCCTTTGAATCCTGTCCGCCAATATCGATGATCATTCTGGCAGAAGGGATATTCCACCATGCCCCTTTGGCGTGACACACAATTTCTGATTCAAGGCGATGTGCAAAAGGTATTTCCTGTTGCCCATATCCAGTGCCAACAATTGTATCAATATTTTCCATTTTTAGTTTTGCATGATCAAGCGCCATTTGTATAACAGTTTCTGAGGACTCAACCGGGTCGAGTTTTGCTGGAATGACTGCACTTGAAACAATAGTGTTATTCTCAAAAATAACAGCTTTGGCTGTTCTTGAACCAATATCGCATCCTGCGGTTTTCATATGCCTGACCTCCTATATGTTAGATTTTTTCCTGTGCAAATAATGCAGCACCAATAGCCCCAATTAGCTGGGGATCAGCTTTTTTGATTCTTTTTATTTTGCATCCAAGAATTGAACTTAACGCCTTGACGACGCCTTGATTTTTTGCCACGCCACCGGTCATGCAAATGTCTTTTTCAACTTTGATTGCGTTTGTCATCATGGACACCCTATTGGCCATGGCAGCATTAATTCCAGCACAGATGTCTTCAGCCGGTCTTCTGGAATTAATATGCTTTATCACATCTGCCTGGGCCCAAACTGTACAAATTGATGCAAAACTAATTGGTTTTGTTGATTTTTGTGATAGTTTGCCAAGCTCTGAGACATCAATGTTCATCACTTGTGCCATGACATCAAGAAAACGTCCAGTGCCAGAAGCGCATTTATCATTTGTAATGAATTTTATAATATTTCCATCTTGATCCAGTTTAATAACCTTGCAATCCTGACCACCGATATCAATAATGGTTCTGGCAGAAGAAACAAAAAATTGTGCCCCTTTTGCATGGCATGAAATTTCTGAAATGGCATTGTCGATAAATGTTATTTTTTCACGTCCATAACCTGTTCCCACAGCACGTTTGATATCATTTTGCACTATTCCGGTTTGATTGAGCAATTGTTCCATGACTTTGTTAGCAGATTCAACAGGTTTTGGACCGGATTTAATAATTGCAAAGCCGATTATTTTATTACTTTTAATTATCACTGCTTTTGTTGACAGTGATCCAACATCAACGCCTGCCGCTATACTCATAATAACCCCCTGATTTTATAAAATTCCTCAAAACGCATTTCTGAAGTTTCCCAGGTTTCTACACGACTGTCAAAACTATCACCATAAGCAATAAAGGTTGGATAACCGAATGATTCAAGGTCTCTTGCCAAAAGCTTAATATTTGACCACGTGTTTCTGCAACCGGGTGTTCCCAGATAAATGCAGGAGTCTGCCCCATAAATTTTAGCCAGAGAGAGTGTATCATCTAGCCACATATTAGGCGCATCGTATGAACCTCTTATAGTTCGTGTCATTGGCATTCTTGCATTAATATCTGCAAGGGTATCAATCATTGTATCAAAATTTGTAGTATCAATACGATATGCTGTTCCTGGTATTCCGGTGGTATAAGGTGCAGTTTCTGCGAATGTTCTTGATAGAATATTACCCAGATGAGATATGCCTTTTTTTTCAAACCATTCATACAAGGCGACACCATATGAATAGTTATCAATATAAACTAGAAATGATCGATTCTTTTCAACGCCATTTCGTAAACCCGACAAACCCTTTTTTACATTTTCCCTTACAATTTCAACCATTTCTTCAAGCATTTTCGTAAATTTTTTCTTGCCAGAATACGTATATCGCGCCGCATAAATCATAATATGATAAATGCCGGGGACTGGATTTGGAACCAACCGCTGCATATCTTCAATTTCATTCATTAAATCATCCTGCTTTCTCTTTTCTTCAAGAACGTCTCTTAGCCTGTCAATATCAAACTGACAGTTTGTATGCTCCTCTATGAACCGGACAAGATTTCTATAATCTTTATGGTGATACTCGCGTGCTTCATCAGAAGTCAATTCTGATGGGTAATCCAGACCATAATATGGCACGTCAAGATATTGGGCTGCAAAATTATATGCATTTGCATTGGTGTCACAAACCCCGCCCATATTTAGAGCCACAAGATCAATTTGAGCCCCAAGCCCGGCAAGGTAGGCCCCCATTGCCCCTCTTTGGGATGAACAACCTGTTTCAGAAAATCCAATTTCAGTACAATAATCCATAAAATCTGTGGAACCGCGTTTCCAGGCTAAAGATGTAAGGGCTGTTCCTATTTCCAAAGTGACCGGAAGAAGATTCTCTACAGCATAAAATATACAGGGATCAAAGCAAAATGTTGTCATGACAACTTTTTTCCCATTTTCTTTTGCATTGACAATATCTGTGTAATAATCACCAAAAAGATCCAGAAATGTAAGCGCAGGTTTACCGGTTTCAAGAACCGGTTTTAAAAGGGGACGAACATATGGAATATATTTATATACATATTCCAGTTCATCTGGAGATGATTTTCCTAAATTTTTTGCAACACTAAAGGTTGAAGCAAAAAGCCAGTCAAGGTTATATTCTTTTAATTCTGGTCTCATATTATACCTTCTTTTTTCGGATTATTGTGGGTTGATTCCAGCAGATTTAAGCTGTTCAATAAATGCATCGACTCTCATTTTTAATCTGCCGGTTTCAGTTAATGGACCATATTCTCTTTCAATTCTTAGTGATGGAATGTTATTTTTATCAAAATCACGTTCTAGCAAGCCATTTTCAGTGCCATGAAGATCACAAAATCGAATATTTTGAAGAATAACGCCATCTGCTTTAATTTTTCTGACTCTGTCGATAATCATAGCCGCTCTATCTTTATACCATCCCATCATGCGAGGACACACAGAAGCAGACAGATACTTCATTGAAAGGGCCTTAATTGGATTTTCATTTTCGTCAACCCTATCTTTTTCATTTCTGATTCCAAAACAAACATTTTCTCCCACAACAACTGCATCAGATGCTTCAATCAAGGAAACAAGTTCAAAATCATCACAGATACTGCCACCTAGAAATACCTTTTTTTTATCAATCGCGAAGTCTGTTATTCTGCTTCGAATTTCACTGACAAATTCAATCAGGTGTTTTTTATATTCATCTACTGGCATGAGTGTCCCTGCAATAATTGCTGAATAGGCCTCAGAACCAGTTATTTTAAGGGGCGTCTCCCTTCTCAGTTTTTCTAATTCCCATATAATTCTACGAACCGCATTTTGTGTGTTTATCGCTTTTTTCAATTTATCATCTGAAATATGAACATCAAACTGTTGTTCAATAGCCTTAATGAGTTTTTTAAGCTGATTGACATACCAGTCAAATGCATGTCCATCTGGTTTATGCGGTACATCAAGATAATAAAACCATGATGGCAACGTTCCTTTAATATCTTCTCCCATTTTACGCCAGCAATCATTCATTCTGCGTAAAGTGTCGCATCCATTGGATATAACAACCCCATCCAGAAAATCATATTTTCCACTTCCGGCAAGTTGAATCACTGCCTTTGGAAAACTACAAACAAAGGGGCCATAATATGAATCAGATATTTCCATACTATGAGCATCAATGCCTCGAAGTCGTATGGGGAGGATATCAGCCGCATAGAAAATCTCTACAGGCAGAAAAGAACAGGTGTAGCCCACAATTTTTCCGCCTTTTTCTTTCCATTTTTTAATGGATGCGTTTTCAAGATTTGTGGCGGCTTCTAGAAAGACATTATTCATTTTTATACCTCCTTACCCATTATAAATTGACACACTTTCTTCCTTGCATTGTCAATTTTTTCGTCATTATCATCATTTTCTGCGGATAAACAGTCTATCAAGCTATCAACGATTATGGGAAACATTGTACGTACAAGTGGGCCTATTGAGGTACTGTTGTCAAGCATAATGGTTTTCAAGGAGCTTTCAATCTCGTTTAGGTCAAGGGTGTTTGTAAATTCAAATATTATTTTTTGTATCATTTGGGGAGAATGATCTTGTAATGTGTTTAGGATGATAAAGAAAGTATTAATTATTTCAGCAAGGTCAGACACATTTATTTCAGAAATAATGGATGCCAGTGACTCTGAATCATCTTCATTTAATTCATCAATTATTTCGATCTTTTCTTTCAGAACTGTAATTTTTGAATTGTATGAAAGGATAAGATGGTGAAGGTGAACTTTTAGAAATTCCTGATCGTTATTTAATAATGCATTAAATGTTTTCTGTATGACTTCTTTGCCATCAATAAGTGCATTGCCCGATTTTAAAAGGAGTTCATTATTAATTTCTCTTTGAATGGTTGTCAGTTTTTCAAGCAAATCGGAAGAGAACTTTGGTGCGCCAGGCTCACCAATCAAAGCACTGCCAGTATGTACCTGACGAATAAGCGCGTTTACATTATTGATACATGCACCAATTGTTTTATCATCAAGCTCCTTAAGTAACGAAATCAATATGTCAGTCAAAATATCTGCCGGCAATAAGGTAAATCTATAGATTAAATCTTTAAAATAAATTAAAATATGATTTGAAACTTCAGGAATGAACGATAAACCTGTTATTAGTTTTCCTGGAAACTCAACAAGGAGATCGTTTAAACCTTTAACCATAGAATTGATATCTTCTTTTGAGTGGCCCACTAACTTTTTTAAATCTGAAAAATCAGTATTTTCAATAAAGGATCTTATCCCGGGAATCGCTTTTTCTGAAAAAAATGTTGGATTGTTCCTATGAATAGCATCAGTTGCTTTTTCAAAGGCAGTGATTGTTTGAGCCAATCTTTCGGGATTAACTGATGAAGCGAGATGCTCAAAGAACTGTTTTTGCTTATCCAGGGATGCATTTTCCAATGAAACAGCAATGGTGTTGATAATTTCAGACAAGCCATTCATGAAAACAGGGGCAATCACGCCAATATGTTCTATCAGATCCAGACGTTTTATAAGGGGGAGCAGCTCATTTTTTTGTTGACTGTCTTCAGGTTTTGAAAAGCTCTTATTGACAAACCATTTTGCTGGATTTGAAATAATTGATTTAACAGTATTGCCTTTTTCCCATTGGTTAATTATTTCGGTAATGACAGAATCAATCGCTTTTCGGATTTCCCTTGTTTGTAAAGCTTCTGCAACAAAGCCTGCAAAAGAAAAATATTCTGATTGATGGACAGACATATTACCTCCTTTAATAATCTATTATCGATTATCGATAATCTATATTGAAATATAATTTTATATGTGCTATTTGTCAAACAAAAAAATTTCATATGTATCAAAAAAAACATAAACTCATTAATTACAGATAATTACTGTAAAAGGAGCCACAATGATGACAATCAATTCATCAAAAAACCTTTCAGATATTGTCGCAGAATATATCAGAGATAAAATTATAAAGATGGAATATAAACCCGGGGATAAAATAGTAGAGTCAAAAATATCAAAAGAACTGAATATCAGCCAAAGCCCCACTCGAGAAGCATTAAGAATTCTCGAACGAAACATGCTTGTTGAACTCATACCCAGAAAGGGAGCATATGTCACAGAATTGATAGAGGCTCATATTGAATCACTGTATGAAATACTGAGTGAATTATTAGTATTGGTTGGAAAAAAATGCATTAAGAATTATGATGCTGATGCGTTTAAACAAGCAGAGGTTGCAATTGAGAAAGCGTTTATTGCGGCAAAGGAGAATGATGTGGATGCGTTTTATCATTCAGTGATAGCGTTTGGATTATCATGTATTTCAGGTTGCAAAGATAGTTTACTCGAAAAGGTCATATATGAATTGTTACCCACAATGCGTCGAATACTGTATCTATCGGTATCATACAGGCAAGAAAATTTAAGTGAAAATGTTGATTTATTAAAAAATGGCAAAGAAGCCATTATGAACAGAAATATTGAAAGGGCTGAAGATGCTTTAAGAAAATGGATGAAAATAGAAAAGGAAAACTCTATCAAAGGGTTAATGTCTGGAAATTTATTAAAGAAATAATTATTAGACATCGAATTGTTCTGGGAAGGAATGCTCAAGAATTTTTATAGAATATCTATCCATTTATAAATAGGAATCACATTAATAATGCCTTCCTTTCCCTTTATGGTTTCTTCTTCATCTCTTGTTATGATCAAGCCTGTTTCTATATGACATTCTTCCATTGCATTAAAAAGCGATATTGTTTCTCTTTTTCGGGTTGTTTCATTTTGTAATGATTCTGTCACTTGAATCAAGAGTTGATTAGACTGGTCATCAATAATGTAAAAATCAACCTCTTTATTCTTTTTTGTTTTGTAATAATTGCATCTTTCATATTTCCTTTGTAGTTCATTAAAAACAAAGTTTTCAAGAAGCATCCCTCTGTTTTCAAAAATAGTAATAGATACCAATTTTGCAAAACCATTATCGGCAATATACACTTTTCGTTGATTCATTATTTGTTTTCTGACTGAAGGATCAAATTTTAATGCAAATGAGAACAAGAAAGTATTTTCTAAATATTCAATATATTTTTTTACAGTATTCACACTTCCTGTATCCAGCATCTTGGAAAGACGATTGTAGCTGATTCCGGTTGTAATATTATTGACAAGATAATAACTTAAGTTTCTTAATGATTTGATATCTTTTATTTCATATCTTGCCGCAATATCACGATATAAAATGTCATTATAAAGGCTTTTGATAATTTCCTTATCGTTGTACTTAAGATACTCAGGAAGCCCTCCCTGTAATAAATAATCTTGAAAACATTTTTTTACTTTCACTCTTCCTGGGATTGTTAATAATGAATTTTTATGAATTTCAATTTTTTTAAATTTTGCATATTCAACAAATGAAAAAGGCGATAATTTTACAATAATATTTCTGCCGGTTAATCGTGTTCCTATTTCACGACTTAGCATAGAGGCATTTGAACCGGTTAAATATATTTTTTTTCCAACATCATGCATTCGTCTGATAAACATTTCCCATTGATCAACATTTTGAATTTCATCAAAAAAGAAAACATCTCTTTGGCCAAAAAGGTCTTGAAAAGCCTCATACAACTTATTAAAATCATCAACTGTAAAATGAATGAGCCTTTCATCTTCAAAATTAAAATAATAGCAAGCATCTATATTGTAATATCTTTCAATAATCTGACGAAACAATGTTGACTTTCCACACCTTCTAATGCCAGAAATAATGATGACGTGAGAAGAATTAACATGGGCCTGAATTTTATTTAAAACCTGTCGTTCAATCCCTTTATCTTGATTCTTGAGTAAATCGTATTGTTCTAATATGATTTCCTTGAGGCTGTTTATATTCATAATTCCACCTGTAAATACATAATTTGCATTTAGAATGCATATATTTAGAAAATATTATATTCTCTAAGTTAAAAAATCAATATTTTTTTTAATAAAAAGTGGGTGACTTGGGGTCAGACCTTGATTGTATTGACTATTGGGTCTGCCCCCAAATCACCCACTCAAATGCCCTTGATTTTTTTTTCATTGTATGATTAATCAATAAAAAACAAAAAAATAAATTCATATTTTTTGTTGTGACGCTTCGATAAATATGCTACACATAAAATATTCACATGTTCAAAAATAAATAGACAGTAATGGAATAAATTTGAACCAAAGTTTTTTAGGGGATTCAGATTTATTCACCGCATTGAAGGATGGTAAAGTGAAAAATATAGCAAATGTTTTACCGGACTTTCCCATGGGGGGGATACATCCTCCGGAAAGAAAAGAACTTACCGAGCATCTTCCCATTGAAGTCATGCCCGATCCGCCACAATTAACCCTATTTCTAAAACAACATGTTGGGTATCCATCGGAAGTTATGTTCAATCTGATCAGTGAACTCCATTCACCTGAGTACTATCTTGAGGACAACATCTGCAAAGATGGCGCCTGTCGATTGGATACCTCAGAAAAGAAGCAGGTGAAAGCGGCCGAATTGATCGGGACCACAAAAAACAAGATTGGCGCAAGTTTGCATTCTGGAATTGATGGCATTGTTGATGGGGTATATGATACCATTCATCCAGTACTGGGAAAGGCCCCGGCAATTATAGTTTCCAAAAATGGGCAACAATCATCGCCATCGTTTACACCAAAAGATTGGACAAAGTATTCAAAGGAAGCGCTTCTTTCAAAAATTAAGGCCGCCGGAATTGTTGGATTGGGGGGGGCAGGCTTTCCGGCTGATATAAAATTGAATGTCAAGCCGAATATATTCCTGGATACTTTAATTCTCAATGGCTCAGAATGTGAACCTTACCTCACCTGTGATCATCGTGTGATGGCTGAGTATCCTGAGGATATCATCGAAGGTGCTAAAATCATTTTAAAAATTCTTGGAATCACTCGCTGTGTGATTGGTATCGAAAACAACAAGCCTGATGCGATCAAAGCACTGGAAGATGCTGTTGCCAACGACCCAAACAAGATGGGTTATGATATTTTTATTCAACCACTGACTGTCAAATACCCGCATGGGTCGGCTGACCAAATTATGCAAAGCATCACAGATCGTATAAGACCTTCAGGTAAGCGATCATCATCTATTGGTATCATTGTTCAGAATGTGTACACAACTAAAACCATTTATGATGCAGTTGCTTTGGACAAACCCTTTTATGAACGTGTGGTGACAATCTCGGGTCGTGGCATTGCGCGGCAGGCGAATTTAATGGTTAAAATTGGCACGCGACTCAGTGATATTGTTGACTATTTGGGGGGGACAACATCAGACCTGGCAAAAATTGTTATTGGCGGACCTATGATGGGGGTGGCTGTATCCAGCCTGAATGTGCCAATTACCAAAACAACTTCTGGTGTATTGTTTCTTACCCGAGAAGAAATCGGTGACGATCAAAAATATGGCCCGTGCATCCGATGCGGCTTTTGTCTGGATGCCTGTCCTATGGGATTGGAACCCAATAACATTGGTATATATGTCGAGGCTGGAAGAGGGGCAGAATGTGAGCAATTTGGTTTTTCGGATGATTGCTTTCAATGTGGCAGTTGCGCATATGTCTGTCCGGCAAATCGGCCATTGGTTCAATTTATCGGTCTTGCCCGAATAAAGGTCGAAGAGGCCAAAAAGAAAGAAGAGAATTAACATGAATTCATCCGCACAAATCGCTGAAAGACCCTATTATAAAAATCTATCAGTGTCCTTTTCTCCGCATACCCGCTCCAGTGTTTCCACAGAGCGAATCATGTGGACAGTGGTGGCATGCTTGATGCCATCACTGATTTTATCCATGTTTGTTTTCGGCCTTCAAACATTGATTATCACTGCTGTCAGTGTAATCAGTTGTGTGATGACCGAAGCCATTTCTCAAAAACTTCTTAAACGTCCCATAACAATCCATGATGGCAGCGCGGTGATAACAGGCGTACTCCTGGCCTATGTCATTCCACCTGGCGTACCTGTTTGGATGCCCATACCTGGCGCAATCATGGCAATCTTTATCACAAAGATCATTATGGGCGGGCTGGGGTTCAATGTATTCAATCCTGCCCTCATGGGACGCGCTTTATTGATGGCCAGCTATCCTGTGGCCATGACTGCCGGATGGGTCACCCCTATTCGAGATTTGTCATTGGGGCGATATATCAATGCTGGTGTCGATGCAGTCTCCACTGCCACGCCTTTGTATGTTTTAAAACACTATGGTCTCAGCGGACTTATTGATAAATTTGGTTCCCTGAGTACCATGTATTTTGATTTCTTTTTTGGTTTCAGCCCGGGTTGCATTGGAGAGACATCGGCCTGTGTGTTGCTCGTGGGCGGGTTAATCCTTTTATATAAAGGATATATTACCTGGCATATTCCAGTCTCAGTGATAGTATCCACAGCCTTTTTTACCTGGATTTTTGGTGGAGAAACATATTTTTCAGGGGATCCTATTCTTGCTGTGCTATCTGGCGGAATTATTCTTGGCGCATTTTTTATGGCAACCGATTATGTGACATCCCCTAATGAAAAAAGAGGCCAATTAATTTTTGGTGCAGGCATTGGCGCATTGACTGTTCTTATTCGATTGAAAGGCGGTTATCCTGAAGGCGTCTGTTATGCAATTTTATTGATGAATCCACTTGTTCCTGCATTAGATCAGTGGTTCAGACCCAAACGTTTTTCTGAAGGTGCATTATGAAAGAAATACTAAAAATTACCATTGGACTGACACTGACATGTCTGATCGCCGCAGGCATTATGGGCGGTGTTTTTATTATCACAGCAAAAGCAAAAAAACATAATGAGTATGTTAATTTTAAGGAAAACATGCTCAAATTGCTGGGATATGATAAAAATAAGCCCGCGCCGGATTCGCTTCAGCTTTGTACAGTGTACAGATATCTGATTTATCAGGATGATAAAACCTCACTGGGATACATGATTCCAGTTACAACTAAAGACAGCGATGATATTCGCTATCAATTTATTCGCGTCAGTATTCAAGGTCAATTTATCGATCAATTTGATCTGAACATTGAAACTGCACAAACGACCGACCAGGGTGATCGAGACAACGCAATCAAGACTGTTTTGCCCAAGGATGTCACTCAACTTTTATTTGCAGATACGTTCATTGTTGCAACCAATGATAATAAGCGACTGGCGTATTTATTGCCCGGCAAGTCGCCTGGATTTAAAACCCATATCAATTTCATGCTGGCACTGGATTCGCAGTATGCCATTGTTGGTTTGCAAATACTGGAACATCAGGAGGACCCCGGACTGGGGGCAGAAATAGAACAGGAATACTTCAAAAACCAATTCACTGGTAAAGACGCCGAACGTTTAAAAACCTTAAAAGTGATTAAAGAACCCATACCTGATGAACAACTCCACTTTTTAGAGCAAAAAAAATGGGCGCCAGATGCGTATTCTGAAAATGAAATTGCAGCCTTGCAAAAAAAATATCTCGACAAAGATATCTGTGCAATCACCGGAGCGACTATATCCAGCGTTGCTGTGGTCAATGGGGTAAAAAATGTTGTCACGAAATTTGTGTATCGGGTTAAAGTGCTTGAGAATATTATATCTAAACAAAATATTAATGTTGCGTTTTAACAATCGAAAATATGGGTATCTTGAAATAAAATTGATCAGAGATCTGTCAGGTCATGGAAATAAAACCTGACTATTCAGACCTGGCCAATCTTATTATTTCAACGAATTCAAGATTTCCAAAGAAAGAAGGAGACACCCGTTGATAGAAAATAATAAAAGTTATGGCAATATCTTTTTGAATGGGATTTTAAACGACAATCCCATATTTCGACTGGCATTAAGCATGTGTCCGGCTGTGGGAATCAGCACCAATATGATGAATGGTTTGCTGATGGGTATCGCTGTATTGTTTGTTCAGTTTTGTTCCAGTTTGACCATCTCTCTGGTCAAAAACATCATTCATCCAAGAATTCGGATTCCCACATATACCTTGACTATTGCCACCTGGGTAACAGTGACCGACCTGGTTTTGGCAGCCTTTTTTCCAGTTGCATACAAATCCTTGGGGATTTTTGTTCGATTGATCGTTGTTTTTTGCTTCATCACCATGCGTCTGGATGTTTTTGCCCGAAAAAACCCAGTGTTTCCATCATTGGTTGATGCTGTGGGAATGGGCTTTGGATTTCTGTTGGGCATGATGGCCATTGGCGGCGTTCGTGAAATCATGGGGATGGGCACCCTGTTGGGATACGACATCCTGGGATTTCGACCACTGCTTTTCTTTGTACTGCCATGCTCTGGTTTTTTTGTTGTGGGCTTTATGATGGCCATATTCAATTATACAGAAATTGTCTACAATCGTAGAAAACGTGCAAGGAGTTTAGCATGATTAGATCAAAAATAACCCCATGGATCGTATGTGTTTGTATCCTTTTGGGATGCACGGCTTGCAATACTGAGCATCGCTTTATCAAGCGAACTGAATTCCAAAAAAACAATACTATTGTTATTTGTTTTGCCGCGCCAGTGGATGAAAGCTGGGCTAAAAATTTTGTATCATTTCGGATCAATGAACAGCAAGATCCCGATATTTTATTGGCAATCAATCGGGTTGAATTATCCGACGACCGATGTACCTTAAAAATATTTATGAAAGATCCTTTAAATAAAAGCAATCCTCATCAGGTGTTGTTGCCGGATATCATGTCCACCGGTAAATCTCAAGGAACTGCATTGGTCAGTGTCAAAAAGTTGTATTGGGGTAACTTGTTAAGCATTTTGATCGGTGCAATGTTTATTTATAACTATGTTTTTGTCAAATATCTGGGACTTTGTGTTTATTTGGGCGTTACACAGAAGAAGTCAACAGCCATTGGTATGGGATTTACATTTACGATTGTCATTATATTCTCAACGTCCATATCCTGGTTTTTGTACCAATATATACTCAAACCTTTTCAAATAGAATTTCTGCAAATTATTGTATTTATCGGACTGGTTTCTCTGACTGTTCAGGCTGTAGACACCATTTTGAGAAAAGTCAACCCTGTTTTGTTTAAGGAGTTTGGTGTTTATCTGGTTTTGATCATTTCCAGTTGTTTGATTCTGGCTGTTCCTTTGATTATGGCCGCTCAAAATTACGATTTCTTTGAAAGTCTGATGCTATCATCTGGTGCAGGCCTGGGTTTTTTCATTGCATTATTCTTAATGTCCTGTGTTAGAGAAAGGATTGACCTGGCACCCATTCCAGAGTCCTATCGTGGAATGCCCATTGCATTTATTGTGTCAGGTTTGTTTGCCTTATCCTTTATGGGGTTTTCAGGGATGTCAATCTTTTAATTATGAAGAAGGAAGAAAAAAATGGATCCTGTATATGTTAAACTCGCACTGGGCGGACTGGTCCTTATGGGATCAATCGGCCTGTTTTTTGGAATCGGTCTGGCACTGGCAGCACATAAATTTGCTGTTGAAGTCAATCCAAAGGTTGAAGCTGTTTTAGATATCTTACCGGGTGCCAATTGCGGTGCTTGCAGCTACGCCGGTTGCGAAGCGTATGCTGAGGCTGTGGTGAATGATCCAAAGGTGGCACCCAATATGTGTCCACCTGGAATGATGCCAGTTGCCGAAGAAGTAGCGCGCATCACTGAAAAAGAACTTGAAGTCATTGAAGGTGCAGTTGCAATCGTTGCATGCGCCCGAAGTGAACGTCATAATTATGAAAAGTATCAATACTCTGGATATCAGAACTGCGCTGCAGCAAACCTGACATTTGCTGGTCCTGTTGATTGTAACTCAGGATGCATTGGTTTTGGTGATTGTGTTGAAGCCTGCCTGTTTGATGCCTTGACCATTGTGGATGATTTTCCTGTGGTAGATCCTGATGCCTGTGTGGGATGTGCTTTATGTGTAAACGCATGTCCAAAAGATCTGATTCACATGGTACCCAAAAAAGCTCCCATTATTGTTCGATGTGTTTGCAAGGACACTTCTAAAGAAACCATGTCCATCTGCTCACTTGGATGTCTCCATTGTCTGGCATGTATTGAAGCTTGTCCGGCAAAGGCTGTCATTATGGACAATGGTACCTTGACAATAGATTATCAAAAATGTGTTGAACATGGGCCATCATGTAATGAAGCCTGTCTAAATGCTTGTTGGATTAACTATCCTGCATCCGGTGACATTGGAAATGAAATCTATGAACATGGACTTCAGTTTTTTCAACGACCGCTTTGCCGCAATCCTTTTTATGATCCCAGTTAGGAATCCTCTATCAATAACTCTCCTGTTAAGCGGTCAATAAGTTGTCGGTTATATAATAAACTATTGTCCTAAATGGTTCTCTCAAAGAAAATACCGAAAAAAATATGAGCAAAACCAGTGCAAGGGGCGAACATAAGGTTAGCCCCTACACTGGTTTCATAGATTCATTTCAACCTGATGAAATTGATATTCTAAAGACCCTTTTGCTGAAAAAACAATTCGGTAATACATAAAGAAGGCTTGGCGCCTGGTAAGCCAGAAAGGAGGTTTTTATGTCAAAAACAACAGTGACCCACCTCATGAAAATGAAATCAGACAAAAAGAAAATTACAGTTCTTACTGCTTATGACCATGCATTTGCCAGCCTGGTAGATGCTGCCGGAGTGGATATCATTCTTGTGGGCGATTCATTAGGAAACGTGGTTCAGGGGGAAAGCAGTACCCTGCCGGTTACAATGGACCAAATGATTTATCATACACAAATGGTTTCAAAAGCCGCCAAAAACGCAATGGTTATTGGTGATATGCCATTCATGTCATACCAGTTAAATGAAAGTCAGGCGCTACATAATGCAGGTCGATTTTTAAAAGAGGCCGGTGCAACAGCTGTAAAGCTGGAAGGTGGTGTATCTGTTGTATCGCTCATTCAGAGCATGACACGTATTGGTATTCCAGTACAGGCGCATATTGGTCTGACACCACAATCGGTGCATCAAATGGGTGGTTATCGGGTGCAACGTGATGAAGAACGATTGCTTGAAGATGCCCTGGCTGTTGAAGATGCGGGTGCATTTTCTGTTGTATTAGAAGGCATCCCATCAGAGATCGCAAAAAAGATTACAAACACACTTAAAATTCCAACCATTGGCATTGGCGCCGGCATTCATTGCGATGGCCAGGTCCTCGTTTTACATGATATGCTGGGGTTGGTCCATCGGGACCTGCCGAAATTTGTCAAGCAATACGAAAAGCTACATCAGCGTATCCTTGATGCAGTTCAAAACTATTGTGATGATGTTCGAAATGAAATCTTTCCAGGAAACAAGCATTGTTACACTTGAAATTCGACATCCCCTCATTGTGTCGAACCGATAAATTCAGGTTGAATGAATATACTAAAAATAAATATTGATTCATAATCAATTATATGTAATAGTCTTCACAAATTTTATTTCGGTTGTCTGTTCAAAACTGATCTCAACAGACAGGTTTTTTCGTTAATCTTTTATTACAATCAGAAAGGAGGAACAATGAAATTTTTTAACATCCAGTGGATTGTACTCGTATTAATTATCTCTTTCGTTCAATCACCAACAAATGCCCGGCCCAATCCACCAGTGGCATTGTTAGTGAATGGAAATGGCACATTGTCTTTTAGTCATGATGGAACAAAATGGGAGCCGATTAATCGCAATAAATTCTTGTTTAAAGGTGATTATATCCGAACCGGACATGATGGAAATTGTAAGCTGATTTTTCAAGAATTTGATTATACTAAATATATCGAAAAAAATTCCCAGGCCCTTGTGGAGGAAGGCAACCTTAAAGTACTGGCTGGCAACGCCACACAATCAAAAAACAAAATTTTTAGTCTATTGGGTAATTTAAAGCGAAAGTTTGCCACAATCCAACGATACACATCAGTCCTTCGATCAAAATCTGTTGCCACTCATTTTGAATTGCCCAAAAAATTGGTATTGACCAAAGATTATCCAGAACTGGCATGGGAAAATAATCAATATTCATATCAATATCGCCTGATATTTCAAGATCAGACGTATTCGATTCCGCAATCAAAGGAGTCCATTATTCGCTTCGCTTTGCCATCGTATACACCGGGCACCTACAAATATACTGTTTGCGTCTTTGAAAAAGGTAAGGAATTGTTTCGAAAAACTGCAACTATTGAGTGTTTAAATGAAGAGCAGTCACAAGCAATTAGAGAAAAAGAAAAGAGCATTCGTGAAATTAGTGATCAGGGGTTTTTGCTGGGTCATTTTTTTGATGAACAGGGCCTCAAAGTAGCTGCTCTGGATCAATACATACATTTTTTCAAAAATGGCAGTGATAACAAAAATGCCTTATATGATAAAGACACTTATCCCTTTTTAATTAAAGTATACAATGAGTTAGGGATGAAAAAAATTGAGTCAAAAGAAGTTGCGGCATTTAATCAAACACGATAATTCACACACGATGAATCAACCATGAAACACATATATAAGCGATATGAATTATGGGGACTGTTACTGATTTTTATTGCCACCATTTTTTGTGAATATTACGAAACCCTGTCCCTGATTGAGGATCAGACACTGTCGTATAGACAACTCATACGAACGTCTTTTCGAAAAGTCAAAAAAGTTCATGAGAAAAATGTTGTATTGGTGTCTTTAGATGACGATTATTACGAGAAAACCAGTGTCAAGCCATTCAGGCGATCTGATCTAGCGGATATTATTGAGAACATTAACAAATTGGGCGCGAAATTAATCGTTGTCAATATTTTGATGACCTATCCGGATTATTCATTTGAAGAAGACCGCGCCCTTTATCAATTACTTAAAAAGCCCAACTTCGATAATGTCATATTATCTTCTCATATTGAATGTGGTTGTAATTGTACAGATGGCAATATCATTTTTCCCTCTCAAACAGTCTGGCCCCAAAAAATATCCACTGGTTATATTAACATCGTTTCTCCCAGTGCAGTGGTTACATTTTTAAGCCGGCTTCGCCTATACCCATCACTGGTGCAAAAGTACTCTGCCTGGCCATTGGCAATTCAGGCTGCATCACAATTTCTTGATATATCCCCGCGTATTGACAACCATGTTTTGTATCTGGGAGATCAGGCACTTCAGCTGGATCAACGCAATGATTTATATATTGACTATTCTCCTGTTCCAATGGATGAACAATTTATTAATGAATATATGGGATTGACAGCGACCCCATTTTTAAAGGTTCAGTTTCCAGATAATTTTAAAAATGCAGATCAATATTTCAGCAGTACCTCTGATAATTCCTCAGAAGTGGATATGCAATTTATCGAGCTTTTGTATTGGGTTAAAGACAAGATTGTCGTTATCGGCGACACTTCCAGGGATTCAAGAAACTGGTTTGACACACCTGTAGGAACAATGTTTGGCTCTGAAATAGTCGCTGATACGATAAGTACTTTATTATCAGATTCTCCCCTTTGTCCTGCATCACTGATCGTGGAAGTACTGGTATCAGTTCTGATGCTATCTTTGATTCTGATGTCGGTAGTTAAATGCCATAATGCCCGATATAGTTTTTTAGCTTATTTGTGTATAAACATTCTTTTTACTGTGCTGTGTGCTTTTGTATATTCCAAATATGGTTATATTCTAACAATGACATACAATTATTTATATGGATTGGTTCTTTACCTTGCCACAACAGTATACTACCGAACTATTGATATTAGAAAAAAAGAACAGGCTTATCAAAAACTGGAAAAAGCGGAAGAACAATATCGTGCTATTTTTGAAAATGCCATTGAAGGCCTTTTTCTCGTTGACGAAAAAGGAAAAACAATTGCCACCAATCCAGCGACACAACAAATCTTAGGATACGACAGTCAAGCTGAATTAGAAAATATCTTACTTGATCAAGATGACAATCGACTCTATGTCAATAAGGCGGATCATAAAAAACTGGTTCATTTGTTAAAAGAAAAAACAGTTGTGAAAGATTTTGAAACTCGGGTTTTTCGTAAAGATAAGTCCTGGATCTGGATCAGCTTTAATGTTAGAAAATTCAAGGATAGACATAGCAACAAGACGATTTATGAAGGTTTTTTTGTTGATATTACTGAATCAAAAAAACGAATTCAAGCAGAACGAGAAGCAGAAGCCGCAAAAGCAGCTATGAAATCTCGAAACGAAATTTTAGGCGCTGTCAGCCATGAAATAAAAACCCCTCTAAATGCCATCCTGGGAATGGCCAGTTTTTTAAAGAACTCTGAACTGTCAGAAGATCAAAAAAGGAGTGTAATAATCTTTGAAAACTCCGGACAATATTTGCTAACACTGATTAAAGATGTCTTGAAACTCACTAAGCTTGAATCTGGACAAATAGAAATAAATCCAGAGCCTTTTGATTTGACTCTATTGATAGATACCATCAAAGAAATCATGAACAGACAAAAAGAAACCTATGAAAAGAATGTTACCCTTAAATATAATTTGGGAAAGGCCATACATGGTCAAGTCATTGGCGACAAAAATCGATTGCAACAGATTATTATCAACCTGATGGATAATGCATTAAAATTTACTGACAAAGGAAGCATTGCATTATCAATCAGCACAAAAATGCTGCCGGAATTTGAAACGATTGATTTACCGGTTATTCAATCTGACAAATTACAACTCTTCTTTTTTCAAGTCAAAGATACCGGCTCAGGAATTCCAAAAGAAAGCCAGAAAACCATTTTTGATACTTTTTGCCAGATAAAAAGTCAATCCAAGAATTTGGGGGCTGGATTAGGCCTGCCAATATGTAAGCGCCTTGTAGAATTAATGAATGGAATCATTATTCTTCATAGTGAAGTCGATAAAGGCAGTACATTTTCATTTGTTGTTCCATTTGAGCTGAATCACGAACCAGATCTGCCAGAAAAAGAAAAATCGAAAGCCCCACCGCTGAATATATTATTGGTCGATGATAATAAGAACAACCAGGCTGTTTTTGAAATATATTTTCTTGATACTGATCATGTGATTGACATGGCTGATGATGGTGATGATGGTGTGGAAATGTTCAAACGCAAAAAATATGATATTGTTTTTATGGACCTGCAAATGCCCAGAATGAATGGTTTAGAAGCCACTCAATTCATTCGAAAATGGGAAAAAGAAAACAATCTCGAAGAAACACCAGTCATCGCAGTGAGTGCGCAAACATTTCTAAAAAAAGATAATAAAGCCATTAAAGCCGGATGCAATGGTTTTATTGAGAAACCCATTGATAAGAATATTCTAATGACTTATATCGCTCAGCTAGAGTCTAATGCGGGTTCAACTTAATTTTCCTTGCACAGAAAGCTTTTCGGGATTAGGGGGCAAAGCAGCCCCCCCTACTAATCCCTAATCCCCATTTTGCTATCTGTATATTCGCGGTTTTGAGGAATTTCGGTCAATGGGATTGGTATAATCATAATCAATCTTATAAACATGAATTGCTTTGGTCGCAGCAGCAACATTGGTTCGATTGACTGTCTTTCCCAGGTTGGATCGATGATAAATGCCCAACATTCCCAGTAGATTCTTTTCATCAAGCAATTTGTTCACAAATGGTATCAGTTCTTTTTCACTCCGATTAATTTGTTCTGAAACAGCCAATACATTCAGGTTATCTAAGATCTGGCTCATAAGATCAGGATTGTTCTCCATAATATCATTGATAACATTGCCAAGGGCCTTTGGAGAGATGTTTTGTAGAATTTTACCTGCAAAGGATTTTTGGTCATTCATCATTTGTTCAACAGCTCGGGCAATAATTTTGGGGTCCAATGATGATACCAATTGGGATATAAATGCAGGTTTTTTGTCAAGCAAGATATTAACTATTTTAGAAAACGATTCAGGTGCAACCCGGGTCATGATCTCAGAAAATGTTTCAGCATTTTTTTGTACAATTTGATTGATCAGATTTGCAATATGGTCTTTATCCATGCGATTCATGAGATCCATAGAATAGTCAGTCAAGGGACCAATTGTTTTTGACATGGCATCAACAAGAATATCCCGGTCTAATAATGCCAACATATCCATTGCTATGTCTGGTGTTGATGCAATCATGCGATCCATCATTTGATCAAAAATTGAGCGATCCAAATGCTGGGTCAAGGCGGTCACCAATTGCGGATTTTCTTCGAGATGTTTGATAATACCTGAAATGAGTTGGGGATTTTTGTTAAGCAATTCATAAAAAGAAGCCATTAAAGCCTCATGGTCTAACCGGACAATCAATGCATTTAATAAACCAGGATATTTTTTGACACTCTCATTTACCACAGTTGCCATTGCTTTGGGATCAATTGAAATAAGCAATCGTGTAATTTGATTGGCATTTTCATGCAAAATGGTATTGATAGCATCTGCAACTTCATCCATATCAATGTGGGCGATGACCTTACTGATCGTATCTGCCATTCGCCGAATGGTTGCATTGACTATTCCCGCAATAAATTGGATATCAAATGGCTTGATGAGCCTGAATGGAAAGCCATTTGTCATTGTTTGAAACATTATGCGACCTCTTCTTTATTTGGGAGGAATTTTCCCTTATTGAATTAATAATGCCAATATTGTTCATTTTGAATTTATGGACTGTAACGATGGCGCATGCAAAGCATCTAAACGACCTTGTTCTATAATTATGTACGATCAAAATAAAATGAGTATGTTCTTTTTCTTTATAAGTTGATACAGATAATCAAACGCATTGTCAAGTTGATACCTGACATTAATTCGTATAAGGGCACAAATAACCAACAGACTGATATTCTTTAAATGCAGATATTTTAGAAATCCAGGAATGAATTTCATTTTGGATGAATTCTTCAAGAATGCCCAGCGGTGGTTTTGGTGGATAAATTGTATAAATTTTGCCTTGAATACCACCGAGTCTGCCGGCCCATTGAACCGCATCTTCGTAATTCCCAATACGATCAATGAGGCCAAGATTTTTAGCCTGATCACCAGTGATAATCCGGCCATCGGCAATGGAACGAATATCCTCAATTGGCATATCACGTCCCTGGGATACATCCTGAATAAATTGTTCGTGGATTTCAGTGACAAATGATTGTAGAAACGTTTTTTCTTCAGGTGTCATGGGCCGTGTAGGGGAGCCCATATCTTTCAAATCACCACTTTTGATAACAGATGTTTGCAAGCCAATTTTTTGAAATAATGCTTCAAAATTCGTAAAGCCCATGATCACACCAATACTGCCTGTGATAGTACCGGTATTGGCAATAATCCCATCGGCTGCTGATGCAATATAGTAACCACCCGAAGCAGCAACAGTGCCCATGGAAACAATGATCTTTTTTTCTTTTTTTGTTTTTAATATTTCGCGATATATTTCCTGAGAAGGGGCAACGCCACCACCTGGTGAATTGATTCGGACCAGGATTGCTTTGACCTGCTCATTTTCACGAAAGTATTTGAGATCTTCAATAACTGGCAGGGCATCAACGATCATGCCTTCAATTTCGATGATGCCCACTTTTTCGCCATATTCAGGTGCGGACACACTGACTGTTAGTGCAAGAGATAAAATGATCAGTGTGCCGCACATAATTGATGTGTTGACAAGAATAAAAAACAAATATGGATGACGTCTGGAAAACATATCGTATCACCTGAATTAAGCTGCCTCAGCCAACTTTTCACTTTCTTTTTCCACCGGTTCTTCAACAGGAGGGGGGGCTTCTTCGCTGGTCTCTTTTTCTGTATCCGTGGTATTTTCATTTTCAGGAGTGATGTCAGCATCTGTTTTTTCTGTTGATGTAGCATTTTCTGATGCTGATGCTGATGCTAATGCTTCTGCTTCTGCTTCCGCCATTTTTTCTCTTTCCAGTTGATCTTTGAGATTTCTGCCAAGAAGTTCACCAAATGTGGATGTGGGTTTATTGGAGTTTTTAACGTAGTCAGATAGAATGCTATGTTCATCTTGCATTAACAATCGTTTGATAGATAAGCCAATACGACGTTCCTTACCATTGATATTGACCACCATTGCCTTGATTTCATCGCCAACTTCATATTGCCCCACAGGTGTCTTGATCTTTTCTTTGCTGATCTCAGAGACATGAACCAGCCCCTCTATGCCTTCTTCCAATTCCAAAAATACACCAAAATCAGTGACATTGGTTACGACACCTTGAACTTGTGTGCCCACCTGATAACGTTCACCAACAGTTTCCCAGGGGTCAGGATGTAATTGCTTGATTCCTAGTGAAAAACGTTCATTGCCTTTATCAATATCCAGGACAATTGCTTGCACTTTCTGGCCTTTTTTGTAAACTTCCGATGGATGTTTGATGCGTTTGGTCCAGGAGATATCTGAAATATGTACCAGGCCATCAATGCCTTCATCAATACCAATAAACAGACCAAAATCTGTAATATTTTTAATACGTCCTTCAATTGTGGTGCCCACCGGGTATTTGTCACCAATAACATCCCAGGGATTGGGTATGGCTTGTTTCATACCCAGAGATATGCGTCGATTATCCGGGCTGATATCCAACACCACAGTCTCCACTTCTTCGCCAACAGAAACAAAATGGGCAGGATGCCTTATTTTGCGGGTCCAGGACATTTCAGACACGTGAATGAGACCTTCAACCCCTTCTTCAAGCTCAACAAACGCACCATAATCAGTAAGACTGACAATTTTACCAGACACTCTGGTGCCAATTTTAAATTGTTCTTCAGCGTGAATCCAGGGATCTTCGGTCAGCTGTTTCATGCCCAGGGACACACGCTCCCTGTCAAGATCAAGGCCCAACACTTTTACTTTAATGGATTGTCCCACAGAAAAGAGTTCTGATGGATGTTTGACACGTCCCCAGGAAATATCTGTGATATGCAACAGGCCATCAATACCACCAAGATCAACAAAAACGCCATATTCTGTGATATTTTTGATCACCCCTTCAACGATTTTGCCTTCGTGAATATTGGACAGAGTTGCTGTTCTTCTTGCCTGACGTTCTTCTTCCAGCACTGCCCGACGCGACAAGACAATATTGCTTCGCTTTCGATTGAATTTCAGTACTTTGAAAGTCAGTGTCTGATTGACCAACTCGTCGAGGTTGCGAAGGGGTCGGAGATCTGCCTGTGAACCCGGTAGAAAGGCTTTGATACCGACATCAACAGAAAAACCACCTTTTACACGAGACACAACAACACCCTCAATGGTTTCATTCCCTTCAAATGCGGTTTTAATTTCTTCCCAAACCTTTATTTGAGCAGCCTTTTCCTTGGACAGCCGGACCGCTTCTTCCTCATCATCCCAATACTCGACCATGACATCAACAGTATCCCCAACAGTTGCTGTGACCTGATTTTTGTCATCAACAAATTCTTCAATGGGTACCTGTCCTTCAGACTTGTAACCAATGTCAATTAACACAACGTCCTTGTCGATTTGAACGATCTTTCCAGAAACAACTTCACCTTCTTCAAATCGTTTACAACTTTCCTCATACATGCCAATCAAGTTTTCATCTTCCATTGATGCGCCGGTCGCGTCATCCTTTATATTGGCATTAGGTTCGTCTGTATCCGGGGAGTCAGACATTGCTGATTCCTCAGAAATTGTTATTTTCCCTTCGTCTTTCATAAAAATTATGAATCCCCCTTACTCTTATTTTTTTTCCACATCTAAATGTGGCAAACTTTTCTTAATATCGTAATTTTTGTACAAAAACAAGAACAATATTGTATATTTTTTTGTATTTAGCGCAGAATAATTAACCAGATATCATTGAAGTGTTGGTTTCACATTGGTAAACTGCTGTTGCCCTTGTTGCTGTTTAATCATATTTTGTACATGGACGCCCCGATTCATTAATTCAAAAAATTTGGGCATGGGCATTACCACACGCTGAGTGATTATTTTTTTTATCATGGATTCCTGTGCAGTTTCGTCACGTTCAATCACTGAAGTATAAAGATTGAACTTGACCACGCCATCATGGATCATTAAACCTTCAGTGCCATCTGCATATATTTCGGGTATGGGTTCATCTATAGACCAAACCTCAAATGGCAATTCGTTTTGTAATTGTTTGACTTCAAAAATTTTTTTCATTTTATTCATTCCCTATTTTTGTATTGATTTCCAAACACATTCTTTGGACCACCTGGTCAATGTCCATACTGGTGCAGTCGATATGAATGGCGTCTTTGGCAGGTTTCAAAGGTGCGATCTTTCGCTGCTGATCTTGTTCATCTCTTTGTTTCATATCATTGGACAATTCCGCAAGACTTGTTTTAATGGATTTTTCCAGGCATTCTTTATACCGTCTTTGTGCCCGGATTTCATGATCTGCCACCAGAAAAAATTTTATGTCAGCATCAGGAAAAACAACAGTCCCCATATCTCTGCCTTCAAAAACAGCGCCTCCCTGACATCCCAGTTTACGTTGCACATCCAACAAATATTGGCGAACCAGAGGATTGGCTGAAATTTTTGATGCCATCATTGTAACTTCCGGGGTACGAATGGCATTGGAAATATTTTGGTCAAAATTGTACAATATTAATTGATTGTCCTCTCTGACAAAGTGAAGATTCAGAGAATGACAAAGATGATCCAATTCGGCACTATCGTTGACAGCAATTCCTTTTTGCATGGCAGCCAGTGCAACACCTCTGTACAAAGCGCCAGTATCCACCCAAATATACTGATAGATATTTGCAATGCGTTGACTAACAGTTGTTTTACCCGCACCAGCAGGACCATCAATAGTTATAACTGGTTTTCTATTCAATTGACACTCTCTTTTCCACGTTGGACAGCTTTGAGATTAATTTTTAATAATTCAGGTTTTTTAGATAGCTCTTTTTTGAGAATATCCTGAATTAAATCAAATGAAAAGATTCGGGTTTTTTGGACAAATGCCCCCAATGCGACGATATTGGCAACTTTTATTGTACCCAACTCATTGGCAATTGCATTGGCAGCAATTTCGTATTCATTCAGATCGGAACGTTCACTATTAATTGGTACCAGGGAACTATTTTTCAATATCAGTCCATTGGGTTTGACCAGTTTTGAAAACTTTTCCATGGAGGGTTGATTCATTGCCACAAGGCTCATGGGGTTTTGGATTATGGGAGATCCAATGGGCGTATCACCAATGACAACAGTGCAATAGGCAGTACCGCCCCGCATTTCTGGGCCATAGGAGGGGATCCATGCCACTTCTTTTTTGTTTTCCAATGCAGCCAGTGCGATGATTTTGCCCATCATCAAAATGCCCTGACCGCCAAATCCTGTAAACATCATATCCTGTTGCATGAGAGATTCTCCTTTATTCTGGTGTTTTGCAATCGCCCAATTGATAATAAGGCAGCAGGTCAGATTCTGTCCATTGAATTGATTCAAGGGGCGTTTTGCCCCAATTTGTCGGGCAGGTGCTGACAATTTCAACAAAAGAAAAACAGGTTCCAGCCATCTGGTATTCAAATGCCTGACGAATGGCTTTTTTTGCTTTTCTGATATATTTGGGTTTGATAACTGTTTGACGTGTCACATAAGCAGGCGTTTGTAATGCGGCAATCAATTCAGATACTTTGACAGGCATGCCACAGTTTTCAACATCCCTGCCCAAAGGGCTGGTTGTAGTGCGTTGATTGGGCATGGTAGTAGGGGCCATTTGTCCGCCAGTCATGCCATAGACAGTATTGTTGACAAAAATTGTGGTAAACTTTTCACCTCGATTGGCGGCATGAATGATTTCACCCATACCAATACTGGCCAGGTCGCCATCACCTTGATATGTAAACACCATTAGATCTGGACGAACGCGTTTGATGCCAGTTGCCATTGCCGGCGCACGACCATGTGCAGCTTCCTGAAAATCACAATCAAAATAATTATAAGCAAGTACAGCACATCCCACAGGAGCAATACCCACTGTGCGTCCCTGGATATCCAGTTCATCCATTGTTTCTGCAATCAATCGGTGAATGACGCCATGTGTGCATCCAGGACAATAATGCGTATGCGCATCTTTCAATGATTTTGGTTTATTAAATACTTTTGCCATGATAAATCCTCAAGATTTGTGCGCCTGTAAAACGCGTTTCATTTCTGCGACAATCTCTTCTGGTGCGGACACAATGCCACCAGCAACACCAAACCAGGTAACTGGACGTTTGCCCTGAACCACACGTTCGACATCTTCAACCATCTGTCCCATGCTCAACTCCATGCTGGTTACCACACGGCATGATGGTTTCCACGCAGCCTGTCTGACAGCGTTTTCAGGAAATGGAAACAGGGTTTGGGGTCGAATCATGCCCACTTCAATGCCTTCATTTTTAAGTATATCAATGGCTGTGCGGCAAACACGACTCATGGTGCCATAGCTGACAATCAAAGCCTGATAGTCGGTATCAATATTATAATCAGTAACCATGATCTCTTCTTTTCGCATCTGTTCATATTTGGCCTTAAGACATCGGTTGTTTTCTTCAAGACTATTGCCAACCAGAAACAACGATTTTACAAGATTGGGCGTATTGGCATTGCGAGTCGCCATGCCGGTGGTTGCCCAGGAATGTTTATCAGTAGGTTCAGAAACCAGGTGATCTGGAAACTCGACAGGTTCCATCATCTGGCCAATCAAACCATCACCCAGAATGATCACTGGATTTCGATATTTTTCAGCCAGGGGAAAGGCTTTCATGACCATTTCAACTGTTTCCTGAACACTGTTGGGTGCCATGACCAATAAGTGATAATCCCCATGACCGCCGCCTTTTGTGGCTTGAAAATAATCCCCCTGAGAAGGTAAAATACCGCCCAATCCGGGGCCGCCTCTCATGATATTGACATAAACTGCCGGGCATTGTGCAGCAGCCACATAGCTGATACCTTCGCTCATCAGGCTGATACCCGGACTGGATGATGTTGTAAAGACGCGCTCCCCAGCGGCAGCAGCGCCGAAAATCATGTATGATGCTGCAACTTCACTTTCAGCCTGTAAAAACATGCCATTGACTTCAGGCATCCGCCTTGACAGATATTCCGCAATTTCACTTTGTGGCGTAATGGGATAACCGAAATAATTCAAGCATCCTGCACGAATAGCGGCTTCCCCAATAGCTTCATTGCCTTTCATTAATATTTTTGCCATAATTTTTTTCCTTCAAGCAATATGATCAATAGTCGGCCTGATGAATGATTTATTCAATAGACGTAATTGTGATTGCAATATCAGGACACATAATGCAACAAGTCCCACATAATACACAGTCTGATTCATTCACACGATACGCAGGAAAATAGCCCTTTGAATTATTCTTTTGTGATAATCCAAGTACTTTTTTCGGGCAAACAGCCACACACAGGCCACATCCTTTGCAGCGATCCGCGTCGATTTGATATTGATAGTTCATTACATTACCTTTCTTGGATATTCGGATAACGTACATATAGTTAGGAATGCTCGGAAAATAACATACTCATTTTTCTTGATCGTCCAAAAAAATAAGGTCGTGTAGAGACGTAGCATGCTACGTCTCTACAGTACAATTACCTCAAAACGAACAATATCAATAATGGGGAAGTTATTTTCAGAGCATTCCTTAGTTAGTTAGTAAATTATCTATTTCCAAGTCATTAATCCACATTTTCTTAATGTAAAATAAAATTTTTCGGCCCCAAAACATTGGCTTTTTTCCAGGGAGGAACCATTTGTCGTTCAATGGGCAAAACCGGACAGTCGTAATAATGACTACTGAGCTTTGGTAACAGTTCCACAGGGACAGTTATCCATTTTAAAGGGATATGCATTTCCTGGGATAGACGCTGAACAAAGGAATAGCCATCATTTATAATCTTTGGGTTTGTTTCATCAATTAAGTTTGCATTTCCAATAATTCCACTAATTGTCAAACGTGAGGCTGTTTCAATTTGATCCCGCAGAGATAGACAACCTTCAATGGTATCTGAAAAGGGACGAAAAGGATTGACAACCTGAAACATTTGAACATGTTTGTGGGAGAAAGCATGGGCCATGGCAGATAAAACAGTTGCCCCAACGCGATCTCCACCAACATCTAAAATTGAGAGATCACCAGGCGATTGTATCATGCCATAAATTTCTGGTGTTAGAATGGGCAGGTCAGCCTGAAGAAATTGATTTGGCGGAAGAATGACATCAATACCCAGATTGGAAAGTGCTTGCTTTGCTTCGCGTGTTCGGAAATATGGATTCACCAGATCAAGGTCACCAATTTTAACCCGAATACCAGATCGTTTCTGGTACACAGCTAAATTAACAGAAACCTCTGTTTTTCCGCATCCAAAATTTCCGACGATTACAATAATGCCACTTAGTTTGATACCCAAAAATAGACTCCAAACCCCGGATTTCCTTTGATAGCAGGAAGGGGCCAGCAACGTTATTCCAAAATAATTGAGTTCGTTGCTTTAGTATAATCTTTTTTTTAAAACATTAATTCGGGATTTATGCAAGAAAAAAATTTTTTTTTGATAAATTTATGAGCATCAAAATGGTCATGAAACCTTTAATGTGGTCTGGTTAAATACAGCATATTGTTTTGTATTTAGCCACGCATCATTAAAGATCCTCACTTTTGGTTTCATCATCATCAACCGGCCCTGAAGTTTTGGGAACAATACTATCAAGATCATTGCCTTCTTCTAGAAAACCATCTTCCATTTCATCATCTGAAAGATCGTCAGTGAGCTCGGACAATTCATCCTCAATGATATCCTCTTCTTCAACTTCCTCTGTTTCAACAGGTTGCTCTTCAATATCCTCCCAATACATGTACAATTCATTAACAGAGTCGTCTGTGTCTTTCAATAGTTGAATCAGCGAGCTGGCAATTTTTTTTGCGAGTTCGTATGGGGGGAATAAATTGTTGGTCCGAATTGCAGCAATGACCTCTTGAATATCTTTGTCAATCACATTTGCCAACTGTTCTACTGAATATTTTTCTTCAGTCATTTCAACATATTGGCCTTCCCATTCCATCTGTTCTGTAATTCGAACCTGATCTTTTTTATCATTATATGAAATTTTATATCTTTGTTTCATTAAGAACTCCTGTTATTAATAACAAAAAATGTTAATTAATCATGCACCCATTCACAATGGTTTTGACCACCACCCCTTTACATGTCCATCCATCAAAGGGTGTATTTTTGCTTTTGGAACGAAAATTTTTTGCTGAAATTGTATGTACCTTTTGCAAATCAATAATTGTAAGATCAGCAGTTTGTCCTTTAGCAATCATTTTTTTTGGCAATTTCAATATATCAGCCGGTTTAATTGACATTTTTTCAATGAGTTGAGAAAATGTCAATATGTTGTCATGGACAAGTTTCAATCCCAATGCAAGGCTTGTTTCAAGGCCGATGATACCATTGGCAGCCTGATCAAAAGGGACATTTTTTTCAAGGTCAATATGGGGCGCATGATCGGTTGCAATGACATCAATGGTGTCATCTGCCAGTCCCTGCCGAATCGCCTCGCGATCAGTTTCGCTTCTCAAAGGCGGATTCATTTTAGCGTGGGTGTCATACTCTAAAACTGCTGAATCTGTCAATGTAAAATAATGTGGCGCTGTTTCCGCAGTGACTGGCAGTCCTTTATCTTTTGCAATCTTGAGTGCTTCAACTGATTGAGCGGTGCTAATATGGGCAAAATGTAAGCGAGCGCCAGTCAACTCACACAGGGCAATATCGCGCATGACCATGATGCTTTCGGCAGCATTGGGGATACCGGCAAGACCCAGTCGGGTGGAAACAATACCTTCATTCATGACCCCATCAGCCAGTCGCAAGTCCTCGCAATGGGAAATAATTAAGGCATCAAAGCTGCGGGCATATTCCATTGCACGACGCATCAATTGTGAATCTGACACTGGATGGCCATCATCGGAAAAAGCACAGGCGCCTGCATCAAGTAATAAGCCCATCTCAGTCAATGCTTTCCCTGCACTGCCTGGACTGATCGCTGCTACCGGATGAACACGTGTTCCTCCCAAAGATCGTGCTTTTTCGATCATGTATCGTGTGATTTCAGGTTGATCATTGACCGGAGTTGTGTTGGGCATACAGCAAACATCTGTAAACCCGCCCTGTGCTGCGGCTTTGCAACCAGTTTCAATGGTTTCTTTATATTCCTGGCCTGGATCTCGAAAATGAACATGCATGTCGATCAGTCCAGGACAAATCATTTTTCCCTGAGCATCATAAACAAGATCGGCTTCACTTTTTGGAAAAGGGACATTGGTCAATTCATCGGGTTCCAGGACACCCGCTATAATATTGCCATCAATATAAACACAGCGAATGGCTTCAAGGGATTGACCTGGATCCACAACAGTACCATTTTCAATTAGAATGCGCATTTCGTGTGCCTCCCATGAGTAAATATAGTAATGCCATCCGAATAGCCACCCCATTGGTGACCTGTTTCATAATTAATGACTCAGAACAATCGGCAACATCAGAGGTTAACTCAACCCCCCGATTAATCGGTCCTGGATGCATTACATATGCGTTGCTGTTCATTTCTTTAAGACGATGGTAAGTGAGGCCAAAAAATTTGGCATATTCTCGTTCAGTGGGAAAGAAAAAATTGCTCTGACGTTCCTTTTGGATCCTGAGAGCCATAATGATATCGGCATCAGATATAGCATCTTCTAAAGATTTGGCAACCCGGGCTCCCATACGATCAATGCCCTCTGGAATCATGGTCAAGGGGGCAGCGACTGTAACTGAAGCGCCCATTTTTGTAAATCCGATGATATTTGATCGGGCGACGCGGCTATGAAAAATATCACCAATGATGGCCAGTTTTAATCCCTTGATTTTGCCCAGAGCTTCACGTGCAGTCATCAAGTCAAGCAGGCATTGCGTGGGATGGGCATGCATGCCATCTCCAGCATTGATTACCGATGCTTCCAAATGACGTGATACAAAATGCGGTGCTCCTGATGCTGAATGACGCATGACAATAATATCCGGATTCATGGCTTGCAGTGTATTCACTGTGTCGAGCAATGTTTCCCCTTTGGTCATGCTGCTGGTTGATGCTGATATGGAAAAGGTATCTGCACTCATTCGTTTGGCTGCAATTTCAAATGATGTCCGGGTGCGGGTGCTGGGTTCATGAAAAAAATGCACGATAGATTTCCCACGCAGGGTTGGCACTTTCTTGATGGGTCGTTCCGATATTTCTTTCAGTGTCGTGGCTGTCTTGATTATGTAATCAATTTCGTCCACAGAAAGTGATGTCATGTCCAAAATATGTTTTTGATGAAAATGATTCATGGTAATTCCTGAACATAGGCACGTTACTTTAGCAAATGCCCCAATCGACTCCAACGAACATCAATATCTACTAGCTTAGATAGCGTCCAATCAAAATCGCTTGTGTCCCATGAAAAGTAAACGATAAAGGCTTTGCCTTTTAAAGCATCTTTTTGTACAAATCCCCAAAAACGACTGTCATAACTGTGGTCTCGATTATCACCCATAACAAATATACTGTCATCCGGCACTTTTACCGGGCCATAGTTATCCCGAGGTCTATTTATCAAAGGCGAACCGCGTGTATCTGAAAAATAGGCGTGGGAATCGTTTATCTTTTCACCATTAATATAGACAACTTTATCTTTAATTTCCACCATATCCCCGGGCAATCCGATAACACGTTTGATATAATCCTTTTTGGGATCTTTTGGGTATTCAAAAACTACAATATCCTGATAATCTGGATCTGCACCCGGAATTATAGTGGTATTGACAAAGGGGAGTTTTACACCATAAATAAATTTACTGACTAAAATATGATCACCAATTAAAAGAGTTGGGATCATTGAACCCGATGGTATCTTGAACGCCTGCACAATAAATGTGCGAATAAACAATGCAAGAACAATTGCTATAACGATAGCCTCAATATTCTCGCGCAGTTTTCCTTTTTCAGGCTTATCATTTTGGGATGCATCTCCCGACAGATCTGCCTTTGATGATTTGTCTGGATTTGATTTTTTTTTCAATCGCTTTTGTCCTGATATTGAATTTTCTGATCAATAACGCATTATCTGATTTTAATCAGAAAGTTCAAAAGTTATATATTAAATTAAATGTTGTTGTGAAATTCCCAACGAAAAAGTCCCTTTTTGAATCCATTTTTTAAGAATCTCTGCAATTTCACGTGCACGAATCATTGATGACATCGGAACAGTTGGGATTTTTTTTCCAGAAACAGTAATTTCACCCGATTTTAATTCTGCATAGCTGATTTGTCCATAATTACGATTATTTTTTGCAGGTTGATCATGACAGTAATCAACTATTTGTGTATACAAATTGTCATCAGAAACCGATGTATATTTTGCCATATCTTCATTTAAAATGGGAATGGGAATTCCTAAGCCCACAGCCAATGAACATCCATAACCCAAAATGGATATGCCAACCAGCCATCGGGCATCCATTTGTTTGAGGTCCCCCATAACAAAAAGTGTACCCGCAGGCTTCATGGGGGTATCGTTAGATGCTCTTGGAATGTCGGTATTATGTTGAGTCCCATAAAAGGTAACATAGCCAATGCCGCCACCCAAAAAAATTCGGGTGCCAATACCAATAGTTTTAAACAATGGATCATTGAAAAGTGGACTGAGTTGACCTGCTGAACAGTAATTGGCATTCCCCATATTGGGTTTCAAGACCCCCAGATAGGTATAGATTGTTCTTTTTCCAGTATTGATTGCACAATTGTAGTTTTGATATGCATTTCTCGGATTGGTGAGAGTCACCATCGGTAACTCATTGAGCCTGACTTTTTTTTCAATGGCGCGATTGGGATAGCAGTCGGTTCCATAACCCTTTGCCTGTAGAGTAATTCGTTTGCCAGAAACCAGATCCTGAATAACATGGCCCCCGCCATAGTTGAATTCGCCAGGATAGGCTTTGTTCAAAGGGTCATCCATGCAAGGCTCTGTAGCGCCGAGGTAACAATCTACCGCAGCAATGCCGCCATAAGCAGGTACTTTGTTCAACAGAACCTCTGAAGCCTTAATTGGCGGGTGAGAATGTCCAAAATTGATAAAGGCACCGGAAGAACACATGGGAGCAAAGGTTCCAGTTGTAACAATATCTATATCGTGGGCCGCATTTTCTGGACCATTTTCTTTGACAATATCAATCATTTCTTCAGCAGTTACGACAACGACATCGCCTTTTTTTATTTTTGCGTTGATTTCATCGTATGTTTTTTGCACTTTATATTTTTTCATAATGGTATCACTTAAGAAATCGTTCTTGATTGACTATAAGCCTTCGTTTATCAATTCACGCGCGGATTCAATTTTATCGGTAATGTTGTACTGAATCCAGTTTCTATCCCACCATTCCAGGGGATTGGTAAAAACACCTTTAATCAGCACACTAAAATGAAGGTGATCCCCGCCAGCCAGACCGGTTGTGCCGGTATGACCAATGATATCTCCCTTGTAAACTGTATCCCCGGATTTAACAGAGAATCGGTTCATATGAGAATAAAGTGAAAACAGACCAAAGCCATGATCAATAATCACTGTTCGTCCAAAAATGCCAATCCGGTCGGCATGGACAATTATGCCATCATTGGCAGCCGGAACAGGAGAGTGATAAGTGGATGCCAGATCTATCCCCAGATGCACCTGGTGATCAATAACTTTGCTTTGATAATGATAGGTACGCCTGTCTCCAAATCCTGCACGAGTTGCAGACTTGGGCAATCTCAGAAATGAATTTTTCCACAGCATCGTATTTCGGGACTGTTGGCAAATGGACTGAATGGTTTGAAAATTGGCCAGACGTTCTTTTTGATTGACTGCTAAAAACTGCTCGGCCAGGTTTCCTCCGACATCTGATGCGCATTTAAACTCAGGCATTTTTTTTCGCAAAAACCGGTCAGTAATGCGAATAATATCTCGTTTGAATTGTTTCTTACGAATATTATAGGTAAAAGGCGCCCGGCCCTGGTTATGCGCCTGATCTTCAGCCTGAATATATATTTCTGTACCAGGACCTTGTTCATGAGAAACTGCTAAAAAGGTTGCATAAACCTTAGGATCATTGAATAGACCGGTCATTCCTGGAAAAAATGTATCACCTACTTTTACACCATTCACTGTATGCGCCTCAGAAACCCTATAAATAACCAGCCCTGCACCGCCTTGATTAAAATGATGTCTACGTGAAATGATCTCGATCTTGGGATAATCGGTATCAATTATCAGGTTTTTTTCCAGGTATATGTTATTCCCTTTGAAA
>Ga0272440_1000419_pt1 | contig 36069 bp, 11 predicted proteins | sample SSMMMBAug17_FD_192440 | JGI IMG/M metagenome (GOLD analysis project Ga0272440, IMG submission 192440) | Marine sediment archaeal communities from Little Sippewissett salt marsh, Falmouth, MA, United States - SSM-MMB-Aug17 | ecosystem: Environmental > Aquatic > Marine > Wetlands > Sediment ...
AAATGATTCGATCCCACCAGTTCGAAGTTTTTTTAATGCTCTGTCAACACTTGATTTGGAAACGCCAAATGTCTTGATGATATCAACTGGGCGACAGGCACCAGATTCGATCAATTGAGAGGTAACTACGCGGAACATTCGGTGGTCTTTTGATTCATGGTAATAGATCGGATGGGTTCCATAGAAGTATGTCCAGCGTTGATCATCTCGCCAGACACTAATAAGATTACTAATTTGGGTTGCACCTTTTGGGATCATCGGAAGAACTAATTGTCTCATAACACTTTATTTCTTTTTTGTTTTTTTGATAGTTTTTGTATAGAATATGTGTCATGTTAATTTTCCGATTGCAAGAAAAAAATTTAAATTACTATAAATAAAATAACTTTAATTAAATATATAATATATTTTGATATATGTAGTATTTTAGCCTTGGGCCGAGATCAAGAGTTCTGAACTTTGGGTTTTTTGTTTATCAGAAAACGATAGGTTGTTTCAGTTTCGTTTGATTTCCAGGTCCAGGTTTTTGTTTTACGTGGAACCGGATCATTGGACAATCCTTTAATTTCCGCAATAGTATTATCTAAAATTGCTGATACCGATATGACATCACTGATATTTCCAGCAGCATCTTTGGCCTGTAGATGTAAATATTTTATGCCATTTACTCCAGAAATTTTTGCATGATTGACAGTCGTAAACTGGCCTTTTAGGATTGTTTTGGGCTGCGGGTTGATTTCAAAACGAAAAGTGGTTTCAGGTTCGTTTGAATGCCATACCCATGTTTTTTCTTTTTTTGAATTTCAGAAGTGGCTGGCCATTGAATATTTTCTTTATAAATAGCATGAATCCTTCATCATTTCATAATTTACAAGGACTGAGAGACCTCTCTTTGCTCGAAGCCTCACAGACCTTGCATCTCTAAAGATTGGAAGTTAATCACGATTTCGAAAAAAATGAGAACGAATTCGTTCAACTATGAAGGATTCCAAAATAATTTAAACAATTACGATAATAATGAATCATTTTTTCAAACCTCAAGGCTTTATAAACCCTTTTTAGACATCCATCCCAGCATATAAAGGATATCCCGCAACCCGGTTTTACCATCGCCATTCATATCCAGCGCATAACATCGATCCTCACGAATTCCGGCGACCACTTGTAATCCCTCAATCACCTTTACCAATCTTGAAGGAGGTAAAACTGAAAAATCAATGTCAGAAATGTTTTTATTCAATACGTTCAAAAGTAATGCGTCCTTCGTTGTTTTTTCGTTGGGGTAATACACAGCTGGCGCATTGTCAGGATGAACAGAAACGATATAATCGGATGCTGGCAACAAGTTATCAATGACATACATGCCATTTATATCAGAAAAAACTTCATATGTCTTTGAATTTTTAGATGCGACCACTCTGGCATGAACGCCCATATCACATTGCGTGGTGATTTTTCCGGAAATTTTTCGCAGCATACGCAGATAAAAATCAATATCTGTTCGACCTGTGACCACCCGAAGAGGTTGTGTATCCAGGTCTGCCTGATTGTATGCCTGATAAGGATAATTAGTTGTATCAATTTCAACAATATAACCATTTTCTTCTTCTGTTACTGGTGTTAATTCGGTAATGGTATATCGTCCATTGGAATCACTTAAAGCACTGTTTTGATCGTTTACCATGTCTGATCTGGCAGTTACCCGAATCCCTGCTAGTTTTGTATGATCAGATTTATACACTGTGCCGATAATAATTCCTCTTTTATTGGCTGAATAATCCAGTATAATATCAACATGTTGAACTGGCGGATCTGATGGTTCCACTAGACTGGCCTTTTGCCATCGAGAAACTGAGTAGAGTGGTTTTTCCAGTCCAATCTGGTTGTCATCAGGCACAACGTAGTAATAATCTTTCAGTAATGTTTCCGACCAAACAGATACGCGATAATCTGACGCACGTTTTAAGTTGACAAGAGAATAGCATCCATTTTCATTTGTTCGAGCAGTCATTCCAAACAGTTTATCTTCGGAATAAACATCCACTTGAATGTTTGGAATCCCTGAATCTGGATTTCCTGAAATTTCATAAACACATCCCTGAATACCAATATTTTGGGCACGTTCCAAAACAAAAACAATGTCTGTCAAATCGTTGTCCATTGTGGATAGTTCATCTGCCTGATCAGGTCTGTCTTTCTGATGATAGTACTGATAAAAATATGTTGTTTCTCCATAAGGCGGCCATGCGGAAATAATTAATTGATCGGCTTTTGGGAGTCCATCCAGAACGTATTTTCCATTTATGTCAGTGAGTGTGCTTTTCAAACGCTGGTTTTCCCGCCATACTTCTACAGTATAATCGGAAAGTCCCATTTCTGTATCTCTTGCGAGCACCTGTCCCAGTATTTGACGTGATTGAATATGAATATATTTTGCTTTTTCAATGGTTTTGGACCCATCAGCACCAAATGCAGTCAGACTGACAGTATATTCTCCCGGTTTTTGATACTCGTGTTTAGGATTGGCCTCACTGCTGGAAGTTCCATCACCAAATTGCCATTCATAGCGAGATACATTCCCCTGCACCTGAGAGACAAACAATACTTCAAAAGGCGCATAGCCTTCCCTTTCACCGGTTGTAATAAAATTAACAAAAATTGAGCTGACACGTCTTACTGTGACTGTAAAAGATTTGGAGACCATGGCATAAGAATCATTAGCTGTCACTGTATAAACCTGAGTACCCGACTGATTGGTCATTGCGTTCAAGCTGATCTTTCCAGTAAAAGAATCAATGGATGCATTGACAATCGAACTGTTTTCCGGATCTATCTGATACCTTACCTGTTGACCGACTTCATCCATTGGGATTGGATCAGGGAGAACATCTATCCATTGGGTTTGAGTAAAATTTTGGGGAACACTGATATTTGTTCGATTCAAAACAAAACCGGGAGGGTCGTTGACTGCTTCAATATGAATGGTCAATTCTTTTTCATGATATCCCTGGTAGCGTTGACCATCATCCGCAATAACAGTGATCACCTGGGTGCCATTGGCATTTGCAATGGGGGATATGACCATGCGATTTTCATCCTGATTAAAGGAAATATCCACAATATTGGATTGCTCACTTCGATAGCTGAATTGTACGACCTGAGATTGCTCATCCATTGCGACTGGATCGAGTGTCATCATCACATGCTGTGTTTCAGTAAAATCTTCTAATAAGTCAATGCGTTGTTTGCTTAATTGAAAGACTGGCGGATCATTGATTGGATCAACAGTCAATGAAAATGATACTTCGGTTGTATTGTTTTGATCCTGATGGTCATTAGCGATCACTGAAATAATCTGTGATCCATTTCCATTTTTCAGACGCTGAATTTCAATCCGTCCAGTTTGGGGATTTATATTTAAATTGGCAAAATTGATCGTTGTCGGGCTTAGAGAATAGGTGACTGGTTGTTCACTTTCATTTGAAGGTGTCAAGCCAGGAATTACAAGAATATTTTGAGTGTCACTGAAATCTTCATCAAGATTCACTGAATATCTGCTGAGGGTAAAAATGGGGGGATCATTTTCCGGAAGAACTGTTAATGTCAGTTGTTGTTCATAGGATGAATTCATATTTTTGTAGTCATTTGCAATGATCTTGAATCTTTGAATACCATACTCATTATGATAACTTCTAAAGGTCATTTCACCGGTATATTTATTCAGATGCACAAAGGCAAAAGGGGTTTCTGCAGGAGTTAGCTCGTATGTAATTATATCGTTTGATTCATCTGATGGTCTTTCCTTGGGGATCACCTGAACTGTCTGATCTCCAATAAAATCCTCAACCACTGTCAATGCATTGGCACTCAACGCAAATGAAGGTGGATCATTCACTGGTTGAATGATAAGATCGAAAGATTGAGTGTAATGAGCGTGTTGGCTTTGCCCATCATCTGCAGTAATCATGAATTGTCCGCTGCCATTCTGATTCTGAATACTGTTAAAGGCAATCCAACCTTTATCATGATCAATCTGTATGTCCGCAAAGTCACAGGTTGCCGGTGACAATTGAAATGTAACTGTCTGAGAGATTTCATCGTGAGGAATATCAATCATTTTCCAGGATATTGTTTGAGTACCAGAAAAATCCTCATTTTGAATCATTTCATTGTGATCCAGTTGAAATGTTGGCATGTCATTCACCGGCGTAATATCCAAAATAAACGATTGTGCAAAAGTATTATTGCTAGACTGTTGGTCATTTGCAATGATTGTTATTTGTTGACTGCCATTGGCATTGGGCAAAGATGTGATTGTCAGTTGGTGTGAAATGGAGTCAAATGAAAAGTTTGCCAAATCACTTTGCTGTGGTTTGAGCTCATAACGAACCACCTGGTCACGTTCATCTAAAGGGATATCGCCGGGTGTAAGAGTCACAATTGTTGGGACTTGAAAGTCTTCAAATAATTTGACCGATGATTTTTGCAATGTAAAAAAGGGTGGATCGTTCAAGGGTTCGACTGAAACCAAAAAAGTGGACTTTGCAGTATTGTTACTTGCATGATGATCATCTCCTGTAATGGTAAACGTTTGAGAACCTACTTTGTTGGGAAGCGTATGTATCTGAATTTTCTTGGAACTGGAATCCACGTAGATATCAACAAAATCAACAGAATTGGGCGTAAGGTAATAGCTCACCGGCCCGCTTTCATCAGCAGATAACTGCTCTGGAATAATGTTGACAATTATTTTTTCAGGATCGTCTTCCTGTATGACAATCTCAGTTTCAGATAATGAAAACAATGGTGGATCATTGACTGACGTAACAGTGATATCCAGGTATTGAATCGCTGTATTATTCATTGCCTGCATATCATTGGCAACCACTTCAAAGCGTTGATAACCATGCTGGTCTGGTTTCACTGAAAACTCAATATCACCGGTTACCGGAACAATATTAACGTTTAAAAAATTAATATCAGTCGGGTAGATGTTGTAACTTACTACTTGAGATTGTTCATCCAGGGGAACATCATCTGGAATGACATGAATTGACGTTGAGCCAGAATAATCTTCATAAAGGCTAACAGTGGTTTGAGACAGTGTAAAACCTGGTGGATCATTTTCTGGAATAACAGTAAGGTTAAAGCTTGTGCTTACTTGATTGTTTGAATCACTATGATCATCCGCAATAATAGATATCCGAGCTTCTCCATGAAGATTTGGCAAACTTTGGATTGATACAGTGCCGGTTGTTTCATTAATGCTGATATTTGCAAAATGTATAGTTTTTGGTGATAATCTATAAGTGATGACCTGATCTAATTCATTGGATGGTGAGTCTTTTTTAGTAATTGTGACTGTTTCAGTTGACATAAAATCCTCTACAAGTTCAACAACCGATTGGTCGATAGAAAAAGAGGGCGGATCATTGACTGAATAAACAGTCACATCAATTTGCTTAGAAAAATTAGCGTTTTCAGAAACCTGACTTTCATGAGCAGTAAGGGTTATTGTGGCTTCACCAAATTGATCCTTGACAGCTTCAAATGTCAATTGACCGGTTTGCTCATCAATGAATATTTGAATAAAACTTAATGATTCCGGCGATATACTATATGAAACTTCCTGGTCTTGTTCATCTGGAGGCTGTGTCATGGGTTTAACAGACAGGATGATAGTTTCAAAATCTTCGTGAATATTGATTGACTGAGCGTTAAGTTCAAATATGGGAGGTGAATTGACATCAAGAACAGTCACGCTGAACTGTTGGATTGCTTCTTCGAATTCTGAAACATTTTCTCTGGCAATAACTGTCAGAGTTAAAGTACCATTTTGATTATGTTTGGGACGAATTTGAATGTTTTTCTGAAGTGCATTCAGAGAAATGTCCAAAAGATCAGAATCCATTGGTGAGATCGAATACGTGACCGATTGCGCGGTTTCATCTTGTGGGGCTGGCGATGGAATAATATCAATGATAATTGGTTGAATCTGGTTTTCCTGGCACTGAATCTCATTTTTAGATAATTGAAAATCTGGCGGATCGTTAATGCTTTTGACTTCTAAAATGAATGTGTCCATAGCAGTGATCTCTGGGTCCGACTGATCCACTGCAAGAACAACAAATTCTTGAATACCGCTTCGATCAGGAAGACTTTCAATCGTCATGGTGCCAGTCTCTGAGTTCATCTCAATATTTGCAAAATCAATTTGTGTGGGGGATAAGCTAAAACTGGCGGAACGATCTGGATGCATTATGTCAGTTTCCATCATTGTTTCAATGATTTCTGTATTGGGAAAATCTTCGTCAAGCTGAACAAGATCACGTGTTACCTGGATTAACAGTGGGGGCATTTTTTCAAGAACATTCAATTCAAATGAGGCTGTTGCAGTATAATTATGCATCTGGTTTTCAGTGGCTGTAACAATGAATGTCTGTTTCCCGGTTTCGTTGGCAATGCTGGATATCGTAATAATTCCGGTGTTCGGGTCAATATTGACATTGGCAAAAGAGACTGAGCCTGGGGACATTTTGAAAATGGGCGATTCAGACTGTTCATCAGCAGGAATATTTTCAAAATGAGGGCTGATTGTCATTGTATCTTGAAAACCCTGTTCTAAACGCACATATGTCGAATCCAAATGAAATAGTGGTGGATCATTGACAGGCAAAACATTTATCACAAGCGACTGATTCGCCAGATTGTTTTCAGGCTGTGTATCATCAGCCCAGATTTCAATCCTGGCCGAGCCATTGGCATCAGGAATACTCGTAACGCTTAATTGGCCTGTTTCAGCATTGATCGACAGATTCACAAATTCAATTTGTGAGGGTGACAGATAATAATGGACCGATTGCATGGTCTCATCCTGTGGAATCGGTTCAGGAATCACATTGATCATATAGGTTTGCGTGAAATCTTCATTCACTGAAAGTTCTGTTTGATCCAAACCAAAGAATGGCGGATCATTCACAGCCTCAATGGTAATAGGCACTGTCAGGCGAGCTACTGCATTATTGGGTTGATAATCATTGGCCACAATATCAAGAATAATTTCACCATGTTTATCATCAATGGCACTTATTGTAAGCAAGCCTGTCTGTTCGTTTATATCAGATTGAAAAATTCCATTTGTCTCTGGTATGATATAATAATTAACTTCTTCAGATTTTTCATTTTCTGGGACCGGATCAGGAGTAACAGTCAGGAGGATATTGCCAGCAAAATCCTCTTGAAGCGATAATTGTGAGGGGTCACATTTAAAGAGTGGCGCGTCATTGACAGATTCAATAATGACTTCGACCACAATCGTATCAGACAATGGTTCAGCAGCCGTATCTTGAACGCCCACTACCCATTGATCATTTCCAAAATAATCACGATCTGGTGTATACTGTAACGCAGCGGGTTCAGTGCCTTCTCCTGAGACGAAAGCGACACCATGTTCAGGAGGCGTCACAAGCACCCAGGTCATGGGATCTCCATCTGGATCATTTGCAGAAAGATGGGGTGCAACCCAAGAAGTGGGGAATAAATCTTCACTAATACGTTGTTGAATGGGGCCATTCAAATTCATTTGAGGTGCTTTGTTAATGCGAATGACATTCACAGCTATTGTGTAACTTGCCTCACTCCATCCGAAATCGCTGTCCTGAACTTGAAATTCAAACGAGGCATAATTGATGCCACTTTCTAAGAAACCTGGTGCAAAAACTAATTGATGGATTAAAAGCACATCAATGGTTTGCTGGCTTTCAACATCCTGATCTTGAAAAATGAGGCGACCACGGCCAGGCAAACGCGTAATTCGGATCGCATTGAATGTATCGTAAGGATCATGATCTGAAAAGCCAAAGTCAGGTTCTGTAAATAGGTAAGATTCATTCTCCATGATCGATACTGTCTTGTTTGCGCCTGATGGTAAATGATTGGCCAAATCATATTCATATGCGGTCACAATTCTTGGGTCAAGGGCATCTCCTTCAAATGAATTGGCTTGTAAGTCGACTCGCCCTAAAGAATGCCATTGGTCATTGTTACTGTAATCACCCATAAAATATTTTTCATTGGTCGTTTGTGGAATATTTTCATCTGCATAAACCGCATGAATATGACAGGACATATCAGAAATACCTGTTGGGTCAATTTGCCAGTATCGATTCAATGGAGTCATAGCATTGGGAGGTTTTTCCAAGGAATAGGGCTCTTTTTGGAGGCTGACATCAATATAGGCCTGACTTTCCAGTTGGGCTGACTGAATATCTATTGTTAATGGCGTCTTGGTTGTATATCCAAGGGGAAAAACACATGTGCGGGTTTTATCCACGTATTGACGCAACTTACCGGTTCCATTTGTGACAATAAATGCGTTTTCTCCATAATCTTTCACACTGGCATCAGGACCTAAATGAAAATTATAACTCCCTAGTCTAAGCTCTCCCTTCACCATTGTCACTCGGCCATTGATTTGTCGGTCTTCATTGAGATGAACAGTCCCCGAAGCATTGATGATAAGATTTTTGGGACCATCCACATCAGGAAATTCCTGATCAGTTGTATAAGTTGTGTCTATTGCATATTCCAGGGCAGCATCTGGACTGTATGTCAGCAAATTCTTGATCAATAAATGACCGCTTTTGATCGTCAGCCTGTTTTCAATATGAACATTTTTTAGTTCCACATAATGATCGTCAGATTTTTGAACAATGAGTTGGTGAAAGTTTTCAAAACCGGTTCCAGATCCTTTTTTATATATCAGGTCAACCATCCACCATTGAACAGAGCTCAGCGTACTGGGAAAATTGGAACCTGAGGAATATCTTGATTCTTGAATTTTTCCATAAGGAAAATCGCTCTCAATTTCTGTACTTAAGTGATAGGGTTCCCCGCCAGTATATGCTGCAATAACATAGGATTCATTTCCTGTTAATGTCAACGGTTCGGGCAGGGTTAGTTCTGACCATTTTCCTCCAGGTGTATCAATCGTTGCAGTTGCCAATAACGTGCCTTGATCAGACCATAAAGTCACTTCCCGGCCAAAATAGCGTCGAAATGAAAAAACTGTGATATCCTCAGTTATTTTAAACTTATATCCCAGGTAGAAATAACCAGAATAGTCATATTGCTGCGTATGGGTGACATTACCTACAATATGGGTTTCTGATCCCAAACCGCTGGCATCAACATCAATACTGCCTTTGAAACAAACCGCACCATTTTGTGGAATCAGGGTGCCGGTGTTGTTCCATTCCCCATATACATTGAGTTGATAGTTACTTAGACTCAGTGATGCATTTCGTTTAATTTCAATATTCTTGCAATTTGCTGTTGCTGAAAGCCTGGGCATATTGGGACAGTTTGGGGTTATTTCTACATTGTCCGAACCTTTTGGCACACCTCCTGTATTCCAATTCTGTGGATTTGACCAGTCTGAACTAATATTGCCCAACCAGATCCCTCCACCTGGCATATTACATTCTGATCCAATGATGGCAGAAATTTGAGGCGTCGCATTTTTGTAAACAAACATCCAGTCAACAGTGGCATTTCCACCCAGGTTATAGGTAGAAATTGCAGCATGGGCTGTGACAACAGGATCACCTTCATGTTCAAGATAGTTGTCATCAAAGCCAAACCCTTGATTCAGGACCACTGTGAATAAATGCATAATGTTTTCATCGTACAGAGCAATTGATTTGTTCGTTTCATGACTGGTTGAAGTAGCACCACTTTGTTTTCCAAAGCGATTGGAGGGCATGTATCCATAAATGCCTGTTCTTTTGACCCAAGGATCGTTTCCTGCAGAAAAACCAAATAATGTAAAATAATTACTTTCAGTTACAGATGCTTTATATATTGCAGCATATGAATAGATATCTGTGCATTCAAATGATTGTTTAGAACTTATTCCACCATTGTTATTATGTGCTTGAACCTTTAGAGAACCATTTTCCATGCTTACAGAAACATTTTGTGTCTGCCATTTTTCAGAATCGAGTTCACTGCCGGAAAAATCATCAAATAAAACAAATGTATCAGCACCATTCGATGCAGGCGGCATAACATCCTTTCCATATTCCATATCAAAGGAACTGACCCCCGCATCAAATACACGCACCCAGATAATGGACTCTCCATCTGGGTTCCATTTTTGAATCCAATAGGGTAAGTTTTTGTTGCCTTTGCGAAACCGAATGTCTGCCCCACCATCAATCACATGATCATACTCGAATATTTCCGGATCAAATACCAATTTTACCTGGATATCTTCAGAGGGTGTTGGCGCACTTAAGGTAATGGTCCGAATAAATATGCCGCTTCCACTGGCCAGGACTTTTTGGGTGAGGGCATTGACTGATGTATGCAGAATATCTTCTTGAACGCTTTCACTGCCTGATGGCCGAAATCGTACATAAATTTGAGTTTCAGGAAGTTGAGAATTGATTGGCGATAATCGCAATTGTTCCGGATAGGTTATAAACCCTGATTCGCTCTGCGTGGATATTTCAAATTGTTCTGGTGGCATGATAATGATATCATCTAACAAATTATATCCAATAATTGCATAATTCTTTTCCATTGAGGTTCCCCCAGCCTGAACACCGCAAAAATGATCCATATAGCCAGATAGAATAATTCTGCTGGCAAACGTATTATATTCACCGCCTGAAAACAGGCCAAAGTCATTCACTTCACCTGAAAATTTTGGCGGATGATTCTGAACAGCATTGAGGACATACCAGTTTTGTCCATCCCATCTTCCAAAATAAAGGCTTTCCCCCTGAATCCTCTCAGGATGAAGGTCTGCCATAATTGTACATGTGTAATTCTCTATGCCGGATGATAATACTTGCCAGTATTGATCTGAATAATTGGATATACTATTATTTTCAATTGGCTTGTCATTCACTGTTTGAATACGCACCTGGCCATCATTGAATTCACCTTCATGAAAAACAATGGTAAAAGGGGCGAAACCGGCATTTTCACTGATACTTCCCACAGGAAAAAACAGGGTATCAGGCTGGCTGATCTCAGCAGTCAATGCTCCAGATCCATTGGTCACAATAGATGTCTTACTTGAAAAAGACCCATCAACAACCGCATGTTCTTTAATATGAAGATTATAATCTCCAAGAATCAAATAACCTTTTGTAAATAATAGAGAATCTTTAATCGTTACATTTTGAGAAAGAAGCACGCCTGCGTCTGTATTGATATGAATCACTGATGGCAAGGGCTCGCTGCTCAATTCTGTACCTGTTGTTTGATCATGCGTACCAGCATAGGTCAGTCGTGCATTGGGATCATACTGCAATGGCGACGTAAAATGCGGAATTCCTGTTTTGAGAATCAGTTCGTTTTGAATAAAAACAACGCCAAAGCTTAGAATTGCAGAAACTTCTTTATCAATAACCAGGCGGTTAAAAATAAGGGGTTGATTATCACTTTGAATAATTTGACAATTGCTATAGCCAGCAAAAACAACAGTTCCGGTTTGTGCATTGAAAATACCATCATTAAGCCAGTCACCATGTATTTCAAGGGTTGTCTCTTCACTGTTCAGTTGGGCATCCTGTTCAACATACAGATGTCCATTTACTGTTAGGTTGGCCAGAAGTGACAATTGCGAGGATTGTTTCATGGATAAATCTGCACACACTGCTGGGGCATTGATTATCGGCGCATGGGTACAAGTATATGGAATCGTCACATCATCAGTTTCAGTGGGCACTTTGACATCATCCCAATTGTTGGGGTTATGCCAATCTGAAGACACGTATCCACGCCACATTCCAGGTTTAATTGAATACCAGGTAATGGTGGCATCACCAGTTAAAACAAATTCTGCGGGGGTATTTTCTCCTGCGCTATTGGATACACTGTCTGATGGAGTAATTTCCCAGCTCAATGGAAACCCTTTGCCAGTTGCTGATATTTCAGAACCTGATTCAAAAAATAAGGTTTGTAGATTTGCCGGTCTGACCGCCTCACCAGAAACACTTTGACCGGTCAGCCGGACTGTATTGTCCCACTGAATGTAATTGGTCAAGCCGCCTTCAGCATCACTATCATAACGTTCTCCACCTCGGTTGCCTGTCGATTGGCCGGTGATCCGAATTTGTCCGGATGATTGTTTATTGACATTTATTCCACCACTGTTATCAAAAACAGCATGATCTATTGTAAAAGATTCAGAATTTTCAACTGTTAAGGCGGAACCTACGATTTTCCAGTTTTTGAAATGACATTGGTCAAAATCAAAATCATCATCACCAGCTTTTTGACCAATCGTTGCACCAGATTTGATTTCGATTCCCTGATCACTGAAAATGTTAGAAAAAGTTGCATTTTTCGCCTGGATATTTCCGCTATTTTCTACAGAAAAACTGGCATGCTTTTCATTTTCCGAATTTGCAATGACGTAAGTTGCATCCATGATGTTCATATGACCAAAACACCAGGTTCTGGCATCATTATTGACTGCGCCGCCATGTAAGTAAAAACTGGCCTGATTATCGATCCAGATCCCCCAATAATGATCTGAAGATTGATTATTGATAACAACATTCCCGCCTGTTTGTTCATAAATACCACCGGCAATCACATGGATAACAGCATTAAAATCATCCTCTACAAAAACATCTCGCGTAAGTTGTCCACCAGACATGATAAAATGACCATCATCCTGAATTAACAAAGCTTTAACATTAGCGATCGGCTGATTGATCAGAATTTGCTCACCTCCAGTTAAGCGTAAGGATGCGTCATCAACGCCAGATTGATCTCCAATGATAATTGAAGGCCCTGGGCCTGTGAAAGAAAGGGTTTGTGAATTCAGCTCAAAACGACCTTTTTGAATTTTCAGCTCGTTGAACCAGGCCTCGTGATCAGAAAGCATCAGGCAATGATCTGCATGTCCCATGATAACGCGCACTTGATACACCTCATGTCCGCCAAAGTCTGCATAGCTGTTTAACGCATCCGATCCATAAGATTTAAAAATCCATTCTCCACCCAAAGAGAGCACTTGAGCGGATAAGTCAAATTTCAAGAATTTTGTTTGATCCCAACAGGTCTTTAATTCAATGGTACCTCCGGAAATGTTCATAGTACCATTTGACTCAATGTGAAAAAGTCCATCCTCGTTGACTTGGGTGCCATTTGTTTTGGAAAGGGCATGGGATTCTGTTCCCAAAATTATTTTTCCGCCCGACATTTCAAACATGGCATCAGAAGCAACATGCAAACGATCCGCAATGGATATCAAACCGGTTTCAATATGAAACGTACCGCCATGATTAATTTTTACGCAGGTCTGTGGATTAACACTCGGCTGCCCGACAGTTAGTTCAGAATCAATGACAGTAAAACTGCCACCATTATTGATTACAATGGGTTCATTTTCACTGGTTTCTTGTATCCATTCCGCTTCATTCAGCTCAATACCACTATAGGCGATCACGCGTGATGTTGTGGTCAATGTTGTGCCTTTCAATAGCTTCAAACTACGACACTGGCATGAACCCTCAACCGAATTCACAGATAAAGGTTCATTTAAAATAGGATAGTTGGGTGCATTGCTTTCAATGGTCACATCAATTGTATGATCTGGCACTTTATGATCACTCCAGTTGCCTGATTGGTTCCAGTCTGATGACATCGCGCCGGTCCATTTTCCTGGAAAACCGGAATACCAGACAATTTCCGCATTTTCATTGATTGTAAATGATGCAGATTCATTGTGGCCATTTGAAGGAATAGCTGCCTCTGGTGGCATAATGAGCCAATGAATTGATGTACCTGTTAATAGTCGGCCAGTGGCATTGACTGTTGTGCCTTTGCCATAGTAATACGTTTGATCCAATTTAGGAGAAATTGCAGTTGCAGTGCCATCTTTTCCAATCAGTTGTCGGGTGTTTTCCCAATGAATGGTATTAATAGAACTGCCTTCAGGGTCACAATCAAATTGTTCTCCCCCTCGATTTCCAAGATCTGTCCCAGTCACATAAATTTGGGTACTATTATTTGTATTGATATTATATCCATCAGAATTGGTAAAAGTTGGATTTGTTATGGTAAAAGACTCACCATTACTGATGGAAAGTGCATAGCCCTTGATATGCCAGTCCTCAAATTCGCAGTTATCAAAGTCAAAGTCATCATCTCCTATTGAATCTCCGACTGTTGAAAATTGATAGAGATTAATACCTGGCAATGCAGATGAGTGACTATATCTTGAAAATTTTGTATTTTTTGCCTGAATGTTTGCATAAGCAAATATCTCAAAGCCGGCTTCTGTTTCATTATCACTGGATGAAACTTTGATATGACCGCCCTCAAAAATCATTAAACCATAGCATTTAATGCGAGAGTCGTTTTCAAAAGTACCGCCACTGAGTTGAAATTTTCCTGATTCTTGAATCCAAATATTCCAATGTTCATTGTCATGCTGGTTATTGAGTAAAACAGTCCCATCCGATTGGATAAATGTACCTTCAACCCAAATGACTTTATCAAAAGAATCTTTGATTGAAATATTTCTGGAAAATGTGCCACCGGCCATTGAAAATATACCATTTTGACGAATATGCATTGCGCAAATATCCGACATCTGACCATTCACTTGAATATTTCCGGAATTCATTTCCAGTTTGGCTGCCAGATCCGGATGATCCGAGCCAATGACAATGGCGGTATCATCTCCAGTAACCTGAATCGTGTTGCCATTGGGATTCAAACAACCTTTCTCAATAAATAAATGATCGACCTGAACGTTCGATGTGTCCAATTTGAGAGATTGATCAATGGTTACCATTTGAAGGTAAACATCATTGAGGGTATGATCACCAAAATCTGCAATGATGTCATCATGAAATTCACTGAAAACAAATTTCATGGGGGTGGTGTGTAACAAAATATTTGCATGGGGGTGGAATTGAATTGATGCATATTCAATATTTGCACACCCCATAATTAAAATCATGCAATTTTCGAACTGTAAATTGGCATTTTCAGTTACGTGCCATATGGGGCCGGTCAATAATTCCCCAAATCCAATCGATAGATTTGTATCGGACATAATAACATTTGCATGGGAATGAAGATGAATGCCATGAGAAATTTTGACAATACTATTATTCTCAGCCTGAAATTTGCCCTCATTGTTGATTGTGAGACCTGCCAGGGGTGCATTATCACCAATAAATAATTCACTTTCATCCATTACGAACTGCCCATTTTCAAAAATTTGAAAGCTATCCTGATGGTTTGCTGTGTGATACCATGAGGCTTTCGTCAAGTGAACGCGACTATAACAATACACATTGGCCCGGCTTGTCATTTTTGATCCAGCTTGCAAGGTAAGACTTTTACATTGATTCGTGCCATCAGTACCATTGATCGACAATGCGTCATCCAATTCAGGATAATGCTGACAATTATTAGGAATAACAACATCTGTTGAAAGGTCTGGAACTTTATGATCATGCCAGTTGTCTTTGTCTGTCCAGGCCGTTGATTTTTCACCTGTCCAAAGACCGAAATAACCCGAATACCAAGTAATATCAGCACTTTTAAGCAGGGTCAATGCTGATGGACTACTTTCTCCTGATTCAGGGATACTGGAACCAGAGGGTGTTATTTCCCAAAGGAGTGAGTGATAGTCATGAATGGCTTGACCTGATACAATAATGCGAGTATTGGCAGCATAATAAGTGTATGTTCCATTATCGGGATTTAAGGCCTGAGCGGTAGATTCTTTGCCATATAAAGAGATGGTATCCGGCCAGTGAATTTGATTGCGCATACTACCTTCGATTTCTGCATCAAATGCTTCGCCACCACGTGTTCCTAAATCAGAGCCTGTCACATATATGTGCGCTGTCGTTGTGGAAATAGAACTACCATTTGAGTTCTCAAATACAGGGTTTATAATGGTGAAAGATTCAAAATTATCAACAGTTAAGGCCAGGCCTTCCAGATGCCAGTTTTTAAAGGTACAGCCATCAAAATCAAAGTCGTCATCATCGGGGGACTCACCGATCGATGCATGACGATTGATAAGAATGCCCGATTTATTACTAACTTGTGAAAATCGATCAAATATCGTCCCCCTGGCTTCAATTTGTCCATCATTGTTGATTTGAAAAGATGCCCCAGTTTCATCTGTCTGTGAAACGAGGTTGAATGTGCCGCCGAGAAATCGCATCACGCCATAACAGTCTATTGATGCATCATTGTTGAACGTCCCACTATTCATTTGAAATAAGCCTTTGGTGTCAATGGTCATGCCCCAGGCATTTTGAGAATGCTGATTGTTTAAAGTCACACTGCCACCATTGAGATAAAACGCTCCACCCTCTTTTATGTAAATAATATCTGACCGAGAATCATCGATAGACAATTGACGTTCAAAGCTTCCCCCTGACAGAATATCGATGATACCATCAGATTGGACAATTAATGCTTGTAAGGAAGCAATATTTTGATTGATCTGAAGTTGACTTCCATTTTCAACGATGAGTCTGGCATCATGATCGCCGATGTCATCACCTAATTGAATGGCGGGGCTGCTTCCAGTGAAAGAACTCCTATTGTTATCCAGTCTTAATGTTCCACGATTGATCACCAATTGATTGATTGTATGATGAGAGTCTGCAAAAACGATTTCATGAAGATGATCAGTCAAATTGACAGTGACCAATGGCAGATCATGCTGATTTGGAATCGCATAAATTTTTTGAATACTCGGGCTGGCATTACTGAAAACAATTTCACCGCCATTCATTGTTATATTGGCCTGATTATGAAAGTAAAGACCTGGATTATTTTTATCTGTTGATCCTTTTATTTTGATGGTTCCATAGTTTAGGGTAAAATTGGCATTTTCTTGGATGTCAAAGCGGGTATCAGAATTGCTGGATTCAGTGTCTTCCGAGGTGCCCACCAGCATATTTCCACCATTGAATACGAAGTGACCATTATTTTTGAAAGCATCGACAATGGCAATCGTGCCATTATTGACAGTCAAACTTGCACCAGAGCCAACATGTATATCGGTTTGTGAATGCTGGGCCGAAGATCCGCAATAAATAACGCCGCCCAACATTGTCATGCTGCCATTTTGTAAGTCAATGGCATCGTCAAAATTATTGTCAATCTGCCAGTTGATCTGATCTATTTCGATATTGCCATAATTCACCACGCGACCTTGTGTGACTACATCACTATCTTGCATTGATAACGTAGCGCCATCATGAATCAAAATATCGGTTAGAGCAACATCTGTTGTATGATTAATATTAAACTTCGCATTTTCCAATTTGAGTTTTGCGCTATCAAATAATTGAATGGCAAGATTTGTATTCGTCTCCTGAACCCAGTTTCCATGAATTTCGATCTGACTATAAGCCATGACATATGAACGAACTGTCAATGTCGCGCCAGCTTCGATAGATAAGGAGCGACACTGAATTGTGCCGAGATCTTTGTTCACATACAGGATATCGTTTAAAACCGGAAAATTTGTTGAATTGCTTGGAATTAGGACGTCAAATTTATAATTGGGTACACGATGATCACTCCAATTTTCAGGGTTGAGCCATTCGGTAGACGTTTTTCCTGTCCAATGCCCGGGAACACCAGAATACCAGGTGATGGTTGCATTCTCTTTGATCGAAAATTCAGCTGAAGAACTTTCACCTTCGGATGGTGATGTGGCCTCATCAGGTTCAATGACCCAATTAATCACTGAGCCGGTCAGAAGTTGGCCAGTGGCATATGCTGTTGTTTCTGCTGCATAATAAACAATCTGGTTTGATGTCGGAGTAATGGCCAATGCAGTTGCCGATTTCGCAAGCAATGTTCGGGTATCTTCCCAATGGATAATATTTATAGGCTCACCTTCAGAGTCGCTGTCAAATGCTTCACCACCATGAGAACCGGTGTCTAAGCCTATAACTTCAATCATTCCAGGGGTTGTTTTCGAAATATTTATACTTGTTTGATTAAAAATGGGGGTTGTTATGGTAAAGGATTCGGTGTTGTTGCATGTCAATGCACTTTCTGACCAGTTCTGGAATGTACAATGATCAAAATCGTGGTGATCATCACCTGAATCTGTTCCAATGAATGCGTTGTCATAAACCAGGATACCAGTTCTCTGAAAAATCGTATTTTGAGCCAGAATTCTGGCATTGTCAAGGATATGGATCAATGCATTCGATTGATTGGAATTTGGAAGCATCTTGATGGTACCGCCTTCCAGATTCATCAGGCCGTTGCAGGTTATCCGACCATCACTTTGAAAAATGCCGCCATTGAGCTTGAAAGTGCCATTGCTTTCAATGAAAACATCCCAATGATATTCGACATATTGATTGTCTAAGATAACTGTTCCTCCGGTTTGTTCAAATATTCCTGATTCAATCCAAATAAGTTTTTCATTTGTTTCATTTTTTTCTATATTTCTTTCAAATGTCCCGCCTGAAATCAAAAAGTGCCCATTTTCAATAATATGTAACGCAATGTCTGTTTGCGTTTTGTTTATTGAGATTTTACCGGATGACATTTTTACCTGGGCTTTTGAATCATTTTCATTGCCAATCGTGAGAGGGATCTGATCACCCAAAAGGGAAAGGGTATTGCCATTGATATCGAATATGCCTTTTTCAACAAACAAATGATTTATTTTTGCATCATGATGAACAAGTTTAAAAATTTGGGTTTCTTTGGGCATGCGGATATAGACATTATCAAGGGTTTTATTTGCTAAGTCAGCATGCATGGTATCCAGGTTTTCCCGAAGTTTAAAAATAATGTCTGTACTTTCCAGATTAATTTCTCCGGGATCATTGAATTGAATACATGGTTTACTCGCCCCAGCATCCCCCTGGAATACAAGGGTGCTGTTTTTGGCATCCAGTAAGGTATTTGTGAACACTTTAAATGAAATATCATCCAAATCATCTGCACTTCCTAAATTCAAATGGCTGTTTACCAAATAAATTGCCCCATGTTCATTATGGATACCATAAGAAAAGTCTACTGTGCTATCATAGATTTCAAATTGACCATCGTTTAAAATTTTTACTCCTGGACCCATAAATGAGGCATGATTTAAGTGAATTTTTCCTCCTGCGTTAATTTGAAAAGAATCAAGCGTATTTCCAAAATGTTGCCATGATGCATGCTGAATATTAATTTCGCTATAACAATATACATTTGCATTTGTTGTCATTGTGGTTCCCGATGCAAGGGAAATGCTAAGACAATTGAGTTCACCCTTCTCGTTATTGATTGACAGACTTTTATTTAAAACCGGATAGAATGAACATCCTGAATCAATATGCACATGGGTATCTTTTGTAGGAACTTTATGGTCTGCCCAGTTTGAGGGATCATTCCACTGTGTGGATTTTAAACCTAACCATTGTCCTGCAGTTCCGGAGTACCATGTTATTTTAGCATTTTTCAGAAGCGTAATTTCCTCGGAACTGCTTTCCCCATATTCTGGAATGGTTGCACCAGACGGCTCTACAATCCAAAGAATAGAATCTCCATTTTCAGCCATACCCGATATTTCAATCCTTGACTTTGATGCATAGTATTGTATTTGTCCATTGGCAGGGTGAATTGCGGTGCCGGTACTATTTATCCCAAAAAAACTGACTGTATCATCCCAATTAACATGATTACTGGCAGCGCCTTCAGGTTCAGCATCAAATAATTCACCGCTGCGGTTGCCATCATAAGCAGTGACTGAAATTCTGCCTTCTGTTTCTTTGGATATATTGTTGCCACCTGTATTTTGGAATATGGGTGCTGTCATTGTGAAAGATTCTGTGTTGTCAACTGTCAGTGCCTGCCCCTGAGGATGCCAATTTTGAAATGTACAATGATCAAAGTCATTGTCATCATTCCCGATACTTTCTCCAATAAAAGCATTATTGTAAACATGAATACCTGACTGGCCACTGGCCAATGAGAAATGATCAAAAAAAGTATTGTGTGCATGAATCGTTGCACCTTCATAAATGTTAAACACAGATTGTGATTCATCGGTTTGGGTCGTCAAATTAAATCTCCCGCCTGACAAATGTAATGTGCCATAACAGTGCATTGCCGCATCATTATTAAATGTACCGCCAGTCATGGAAAACAAACCGCCCTGATCGACTGTTATGCCCCAAGCGTATTGAGAATGCTGATTACTCAAATATACAGATCCGCCATTGAGGTGAAAGCTCCCTCCATTGTTGATGTGAAAAACTTTTTCAAAATTATCTGCAATGGAAACCTGTCGATCCACAATACCATTTGATTGAATCTCTATTTGTCCACCGGATTGGACCTGTATGGCTGTTAATGATGCCTTATTTTGGGTTATTGAGAGGGTGCCACTATCAACAAGCAATATGCCAGAATCACTTCCAACAACAATGGCCGGGCTGGTATTTCCATTTAACGACAGGTGGGTGCCATTCAATCGAAAAAGACCTCCGGTAATGGTGAGTTGACCGATTGTATTTTGAGCATCGCAGAACACTAATTCATGGCTGTTATCAGACATCTGAACCCCAATGTTTGGAATGGTATGACCATTAAATCTGGCGTAAAGCGTTTGCGTATGCTCGCTGGCATTGCTAAAAAGAAAGGTGCCATTATTTAATGAAATATTTGCGTCTTCATGAAATAAGAGTCCAGGATGATTGATATCACCTGATCGTTTAATTTCAATAGTTGCTTGATCCACATAAAAATGGCTTTGTCCATTGATTTCAAAAATTTCGTGGGTTGATTCAGAGAGTTGGCCTGTATATGTTCCAATGGCAATATGTCCATTGACCGCTGTCAAATAAGCGCCATCAGAAATAATCAGACTGTCACTAATTTCAAGTTCGCCGCCATTGACAACAAGATGCCCTCCTGCTTTTACGAGAAGATCTGTATGATGGTGAAGGTCGGAATCACCACATGAAAGTTTGCCATCATTGATTTCCATCAAACTTCCATTTTCCAATACAATGGAATTATCATTATTGTCCTGGTGCTTCCAGTTTCCACCATTCACATGAATCGTTCCATAATTGACGACTTTATCATTTGTGGTCAGCTGCCCGCCTTGCTCAACTGTCAGTTGACGACATCGATAAGTGATATCATTATCTTCATAATTAATCACCAGCGGCCCATTTAGCTGAGGATAATGTAAAGCGCCACTTTGAATGGTCACCCCCACAATTTCATTGGGAACATGACCAATATCCCAGTTGTCGGGTTCATCCCACTTATTGGAAATATTACCCTTCCAAATGGCATTGATATCCGGCTTTGTTAATTCCCATTTAAATGTAAAATCACCAAAATCTTCTCTCTGATAGGCGCCAATAATCCAATAAACCACTTGACGATAACCCGTTAAGTTGAGCCATGATACTTCGGAAGTATCTGGATCATTTACACATGCAATTTTGTACTCCCCAGGGCATCCTCCACCATATCGCATTGAATGCTGGGAATCATAGGTGTTTGATGTTTGTTGAATTTTTATTTGATAGCCTTCAGGAACATGGACATAAAAAATAAGATCCGGAGCATAATTCCCACAATAGTAATAAAAGTCAGGTAAATATCCTTTTGTTGATGAAGAAAAGGGATTCTCTAAGGCTGTTAAAGCCAGAGCGGTGTCACATGTGTCACCCATTTGCGGCTCAGGTTCTGTTTGAATGTTTAGTTTGCAAATCATGTCAAGCAGGTTTGGCGTATATACTGTGCAGTAATTTTTAGTGGGTTGAGAAGTGTCAGAAAACCTGACATAATTGTCAAAATAATAATCTAATGGAATGCCGGAATAGTAAATATAACCTGTTCCCAGGGGGTAATGAAAAGCGGCAACACGATTTGTGTCATCATCAGCAACAAGATATTTTATTGCTGTTGATGGCAAACTTGATAATAATGCAAAACCATTCGTGTTTTGCAGCATGCCATCAGTGATGGTTCTGTCCTCTCCTTCACCTTCAATCAAGGCATTTTTACCTGTCCCATAAGGTGATAGATTGATCTGTGGGTTTGAATTCCTTATCAGTGATATTGATGAAGCATTAATCAAAAGAGAACTATCCGCATTGCCAGCCGAGCGGTCATGAAGGATCATTTTTCCACCACTTCTAATCCAGATTTCAAGGTAAGTCAGTCGTCCAAGCAAAGATTCCGAAGGCCCATTGTTTGATGCCACATTGACCATGAGCACATCAACAAGCGTCAAATCGTATGTGGCAATGTCTGAAATATAAACCGGTGTATAATTTGTTGCTTCATTAATTATTTCAGCCGGATTTTGGTCATACGTTCGGCCATCAGTGTAATAGCCGATCTTGCATGACCAGGCCTGAAATGAAAAAAAAATATGAAGTATACCCAATATATAAACATATGTGTAAAGTCGTGTTTTCATGTTAACCCCCCTTTTTTACATTTTAACAATGATTTATCGGATGAATTTGGCAGATAATCAATGTTTTATTCAAATTATTTTCTTAAATAAAAAGACTTGCAATTTTTAGGCAAGTTATATTTGCTATAATTTTGATAGATTAAAAAAATGATGCTCATCAGGTGCATTCGAAAAAAGGGGTGAACTTATCGGGCGCATTCGAAAGAAGGGGGCATTTTTTAGCCCTGAAAGGGCTTTATATACCAGCCCAGGGCAACGCCCTGGGTATATATAAAAAAGAGTTGCCCAATAAGGGTGCTACATAAATGAGCTATCTCTAATGGACAAGCACTGCCCCACAATGCCCCGCACAGACTTAGATTTGAGAGGAGTGAAAAAAAATAGATTATCAGAAGATACTTTTAAATGAGGGAAATTATTGTTCGAGCATCAAAGAGACCTTGTTTTATTATTGAAAACTTAACCCAGCAAACCATTTTCTACCAACAATTCATCCAAAACATACCGCTGATAAACACTGGCAGCTTTACAAAATAAATATGCATGGGACTTTTCAATGGCTTCGCCAGAATCATCACTCTCCCATCGTGCACGATTTAAGTGCCATCGATTTCTGTAATAATGCAAGTCTTGATCAATGGGGGTGATCTCTCCAAAAATCCCAGATAACAGGTTGCGTTTCCAAACTGGAATACGTTGATCGCATGGGGCTTCAATTCCCAATATAAATCGAATAATGGGCGCAATATCTTTCCATTCTTTCGGACCCTTAGGATCGCGAACATCTGGATTCTTTTTATTAAATTCAAGAAAAAAATAATACAAACATTCACAAGCCTCCATATAGTCTGATGTATTATCCCGCCAACTAATATTGGTTCTTTTTTTTAAGTTCTTTTCAAAACGCCATTTCAAAAAGGGCCGATCAGGATGCGCCGCAACTTGAACATGGCCCACAGGATGTTTGGAATCATTTCTGGTATAGGTATTGATGAAATGAATAGAGCGGGCAGAAATATATTCAGCAATTAAATCCTGGTGATTCTTATCCAATTGAATAGAGTCCTGAATGATCTGATTGTGTTGATGGGCCAGCCCTGAAAAATCATAATGTGAAAATGTATCAGCATAAGCGTGTGATGTAATACCCACTAAGTATGGCCAAATATCACCATGGTTGTCCTGTAATGAGAACAACGCCAGTTTTTGAACAATCAAACTATTCTTTCGGCACAGAATACGCTCTTCAAAGGGACCATCAGCGGGTTCATTTCCTGGCAAAAAATGAAAAGGAATCCAGACACGCCATGAATCTTCTTCTAAATAGCATGGAGCACATTTTTTGAACGATGTTCGTATGGGCCGAATACATCGGCTGTTTTCAATCAAAACACTGTCGATTGTCGTCGCATCATTAACAAATTGGGATGCCATTGCGATAGTATGGGCTGTTTCCGCTTTTATTCCTGCTGAACGTGCCAGGCAATACACTCCATAAAAATGCATATCCATTTGCATCTTCAATTTCTCCATTATTGAAACAAAAATTTTTGAGCATTAACGATGATGTCAATCCTGGAAAAAATTATAGTGATTTATTCGAGCGCTGTCAATTCTCAAATTTGTGATACTGTAATTCCATTTTTTGAATTCTCCTACTCAATGCCTGTTGGGTAATGCCTAACATGTGGGAGGCCACCGATTGATTTCCTTTCGCTCGCATCATGGCTTCAGCGGTGAGCAGCCACGTCGCCTGCTTGATCGTTGGAAGTTTTTTGGAAAATTTAATCAGCCCCTCGGTATCATCAAAATTAGGAAAAATGGTGCGTGTTTTACAGTTCATAGATTCTGCAATCTTTTTTTTCAAAGGCTGCAGGGATAACATCCCACTTTTATGGTTTTCCACAGCTGAAAAGATCATTTGTTTCAGTTCTGCGACATTTCCTGGAAAATGGTACGTCTCCAATAATACGACCATTTGTTTTGGAGGTCTCGGTGGTTTTTTGTTGAATTTCATTGATGCCATATCGATAAAGCGCTGGACTATTAATTTAACATCTTCAATGTGGTCTCTCAATGATGGAACCTGAATATGATGATGCATTAAATAATGCATAAGATCTTTTCGAAACTGTCCTTGTTTTTCAAGTTGTGAGAGGTCTGTTTTCGTTGTCGCAAGAATTCGAACATTGGATTTCATTTTTTGGTCTGCTCCCAATGGGATATAATCATTATATTTGATTAATCTTAACAATTTACTTTGTGAAACCAGGTCAAGCTGATCTACATTTTTAATTAATAAGCTTCCATTTTCAGCTTTATCAAGCAATCCTTTTTGCCGAGTATTCGTGCGATGGTGTCCAAAAACGATTTCTCCAAATTCATAACCATCGACCTGTGCAGCATCAACCATGAAAATGGGACATTGCCCGCGACTAAACTCATGCATTGCCTGGGCCAGAAGTGTCTTTCCTGTACCCATCTCACCACTAAATAAAACTGATGCAGATAAATGACCAATAGATTCAATATAATTAATAATTGCAAGCATTTTATGATTTTGTGAGACAATATTGGAAAACGCCGGATGACGAGATTCTGGCAAATTTAATAATTTTTGTTGTAACTCAGTATTGATGCTTTTAAGCTCGTATGTCTCTATTGCATGTCTGATCGTGTTGACAATGCGATGATGTTCGACAGGTCGAACGATATATTCAAATGCCCCATGTTTTAAACATCGTTCGCCACGAGGAATATCCTGACGATCGACAATGGCAATAACTGATAAATTTGGATAATCGACGATCATTCGACGGCATAAATTCATGTTCGCATTGTTATGAATCTGTATCATTGCCACATTAACCTGGTTGTCTATTAAGAATTTGTATGCTAAGGATAACTGATCACACAAATGAATATGGTTATAACCAGCTGAAATCAATTCTTTTTCAATTTCCCATAGATTTTTTTGGGGATCGTTATCAACCATTAGTATTGGATGAAATGGATATTTTTTTAACGCCATGACTATCTCCCTGCTTAAGGTTTAAAAAAAAACACCCTCTATTATATATAGACACAAAAAAATGAATTTTCTTACACATAAAATAAAAAAAAGTTGATTGTTTTTATATAGTCAGTTCTGTATAACGCCAATGATGTTCTATTGATTTAAACTTGGGGGTGAACAAAATGATAAAAAAGATGTTGATTTCTTGGATTTTTTTGATAAAAATATCAACGAAATAATACTTTTTTCAAAATTAGAAATAATTTATTGCACAACGCAATAATTTTTATCAATTATTGGAGGTTGCATTCATGCCTTATGAAAATATAATATATGAGCTAAAGGATGACATTGGCACCATAACATTTAATCGTCCAAAGGCCTTAAATGCGCTAAATGACGCATTATTGGATGAGTTATCCTCGGCTTTGGATGTTGTGGGTTCAGACGAAAACATTCGCGTGCTCATTCTGACAGGTTCCGGAGAGAAATCGTTTGTCGCCGGGGCAGATATCAAAGAGATCGCACAATGTAATCCTTTGACCGGCCGACGTCTTTCAAAAAAAGGTCAGGGGATATTTTTTAAACTGGAAGCGTTATCGATTCCAGTTATTGCAGCGGTCAATGGTTTTGCATTGGGGGGAGGATGTGAAATTGCACTCTCATGCGACTTTATTTATGCGTCAGAAAAAGCAAAGTTTGGTTTGCCAGAAATTACCCTGGGATTAATTCCAGGCTATGGTGGAACACAACGTCTGGCAAGATTAATTGGCAAAAACAGAGCAAAAGAAATGGTCTTTACTGGCAAAATGATTCGCGCATCAGAAGCCTTAGAAATTGGTCTTGTCAATAAAGTTTGTGCACCAGACTCGCTCATGGAAGAAACCATAGCCACTGCACAGAATATTGCATCAAAAGGTCGTTTCTCATTGGAAGCTGCGAAACGTGTTATCAATAATGGCGTTGATGTTGACCTGGTTAATGGATGCAAAATTGAGTCTGATGCCTTTGGGTTATGTTTTGCCAATATCGATGCAAAAGAAGGCACAAGTGCCTTTTTAGAAAAACGTAATGCGAATTTTGAAGGAAAACTGGTTTAATTATGCCTGAAATTAACAAAATAACAATTCATTCGGATGGCACATTAAATGTGCCAGATATTCCGATTATTCCATTTATTGAAGGTGATGGTACAGGACCGGATATCTGGAGATCCACCCAGCTGGTCCTTGAACGTGCTGTGGAAACAGCATATGATAATCAGAAAAAAATTGCATGGCTGGAAGTCCTTGCGGGTGAAAAAGCTTTCAAGGAAACCGGTGAATGGCTACCTGAGAACACACTGAAAGATATCAAGGATCATATCGTTGCGATCAAAGGTCCATTAACAACACCGGTTGGTAAGGGGATTCGAAGTGTGAATGTCGCCCTTCGACAATTGTTGGATCTTTATGCATGTGTCAGGCCTGTTCAATATATAAATGGCGTGCCCAATCCAATGAAACATCCAGAAAAAGTAAACATGACTGTTTTCCGAGAAAACACAGAAGATGTTTATTCTGGCATTGAGTGGCAGCGAGGTTCTGCAGAAGCAGCAAAGGTGATTGAGTTTTTAAAAAATTCCATGAATGTGACGATTCCCAATGATTCTGGAATTGGTGTTAAGCCTATTTCTGAATTTCGAACGTCCAGATTGGTTTCCAAAGCAATTGACTATGCAATTCAGCACCAATTGCCCAGTGTTACCTTGATGCACAAAGGTAATATTATGAAATTTACTGAGGGTGCCTTTCGACAATGGGGATACCAAACTGCAGCGGAGAAATATCCTGATATTTGTATTTCTGAAAACGATCTGTATGAAAAACAAAATGGTGTTCAAAAAGAAGGGCAAATTGTTGTAAAAGATCGCATTGCAGATATGATGTTCCAACAAATTCTGCTTCGTCCAGATGAATACCATGTGATTGCAACATCAAACTTGAATGGCGATTATATATCCGATGCCCTCGCCGCTCAGGTTGGTGGACTCGGGTTGGCTCCTGGTGCCAATATTGGTGATGGATTTGCAGTGTTTGAGGCTACCCATGGCACCGCCCCCAAATATGCCGGTTTGGATAAGGTCAACCCCGGCTCATTGATTTTTTCTGGAGCGATGATGCTGGATTATATCGGATGGCATGAAGCAGCTGACATTGTTCGAGAAAGTTTCAAAAAAACAGTTTCCGAACAAATTGTAACGTATGATCTTGCACGACAGATCAGCGGTGCGACTGAAGTTAAATGTTCAGAGTTTGCTGATGCGATCATGGAGAGAATGTAAATTATCTTTGCTTTCTCTTATTTTTCCTACTGTTTGCATCCATTGTCATCAACCCATTTTTACAAAAGATGCCATTGCAGAAAATGATTATCAACATGCAATGGCATCTTATGTATGTGAAAAATGCATCAGTGATTTTCAATCATGTCATGACATACAATGTCATCGATGCGGGGAAGCAGTATCAATAGATTCAAAGGCGAAAACCTGCAAGGCATGCGAGAAATATCATGAATCGTTTGACAAAGTGTCCTTTGTCGGGTTGTATCAAGGAACATTTAAGCAACTGATTCATTTATATAAATTTCAAAATAAACGTCAATTGGCAAAACCTTTTGCAACATTGCTTTTACAAAAATTGAATCAGTGTCAAAAAGATTTTTTTCCTATTGATATAATTGCCCCGGTGCCCTTACATATTTCTCGCTTGCGTGAGCGTGGATTTAATCAGGCATTATTGATTTTATGGCAATGGAGTGATTTTTTACCTAAGATTGAACCCGGTTTATTAATTCGAAAGCGGTCAACACAATCACAAATCAACCTAACAAAAGCGCAACGCTTTATCAATATGATCTCTGCATTTCAGGTGAATCCGAACATTTCAGTTGAAGGAAAACGAATTTTACTGGTTGATGATGTTTTCACAACTGGCGCGACAGTGCATGGATGTGCTCAGGTCTTAATAGAAAATGGCGCTAATTGCGTAAATGTACTGACACTTGCACGGGCATAGGACATAGCTGTCAGGTAAAGCTGTAAAAATTTTTAACAAATGTGAAAGTTAACATAATGAAAAACAAAATACACGCTCTTGACCAGCTGATTCCAATAATTCAAGACCTTAAAAAACAAAACCAAAAGATCGTTTTTACCAATGGCTGTTTTGATATTCTTCATGCCGGGCATGTCGATTATTTACAACAGGCCAAAGCGCAGGGTGACATATTGGTCGTTGGATTAAATGCGAATGTTTCTGTTTATGCAATTAAAGGGCCGAAACGTCCAATTATTGATGAAAATCATCGGGCTTTTGTTTTGTCTGGCCTTGAATGTGTTGATTTTATTACAATATTTAAAGAACCTGACCCATTTAGCTTAATTCAACATATCAGGCCAAATATCCTGGTGAAGGGAGCGGACTGGGCTGAAAATGACATTATTGGCGGTGATATCGTTAAAAAGGATGGTGGAGAAGTCAAACGTATTCATCTGATTCCTGATATTTCAACCACTGAAATAATTAATCGCATAAAGAAACGAGAATTAAATTCATGATTGAGCAAAAGCAAATGGAAATCAATCTGACTTCTGATGTGCTTTTATCCTCGGACAAAGCACTTAATAGCCTGTTAAAAAACATTCTTGGCAAAGTCAAAAAATATGGTGAGGACCATATTGCCAATATTAATAAACTGATTCAAATAGGGCTTGCCCTTTCTATTGAAAAGGATATTAATGCTCTTCTAGAAAAAATTGTGGATGAGGCCAGATCTCTTACAAATGCTGATGCCGGAACTCTTTATATCTGTGACGAAACACGTAAAAATCTTGATTTTACAATTCTTCAGAATGATTCTATGGGGACACGTGTTGGTGGTAAAGGCGAGACTGACATTCAACTTCCCAAAGTCCCCTTGTATATTAATGGTCAACCCAATTACTCCAATGTTTCTTCATATGTGGCTTTGACAGGCAGAACTGTCAATATTCCAGATGTCTATACCACCGAAAAATTTGATTTTACCGGTCCCAGAAAATATGACCAAACAACCGGCTATCGTTCAAAATCAATGATGGTGCATCCTTTAATCAATCATGAAAATGATGTAATCGGTGTATTACAGCTCTTGAATGCACAAGATTTAGAGACAGGTGAGGTCATTCCATTTGCAAAAGAATATATTCTTTTGATTGGTGCTCTGGCATCACAGGCGGCTGTCGCTCTGAATAATGCACAACTGGTGAAAAGCATGAGAGAGTTGTTGTATTCGTTTATTGAAATTATTGCAAAAGCCATTGATGAAAAATCTCCCTACACAGGCGGTCACATAAAACTTGTTGTTCATTTATCCATGATGATTGCTGAAAAAATAAATGAATCTGAAACAGGGCCTTTTAAAGATGTGTTTTTTAATGAAGAACAACTTGAGGAACTAAGACTCGCAGCCTGGATGCATGATGTTGGAAAAATTACAACGCCTGAATATGTTGTGGATAAATCTACTAAGCTGGAAACTGTTTTTGATAGAATACATTTGATAGAAACGCGATTTCAACTCATCGAACAACTTGTCATAAACAAATACGAAAAACAAATACACAAGGCCCGACTGAATCAGAAGCCAGACAAAAATGTTAAGGCCTTGATACAAGAAAAAGATAACGAAATTAGTACAATTAATGAGGATTATGCATTTATTCTAAAATGCTCAAAGACTGGCGAATACATGAGTGATGAAAAAATTGATCGCTTACAATCCATTTCCCAAAAAACATATACTCTTGATGGTCAGAAATCAAATTACCTGACCGATGATGAAGTCAATAATTTGAGTATTCGACGCGGTACATTAAACGATGAAGAAAGAAAAATTGTTGAAAATCATTCGATAATGACATATAAAATGCTGGAACCTTTGCCTTTTCCGAGGCATTTACTGAATGTGCCCTTATATGCAAGCGGTCACCATGAAAGAGTCGATGGTAGAGGTTATCCCTATGGAGTGGATACACCCAATTTGTCTGTGCAGGCGCGTATTATGGCAATTGCAGATATTTTTGAAGCCCTCACAGCAAAAGATCGTCCTTACAGGGACCCTATGAAATTATCACAGGCCCTGGATATTTTACGATCTATGAAAGATAGTGGTCATATTGATCCAGATATCTTTGATTTGTTTATTAATTCTGGTATTTATTTAAAATATGCTCAGGAGATCTTGAATCCTGATCAGGTTGATATTTAGGAAAGCTCTGAAAATAAGTTCCTCATTATTCTATATTTGTTGATTCGTTTCTGAACCATAATTACACTGAAGAAGAGAACAAGATGAAATAAAGACATTTTGAATTCATCTTCTTCAGTGTAATCATGGCTCAAAAAAAGAATGAACTGTTGGCTACTTAACTGCTTGATGTTTATTCTTGAACAGCCATACATTATCAATAGATAACTTATTTTCAGACCTTTCCTTTGCATTTCATTAGAGTGCCCCATCATCACCGGAACCTAAAATGAGTATTATTAATAAATCAGTTTTTGAACAATGATTTCGTTGAATTAAATGATTATATTCATCTTCTTCAATGAAATCAGAATTCAAAAAAAGAGCAAAGATGAAGTACCGGCTAATTGGGAGTTACTCATTTATTTTTTACAATTGATATACATGGAGGTTCATAGGATGCGATTATTATCCTTATTGATCACACTACTTATTAGTTCTGTCGCTTTTGCTTCAAATCAGGATAACAAGCTTGTTTTTCTCAATTGGCCGGATTATATACATCCGAAAATAATTCTCTCCTTTGAAAAAAAGTTTGGCGTTGATGTTCAAGTAGTGCACTACGAGACAGATGAGCTAAAGGAAGAAATGTTGCTGGCAAATGATGCAAAAGGATTTGATGTCATGGTGGGCTCAGGAATTTCAATGCTTCAGTATGTAAAAAGAAAATGGATTGTTCAGATATCTCCACAAGATATTCCCAATATTCAGTATTTAAAAAAACGTTTTAAAACTATTCACCCCACCTTGCTTCACTCTGCTGTGCCTTATTTATGGGGAACCCTGGGAATTGGATATCGCAAAGACAAAATAAAATGCAAGGTTAACAGCTGGGAAGATCTATTCAGACCCAAGGAAATACTTCGCAATAAAATTTTGATGATTAATGATTCCAGAGATACTGTTGGCGCTGCCTTAAAACTCTGTGGTTTTTCAATCAACTCAACCCTTCTGGAACATTATGATCGCGTTTTTCATATCTTAAAATTTCAACGTGGTTTTGTTAAAGCTTATGGTTATATTGATCTTGAGGAAAAATCCCAGCTTGTTACTGGCGAGATATGGATGGCAATGATGTACAATGGTGATGCACTGGCGTTAAGGAAACAAAATGCGCATATTGATTACTGTGTCCCCAAAGAAGGCAGCAATCTATGGATTGATTATCTGGCCATTTTATCTAAATCCAACAAAAAACCATTGGCCAAAGCATTTATCAACTATATTCTCGAACCTAATAATTCTGCTCAAATATCCATGTTTCTCAAATACGCAACACCCAATAAAGCCGCTGAAAAGTATATGACCAAAGAACATCTTAACAACCCAATGATTTATCCACCTGAGAATATTTTGGATATTTCTGAAATATATCGGTCGTTACCAGCAACTATCATTAAAAAACGAAACAATATTTTTCTGGATATTGTTCATAATGAGGAAAAATAGTTCGTGAAAATACAAACAAAAATTATTGTCATGTTAATTCCTTTGGTATTGATTCCATTACTTTTTTTGGGATACACAGCATATTTGCGTATGAACCTGATTGTGCGAGATTCAACTGATGTTCAAATCCAAACGTTGGTGTTTGAAACCCGACGCTATATTGAACTTCAGCTTGAAACTGCGAAAGCCAATGTCAAATTGTTCTCTAACTCAAGGTTGCTAAAAAAATATGTTCAAACAAAAAATGCTGAGGAAAGGTATACATTGGTCCAACCGGCGTTATTACGCCAGTTGAAAACATATCAAGAATCTTATCCTGTTTATTTTGATATGTGGATTTGTCTGGCTGATGGCACTGAAGATGTTTCGTCAAAAAATAATGCACTCTCAATTCCACAAAAAACACGTGATCATTTTATGAATGTTTTTAAAAAGAGCACACAAAAAATGCTTTTAAAATATTTTCAAATTCCCCATTCACATGACAAAAAGGATTTAAAAACAACGCTGATTATTGGCAAAAAAATATTTCATTCCAACAATTCAATTGCAGGCTATTTTATGACAGCAATGGATTTATCTTTCATTGATCAACAGATTAACAGTCAAAAAATTGGTCAAAATGGACATTTAATCATCGCCAATCATGAAAAACAAATTTTGTTTTACCCCAGCATATTGAATCAATTCAAAAACTTACCCGACAAATTGTTTGACAAAGAGAATCATTCTAAAGAGATGATTTCTGGTAAGTGGTCAAATAAAAAATATCTGTTCAAAAAGGATCTCATTACAGATAATTTATTTATTATTTCAATGATTCCATTCCATGATCTCACTTCAGCAAGCAGAAGCATGGCATGGATCGTTGCATTGGTTACAGTGGCGACCATTACCCTGACTTTTGGCGTGGTTTTTTTTATTATTCGTATGTTTGTCATCAAGCCCCTTCATCAACTGAATGAAGCCATTAAGGTTGTAGGAGAGGGGAAATACCATATTATTATTGATATACAAACTTCTGATGAAATCGGCTCTCTTGCAGATGCATTTAATCATATGATTGAAACGATTCGAGAGCGTGATGAAAAATTGGCGGATTCGGCCCTTGAAGCCAAAGAAGCTCGAGTTGCAGCCGAATCCGCCAATATTGCCAAAAGTGAATTTCTAGCCAACATGAGCCATGAATTAAGAACTCCGCTCAATCATATTATCGGTTTTACCGAACTTATATTGCATAAATCCTTTGGTCCGCTAACAGATAATCAGGAAGACTATTTGACTGATGTCCTCGACAGTAGCAAGCATTTATTATCATTGATCAATGATATTTTGGATTTATCTCGGGTAGAGTCCGGGCGTACAACCTTAGATATCACTATTTTTTCATTGTCAGAGTTAATTGAAAGCAGCCTCAAGATTATACGTGAAAAAGCGCGTAAACAAAATATGCAATTAACTTTTTCAGTGGATAATCTTGCGGATGAAACTGTTGGTGACATTCGAAAATACAAACAAATACTGTACAATCTGCTTTCCAATGCAGTCAAGTTTTCACCTGAAGGTGGAAGGGTTCATTTGACAGCCGAAAAAATCAGCAGCCAGGAGTTAAAGGAGGCATTGAATCATCACCCACAATTTAAGTCATTTGATTTTAAATTTAGGGATGACTGGATATTAATATCTGTCTCAGATACAGGGATAGGCATTCAGACGGTTGACCTGGAAAGAATATTTGAACCTTTTGAACAGGGCGATGGTTCAATCAATCGACAATTTGGCGGGACCGGTCTTGGGCTTTCACTCTCAAGAAAATTGGTTAATTTATGTAATGGACGTATTTGGGCTGAAAGCACTGGTCAGAACGAAGGCAGTACCATTCGTTTTATTATCCCTGAACAAATGGATATGAATGCAACCCAAATGTAGGGGCGAACCTTATGTTCGCCCTCCAGACAACAATCGTTTTCGAGCTTTAACCAGCGTTGAAAAAGATTACCAAAATCATCGGAATAAAGTTTACCACTATCTAAAAACTACACACCTATCCAATTTGGCAATTCTTCTCGGCCACATATCTCCTATATTCATTTAAGATATGGCAAAAATGAATTTATCTGTATTGAACAATTCGATGTGAAATTTGTTTTTCTCAATAAATTGTGTCCCTTCGGTATATCTGCGTAAATAAATTTTTTTATCCTATTCAAATTTCATGGTAGGAAAACAATAGAGCAAAAGAGGAACGACTCTCCAGGTTTCATTCTCATCTCTCGATTTTTCTAATATTTTTCAAAAAAAATTGTCATATTGAATTTTTGTCCTTGACATAATAGAGAATAGCCTCTATATTGACCATAAATGATTCATAACAACAATAATTAATTAAAGAGTCAATAAAAGATGAACGGTTATTTTGGCTCAAAGGCAACTTCTGGATTATGTCAACCCATAATTTCAATGATGCCTCCGCATGATACATATATTGAAACTCAACTTGGTGGCGGAACAATCATGCGTCGTAAACCATCCGCTCTGAACAATATCGCCATCGATCTTGATCTGAAAGCGCTTAATGATTTCAGTTGCGACTATACTGTAGAAAAAGTGCATGGCTGCGCACATCAATTTCTCAGTAAATATGACTTTAGGGGTCGTGAGTTGGTATACTGTGTTGAATTATTGGAGATAGTAAAAAACCTTCCCTGTTTAGTCATGCTTTCTGGGTATCCATCAACTCTTTATGAAGATCTTTTAACTGGTTGGAAGATCCTTGAACTTCAGGTAAAAAAGCCTGTACATATTAATATTGATTGATGATCAGACGCCTGTTTAAGGAAAACTTGCTGAAATCAAGCCTGTTTCTATTTATCAAGTCAGGCGTACCGAAAAAGAAATTCTTTGTAATAGTCTGATAGATGCTACGTCTCACATTATTTGAACCAATAATTCCAACAATATTTGACCTGTTTTTATTTTCAAGTCAAGTCACAATTACATAAGAAATTAATTTCTAAAAAACTATATGCAGACCTCTGACCGCTTGACTTCTTTGAAGGACAATAATTGTCAAATAATCTGGAGGTTATAATACTTTTTGTGATAAATTGGACGTTCAAAATCCAAAGCCAACCAATTAACTACAATATTTCGTGTTAGTCCAATCAACTACCACTATATATTGTAGCAGTTAATTATATTAATGTCCAAAAAAAGTGTAAAATAATAGTGAAAAATCCTGAGGTCTGATATGTGACGAGTTAGGTATTAATTGCCTAACAAACCTTTAATATTTTTTTTATTATTAGTTTAGGTTGGTTAGGTTAGGTTAGGTTAGGTTAGGTATAAAATACCTAACCATTTATAGATTAAGGATTTGATTCGTTGAATAAAAATAGGTATTGTTGAAAGTCATCTATTTTTAATCCGGGAAGGTCAAAAATAAATTTTTGTGATAGGTTAGGTATAAAACACCAAACTTTTTAATTAGTTAGGTAAAGTTAGGTATACTTTTTCGTCATCAATTTGCTATAAATAATGATGTTTTTGGGGTTAGGCAAATATGTGGCTAAACTCTTAAATCTATTATTTTTTTTTGGGCCAAATCAAAATTCCACTTTCTGCCTATGTGAATCCATTTCACTTTTCCTCTTACTTTTTTGAAGAGACGATAATAGTATTCCGAATAAGTCTAAAAGTTTTGGTTTTTTGAAACGATTTGAAATATTGACAATAATGTGTTAAGATTTTACATTTAGTGTTCTTTTATTGTTTGTATTTTTTTTGAAAATTATGAATTTGAATTCGT
>Ga0272440_1000420_pt1 | contig 36034 bp, 25 predicted proteins | sample SSMMMBAug17_FD_192440 | JGI IMG/M metagenome (GOLD analysis project Ga0272440, IMG submission 192440) | Marine sediment archaeal communities from Little Sippewissett salt marsh, Falmouth, MA, United States - SSM-MMB-Aug17 | ecosystem: Environmental > Aquatic > Marine > Wetlands > Sediment ...
CCACTTGAAGTTATCGTAAATCCTGATAGATCAGGAGAAAACACAACGCCATATGTTGCAAAGTTTGTCGCCAAGGAAGGTCGTGGTGATTGGGCTGGTGTACAGGTACGTGGACTTGAAGAATTTGAATTAAATGAGACCACTAAAACCTTTACCATTTATGTGCATAAACCATTAAAGAGCGACATAGGTATAAAACTTGAGCAAGAAAATTTGAGTAACCCTGGTAATTATGATGCTCTTCCGCCTTTGTTTGTAACTAACACAAAAACTAATGAATGGGAAAAAATAACAATTGATCTTTCTAAATACATAGGAAATCCAGTTACACAAAGAATATCAGGTATCGTTCTTTTTCCAGATCATGGAAGCCAGACAACTATTGAAAATGTATGTTTGTTTGATAATATAAGTTTTTCTGGTGAAGATGCAGAAGTATCAAAAGGAGCTTTGGGACTTGAATTAGATAAAGCAAATAAACTATTATCAGAAAAAGAAATAGGAACAGAAGACGGACAGGTTCCACAAGCAAGTTATACTACTTTTGAAAATGCAATAGCAGCAGCAAAGACTGTTCTTGAAAAAGCTGACGCAACTCAAGCTGAAGTAAATGCAGCAGTTGATACACTGAGTAGCGCAATAATCGTATTTAAAGACTCAATTATTGGTCTTGCTGGCGATCAGAATTCAGATGGAAAAGTATATATTTACGCCACTGATAACAGTCTAGTAGATATACAACCTGGTAATATGTCTGATTGGGGGTCAGGAACAGCTTTTGATGTAGAATTTGGAGGTGATTCAACATATAACCGAGTTATAAAAATGCCTGTAGCAACAGGATGGGGACCTTGCGTTGCTTTTACTGGATTTTCCTCTGGCTTTGCAGCCACCTACAGCCACTTTCACTTCAAACTTAAAGGCAGTGACAGAATTAAAGTAAAATTTCCAAGTGCAACTACTCTTGAAGAAAAGGAATATCTAGATTCTTCTTCTGCTGAGCCTGTTTCTAACGACTGGTATGAATATTCTATTAATATATTAGATAATCATGGCAGCTTGGAAAAAACAACAGAATTTGCAATACTTCTCCAAGGGGCAGCTCAAGATATGTTCATTACTGATATTTACTTTTCTGCAGAATAATTAATTGTAATTTTTTTGATTATCGATATTCGGCCATTCCCTGTTAACTCAAAGTTCATAGGGAATGGACTTTTTATAGCGTTAATGGCATTACATCGGGCGCATTCCCAAAAAGTCTGACATTTTATCAGTTTTTATCAATAGTAACGAAATATTGCAGAGACGCCCGGCTGTTCGTCTCCGGGCGAAGAAAGGTCTGGCAAGTTTGTAATTTCAGTTGCAAGAATTGTTTGCCTTTTCTCCGCTCGGAGACGCACAGCCATGTGTCTCTCCAATTTATCGTTGCTATTTACGTTATGAAATAACCGAGCGTTTGTATCTTTATCAGGCTATAAGTCATTTTGCTTTAAAAAAAAGTCCGACTTTTTGGGAATGCGCACCATTACATCTTGATTATTGCACTAAAAGAGAATGATTCTATCATCAGCCTGTGTTGCTTTTAACGATTTTAAACCCGGCTTTGCATCAACCTATCAGAAGATACACTTTATATTTAAAGGGGAGTCATCAATTAAATTAAAGTTATCAGGTACTATTAAGGGGGTACTGAATTGAAAACCTATCTTCAAGCCAACCTTCACTGATGCTTCGATATCATAAATTTATTATTATCTGTTTTTTTATTTGCAATGCCGCCAACCCGATTATTAGCACTCAAAATATGTGCATCACTTGTTTATTTTTCAGTAATTATTCTTGCATTTCAACCAATCATAAGAGGCTTTTTTTGAAAACACATACCATAAACAGGGTCAAAAATTTAATTAATCAAATGACCCTGGATGAAAAAATCAATTATCTGGGTGGCACTGGTTTTGTTAATGGCGAAAAAATTGGTGAAACTCAACCTTTACCTCGCCTGGGTATTCCTGTTGTGAAAATGACAGATGCAACTTCAGGCAGTAAGTTGACGAAAGATCATATCCTCTTTCCAGCTTTTATTTGCCTGGCAGCTACATTCAACCCTGAATTATCGGCATTATATGGACGCGCTGTTGCAGAGCAATGCAAGGCAGATGGCTATCGAGTCCTGCTGGGACCAGGCGTCAACATGTATCGCGTCCCACATTGTGGAAGAAATTTTGAATATCTGGGGGAAGATCCTTATCTGGCATGTAAAATGCTTGTACCATATATCAAGTCTGTACAAGAAACTGGTGTCATTGCGACAGTTAAACATTTTGTTGCAAATAATTCTGAGCATTATCGCAGAAACAGTAATTCTGTTGTCAGTGAACGGGCATTACATGAAATCTATTTCCCTGCATTTAAAACAGCTGTTCAGGAAGCGGGCGTAAAAGCAGTTATGACATCATATAACCTGTTAAATGGAGAATGGGTTGGTCAGAGTAAACATTTGATTACCGAAATATTAAGAAATGAATGGGGCTTTGATGGTCTGGTAATGACTGACTGGTGGTCAATAAATGATACTGAAAAAGCAATTACATCGGGCCTTGATCTTGAAATGCCATCAGCAAGCATCCTAGGGCGTAAAAGGATTCAAAAACTATTGGATAATGGCACCATTTCCGAAGAGTTGATTGATCAGCGTTTAATCAATATTTTTAAACCATTCTGTGAGGCAGGATTATTTGATGAAAAACATGACGATCCTCCACTTCGCAACAATTGGCCTCAACATAAGAATATTGCTTTAGAAACAGCACGTCAAGGCATCGTGTTACTGAAAAATGAGGATGCCATTTTGCCCTTACAGAAAAAATCAATAAAACAAATGGCTCTCATTGGAAAAAATGCCCTTCAAACAGCAGCAAGTGGGGGAGGTGCAGGTGGTTTTGATCCCGGCGAGAAGCTGGTTACATATCTGGATGCAATTAGAAGCATTGCCAGTAATAAAGATATCAATGTTGCATACTATGAAACACCCTCTCATGATATTAATAATGCAGACATAGCATTAATATTCCTGACAATGATTGAGCATGAGTTTATGGATCGTCCATTTCATCTTTCAGATACGCAAATAGATTTAATCAGACATACGTCACGTTTAAATTCAAATACTGTTGTCGTTCTTTCAGTGGGAAGTGGTGTAGAAATGGCATCATGGATTAATGATGTCAAAGGCATTGTCTATTCATGGTACCCTGGAACTTATGGTGCCCAGGCGCTTGCTGAAATCCTGTTTGGTGAAATGAATCCATCTGGTAAATTGCCATTCTCAATTGAACATGCTGAAAATGAAACCCATTATTTCGGAAACTATCTACCTGAAAATACTGAGTTATCGCGTGAATTTCAAGGATGGAATCGGGGTGCGCCAAATTTTGATATTCATTATCGTGAAGGCATTTTTACTGGCTATCGTTGGTATGATTCAACAAGCATTCAACCTCTTTTTTCGTTTGGCTTTGGGCTTTCTTATGCGATATTTAAACTTGACAATCTATCATTATCATCAGATACAATTACTGATAACGACGCATTAACAATAACCTTTCATATCTCAAACACGAGCGATATTGATGGTACAGAAATTGTACAATTATATATTCAGGATATTGATTCTTCTGAAAGCCGCCCTAAGAAGGAATTAAAGGGCTTTCAACGTATCTTTCTAAAAGCGGATGAAACAAAACAAATAGAGATGAAAATTGATAAAAACAATTTGGCATTTTGGAGCGAAATAAAACGAAACTGGCAAGTTGAAAATGGATCTTTCAATGTACTTATTGGTACATCATCATCTGACATTCATTTACAGGCTTTGTTCTCGTATGTTAGCCTGGAAAAATTTTGATGAAGTACATAGATTTTCAAGATAAAAACCAATAATAAATTTGATTAATAAAGATTTCAATATCATGAAAAAGTATATCATTTATTTTTCAATCGCTATTGCTTTGATGAATAATATGCCAACCCATGCTTTTGATAATGTCAAATTTGGTAAATTATCAACAAAGCATGGTCTTTCACAAAGTAATGTATTGTGTATCCTTCAAGATTCAAAAGGCTACATGTGGTTTGGCACACAAAATGGATTGAATGTATATAATGGATATACATTCAAAGTATACACAAAAAACGAAAGCAAACCTGACAGTCTCAGCAATAATGTTGTTCATTCCTTGTATGAAGATACCGCTGGAAACCTTTGGGTTGGCACTGAAGGTGGCGGACTGAATCTTTTTAACAGAGACACAGAAACATTCAAACATTTTTCACCTGAAAAGAATCCTGGAATCGTAAGTCACCCAATTATCAAAACAGTTTATGAAGATCAGAATCATGTTCTTTGGATCGGTACGTATGGTGGTGGAATTGATTTATTTGATACGAACAGTGGTTCTGTCACACACTTTTCACATCAAACAAGCAATAAACAAAGTTTATCCTGTAATCTTATCAATGTGATATATGGAGATACAAAGGGAAATATCTGGATCGGTACTGAAGGAAATGGTCTGAATAAATATGATCGTAAACATAATGCATTTATTAGGTATCCATATAAAGCAATCGGCATGAAAGAAAATAATCATTCAAAATTCTTATCTGGTGATACTGTTAATACAATTTATGAGGACCGACGCGGCAATATCTGGATTGGCACATGGGGTGGTGGATTAAACCTCTTGAATCCGGAAACCAATGAATTTTTTTGCTACTTAAATGATAAAAATGGCTTCAATAATCCTGAAGACAAAGTTGTCAGAGGAATTTCAGAAGATAAAGATGGTAATATTTGGGTTGGATTTTGGAATAATGGATTGATTAAACTGGATTATGAATCAGGCAGGATTGAAAGATATAAACATAATCCAAACAGAATTGAAAGTTTGGGAAGTGATATTATCTGGACTTTATATACAGATCTCTCTGGCATTTTGTGGATTGGTACCTGGGGTGATGGCCTGAATAAATATGTATGGGAAGACAATCTTTTTTTTCATGCCAAACACGAAGCCTGGGAAACGAACTCTCTGAATAATAACAAGGTCAATTGTTTGTTTGAAGATAGCAAAGGCTTGTTCTGGATAGGCACCCTGGGTGGTGGATTAAATCGCTTTGACAGAACAACAGGTACATATACATTTTATATGAATGATCCACAAAATCCAGATAGCATCCCCAATAATATCGTAAGAACAATATATGAAACAAAAAGAGGTGATTTGTGGATTGGCACTGATGGCGGCTTAAGCCGCCTGGATCGTGATACTGAAACCTTTTTTACATTTAAAAAGAATGATGGTTATTCCAATAGCTTAAAAGATAATAGAGTTTATTCATTATTTGAGGATGAACATGAAATGCTATGGATTGGTTATTGGCATATGGGCGTTTCCCTTTTTGATGCCAATTACAACAATTTCTATCATTACGATCAACAGAATAATGCGCTAAGTTCCAACAATGTTTGGGTAATCTTTGAGGACACTCGAAAAAATTTGTGGTGTGGCACAACCAATGGCCTAAATAAGATGGTTAGATCGCATAATAATTTTAAACAATACAAACATGATATTGCATCAGATGGCAGTATATCAAACAATGGTATTTCAGATATTTTTGAAGATTCCGAGGGAAGACTTTGGATAGGCACCCTTGGCGGGGGACTTAATCAGTATATCCAAAAAACAGATTGTTTTATTGCATACAAGAAAGTGGATGGCTTACCAGATAATAATATTAAAGGCATTCAAGAAGATAATAAAGGTAACTTATGGATTAGCACAAATTTTGGAATTTCCAGATTTGATCCCAAAAATAAAAAATTTCAAAACTTTACAACCAATGATGGCCTGCAGAATAATGAATTCTCTATTGGTGCTGTTGAAAAATCGAAAACTGGTGAAATATTTTTTGGTGGCATCAATGGATTTAACTTTTTCAACCCCAATAATATTGAAATGAATAAATATATTCCGCCAGTTGTTTTAACTTCTTTGAAACGCCGCGGTGAAAATATTCTTGAAAATCAATCTCTTGATAACCTTAAGCTATTAACTTTTAGTTGGAAAAATAATTCTTTTGAATTTGAATATGCTGCATTGAACTATATTCAAACAGAAGAAAATAATTATGCATACAGACTTGAAGGATTTGAATCAAATTGGAACAATATGAACACAAAGCGCTTTGGGCGATATACGAATATTCCTGATGGTAAATATTCGTTGCAAATAATCGCATCAAATAATGATGGACTATGGAATGAAAGTGGGTATCGGCTAGATATTAAGGTAATTCCTCCTTTTTGGAGAATGACATGGTTTAAGATAACAATGGTCATGCTGATTCTTTTGATTTTTTATGCGATTTACATTATAAAGACCATTCGTATTCAAAAGAGAAATCAATTGCTTGAATCATTGGTAAAAAAACGATCAAAATCCCTTGCAGAAAAGAATCAGGAACTTGAACAGGAAATCATTGAAAGAAAGAAAATTGAAGAAAGTCTTCGACGAGCAAATGACGAAATTGAGAAAAATAACTATAAATTGAAAATCACAATGGATAAACTTCAAAAAATGTCGCGAACTGATCCCCTTACAAAACTTCCAAACAGAAGACATATGACTGAAAGAATTAAGGAAGAAATTAATCAATACAAAAAGAATCAAAAACCTTTTTCTATCGTTATGACAGATATAGACCATTTTAAAAAGTTCAATGATACCTATGGTCATGATTGTGGTGATTATGTTCTAAATAAGGTTGCTGAAATAATAAAAGAATCGGTCAGACAAGAGGATTTTGCTGCAAGATGGGGCGGGGAGGAATTTTTAATGTTGCTGAGTGGTACCATTTCAACACAGGGAAAAAATTTGACAGAAATAATCAGAAAAAGAATCGCATCCACCAAATTTGTCTTTGATGGCAGGCCTATGTCTGTTACCTTGACATTTGGATTGGCAAATTTTGATATGGACCTGGGACTGGATGGTACTATCCAGAATGCAGATAAAGCTCTGTATATTGGAAAAAATCAGAGTAGGAATTGTTGTGTTGTTTATGAAGAAGAAAACGATTCATATGATCAGCTTGGTTAATGATATTATCTTTTTGTCATTATTTATTAAAAAAAAATAATTTAATCATTTCATATATTTTTAAAATATAGTATAAATTAATAAGTATTCACAGTTGTTTGAAATTAAAAAAGGCCCTTATTTTTTGATAATCCCATAGGACGCTGAAAAGGGTGCATTTCAAAAAAGGGGGCATTTTCTTAGCCCTGAAAGGGCGTAATATACCAGCCCAGGGCAACGCCCTGGGTAAATTTAAAAAATTTTCTTAAGCCCTGTAAGGGCGTTACATAAATGAGCTATCATTAATTATTGTTCATGTATCGGAAAAACAAAATCCTGCTTTATATTGGTTCAAGTGCAATTCCGCTTGCTAACGCGCGCGGCTCAGAAAATTTCGGCAGCTTTTAATCTGATCCGCACGCGTTAGCAAGCGTGACTGTACTTGAAGCAAATATCAAACAGGCTTTCCGAAGACGCACAAAAGTTAGGCTAATCTATAATTTGACCGAAGGGCACTATGTTCTTATATGTGTCGCCCTTTCAGTACTCAAATTATTGTAATGTATTACCCAGGGCGTTGCCCTGGGCTGGTATGTATAGCCCTTTCAGGGCAAAAAAATGCCCCCTTTTTTAGAATGCGCCCCGCTGAAAATAAGTTTTTAAAGGCTTATTCAACGAATGGGGGAGCAAATTTATAACTTTGCTCCCCATAACTATTGGATACGTCCATTCCTTAATTGATTAATGAGAGGTAATTATGAAACATGTAATAAACAAACATATCAAAGAGAACATGCGTTATCATTTTTATAAAATTTGTTTCGCATTTGTATTGCTAACATTCATTTCATGTCAAGGGAAATTAATCAGGCATAAATTACCATTAACAATTGAAAATCAGTGTTTTACGATGAATTTTGAGAAAACAGCCTATGACATGGCCGATGTAGACAAATACTTCTTTACGACTTTTCCCCACGATGACCCCACAAAAGGTGATGTCGTTTATGATCGACACAAATGGATCAATAACAACATGATCAAATTGATTCCCAATGATGGCCTTTATTTGTATGTCAAACAAAGAAATGGCGATAATAAATTTGATTCAGTCAGAATGACATCAAAATCTTTTTACAACATCAATAAAGATACAAATGGGCTTTTATTCATTTTCAAAGGAAAACTGCCATCAAATAAGGGCATTTGGCCTGCATGGTGGCTAAATGGTAGTCGGCAAGAACAGTGGCTTTACAAGGATAGAGGACGCATTGCAAACAATAATGATTTGGATACATACTCGGGCAAGGGGCATTTTTATGATACGCCAAGCCCTGTAAACTCAACAGATTGGCCTGGTGCTGGAGAAATCGATATTATTGAAACAATTAATGGCGATAACCTTATCCATAATACAATTCATACCTGTCCAACGATGTGTGATGCGATATGGAACCATTCCACGTCTATTATCAATTGTGCCAACGCAAAACCTGGAGTCGATCCAAATTCAGGTTGCAGTGGCACGCCTTATCATTCAATTAATGCTGAAGGTACATTTGTTTGTCTTTGGAAAAATAACTCGATTCATTATTATTACTGGGGACCTGATGAGAATGTTCACACAAATGGTGGACCTTTGAGCTTGAATCCTGATCCATTACAATGGCGGGATTATTTAAAAAATGAAGTGCTGCTAACAGATTCAAAAAGTGAATGCAATGCAGCAATTCACCAGGAATGGCAATGTCAAACTTGTGCGGAAGCCAAAACTTGTTCATTCAGGAACATGAAAATCATTTTTAATATCACATTATGTGGCATTTGGGCTGGAAATTTTTTCGATGATAGCGACCATGCCATGCAAAACTGTCAGGCTTATATTCAGGGTGAAGGCAAAAACAAAATAAATAACCAGTATATGAAAATTGAATTTATATCTATAAAAAAACTATAAATTAATATAGATTTTTTTTTGACAATAAAAAGCATGATAGGAGCTTAACTGGCTCTTATTATATCAAATGGAGGAAATGTATTATGAAAAAAATTATGATTGGCATATTGTTTTTATTACTGGCAGTAACAAATGTTAATGCTGCCAAATTAGGCGATGTCACCATTCCTGACACGCTTGCAGCTGGAAAAGAAAAACTGGTATTAAATGGGGCAGGATATCGAACCAAATTTTATATGAAAATTTATATTGGCGCCTTGTATCTTCTCCAAAAAAGTTCTGATCAAAACCAAATTATTAATGCCGATAAGCCTATGGCCATTAAAATGCATATTGTTTCGAGCCTCATTTCCAGCAAAAAAATGATTAAAGCGGTCAATGCAGGCTTCGACAATGCAACCGGAGGCAATATTGCCCCTATACAAAAAGAAATAAAACAATTGCTTTCAATATTTCAAGAAAAAATTGAAGTCGGTGATATTTATGATCTGGTCTATGTACCAGGGCAAGGAGTGTTGGCTTCAAAAAATGGTTCTTTAAAAGGAACGATCAAAGGACATGAATTTAAAAAAGCGCTTTTTGGTATCTGGTTGTGTGATCGACCTGCTGATAAGTATCTCAAAAAAAGTATGTTAACAGGTAATTGATTCATTTTTATCAATCTGACAAGTATCCCTTGCCAGATTGATAAATAATTTTTATTCTTCAGAACTGCGGCCCCGAGATGGAAAAATGACAAGTTTTCGGTAATAACCGGAACCCATACTTTGTGTTTTCAATGAGCTATCATTTTTCAAGGCCAAATGAATAATTCGTCTGTCGTGTGCATTCATGGGGCTGACTGTTTCAGGTCGTTTTGTTTTCTTAACCTTGTCTGCCAATCGAAGTGCTAATTTTGTCAAATTTTCTTCTCTAATTTGAAGATAACCTTCAATGTCGATTCGTACACGAAGTTTTTGTTTGAAACGTGACTTATTGACAACCTTGTCAATCAAGAATTGCATGGCATCAAGAGATTGACCATGCTTTCCAATCAAAACAGCTGTGTTTCCTCCATTTATATGGAAAAAAATCTGACCACTTCGTGCTGACAATACCACTTTTGCGTCCTCTGTAATCGCATCAACAATTCTTTTAAGCACGCTGTATCCTTTTTGGACGTATTCATCCGCAAGAATCGGGTCCTCTGTTTTCTTTTCATCATGTGAATCTTCTTCTAAAGGCAAGTCCTCCGAAACTTTCACTGGCGCCGAATGTGATGGTTTGGTGTCATTATTCAAATCTTTCTTTTCTTTCTTGATGGTTTTCTCATCAGATTGCTTTTCTTTTCTTTTTGAATATGAATCCAGGGAATGTACACGAATCTTAGCTTTTTTGGATCCGACCAAACCAAATATTCCTGTAGAACCATATGAAATTACATCATACTTCAGTTTGTCTTTTGCTACGCCTAACTCTCTACTTGCCTGTTTTACTGCATCATCAGCGGTTTTCCCGACAAATTCAATGTAATTCATTCAACTATCCTCCATTTACTCATTTTTCTTATTTATGTAGTATTGCTGCAAAATAGATGCCACGTTATTGACAAGCCAATACAGGACTAATCCTGAAGGAAAATTGATAAAAATAAATGTAAAAAATAATGGAAGAAACATCATCATTTTGGCTTGACTGGGATCTCCTGGTGGCGGTGACATTTTTTGTTGGAGGAACATGGTGCCTCCCATGATAATAGTTAGAACCGGAATACCATAAGGTTCCTGCATCAAAGGAATGTAACCTTCAAACTGAAACAGTCGGTCTGGGGCGGATAAGTCATTAATCCATAAAAAGAATGGTGCGTGACGTAATTCTATTGCCTGATACAGCATCCGATAAAGCGCTATAAAAACTGGAATTTGAAGCAACATCGGTATACAGCCGCCTAATGGATTAACCTTGTATGCCCGATATAGGTTCATTAATTCCTGATTCATTTTTTGGCGATTATCTTTATACTTTTCCTGTAATTCTTTCATTTTTGGTTGAAGTTTGCGCATTTGATTCATGGATTCATAGCTTTTGTTACCCAGGGGCCAAAAAATAATTTTTATCAATATTGTCAATAAAATAATAGCAATACCATAATTGGGTATAAATTGATAAATAAGGTTCATCAAATACAAACAGGGCCTTGCAATAATATCAAACCATCCAAAATTAATAATTTCATGGAAATCATTTTCAAGTCCATTAAGTTGTTCAAGGCTTTTTGGTCCAAAGAAAAGGCTGAAACTATACACTTGCTGTTTTTGTGGTGTAATATTCGAATGGGGCATATTTAAATCAATTTGAAGATGCTCATCATTAAACCAGATGTGGGCATCAGTATTTTCCTGCGCACTAAGCGGCAAGACAGCACTTGCAAAGTAACGATCTTCAATTGCAGCCCATGAAATCTTTCCTGAAAAAATACCGCTATCTTCGATATCATCAAGGCCGATTTCTTCTAAATTATTGTTCAGAAGAAGGGCAGGTCCTTCAAATATATAACCGCCTGCATTTTCAGGTATTTGACTGCGCATTGAGATTTGAAGCTGATCCCCAATTGTTGTATCAGTTGGATTATCAATCACAACAGTAAGACCTATGATATAGGATTCTGGATCAAAAAAATAGGTTTTGACAATTCTAATGCCCTGTGGAAGCTGATAAATGAATTGTAATTCTTTTTTCTGTGTCACATGAATCATATTTTGAGAGGTTTGCACATTGTAAACAGCTTTATGAAGGTCAGGAATGATATTGTTTTTAAATGATACAATTGCTGTTCCTAACTTCTCAAGATTGACCACATTCATATATGTTGAATTATCAGAAAGGGTCGTCTTATAATTGAATAAAGTGATTGATTGAATCGCAGCGCCGCGCTCTGAAAACTTTGCTTCAAATAAGGGCGTTTGGACAACGATCTGTTTAGCAGGCTTTTCTGAAGATTTTTCTACTTGTAGAATTTCAGGCAATTTTTGTGGCTTTTTTATATCAGAAAACTTGTTAACAATATCTTTGCCCGAAAGGGTTGTATCAGGTGATTCAGTTGACACATTATCTGTCAACTCATCCGGTTGTTGCGGAGGTTTTTCGATAAAATAGTTTTGCCAAACCAAAAGCACAAGAAATGAAAGTGCAATTGCAAGGAGAAACCTGATTTGTTCCATTCATCATTCTCCAGGGATCAAGTGAAATGATCCCTTCAATAGTTATAACTTTTGTTAAATTGGGTCATACCCACCCGGATGAAAAGGATTGCATTTGAGAACGCGTCGCATACTCAAATATAAACCTTTGCCCGGCCCATATTTCGAAATGGCCATACAGGCATATGTTGAGCAAGTTGGATAAAATCGACACGATGGTGGAAATAATGGGGATATTGCAATTTGATAAAAACGAATCAACTTAATAAAAATCCATTTCAAAAAATCAGACATCAGGAGCCTTCTGATAAACGTTTAAAAAGAGCCAATAAGGCATCAACGCATTGTTTATTGGATCGGTCTCGTACCTGTCTTTTTGCAATAACATTTAAATCGTAATTTTGTGTCAATATATGCCTGTTCTTTCGGAAAGTTTCTCGTACTAAACGTTTAATTCGATTTCGTACAACAGCATTTCCTGTTTTTTTGGTGATGGTAATCCCCAGCCTGGTCACATAATTGTTTGAATTTTGAGCATAATTAAAAATAAATAAATGGTTTTGAATGTGCGCACCATTTTTTTTTACATCCTCAAATTCATAACGTTTGCGCAGCCGATAATTTTTTGGAAATAAACACACTAAATCAGGCGCTCAATCGTTTTCTGCCCCGTGCACGACGCCGATTGATAATTCTGCGCCCTGCCTTGGTTGACATGCGTTTACGAAAACCATGTGTTCTTGCTCGTTTGATCCGACTCGGTTGAAATGTTTGTTTCATTGTTTTTACTCCATTTTCATTTTTACCAATTTAATTGCATATTTTTTTTGCAATTATGCGGTTAGGGTTAAATTTTAAAAAAGTGTTGAGTTTAAAATCACAGTTAAGGCTTTTTGTCAAGTAAGAACCTGATTCCTTATTTTTTTTGTTTAATAGACTAAAAACTTATTTGACATTTGCTTGATAATATCATATAAAGATAAATTTTAATTGAAGGGTCAAAGTTGCTGACCACCCAACTTAATAAAGCATGGAAAAGAGTTATATGGGGATGAATCAGATATCATACGACCCCAATATCAATTCCCATGCGTAAAGAGAGGATAATCATGGCAGAAGGAATTATTGAAATCAGTGATGGTGATTTTGAAGAAAAAGTTCTTAAATCAGATAAACCAGTTGTCGTAGACTTCTGGGCAGCCTGGTGTGGGCCGTGTAAAGCCATAGGGCCTGTTTTGGAAGAGCTGGCCAAAGAAATGGGCGATCAAGTTGTCATTGCCAAATGTAATGTCGATGAAAACCAGGGCACACCAACAAAATTTGGTATTCAGGCCATTCCCACGCTGATATTTTTTAAGAATGGTGAGGCTGTTGACCGGATTACCGGGATGGCTCCAAAATCTAAAATTGAAGAATCTATCAATAATATCAAATAAGGCGAAATAAAATGCACAGATTGCCTACATTGATTATGGTAGGAAAATTTTTTTTGATTACCATATTATGCATGAGTATAAACTGTGCAAGTGGACCGCCGAAAAGAGAAAAAAAAGCCATTGAACTGCTTAAGGAAGGGGAGACATTATTCTTGGCAGGTAAATATCAAATGGCAATAGACTCTTTTGAAAATTTAATTGATTGGTACCCATTCAGTGTGCATTCATCTAAAGCTGAATTGCGAATTGGAGATGCACATTTTCATTTGGGACAATATCATGATGCCATATTTGCATATGAAGGCTTTGAGCGCTTACATCCGACACATGAAAAAGCGCCTTATGTTCTGAACCAGATAGGCACATGTTTTCTCAATCAGTTGGATACGATAGATAGAGATCAAACAGCTGCTATTCAAGCGGTACGATATTTTGATCGTATTCGCCACGAGTATCCACAAAGTGAATATGCCACCAGGGCAAAAAACAAGATGATGACTTGCTACAAAAGCCTGGCAGAAAATGAATTTTATGTAGGATTACTCTATTATAAAGCGGAACGTTATCAGGCAGCGATCAATCGATTTAATGTCGTTCTTACACGATATCCTGATGTTGGTGTACATCATGAAGCCATTACATATATTACAAAATGTCGATTGGCTATGGCCCAAAATGGTCAAAGCAGCACAATAAGGAGATAGTTACGCATGTCAAAAATATGTGAAATATGTGGAAAAAAACCAATGGTTGGCAACTATGTCAGTCATGCCCATAATGTGAATAAAAGAAGGTTTAATCCAAACATACAGCGCGTCCGAGCACGTCACCAGGGACAAGTCAAAAAAATAATGGCATGTACCCGCTGTATTCGTTCAGGAAAAATTGAAAAGGTTCCGAGAGGTATACAAAATAATTAGAGAAGCCCATTTTTTTTAATTGACAAATTCCCCTAAAAAGGTTATATTGCTTTTTTATTAAAACATGGGTCGTTAACTCAGTCGGTAGAGTATCTGCCTTTTAAGCAGAGAGTCGCGTGTTCGAGCCACGCACGACCCATTTTATAAAAGTCCCCATCGTCTAGCCTGGTCCAGGACACCGGCCTTTCACGCCGGCAACAGGGGTTCAAATCCCCTTGGGGACGTAATCAAAAAAAACCCTTTCGGAAAGATATTCCGAAAGGGTTTTTTTATGTAAACTGGTTGTATATATGAAAATCAACATTGATCCTAAAATTTCCAAGCGTTCCAATCGACCTTTGAAAACAATTTCTGAAAAAAATCAAATCAGCCATTGCGTCAATGACATCTCACGTCATATTAGAGAAGATAGAGACTGTTTACTAGTAACTTCGCCTGCATCATTGAAAACACAAATCCTATTAGCCATTGCCAATTTGAACCCGGATTTCCAAAAAATCCGACTTGTTCTACCTGTCTATCGGCCTTATATGTTTCAATCCGATTCATTGAGCCATATTTGTATGCAATCATTTGATACTTATCTTAAAGATAAAAATAAAATATGTGAAGCACTATTTGTTGACGAAGGCGAGCTTATTGATGATCCGATCAAAGGAGAAAGCCTTGAACAATTATTAATTGAATCTGATCCGGGAACCCCACTTGTATTGGCAATCAATGCACGACAAAATATTGATAAAGTTGCTAAATGGTTATCCGACATTCGAAAGCGAAAGTGTATGCTTATACGTACGCAATATCCCAAATCAATCATCCCCACATATTTTACAGTTAATGGTGAATGGCTGACGCTTATAGACAAGAAAAAATTGAATCGTAAAGTAAAGACGCATTTAAAAACAATTAAAAAACCGATTTCACTGAAAAAAATTTATTACCGATGTAACGAACTTCTTACATCTCAGGATTTATTACCGGCCATCTTTGTGTTACCTCAAATGAACAAAGCCATCGAATTGTGGAAAAAACATCCTGAAAAAGAATCTTCTCCCGGGCAATATATGACTAATCCACAAGTTGTCAGAATACTTGATGAATATCCTGAGCTGAAAGACAATCCTTTTGTATTTGAAATGTTGAAAAAAAGGGCTGGTATTTGTTTTAACGATCATATTTGGTTACAATTAATAGAAAACTTTTTTTATTTGGGTGCATTGGATGTCATATTTTTAAGCTCAGAAACAATCCCACATTTATATTGTAGTGGAAAAAGTATAATTCTCATGGGTCATCCGATGCATGATACAAAAAATCCTGATGATTCTCTTGCCCTTTGGAACGAACAATTAATAATGAGAACCGGATGTAAAGTTCGTATTTTAGATGAAATCAACAATCAAACAGTTTATTGTATCTTAACCGATTCACCGGATGTGTCGCCAGTTCATATAAAAGATTATTTTGATCCTGGCGGATTATCGCTTCAAAGTCATTTCAATTGGACCATACACAATATGCTGGGTCGGAATTATCGCAAACGATCAGCCCTGGATGATTTGAACAAATCATTTTTGGTTGCCAGTCAGGGGGCACGCAACAGTGTATTATTTCACGATGCCATCATGGAGATCCAGGCCGAATTACCACAAGCCAAATGTTTACCAGTCAATGCAATGTCATTTTTAACCAGCATTCGTATCAAATGGACAAAGGAACAGTCCGAGTATCAAAAACAGGCCAAACTGACAAAAAAAAGAAGTCTTGAAACAAAATTTCATAAAATCCAGTTTCTACTGGATTGCCTTCCCTGTAATGACTGTCATCATGAAACAACCTGTCATCATCGAGGATCTAAACGTCTCAGAGAATTGCTTGATACATTCTATGCCAATTTGAGAGATCAGGCCAATGGGCATATTTTACTGGAAGCAACAATTCCATGTTTTGATGATTTACTACAACAATTGGAATGGATAGATTCCAGAAAAAATATTACCCCAAAAGGGGAATTGGCATATCGTACATCCTCAATTGAAAGCCCTTTGTTTGTAGAGTGCTTTTATAACAATCTTATTCCAATGGATAATCATCGTCTGGGAGCTTCAATTCTTGCTGGTTTCCTACTTGAAAAATGGTCTTTTCCTTCACATGTTGATTTAAGATACTCTGCCATTAGTAATATTTATCAGGAAATGTTGCCCCATTTAAAAGAAACTACCCAAAAACTGCTTTCGTTGGGTATTTCCCCACGTATACCCGACTATCAAATGTCATGTCTATATTACTCTCTTACTTCTTTAGATGACAAAATATTAGCCACTGAAAATTCAAATTTGAATCAAACGATTGTGGATTTTATAATTAATCGGGTCAATCGTTATTTTTCAAAGATAGACAAATCAATGACATAAATTTTGGGGAAAAAGTGATCTCAAACATCCATAAAGAATCCAAAATCTCCCAACCGATGCTGAACTTTTTTGATATTATGCTCAGAGATAATAACATGATAATCTTCAGCAATTAAAACCAACTTGCGCAAAATATCATCTCTGGCAATGAGTTCAATCAATTCTTGATTACTTTTTACCTTAAACACAAGCATATTCATTTTTTCTTCAAGAGGATCTTTTTTAGAACAAATATCATTGAGAAATGTCTGCCAGATTTTTGGCGGTTCTTTGGAGATATAATCATAAAACAATTGAATTTTATTATCGATATCATTTTTAGATCTACAATCCTTTAAAAAAATTTGATAGTTTACCCGATAACATCCCTCATGAATCATCAAAGCAATTTTATCAAGGACCATTTTTTTTACAGGATCATTGCCTCGAATGTATGCAATCAGCCGATCTTCATCCAAAATAACCTGAGCAGTCAATTGTCGTGGATCATAATTAAATGTTTTTGACTTTCCTAATAGATATTCTCCCAATGCATTCAACCGAATAAAGGCAAGTCCATCAAACTCGCTTAAATAGGGTCGGTTTTTGGCACGGATTTCATTATTTTCAGGGGTGACATAAGCAATATCAATAATACCAAAACTGGCCAGAAAAAAAAGGTACATCTTAACTGCTGGAACTGTTATTACTGTTGAAAAACTGGATTCGGAAACATATGTTTTGCCCCTGACATTTTCCCAACTGCCATTTATGTAATGACTGGGAGAGTAATGAACATATTGACTGACCATATATGGATGGGCAATTCTGATATCAATATTATGAAAATAACAATATTTGATGATGTTTTCGACTGAAATCCATTGTTTTTCTGGAATATCTTTAAGAACGTTCCAGATATTTTTTCTAAAATTGACTTCCAATTGGTATTGCTTGTCTTTTTGGATACTGTCAGTTAATTTTTTCCAATTTTTAAGGTAAATCAAAAATGAAAAGATCTTAAAAGAATTGTCATAATGGTCTTTGCCTGAAAAAAAATGATCCAACATTTTTTTTAAAAGCTCTTCAGGTGGAAGAGATTTTGAGCTTGATTCGTCTAACATTAAAGAGAGAAAGCAAGCAATTATATTGGTACGTATCAGTTTTTCTTCAAATTTGCCAGAAGGATAAAATTCCTGAATAGAACATCTGGCATTCATTTCATTGAGTACATTTTTAGCAGGTTTTTCCGAATAATGATCAAATGCAATATGATTGCCTTTGATATAATGAATGATAAGGGGAAGTTGGTGAGCGATGGCAAAATTATCGCAAAAGATTTCGCAGGATTCAGGATCTTCAGTTTTGCCAATCAAATTATAATATTTGGGTTTGGGCAAATATCTCTGTGCATATTCGCGGATCTTATCAGGTAATGAAAGTCGAAAATCATTGATCCATCCATGTTCACGAGACATTTTATGAACCTTCCTGACCTTCAATAAACTGTAATTTATGTTAAATTCACTTTTTACATAAACTCTATCCCGCACAAATTCTTCTTTAACAATACTTACCTTTTCACTCAATGTTCTATTCAGTACATCGCCGGAAAGTTCGCCACCTTCCCATGCCAGACGTTCAAAAACAGTGTAAACATCATCATGCATGGCATTCATCAGAAGCCAGAAATTTTTGTCATCACACAACAGAGTTGCAAAGGCAAGAACCATGTCTATTTTTTTTAATTTACTTCTAATAACGCGATTAATCATCCCAAAAAAACTCATATCAAAGAACAGATAAAGATAGGTATCATAAATTAGTTTTAAATCATCAACCTTATAACTGGCATTAATTGAATCAATTAATTCTCTTGGTGGCGTGACATTTTTCACCCTGGATTGTTCTTCTGTGGTGTCTTTTGTGATGCCATCGAATAGTTCAGAAGCTTTTTCCTGAATTTTTTTGTTCTCATCGTCACGCAAGATATTTAGCAAAGGAACAATCCATGATTCTTCAATATGTTCAAAAGCATTTAGAAGTATTTTTTTGACACTGGCACTGCTTTTGCTCACAGCCTGTTTCAGCATATTTTGGACTTTTGAATTTTCAGGATCAATCGTCGCTGCGGTCAATAGTACATTGGCATAGTAAATTGGCGAGGAATGTTCTGTGGTACAAACCAGGACAGGCAAAAGACTTTCGCCCACTTCAACAGCCGCTTCATGCGCTGCCTGACGAACAACTGATGCCAGGGGGTGTTGATGAATATAACCAAGATTTCTAATTAAGGGTTGATATAATTGAAAGGCTTTTGTGCCATCATTTTTTCCAATCATAGACATGATTTCTTCAATACGATACAATACAAGCAGTCGGTCTGCAGGAGAACCTTTTCTCAAGTAATCGGAAAACTTGTTGACACGCCAGTTTTGGATATCGACAGTTCCAAGCAGATTGTCTCTAAGTCGCTTCATTGAACAGTTCAAGCATAAGCGGCCTTCAGGCATTTCGATACTGGGTGGTGTTTCACTTTGGCATAACGCACAGCGAAAGCGACGCGTTTTTGACCAGTTTTTAAATAATTCGATCTGTTTGATTGTTTTATTTTTCCAGTTGGTTGCCATCGTGCTATTCTCCCAAAATAAATTCAATGTCTTCTTCATCCAATGATTTAATAGATGCACCATCAGAAGAGATCAGATTGTCAAAAAGTTCGCGTTTCATATTTTGCAGCTCAAGTATTTTTTCTTCAATAGATCCTCGTGCAATGAGTTTATAGCTGAAAACTGTTTTATCTTGACCGATGCGGTGACTTCGATCAATGGCCTGATTCTCTGCGGCAATATTCCACCAGGGGTCAAACAGAAAAATATAGTCTGCAGCAGTCAGATTGAGCCCCACACCACCGGTTTTGAGTGTCATCAAAAATACCTGGGTGGCGTCATCTTCCTGAAATTGTTCAACCAGTTTTTTTCGATCCCGCGTGGCACCGGTCATGTGCACGAATTCAATGTTGTGTTGGACCAGATCTTCAGCAATGCAATCCAGTGCATGTAAGAAGTTTGCAAACACAAGCATTTTATGCTGTTGCTCAACAAGATCTAGAATATGTTGAAGTAGTATTTCGCGTTTTGGGGAAAAAATGCGGTCATCAGACTTGGATTCAGGGATGCTGGCAATTTGCCTGAGTTCATTCAAGGCTTGAAAAACATAAAACTGGGCTTTGTTTATTCCATTTTCTTCGATCTGATTGTTGATCATTTCCTTATAGAACAGACGTCGTTGTTCGTAGAACTGTTTTTGAAGATCTGACATTTCAACATATAGAACCTGTTCGACCTTATCGGGTAAGTCTTTAAGGACATCTTGTTTTAATCGTCTGAGAATAAATGGATATATTTTCTTTTTTAATTCCTCCAGCGCATTCTTTTTACCTTCCTTTTGAATGGGAGTGGCGTATTGAAGATTAAACTGATCCAGGCTGCCAAACATGGTCGGATTAAGAAATCGAAACAAAGAGTAAAGTTCGCCCAAATTATTTTCTACAGGAGTACCACTTAATCCCAAACGATGTTTTGCCTGGATCAATACTGCTGCTTTGGAGGTTTGTGCATTTGGATTTTTGATATGTTGGGATTCATCTAAAATAACATAATAAAAAGATTGTTCTTTGAGCAGCTCAATATCATTGCGAAGAACAGCATAAGTGGTCAGGATCAAATGTTTATCTTTTACATGCTCAAAATCGCGTTGCTGGCCATAATAAACACCGAAAGATAGTTTGGGCGCAAATTTTTTAATTTCAGTTTCCCAATTAAATAAAAGGCTTTTAGGCATAACCACCAGTGATGGCATTTTTTCTTTTGGATATATTGATGCCAAAACAGCAATGGCTTGAAGTGTTTTCCCCAGCCCCATATCATCTGCCAGACACCCGCCCAATTCGTGCTCATGTAAATATTTTATCCATTTATACCCCTGTTTTTGATAATTACGCAGTGTGGCATCAAGTTTGGGCAATCTCATTTTTTTAGACTTGATGGTATTGAATCCCAAAAATATTTCTCTGGATTGCTGAAATGCTTCTTTGGCAGTTTTTTCATCAATGAGTTCTTCAACAATAGGCAGATCAAAAAAAGATACGCGAACGTCATCATCTTCAGTTTTTTGAAAAAGCCGTCTCAGCTTTTCCATATAATCCTTGTTAACAAGTGCATGGGTGCCATCATTTAAGGCAATATAGGCATTTTTCTTGAATTGATTCAGGGCATCAAACAACGCAATACGTTCACCTTCCAAATCCAACGTAACAGTCCCTTCTAAAAAGTCAATGCCATGTTTCATATTTAAATTCAATCCTGGTTGAACAGCACGTACATTGTAAGGTTTTAGTTTATCCGCACCATACATTTGATATTTGGATAACAGGCGGGGAAGTTCATTGTACACAAATGATTTTGCCAATGATTCAGTAATAATGAACAAATTATCTTCAAGATAATACTGACCATTAGAGACTTTTTTTGTATGTTTTTTTAAAAGTGCATTGATTTCATCAAAACAAGAAACTACTTCTCCATGAAGGACGTCGCAAACAGCGATTTTCTTTTCCAGATCATTGATTACAGCTATTTTTGCAATATCGTAATGTTCAAGAAAGTATTCATCAAATCCAACAAGCCCGCGCGAAATTTTGAGAAACAGCGCCTGATCATCACTAATTTTTTCAATAATGATAATGGGCATTGTTTCTTTGGGATTGCCTTTGATGATTTTATATTTTTTATAGCGGACTTGAATATTAATGAAAAACGAGAAAAACAGGGCTAAAAATTTATTCAAATCTTTTTCTAAAAATGTGGTTTGAAACAAGGAAATATTTTGAAAGTGTTCCCCAATGGGCTCAATAACAAATATTTGACCATCATAATACACATGACTCTCATTAATAAACTGGATTTCTGAATAATCTGTGCTTTGGGATCTCAATAAAAGTTCACTATCAAGTAAAGTTTGATTTTTGCTTGATTTTTCAGTAATTCGAAGCATCAGACGTGCTGATTCATCAACAAAGGTGATAGGTTTTTGATCTTCAGAAATAAAATTATCGCAATGTCGTAATTGCCAGATCATAAATTCATGATCTGCCAGATTGATACGTCGACCGGGGATTTTCCAGTCAATTCGAAAGCTATTCTTTTCCTGAATGTTATCAATTGATTTCAATACTTCACGTGTGGCACCGCTGTATTGCTCATATGATGCATCAATTTCCTGATTATCGGCATCAACAATATGGATGCAAGCACCAGAACTGCTGAATCTAAGTTGAAAAAACAGATCTTGGGCATCAGTCTGTTCTTTTTTGATAACGCGCTTTTTTTGTTTGAGTATTTCGAAAATGTTTTCTGTATTTAACATAATTTAATATTGCGCTTTTTGCGATATGGGTTTCAATTATTTGACTGGGCGGATTCATACAAAGGCACATGCAGCTATAACTGCATGTGCCTTCGCTTGATGGCTATGCATTTTCGTACATACGCCCTGAACTATCTTGTGGTTTTTCTTTTGTGATTTTCGTAACAGGCCACCAATACCAGCGCTGAATAGTCGCAATCATTTTTTGTCCGCCAGTATTCATTGAATGAAAAAATGAATACAACACAGGGACAACGACCAGGGTTAAAAAAGTTGCAACCAGTAATCCAAAAATGACCACGATTGACATGGATTGCCACCATTGTGTGGCATCACTGGTATATGACACGGCCATACGATGAAAGTCATAAGATATACCTGTTACCATAGGAAACAGTCCGAGAACAGTTGTTATGGCTGTTAAAAGAACCGGTCGAAGCCTTGTTGCGCCTGCTGATATTACAGCATCTCCAACTGGAATGCCTCGCTCAACAAGCTTATTGGTGTAATCAATTAGCACAATGGCATTATTGACAACAACACCAGCCAGAGAAATGACACCAACACCAGACATAATTATACCAAATGGCGATTGAATTACTGTTAATCCCAAAAAAGCACCGCCCAGAGACAAAATGACTGATGTCATAATAATTAAAGGCTGGGTAACTGAATTAAATAAGGTGACCAGTATCAAAAATATTAAAAACAATGCAATGACAAATGCACGGCTCAAGAATTGTTCAGATTCTTTTTGATCTTCAAACTCTCCTGTAAACTTGAGCTTGTAACCAGAAGGCAGCGCAAAAGATTGTAATCCTTCTTCAGCCTGTTGACGTGCCACAGGTCCAGGTATTTTTGTTTCATCAACGTTTGCTTTGACTGTTACCACACGTTCATGGTTAATGCGGACAATGTCACCCATACTACCAGAATATTCAATATTTGCGATGGTTGTCAATGGAACCAGTTGACCTGCTGGTGACAGAATCATCAATTTTTTTAGAATAACTGCTTTTTGTCGATCACTTTCACCAAATGTCACTGTTATATCGAAATCTTCATCATGTTCACGATAGGTCGATACATCCAGGCCATTAAAAGCTGTTTTCAATGTGTGTCCCACCCAATTTGTAGACAAATCAAATAATGCTGCTTTTTGTCGGTCAATTGAAATCTTGATTGATGGAATCCCTTCATTGTAATCATCCTGAATATCCATCACATGAGGCACATTTTGTAATATTTCACGTACTTGTCGAGATATTCGACCCAGTGTCTGAAAATCATCACCTGAAATTTCGATATTAATCGGTGAACCTGTTGGCGGGCCTTCTTGTGCCTCCTGCACTGTAATTTGTGCTCCAGGAATGTATTTTACGCGATTGCGAATGATTTCCAGATCAGCAACTGATGGGGTCAATCGGTCTTCAAAATCTAAAAATTGAACACCAATATGATTAGGAGAGTTGTTTTCAAATATGCTTGAACCAGTGGTTTCTACTGCTTTTACATAAATATGTTCAACATTTGGCAAATCACTGTACCCCATAAATTGTTCACCCCTCGCTTTTTCATGGGGATGTAGTGAATATACGTTCTTGTAATCTGAAATTTTAAATTTTTGTGGATCATCAGTATCACCAGCATATCCTGTGATTGCGATTTCAATTTTTTTCATAATACGATCAATATATTCTAAATCAGCGCCTTCAGGCATTTCAACATTCACATAAGCATCTTTTGGATCAATTGCCGGAAAAAACTCCACTGCCTTTTCAGCACCAACATAGTACATCCATATTTGAAACAGGATAAACAGTATTGTAAAAGCCATGCCGATTACTGTTAACCGATGATTCAAGGCCCCACGCATTAATTTATGATAACTATTCAGTAATAAACCTTTGATTTCAATGGGTTTTTCGCCAGCATTTCTGATTTCATCAGCATCAATTGCCTGGGATTGTCCATTACCTGGTACTTTGATAAAATAAGCACATAAAGCCGGATTAATCACCAATGCAACGATAAGGCTGGAAAACAATGTGATAATCAGAGTAATGGGAAGATATTTCATAAATTCTCCCATGATACCTGGCCAGAAAATCATTGGAAAAAATGCGGCCAATGTGGTTAGTGTGGAGCCAATTACTGGATAAGCAACCTCTGATGTTGCTTTCATGGCTGCATTGATTCGCGGTACGCCTTGTTCCATATATCGGTATACATTTTCTACGATAACAATAGCATTATCAACAAGCATGCCCAAGGCCAGGGTTAGGCTAAATAATACCACCATATTTAATGTAATACCAAGGGTATAGAGAAATATAAATGACAAAAACATAGAAAATGGAATGGCCATACTGACCAGCACTGCATTACGTAATCCCAGGGCAAAAAGCAATACAACAATGACAAGAATCAAACCCGAAATAATATTGTTTTCCAGGTCAGCAACCATGAGATGAATTTCTTTGGCCCGATCCATCACTTTTGTAATTTGCGTGTTTTTGGGCCACCGCTGTTGGTGCGATTCAATGAGGCGATCAATTTTATCAGAAATTTTAATAATATTTTCACCAATACGTTTTTTGATCGAAATACTAACAGCATCTTTGCCATTCAGTCTGGATCGGCTGGTTTCTTCCTTGAACCCATCAACAACCCTGGCAACATCTTTTAAATAGACAGGATTGCCCTCATGTGAGCTGATTACCAGATCGTAAATTTCTTCAGGAGTTTCAAATTCGCCGGGAATATGCAGTTGATATCGACCTTCTCCCAGGGTAATCACGCCACCTGACGTATTTTGATTTTCTGCAGATAGTACCTGTTCAAATGCAGTAATAGGTATGCGATAGTATGTTAATTTGTCAGGATCGACTTCTACTTTGATTTCACGCTCCATACCTCCAGTAATATCGACTTCCAACACACCCGGAATGCCTTCAATGTCTTCCTCAAGGTCATCAGCAATCTTTTTCAAGTAAGAAACACCACAAGTGCCATTAAGCAAGTAAACAACAATGGGCATTTCAGAAAAGTTAACTTCAAATACCTGGGGATCGTTTTCCAGATCAGATGGTAACTCGTTTTTTGATTCATCCACTTTATCTTTGACTTTTTGAAGCACATCATCAATGTCAGTTCCAGGTAAAAACTCAATGTTTATTTGAGAAAGACCTTCAGAACTTACAGATTGAATTTTTTTGACCCTATCCAGCCCTTTGAGTTTTTTTTCAATTTGTATGGTAATGGATGATTCAATATCAGATGAAGCCACCCCCTTATAGTAAGTTGAAACAAAAACGTATGGGATGGTTATATCTGGGGAGCTTTCTCTGGGCAAAATTGAATAGGAATAAATCCCAAAAACAAAAATCATGGCTGCCAGAACCAACACACTGATTTTATTTGTGACAGCAGTATCCGAAATAATCACTTTTCAAGTTCCTCTATGTTATTAATCGTTCGAATGACATGGACGGGTTGGCCATTGCTGACATCTCGATGCCCCATCACGATAAGGTGTTCATCTGGCTGAAGTCCTTCTCGAATTTCAATTCGCCATTTTTCTTGAAGTCCTGGTAAGACATGACGCATTTGGGCAATGCCATTTTTTTCAATATAGGCAAAACGTTTATTGTTACGTGTAAGGATTGAGTATAATGGGACTGAAATACCATTTTTGACTTCACGTTTGACAATTTCAACCCGGACAAACATATCTGGTAAGATTTCATATGATGCATTGTTCAAGCGCATTTCCAGATTATATAACCTTGCGGATGTATCGGCTGTATTGGATAAAAAGTATTTTTCGGCAATAAATGTTTTGTTTAAAGCATCAATCTTAATGTGAAAATGATCCAGACTTCTGACAGCATCAACATCAGATTCAGGTATTCCCACCGCAATTTTGACTGGATCAATTTGAATTATTTCAACAATAGAATCAGAAAAATTAATATATTGCCCATTATCGGCATACCTTGCATTGACAATACCGGCAATCGGCGCGCGTATGGAACATCGTTCTAAATTCAGTTTTGCTGTATCCATGTTGGCTTTCGAGCTTTCCATACGCGCAACAGCCTCATCCATTTGTGATTGCGTGGCCAATTGCTTTTGATGCAGTTCTTTTAATCGATTGACTGATGCCAATGCTGCCTTGTATGAAGCCTTTATAGAAAGCAGTGCATTTTTGTAATCTCTTGGATCAATTTTTGCCAGTAACTGTTCTTTGCGAACAATGTCGCCTTCCTTAACAGCCAGTTTGATCATCCGCCCCTGAACCTCAGATAAGACATCCAGCCTGACCCAGGCTTTGACAATACCGGGAAAACTAATCCTGTCCTGAATCAATTGAGGTTTGAGTTTTAAAGTTATTACATTGGTTTTGGGTTTTTCATCTTTTATTTGTGCAGCTTTTTGAGCTTTTAGTGTGGCCTTTTTGGCTTCAACGTTTTGATAGATCCATGCTGCGCAACAACACAAACATATGAATACAAACATGGGGAGCATTCCCCAAATACGAATAAACAATGATTTAAAAATTCCTGCTTGTTTTGACATTATTTTTCCTCAATTCGCCATCCAGGACCACAGATAATTTTTTTACCATTTACATCAATAAATGAAAAAGCAGCCCCTGAACCGGTATCTGATGGAAATGGATATATTTTTGCCTTACATTTCCATTCTTTTTTGGTGCCATCATATAGGGTATGAGTGATAATACGCTCCAGGCCGGATGCATCTGCCTGCATATCCTTAAAACGTTTCTTGATATCCTGACTGGGAATCATAAAGTTCCACGCAATCCATATACCGATGATAATAATAATCAGCGATGATATTCCCACCATAAACTTTGTTTTTGATTTCATTATATTTTCCTTGTTTTTTTTTGAAGGGTGTTTTTGTAAATCACTTTTGTATGATCATTCCTTGAATCATGATATCATCATCAAATCGCTGAATACTGATATTGCTAACAGGTACAGCATTTTTCATTTCCATTGGCGCATCACCCTGACAAACCGAATAACCATTGCCACCCAATATTTTTGGTGCAATAAAACAACAAACCTGGTCAACAATCCCTGCCTTTATGGCTGAAGAATGGATATGACTTCCGCCTTCAATTAAAACACTGGTGATATTCATTTGTCCGAGGACTGTTATCAGTACGTCCAGATCGATGCAGTTATCTTTAAGCGCTACAGGCAAAATTTTGGTTTTCTCTTGTTGAAACATATGACCTCGATTATTTGCAGCATCTTCAGCGCATGCAATAATCGTTTCAGCATGAGAATCTTGAGTCAAAACTTTTGCATCTGAATCAATGCGCAGATGGGTATCCACTATGATACGAACAGGATCTTTGCCAATTTTTTCAGGTAAACGTGTGGTTAGAGAGGGGTTGTCATTCTTAACTGTTCCAATTCCTACTAAAATGGCATCATTGGCATGTCTCATCTGATGCACATAATGACGTGATTTTTCGTTGGAGATCCATCGGGCATCCCCATTTTGTGTGGCTATGCGACCATCCATTGTTGCGGCGTATTTCATTGTGACAAATGGCTTTTTGGTGCGAACAAATTTACAAAATGCCTGGTTCAGAGATTTCGCCTCTTTTTCACAAATACCTGAAATAACAGAAATACCATTATTCTTAAGAAAATCAGCACCTTCACCATCAACGTTTGGATTTGGATCAGACATGGCCATAACAACTTTCGTAATACCAGCTTTAAGAATGGCCAAAGTACAGGGAGGTGTTTTTCCAGTATGATTGCATGGTTCAAGGGTGACATAGATCGTTGCGTCTTTTGCCTGATCACCGGCATCTTTCAAAGCATTCACCTCAGCATGGGCTTCACCACAGGCTTTGTGATAGCCTTGACCAACAACGCGATCCTCTTTGACCACAACTGCGCCAACCATTGGATTGGGTGATGTATACCCAATCCCTTTTTCCGCAAGGGCAATCGCTTGCTTCATATAATATTCATGATTCATTTTCTTTTTTATCTGAGTGATGATTGTTCATATTGGAATGAAGATATTGTTCCAGTTCAGTAACAAAATCGGCAACATCCTTAAATTCACGATATACTGAAGCAAATCTAACATAGGCAACACCATCCAATTTTTTGAGTTTATCCATAATGATTTTGCCAATGATGGTTGATGGTATTTCTTTGTCTTCATGCTCCCTTAATTCACGTTCTATTGTGTTTATCAAATGATCAATATCATGAATGCTGATATTACGCTTTTCACATGCTTTTAAGACACCTGAGCGGATTTTTTCATTATTAAATGGCTCTCGTCGCCCATCTTTTTTGATAATTACCAATGGAATATCTTCAACAACTTCATAGGTTGTGAATCGTCGTTCACATTGGACACATTCCCTTCGACGTCGAATGGCAAGGTTTTCTTTTGAAAGCCTGGAATCAAGTACTTTATTATCAAGATCTCCACAATATGGACATTTCATAATGCCTCTTTTCCTTTCATTTGAATGATTTGAATATCTGCTGACTCAAATAGTGTCTTTGAAAGATCATCTTGATATCCATCCTGATAGTATATAATTTGAATGCCAGCATTGATCAGCATTTTTGCACAAATTGAGCATGGATGATTGGTGCAATATAGTGTTGCTCCTGTAATAGATATGCCATGAACAGCTGCCTGGATAATTGCATTTTGCTCTGCATGAAGTCCGCGACACAATTCATGTTTTTCTCCTGAAGGCACATTTAACTGATGTCTGAGGCAACCTGTTTCAGAACAATGACGTATGCCTGTGGGTGCACCATTGTATCCTGTTGCAAGAATTGCCCTATTTTTAACCATTACAGCCCCAACTTTTCTACGCATACATGTTGATCGCTGAGATACCAGATGGGCTATGTCCATGAAATATTCATTCCAGGAAGGTCTTGATTCGATATTTTGTGCTTTGTTTGACATTAAACCTTTTAAAACCTTAATTTTGTAGTATTGGAAAAGATTGACACAATTCCCGCACAGCTTTTTCAGTTTGTTCAATTATTGCCATGTTGTCTGGCTGCTTTAGAATATGGGAAATATGGGTGCCGATTATTTTCATTTCGTTTTCTTTCATACCTCGAGATGTTATGGCAGGTGTACCAATACGTATGCCGCTTGTGACAAAAGGACTTTCTGGATCATATGGAATTGCATTTTTATTAACTGTAATACCAGCTTTTTCCAAAACAATTTGTGCTTTTTTGCCAGTTAATTGAATGTTTCTTAAGTCCAGTAACATAAGATGATTATCTGTACCTCCGGAAACGAGATTTAATCCTTTTTCAAGCAAGGTTTCTGCCAGGCAGGAAGCATTTTTCACTATTTGCTTTTGATACGCTTTAAATGATCCGCTCATGGCTTCTTTTAATGCTACAGCTTTTGCGGCAATAATGTGCATCAGCGGGCCGCCCTGGATTCCAGGGAAAATCTTACTGTTTAAGGATTTTGAAAAATCTTTTTGAGATAAAATTAAGCCTCCCCTTGGTCCACGAAGGGTTTTATGCGTTGTTGTCGTAACCACGTGAGCATGAGGAATGGGTGAAGGATGTTCATTTGCAGCAACCAGACCTGCAATGTGGGCCATATCAACCACAAGATAGGCATCAATTGATTTGGCAATATCAGCAAATGCTTTAAAATCTATTATTCTTGGATAAGCACTTGCACCAGCAACAATGAGTTTTGGGCGATGTTTTTTTGCCAATTCAGCAAGATTATCATGATCAATCACACCCGTCTGAGGATGTAAACCATAATGAATGAAATGATATAACTGACCTGAAAAATTGGCCGCACTACCATGAGTCAAATGCCCGCCATGAGACAGGTCCATTCCCATGACCGTGTCTCCCGGGTTTAGCAATGCGAAATAGACAGCCATATTGGCCTGTGAACCAGAATGCGGCTGAACATTGGCATATTCTGCTTGAAACAATTTTTTTGCGCGTTCAATTGCAAGTGTTTCTGCCTGATCCACATAATCACATCCGCCATAATATCTTGCGGATGGGTAACCCTCAGCATATTTGTTGGTCATAATACAGCCTTGTGTGGCCATAACAGCTTTACTTGCAATATTCTCTGATGCAATTAGTTCCAATGTATTTTCTTGCCTGTTAATTTCCCTGGATATAGATTCTGCAATTTCAGGATCTGTTTTTTTGATAATCGATAAATCCAAAATGTTGATTCCTTTCATTTTTTATTAATTGATCGTTTCTCCCAAATGATCAAATATATTCAAGCGATCAGCATGTCGTCCACCATCAAATGTTGTTTCCAAAAAAGTTTGAACAATTTCTTTTGCCAACACATCACCAAGAATGCGACCGCCCAATACAAGAATGTTGGCATTATTGTGTTGGCGAGACATTTTTGCCGCAAAAATATCATTACAAAGAGCCGCACGAATCCCCGCAAATCGATTGGCCACCATTGACATGCCAAGACCTGTGCCACAAATTAATATGCCGCAATCATATGCTTCATTTACCACTGATAGTGCAACACGCATACCAAATTCAGGATAATTCACTGATTTATCGGGATTATTTGTGCCCATGTCATGGATCTGTAAATTTTTATCTTTGAGATAAACAACGAGTTTATCTTTTAATTCAACCGCTGCGTGATCACAACCAATACATATTTTTTTGAATTGATTCATTCTTTTCATCCTCGTAATATCATTCTCTTTTTGTTTTTGCACCTGATGTATTACCCAGAACGTTGCCCCGGGCTTTTATGTTACAACCTTTAAGGGCTAAGAAAACACTCCCTTTTTTGAAATGCACACGTCATACAAGTCCAACCGGTCCGGCATCCGATTTCTTGGATTGAGGAAGTTATTATTCGAGCATTTCTGAATCATCAAAATATAGCATAATTTTTACAGAATGCATATAAAAATAAAAAAAATATGGGCCAGGGCTGAATCAATTTTTTTCTTTTAACTTATTAAATTTATAGTAAAAATATTAGTTATTTCATTCTTATTATTTGGTTCGAAAAAAATAATTACAAAATGTATTGATATTTGAAACAATTTTTGATATCTCATAGGGTTAATTATTCTAATTTTTTTTTTATTATTTTTCGTTTCGATATTTATGCATTATTATAAAATGTTAGGGTACTATTATATTTAGATTAACCCCTGAATAGGTGTTTATTCTTTATATCGTTTTACAATTTTATTAATATAGATTACTAAAAATAGCACCATTGTAATAATCAAAAATCTGTTAGAAATGTCTATCCAGGAGGCTTATCATGACTGATAATAGACAATCACATATTCTCGTTGTTGACGACAAACCAGACAATCTTCGGTTGATTATGGGGATGTTGAAAAATATGAATTTTAATGTCAGACCTGCAAAAGATGGTCAGACAGCATTAAATTCTGCCAGATCCAATCCGCCTGATTTAATTTTATTGGATATCCTTATGCCTGGCATTGATGGCTATGAAACATGCAAACAAATAAAAGCAGATGAAAGTCTCAAGGATATTCCAGTTATTTTTATCAGTGCATTGAGTGCGCCAGTTGATAAAGTCAAAGCATTTGATGTTGGTGGTGTCGATTACATCAATAAGCCTTTTAACAAGGATGAGTTCCTTGCTCGTGTTACAACACATCTGTCGTTAAGAATTATGCAGCAATCACTTGAAGAAAAAAATAAAGAATTACGTATGGCCAAAATTGAAGCTGAAGAATCCAGAAAAGTGGCAGAATCTGCCAACAAAGCCAAAAGCACATTTCTTGCCAACATGAGCCATGAAATTAGAACTCCAATGAATACAATCATTGGTATGACAGATCTGACACTGCTGAAATATTCTGATGAAGAACTTAGGGAGAATCTCTTGGCTGTAAAAGATTCAGCCAAACACCTTCTTGATATTATTAATGATATATTGGATATTTCAAAAATCGAGGCAGGAAGAATTGAACTCGAAATTGTTGATTTTGATATTATTGAATTAATTCAATCAATTATCCGCACATTTACCCTTTACATTCAACAAAACAATATTTATCTCAATTTTGAAAAGAATGAGGCAACACCAGGGATTGTCAAAGGTGATCCGGTAAGGTTACGTCAAATATTGGTGAATCTTATCGGTAATTCAATAAAGTTTACACAAGAAGGCGGAGTTACTGTTCGGGTCACTGGAAATGAAGAAACGAATCGAAAAATCAAGTATAATATTGCAGTAATTGATACAGGAATCGGCATTCCAGCGGACAAAATTCATACCATATTTGAAAGTTTTAGCCAGGCCGATAAATCAACTACGCGAAAATATGGAGGTTCTGGTTTGGGGTTAGCCATTACAAAGGAATTGGTAGAATTAATGGGTGGTCGTATTCAGGTTCAAAGTCAACCAGAAGTAGGAACCACCTTTGATTTATCACTCAGTTTTGACCAAGGAAACCAAAAATCAATAGAAGATGATCAATCAAAACATAAACAAACAGTGGTTCAAGATCTAAATCAATTTCCTTCACAGTCATCCAAGAAAAGAATATTGATTGTTGATGATAACCCTGAAAACATAAAAGTTGCTACAAAATTTTTAACTGAATTTGGATATTTTACATTTGATTCAATCAATGCAAAAGAAGCATTGGAAACGATTTCATTCATGGATTTTGATATTATTTTGATGGATATTGAAATGCCAGATATGGATGGTATTGAAACCACTAAATTAATTCGCGATGGAAAGTATGGCACAAATGCCAATATTCCGATCATTGCATTAACAGCTCATGCCTTATCCTCTTACCAACAAAAGTGCATTGATGCGGGGATGAATGATTACATTACCAAACCCATCAATTTTCATGAATTGAAATTAATGATTGAAAGAGTGCTGTCATCAAAATCAGAACAGTTTTTGACATCATTGGTTCAGAGAAGATCAAAAAAAGATACGCTAAAAGTCCTCAATCGTAAAAAAGCCATTTCAAGAATGCTTGGAAATGAAGATCTTTATAATAAAATCATCGCAGATTATTGTAAAAGTTTTGAGGATCGAATGATCATCATGAAAAAAGCGATTGGTGCAAAACAATTTAAGGATATTCGGTTTCAATCGCATTCATTAAAGTCTTTGTCAGGAACTGTTGGCGCTGAATATGTCTACGAAATATGTTCACGTTTAGAAACAAACGCTGCGAACCAATGCCATGATCGTATGCATGAATTGTTTACAGACTTGCAGAGTGAGTTCGAAAGAGTAAAGGAAATGTCTAAAACGAAATGATAAATACTGTCAAACAAAAAAATTCAATTGCTTCTTATTTATTAAAAATCATTTTTAGTATGTATTTTGTTGTTGCCCTGACTGTCACAACACTGCAGATTACAGCAGTATATTATCATACAAAAAAGAGTATTATCGAAGAAATTGAGTCTCTTAAAGAAACCTTTTTGCCAGGGATCGGATTGCTTTTGTGGTCGTTCGATACAAAAGAACTATCCATGTTTATGGATGGTATTCTGAAAGTTCAAAGTATTGTAGGTATAGATATCCAAAGTGAGAATAAGCAATATGTAATGGGGACGATTATTGATGATCAAGGAATGCAGGTAGATTATGATTCTTCTGGAAACAAATTGTATCCCAAAGAAAATAAATATTTATTCGGCATTGAATTTCCTATTTTTTACACAGATGAAGATATGAATCAAGAAAAAATAGGCGTATGTAAATTTTATTCGAGCCATGAAATTGTGTTTAATCAGGTGAAATATGGATTAATCCTGATTATTGTCAATTCTGTTATCAAAACAATTGCCTTATGGTTTATTTTTGTTGCGGTCATTCGGCATATTCTGGCAAAACCCATTGAATTGTTGATTAACACAATCTCGAATACACGATTTGATAATATTGACTGTCAAGAATCCATACCATTATCAAAAAGAAATGATGAGCTGACACTATTAAATAATGCATTTTACAATATGAAACGACGCCTGTCATCTGAAATCAAAGAAAACAATCGATTGATTTTGGCAAAAGAAAGTGCCGAAGCTGCGGATCGTGCGAAAAGTACTTTCCTAGCAAATATGAGTCATGAATTTAGAACCCCCATGAATGCCATTCTTGGTTTTTCGGAACTGATTCGTCGTGATGCCAACTTATCTCCAGAGCATCAAGAACATCTTGGTATTGTCAGGCGTAGTGGAGAACATCTATTAACGCTGATTAACGATGTATTGGACATGTCAAAAATTGAAGCCGGAAAAATGACCCTTACTGAAAGCAATTTTGATTTTATTCAATTTTTAGATGATATGGAGAACATGTTCCGCTTAAGAACAAAGAAAAAAGGTTTAACGCTGATATTTGATTGTCGTGACACTGTGCCAGAATTTATCAAAGCGGATGAATCCAAACTTCGCCAGGTAATGATTAATCTGATTGGAAATGCCATTAAATTTACATCAGAAGGCGGAATTTCTGTTTATATTGAAAATAGAGGGACTGTTTCCGACCATCCAAATTTTTGCTGTTTATATTTTGAAATCAGCGATTCAGGCATTGGCATTTGTCCTGAGGAAATGGATATCCTGTTTGAACCATTTTCACAAACAGCTTCAGGTATTCAAACTTCTGATGGTACCGGTTTGGGGCTTCCCATCAGCCAAAAAATAATTCAAATGATGGGTGGTGATATCCAGGTCAAGAGTGTTCCAGAACAAGGAACAACGATTCTTTTTGATATCCAGGTTCAGATTGTTGATAGTGCGAAAGTTCAACCCAAAACCAAATCCTCCAAAATTATTTCCATAGAATCCGGGCAGCCCCGTTACAAAATATTAGTTACCGATGATAATGAAGATAATCGCAAACTGCTTGCCAAAGTACTAAAACGGGTCGGTTTTAAGACGCGGGAATCAATTAATGGTCAAGATGCTTTGGATACCTGGAAATCCTGGCATCCAGATCTAATATTTATGGATATTCGTATGCCTGTGATGGATGGATATAAAGCTGTGGAAATGATAAAAAATAATGTGGACCATGACCCAGATATTCCTATGCCAGTCATCATTGCCTTAACTGCAAGTACCCTTGAAGAGGAAAAATACACCATTCTTGACAAAGGCTGTGATGCCTTTATGCGCAAACCTTTCAAAGAGTCAGATATTTTCGAAATGATCAGAAAATACCTGAATGTCAAATTCATTTATGAAGATACAAAACAAGAACCAGACAACGATATTTCTGGTGTAGATAAACATGCCTCTGATTTTACCATTGCTCATTTACCCACAGAACTGGTCGAACAGTTAAAAAAGGCAGCGATTGAAACTGATATTGAAAAAATAAACCAAATTGTTTTAGAAATCAATAAGATCAACAAAGCGTTAGGAAATCATCTGGCTGAATTGTCTTATGATTTTGAATTTGGAAAAATTGTAAGCATGATGGAGGATAAGTAGGCGATCATAACTTTTTGGGTATGATCGTCCAAC
>Ga0272440_1000421_pt1 | contig 36005 bp, 30 predicted proteins | sample SSMMMBAug17_FD_192440 | JGI IMG/M metagenome (GOLD analysis project Ga0272440, IMG submission 192440) | Marine sediment archaeal communities from Little Sippewissett salt marsh, Falmouth, MA, United States - SSM-MMB-Aug17 | ecosystem: Environmental > Aquatic > Marine > Wetlands > Sediment ...
ATGGACGAAAAATAAGTTCCCCAATTCCGGGGACATGACCTTATTGATTGGTAAGTTAGCGCCTAAGCTAACTTATCAAATTAATGAGGATCGTGTCCCCGGAATTGGGGAACTTATTTTTCGTCCATTCCTTAGCTTTTGGAATTAATTGGGGAATAAATAATGGATAAACAGCCGATATTTAGAGTTGGTTCTGGTTATGATGTTCATCGATTGGAATTAAATCGAAAATTAATCATTGGTGGTGTTGAAATACCATATGAAAAAGGATTGATGGGGCATTCAGATGCTGATGTTCTTTGCCATGCCATTTGTGATGCTCTTTTAGGTGCAGCTTCAAAAGGGGATATTGGTTATCATTTTCCTGATACTGATATAAAATATAAGGGTATTTCAAGCTTAAAATTGTTGCGAAATTGTGTGGATATTATAGAATCCGACCACTATAAAATAGGTAATGTTGATTGTACCATTATCGCCCAGTCACCTCGAATGGCACCATATATTCATCAAATGAAGTTAACGTTGCAAGATGTTTTAGATATCAACGCTGCTCAACTTAATATTAAAGCAACGACAACCGAACGACTTGGATTTGTCGGAGCGGGGGAAGGAATCGCAGCTCATTGTGTTGCATTGCTATTTTTGAGGATAAAAACGGCTTAATTTTTCAAAAAAAAACAAAATTTACTTGCCTATAAGGTCTTTTTATTGCATTAATAATGTCTTTTTAAATAACAATAACCAAATCATAAAGAGGTAATCATGCAAAACAAATTGACTGTTAATTATTTACGCCTGATACTGGCAGCCTGTATATTAATTATTTACATAACAGGCTCAGCGATTGCGGCTGATAATGATTCAGCATTATTTCAGGAAGGATTGAATTATTATAAAAAAGGTGAATTAAAACAAGCAGGATTGCTCTTTGAAAAAGCACTGGATTCAATAAACTTGATTGATAATATTGATCATTACGTTGATATTTTATCCCATCTGGCAAATGTATATCAGGGGCTTGGATATCATCAGCGCGCAATTGATTTGATAACCCCTATACTTCATGATGTTGAGGAATCAGGTCACAAAGAATCTCATGTGAGGTTATTGAGCCTACTCGGAGATTTACACTTTTCTTTGGGACAGATGGGTAAGGTTATTGATTATTTTTTAAAAGCAGTTGAAGAAGCCAAAAAAACTGAAAATCCTAAATTGATTGCCTCTGTTTATAATAATGTTGCCAATGCACTTGCTGTTGACAAAGATTATAAAACAGCTGGTTTTTTGTTTGAAGAGGCACTTATGCAATTGGAGCAAACGCCTGATGATGATTTGAGAGCAACGGTTTTAATCAACTTAATGAGGCTGGAATATGACAAAGGTAATTTTAAAACAGTTGTATCCAACCTGGAGGGCGTTATTCTTCAAATTGCTCAAATGGAAGATTCACATCAAAAAGCATCCAATCTCATCAGTATTAGTTTGTTTATCAAAACCTTAAGAAAAAAATTAAAATTAGATAACGACACAATGCTTCAAAATGCCATGTACGTTGCGCTTAACGAGGCCCAAACGATTACCACTAAACTTTCTGATCATCGAAATGCATCTTATGCTTTCGGATATATGGGACAATTGTACGAAGCAGAAAAAAGATATGAAGAAGCACTTCGATTGACCCGAAGCGCAGTTTTTTATGCAGAACTTTGCAATGCACCAGAGGCACTTTATTTATGGCAATGGCAATTAGGGCGATTATTCAAAGCGCAAGGAATGGTTGATGAAGCCAGGCAGGCTTATAATAAGTCGATAAATACGCTAAACCCTATTCGACAGGAATTGTTTATTGGATATCGTACGAAACAGGATTTTTTCAATGACAATGTCAAACCTGTTTATTTAGGTCTTGCTGAATTGATTCTAGACCAGGCAGAATCAACTCAGGATCCTGAACAAAAAGAGAAATATCTACTAATGGCTCGTGAAACAATGGAAACATTGAAAACAGCTGAGTTGGAAGATTTTTTCAAAGACGAATGCGTTGCAGCCAAAACATCCAATGAGGCAAAACTGGTACGTACACCTGAAAAAACAGCTATTTTGTATCCAATTACGTTGGCTTCAAAATTAGCCCTATTATTGACTTTGCCGGATGGAATGCACTATATCTCAGTCTCTGTGGAATTGGATGACCTGAGCAAAACAATTATTGCCTATCGAAAAAAATTGCAAACCCGCCCCAATAATCGTTTTTTGTATGATTCCATGAAAATCTATGATTGGGTTATTCGTCCTGTTGAAGATATGTTGACAGAAAACAACATTGAAACATTGGTTATTGCGCCTGATGGTGTTTTACGTCTGATTCCTTTTTCAACCTTATATGACAGCAAAAAGTTTTTAATTGAAAAATTTGCAATATCAACCATTCCAGCGATTAGTTTAACTGATCCCAGACCAATGAATAAAGAAAATTTTAAAATTCTTTTGGGAGGCCTTGCTGAAGGACGTCAGGGATTTTCTCCACTTCCCAGTGTACCTGCAGAGCTTAGAGATATCAAAACAATAATGAATGGGAAGATATTAATAAAAGATAAAGACTACACCATTCCAAACATAACAGAAACCTTCAAAAATAATGAGTACTCAATTGTTCACATTGCTACGCATGGGGTTTTTGGCGGAACACCAGAAGCCAGTTTTTTGCTGACCTATGAAAGTAAACTCAATATGAATTTACTGGAACAACTTATTGGGCTTAGCAAATACCGAAAACAAAAAGTTGAATTATTAACATTAAGTGCTTGTCAAACCGCTTTGGGGAATGAACGCGCTGCTATGGGACTTGCCGGCGTTGCTGTAAAAGCGGGGGTAAAAGGCGCCATTGCCACCTTATGGTTTGTTGATGACGAGGCTACATCCATTGCAATTCGTGAATTTTATCGTCAGTTGACCAAACCTGGCCTGACAAAAGCTCAAGCCATGCAAAATGTGCAGAAAAAGCTTATCAGTCAACGAAGATACTGGCATCCTCTATATTGGGCACCATTTCTCGTCATTGGAAACTGGATGTAAAATCAATTCATATTGGATCAGAATTATTAAGCATATCCTTAAGTTTGTGAATAAGTTTTTCTAAAGAGTGATAACCTTCTTTTTCAATGGATTCATTCTTTATGATTGATCTAATTTCATCAGCCAGGTCGTCGAAGCCAATATCGATGAAAGAGCCCAGTAAGCTACTGGCCGAATTTTTTGCTTGAGGACTATTCTTTTCTGCTAACGCCGTTTCTATTGCTTCTATATCTGAGTTAATTGTCGGAATAACTGTTTTTAAAATGTTATGAATAGAATTATCATCCAGACCAAAGTTCTGTTTCAAGTTTTGAAAAGCTCTTTTCAGAAGCGTCGAAGAACGATGCGAAGCGGTATTATTTCTGCTCTGTTTTTTTTGTGTTAAGTGCTGTTGTATTTCTTTTTTAGGTTTATCAGAGTGTTGTAAGAGGTTGTGTAATGTTTCAAATAAATCTTTTACAACAAATGGTTTTGTTAAAAAATCATCCATTCCTGATTCAATACATTTCTGCCGATCTCTTTCTAAAACATTGGCTGTTAGGGCAATAATTGGCGTACGATGACCTTTCATTTTCGCCAATAATTTTTCTTCTAATTCCTTTGGAATTTCCTGATTTCCGGTAATACCATTCTCACAATTTCTAATAATTTTACTGGCGATAGGGCCATCCATCTTTGGCATTTGCATATCCATAAGAATAACATCAAAGGTTTCTTTTCCGAGAAACTCAAGTGCTTCAATTCCATTTTCAGCTTCAGATACCAGTTGTCCACTATTTTCAAGGACAATTCTGGCCAAATCTCGGTTAATTTGATTATCTTCAACTACGAGAATTTTAAAACCCTGAAGATTAATTTCTGATGGATCATGCATTGATTCGGGTAATTTAATTTCAGTTCCAGGCAATACGTCAACGGAAAAGTAAAACTTACTCCCATGATTCAACTTGCTTTCAACATTGAGACTTCCGCCCATAAGTTCAACAAGTCTTCTGCAAATAGCAAGTCCAAGTCCTGATCCTCCAAATTCTCGAGCGGTTGATGTATCTGCTTGAGAGAAGGAGTCGAATATTCTACTTTGTTTTTCTGCCGAAATTCCAATTCCTGTATCCTGAATGGTAAAAAAAAGTGTAATTTTATCAATTGATTGCTCTTTAATTTCGCAAGTTACGGTTACACCGCCTTGCTTTGTAAACTTAATTGCGTTACCGATCAAATTGATTAAAATTTGTTTCAACCGCAGTTCATCGGCAATAATAAAATCTATCATCTGATCATAGTTCGTATTATTGTTTAGATAAATATTTTTTTCTTTTGCTTGAAATGACAATGTTGAAAGAACATTATTAAGCATCAGGTTAAGGCTAAAATTATGAGAATCTATAGTCAACTGTCCCGCTTCAATTTTAGAGAAATCCAGTATATCATTTAATATTCCTAAGAGACTATCAGCAGAATACAAAACATTTTTCAGCAATTTTCTTTGTTCAGCCCCCAATTCCATATCAAGAACCAGTCTTGACATACCAATAATGCCATTCATTGGTGTACGAATTTCATGGCTCATATTCGCCAGAAAATCGCTTTTCGCCAGACTGGCAGTATTCGCTTTTTCGGTTGCAGCAATCAGTTCCTTATTGATCTGCTCTATTTGTCTGGCAATTAATAAAGAAAAAACAATGACAGTAATAAAAATAGCGATTATCCAACCCGCTTGCATTTTATTATAGAGAACTTTTCGATTTTCTAATTTTTTTTGAAGAACCAATAATCTTTGAGTACCATTATAATACAGTCTACTGGCGTTTTCTCGCATACGAACAAAATGAGAGTCTGTAGTCTTCAAAGATAACGTAATTGTTTGATTAATGGTTTCTAATTCAGATAGGTTATCGCTATTTTCTGCCTGATTTCGCTGTTGAACTAACGCAGCAAGTTTTTCAAAATTTTTGATTAAAATGGCCAGTTTAGGTTTTAAATCTATAGATTCAAGCGTTAACGCCTTAGAATTCGGAAGATCATAATGAATTTCTCTGGTGATTAAGTCATCAACCTCAACAAGATTTAGTTCTCTCACAACATTGATTGATCCACCATTTTCAAGGACAGTAAAGGCTTCTTGAATAATACTAAAAAGTTTGTGAGTATTTTTAACAATTTTTTCCAGTATTTTTTCTTGCCGAATTTGATAGAGTTGATAATAATTTCGTTCAATTAGATTAATTTGGTCAAGGATAACCTCACCGATTGCTATGTGAGCTTGCTCATTTATTTCTTGAGAATCTAGCTCTTCTATTTTTGTTTGGAAAAAAAAATTTAGCCATACTAAGAAGCTTGCTGCGAAAAGAAAGATTGTAGTCAAAAGAATGAGATATTTTAAACTTGCTGTTTTTATCTTCATTTCAATACCAATACATATAAATCATGTTCTTACTCTTTCTCAATGTTTCGTGCAGGGCCTACGTTATCGAGAAAACCATATTCATAAAATAATTGCTGCCCTTTTTCAGAACCAGCATAAAGCATAAATGCTCTGGCAATATCTTTATATTTACTACATGTTGTCAAATTAATGAATAGTTTCTTTTTAGGCGCAATGGATTCATCAAGCGATAAAGTATCAATTTTACCTCTGTTTTCATCAAAAAAGGCTGTAGCTTTCCAATTAAAAATAATATCAACTGAACCTTCTTTTAAAAGATTATTCATTGTTCTTGAATCAGAAGAAACCTTAATGGCATTTAATAACACTTTTTCATAGATACCGGCTTTTGTCAGCACTTTTTTGGCTTGCTTACCGACACTGCTACTGTCAGCATTTCCGACTGAAACAGCATATTTAGAGTCTGCCAGACAATTGATATCAGCGTTGATGTTTTTAGGATTTCCTTTTTGCACGAGTAAAGCTATCTGATTATAGCCAACAAATATATAATCTGAAAGCATACCTTCACTAAGATGTTTTTTCCGATATGAGTCTGAGCCAGGCAAGTATAGATCGCCTTTTTTACTCATTTTTAAACTTTGGTAGATATCCTCTGAACCCCCCTGTAAAATAATAATTTTACAATTATATTTTTCTTCGATAATATTCGCAATGGCTCTCATAGGATGCACCATTGTAATGCCGCAATATATCAGCAATTCTTTTTTTTCATTGTCCACAATATCCTTGTTTTCTTTTGTACATCCGAATAATAAAGCAATTGCCATAAGACAGAGAATCCATTTTATAAGTGTTCTTTTCATATTTTCTCCCATAAGTTTAAAGAATTTGGAACATTTAAAAGAGATAAAAAGCAATCAATGCAATCTGTGGTTGTGGGGCCAAGATCGAGCCCCCGAGTTAAAAAAAATCAAAAGGAAAGTAGAAAGTATAAAACGTCGACTAAACAGGTTTTGTAAATTTTTTTGAAAAAACGAAACATTTATTCAGACACATCAGACAATTTTAATTAAAAATTCTCTTATTTTTAACATATTATCAATGATTAGTAAAAAATAATTTCATAAAAATTGAACACTGATTTTCACAGAATATCTATTTTGTATTCCTCGACCGGTTCATTTTTATTCATTTTTTTATATGGTGGATTACAGTAATGATTCAATGGTTTGAAAAAATAATATGCTCAGGAATATTTCGTTTAAATTGATAATAATCTTGGATAATCGAAGAATGATCAAAAACTATTGAATCCGGCAAGTTATCTTCCTGAAAAATTGCCAGGTTTTTGGCATCATCTGCCGCTTTTGGGGTACCAGTGGCAGATGCAATAAAAACCGTTGTTATGGTATGTTGACGTGGATCTCTATCGGGTTTGGAGTAAGAATGAAATTGTTTTATCAATCGGACGTCTAAGGATGTTTCTTCACGCGCTTCACGGATTGCAGCATCCTCTAAAGACTCACCATAATCGACAAATCCACCAGGTAATGCCCAACCAAATGGTGGATTATGTCGTTCTATTAATATAATACCAGGGTTTTCTCTTGTGTTTATTTCAATAATAATATCAACTGTTGGAACAGGATTTTTTCGTTGCTTCACTAAGGGTTAACCTCTATTGTCGTTGGATATGGCAGTGGCGTTTCAAATTTTTTATGTACTCTTTTTTTATGAGATTTTTCTCCCGATTCCATAGGGGGCATTAATCGATAAGTACGATCTCCATTTATATCAACCAATTGGTTGGTACGAACTGAATTGAGATATTCTAATATAGCTTCATCGGAAAAGCCAGCTTGTTTTAAGCCTTCAATAATTTTAAATTCTTTTTCAACAGTGGATTCTCGATCAGGTCGATACTCATCAGCTTGAATGAGTTTTAATATTACAGGGGCTTTTAAACCTTCTTCATGATAGCGAATTATTGTGTTGGCATCTATTGAGCAGGTCTGGTGAGTTGTCAAATAGTTAATCAACTCTTGAGAAACCCCTGCCTTTTTCATTTTTGAGATATCGTCTATGGTCACCAATGAATTGGCTGCCCATGAATATACTGGTATAATAATCATTAAAAACATAAACTTAAATATTTTCATGTCATCCTCCTTTCTGAAATATTGAATCATTAATAGGTGGTTCTTAATCGCAAACTTTCAAATTTATGCTCCTGTGTCAATATAAATCGTATTAAGCGTTAGTTTTCGCCATCTCATTGGCAGAATTTTCTTCGTTTTCAGGATTATAAACACTTTCTGCAATCACCTCGAGACGTTCAAACCATTTGGGATCATCTTTATTATATTCCAGTTCATCATACCAGGTCACGACCTCTTCTTTTCGTATTTTAAATGGACGATCTGCTTCATAATCAATATCGGCATATTGAAGTAAGTGACGAATTAATCTGATTTTATCATTATGATCAATAACTTCAAAAACGTTTTCATCAATGAATAATAGATAATCAAATCCTTCTGGGTCGCCAACTTCACGAGATGTTAGAAATCTGATTAAATCTGTGGTTTTTTGCATTTTTCCCAGTTGGTATTTTCCCCCACTTTTTCGTTTTCGCTGGTCAAAAATAATTTTTATTTTGGCCTGAACAAGGTGAGAAAAATCTTTTGTTATAACCTGGTTGACTATTTTTGTTGTATCTGGATCGACATCTGAAAATCGACTCATAATATCTCCTTTTTTGTAATTTGTTATAGAATTAAAACGAGCCTTTATCTAAAAAATTTAATGTGAGCGCTATGGCTTCACTATTTTTCATAATAAATGGATGCGTTGAATGAATTACGCGAAAATCAGCCATGCCATCAAGTTTTGCACGTTCTATAGACACTTTTCCATCGTCAGGCCCTGGAATAATGGAGGATAGAATAAAATTGATGGTTCGATCTCCGGTAATAATACCCGTATGGAACTTTGCTTTGCCTAAATGAATAGGGATTGAATCGGCATCAGTTCCCAACTGTTGTCCTGCAGGTCCATTAAGCCATTTAAATAGAAAGAAAGATTTAAAAACATCAACAACTTCTGAACCTGTATTGGGTGGACTTAACATGACCACATGTCCTAACTCGGGTAATGAATAATGTTTGAGATAATAGCGAACCAGAATTCCACCCATAGAATGAGTAACAAAATGAATTTTTGTTGCCCCATTTTGTCGGCATGAATCTACCAATTCAGGCAAATGATCGGCAACAAGTTGTTGAATGTTTTTTTTGGTGGAAGGGTAATCTTTATTTAGAACTGAATAACCTGCTTCAGCGAGACGTTTTTCCATTGTTGACATAGATGATTTTGAACGGGCCAGACCATGTAATAGAATGACCCATTCTTTTGAACGATCACCATCACTGTATGATGGTGAAGTGGGGAATAAGAAGCACATACAAAATATAATAAACAGGACTAATCTGTTTCCTAACCATTGAGGTAATCGACAATACGCTTTGATATTCAACAATTTACTGTCCGGATATTTACAAATAATGGAGAATTTGAAAGGAAATTCGGTAATTTTATCAATTGAGTATTATCCATTAAATGCCGGATTCATCCGGATCAATATCTCTGCTTTCGTTTCTATTTTTTTTCAAGTATTCCAAACGGTTCAAGCCATTGACATATGCTCTGGCACTGGCCGTTATAATATCAGGGTCAGCACCACGTCCCAAAGCAATGAGGCCATCTTGTTGAAGCCTCACTGTTACTTCACCCTGAGCATCAGTACCACCTGAAATTGCACTTACTGTAAATCGAAGAAGCTCTGTTTGAACACAAGTGAGATGTTCAATGGTATTAAAAACAGCATCAATAGGCCCATTTCCATATCGGGCACCTTTGATGGTTCGTCCATTGACAGATAATTTAACACTGGCCATGGGAAGAACCGTTGTACCACAGGTAACGTGTATATATTTTAAATCAAATATCTCAGCCGTTCGTAAAACACCTTCTGTAACCAGAACTTCAAGGTCTTCATCCAGAACATATTTCTTTTTATCGCATAACTCTTTAAATTTAACGAAAACCAGTTGAAGTTCCTCATCACTTAAATCATAGCCCATATCTTTTAAGTGCGTCCGAAGGGCATGCCGACCTGAATGTTTTCCTAACACCATGAGATTTCGATTTAAACCAACTGTTTCAGGTTTCATTATTTCATAAGTCATTGGATTTTTTAAGACACCATCCTGATGAATGCCAGCTTCATGAGCAAATGCATTGGCACCAACAATGGCTTTATTGGGTTGTACCATCATACCGGTAATCATTCGAACCAGACGGCTGGTTGGATGAAGTAAGGTGGTATCAATGTTGGTGTTCATGGGAAGATCTTTGTTTCGTGTGTGCAAACACATGACCAGTTCTTCAAGAGAAGCATTTCCAGCGCGTTCACCAATACCATTGATGGTCACTTCAGCCTGACGAGCACCAGCCATAATGGCTGCCAATGTATTAGCAGTGGCAAGACCGAGGTCATTATGGCAATGAACACTGATTATCGCTTTTTGGATATTGGGTGTATGGTCTCGAACGTAACGAACCAGTTCACCAAATTCTGATGGAATAGCGTACCCTACTGTATCTGGCAAATTAACAGTAGTTGCTCCAGCTTCAATAGCAGCTTCAAAGACTTTACATAAAAAATCCCGATCACTTCTCGAACCATCTTCAGCAGAGAATTCAACACGATCAGTATAGGAACGTGCCCGCTTGACTGCTTCAATGGCTTTTTCAATAACTTGCTCAGGGGTTAATCGCAATTTATGAACCATGTGAATTTCTGATGTTGCAATAAATGTATGGATTTTGGGGTGAGCGGCATGTTTTACAGCCTGCCATGCCCGATCAATATCTTCTTTCGTCGTTCTGGCCAGGGCAGCAACTTCCATTTTTTTAACTTTTCCAGCAATTTGTGAGACTGCTTCAAAATCCCCTTCAGACGCTGCAGGAAAACCAGCTTCTAAAACATCAACCCCTAGTTTTTCCAGTTGTAATGCCAGTCGAATTTTTTCATTTGTATTCATGCTCGCACCAGGTGATTGTTCACCATCTCGTAAAGTTGTATCAAATATGATAACTTTGTCTTCCATAGCTTTTTCCTCCGGGAATGTTTGGTTATATCTCCTAAAAAGGAGTAATTTTATTTTCATTTAAGATAAACTGAAAGCTGTCAGCCAATGCTTCCCAACTGGCTTCAATTACGTCTTCTGAAACACCGATAGTTGTCCAGATATCTTCCTCATCTCTGGATGAAATCAATACGCGAACTTTTGCCGCAGTGCCGTCCCGACCATCAATGACACGAACTTTAAAATCCATTAAGTGCATGGTATCAATTGTTGGGTAAAATCGTTTCAAGGCTTTTCTTAATGCATTATCCAAAGCGCTGACCGGTCCTTTTCCTTCAGCAGCAATAATTTCACCTTTTTGATCTCCAACTGAAATTTTAATGACTGCATGAGCCGAACAGGGAAGATCTCTTGTTTTTTCAATAAATACACGAAAAGCTTCAAGCTCAAATTTGGGTTCAAAATTTCCCAAATTTTTTTGCATGAGCAGTTTCAAAGAACCATCGGCACCCTCAAATTTATATCCTGATTGCTCCAAGTGTTTAATATCTTTTGCAATATCTTTGGCCGTTTTGTCATTTGGCAATTCAACTTTTAATTCTTTGGCTTTATACTCAATATTGCTTTTTCCTGAAAGATCTGAAATTAGTACTTCCCTGGAATTGCCAACACGTTCAGGTTCCATGTGCTCATAAGATTTGGGATTGATTTGGACAGCACTAACATGGATGCCACCTTTATGAGCAAAAGCGCTTTCACCCACAAATGGGCGGTTACTCAGTGGAATCATATTAGCGGTTTCACTGACAAAGCGAGATAGATTTTTTAGTTTTATCATTTGTTCGCAAGAGATGGTTTCATAATCTAATTTTATGGATAACAGTGGAATAATATTGATTAAATCAGCATTCCCACATCGTTCACCATAGCCATTAATTGTTCCTTGAACTTGTGTGACACCTGCCTGAACAGCAGAAATGGTATTGGCAACAGCCAATCCGCAATCATTGTGCATATGAACACCGATTCGGATATCTGGCGAACATTCATTTATATAAGATTGCACATGAGACAGAATCGGAACAATCTCGTGAAGCATCAATCCTCCATTGGTATCACAAAGCGTAATTGTTTTTGCACCACCATCAATTGCGGCTTTAAGGGTTTGAAGTGCATAGTCTGGTGATGCTTTGTAACCATCAAAGAAATGCTCTGCATCATAACATATATCACGATTATGTGAGGTTAAATAGGCTATTGATTCACGTATCATGAAAAGATTTTCATCAAGAGTGTTTTTCATGATATCTTCAACGTGAAGAGTCCACGATTTCCCAAATATAGCAACCGAATGAGTTTCGCTATTGAGAAGAGCATTCAAATTGCTATCATTTTCAGCAAGAATTCCAGGTCTACGTGTGGAACCAAATGCCACTAAAATGGAATTTTTAAAGGTTTCTTTTTTTGCTTTTTGAAAAAATTCACTGTCTTTTGGATTTGAACCTGGCCATCCACCTTCGATATAATGAATGCCTGTAGCATCCAGACGTCGGGCAATGCGTATTTTTTCATCAGCAGAAAAGCTAATGCTTTCTCCCTGAGTCCCATCTCTTAGTGTTGTGTCATATAAATATATTTTTTTCATAAGAAAAATATTAATTGGTAATTAACGAGACAATCATTTATCTCTGATAGTGTGTTCAAAAAATTAAATAAAATTTTCCTAAATAATGAAAAGAAAAAGATGTGTCAAGAAATAAAGCGTAAATATTTTCCCGACTTCTTTTATGAAGACGTTTTTTTTGTATGAGAGGCTATATATGAAAAACGTAAGAAATTAACAACTGTAGATTTTAAGAAAATAGTTTTGGCGAGTTGGTGTTGATAGGAGGAGGAGCTTGTATACATAATACATCGGCGATTAATATCGAATCCAAAATCTTTTTCTTAAAATCTACATTAATGCGGGGATATATATAAAGCATCCGGGGTTTGGATCATGTCTATGGATACATCTGATGTGCTAATATCTCCAAGTTTGCTTCCATCAGCAAATTGAATGGCATAATCAGCCATTGAAATATCTGTTTCAAATTGAGGCAGACCAATTCTGACAAAAGATCTTCCAGCTTCCATTGTTTCATTATCTATCATCAGAGGTGCTGTGGTTGTTCCAACATCTAAAGTAAATTTACAATTGGAAACTTTGACTGTAATCGTGCTATCCTCTGTGCCAACAACACCAAAATAACCTTCTGTTGTGTCGCCACCGAGTCCATCATTATCATACCATGCCATAACCTGAAAAGAAGCTACTGCTTCTAATGTTCCTTCAATGAAAATATCAATTCCAACTGCGCCTGTAATATCATTCATTTCTGTTTCTGAAATGGTTTCCATTGCCGATGCGCAATGAATAAAACAACAAAAGAAAAGGATATGGATAATGTATTTCATTTAAGGATTCCTTTGAAATATACTTATATTATATGTAGGAAATATATCAAAAATTATTGCGTCGTTTTCATTGAAATTTTTTATGCCATATCCTTTTGCAAATTTTGTGCAAAACAAATTATTTAATAAAATTATCTCCTATCTTGTAGTATTCGTTTATTCTTTCAGCTTTTCAAATCTCCATAATGATTGATGAAATGCGTTTTAAATTTATTAAAAATTTTCTTTTCTATCTGCCGAACTCTTTCGCGAGAAATACCAAACTTTTCACCAAGTTTTCGGAGGGTTAGGGGGGAATCTGAAATCATTCGGCATTCAAATATTTCAAGTTCTCTAGGGGCTAATTTTTTTTTAAATTCCGAAATAGCTTGTTTTAAATGTCCTTTAAGCTCTTCATTGGCAAATAGTTCTTCAACAGACTTCGCATTTTGTGGAATTGTGTCTAATTTTTCGAGTTTGGCATCGTTCACTATTGGTGAATTAAGAGAATCGTCCCCTTTATTTAGTCGTTGATCCATTTCATTAATTTCAAAATCGCTAATGCCTTTATTTTTAAAAAAATTAAAATTCGAATCATCATCATCACCCTGGTCTTCTAAGAATTTTTGTTTTACTTTATAAAGGTTGAAAAATAGTATTCGTTGTTTTTGAGTCGTCCCAATTTTGACAATGCTCCAATTCTCCATTATATATCTTAAAATATAAGCTTTAATCCAGTATGCGGCATAAAACGAAAATTTGACATTTTTATCTGGGTCAAACTTTTTGACAGCTTTTGTAAGGCCTATATTACCCTCTTGAATTAGATCTTGAAGATGAAAGTGAAATTTTTTTTGAAAATCCATAGCTATTTTAACGACTAATCGTAAATTGCCTTGAATCAAATCTGTCTCAGCAACAGGATCATTAAATTTTCGAATACGAATCGCTAGTTCTCTTTCTTTTTCTCGGGTTAATAAATGGAACTGTTTCATATCGTTAAAATAGATATGCAAATTATGATGTTTATTTCTTTCAAAAAAAGATTTTCCATATAGCGGTTTTTTGTTTAACATTATATATCTCCTTTATTAATAAATTATGTTTTTTGTTTAAAAACTTACATAATTTAATCATAAAATAACATTTCACGAATCTATAATAAATGTACTCAATCTGAATAAAGATTGCGTTTGATTGATAGTAGAGCAAAGCGTGTGCCATAATAAAAAAATATTATAAAAATCTGAAATTATTGGAAATAAAAATATTTTCTATTGGGGTAAGAATGAATATGCTGATATTTGGTATGGGAATTGGATAAAAAGTATCCAGGTTGATTGGTGTTTTGGGTTAAGATGTGTAAAAAGTACCCACCAGGCTATTGTTCAAGCAATACCGGTGATATCCGTTGGAGCAGTCATATATTTAATATAAATGTCTCTGTACCGATCATTCAGGTCTTTTTCTTGATAGAAAGTTTTAACTCTTTCGATGGCAGAAGCTGCCATTTGACTATGAAGTTCATCGTTTGTCAGAATCTTTATGATTGCCCGTGCTGTACCATCAGGGTCAGATACGCGAGTAATAATTCCTGACGGCCCAATGGCTTTGTCTTCTTCTGTACGGCCATTGAGGAGTTCATCACAAGAGCCAACATCAGATGAGACAGAAGGTACCCCACTGCAAGCAGCTTCTAGAATGACCAATGGTTGCGCTTCGCTGATACTGGTCAATACAAGGAGGTCAAGTTTGGGGTAATATTCCTGAACATTGACACGTCCAGTAAAAATAATGTTATCTTCAAGGCCAAGCATTGATATCAGTTCAACACATTCCCGATCATATTGAGGATCTTCATCTCGTGGTCCCATAATATAGAATTTAACGTTGGATACGTGCAATGACACAACTTTGCATGCTCGAATGAATGTTTTAACATCTTTTATTGGAACGACTCGTCCAACAAAACCAACAACAAAAGGATCTCCAGGTTCTTTTTCTTTGCGAGGGAATTGTTGGAATCTTTCAATATTGATGGCATTTGGAATAATAAATGTTTTATTGGGATCCGCACCATATTCAATTTCCAATTGTCGGTTGCCTTCGTATAAGGTGTATATTTCATTCGATTTTTGATAGGTTAGACGTCCCAATGACTCAAAAAAACTGACCCATAGATTTTGAAAAAAACCCAGATTTGTTTCTACTCGTATTCGTTCTCCGCCAGCAACATAGATCCATTCGGCTTGAGAAATTTCAATCTTACGTTCTTTCGTATATATGCCATGTTCGGTTAGCAGCAAGGGTTTTTGATAGGTGCTTTTGGCTGTCGCGCCTAATAATCCGGCATAGCCAGTTGAGACGGTATGATACACCTTTGCAAGTGGTAATGGCGCTGTTAGCAGTTTTATCAGCGGTAAATGGATGAAGCGAAATGTCCAAAAATAATCAATAAAAGACTCACTGTTGACTTCAGGCTTGTAAAATTCCATTAACAGGTCCCAGGAATCTCTACCATACACCAGATCATGTGCTGAAAATCTTAACTTTTCATCACCCTGGAATATTGGGAGTATTTTTTCAAATTCACAAAAATCACCATTGAAGACTTTTTGATGATAGTGTTTAATGATTTTCATATTTTTTCGGTGATTTTTATTTCGGTGTTTTTTTCGGTCACCAATATTGTAATCATGCAAATAAATGACTTGTAAATTTTGAAAATTATCGGGGACATCATATTTAATTTCCCATTTTTCTTTTTCTGTTGGGAGAATGCAAACTCCGGTAAATGATATTTCAGGCAGAGCTTTTACAAGATTATGCACCCATGATGAAACGCCTCCAGCAACAAATGGATATGTGCCTTCAAGTAAAAGACACACATCGTATAATTGAGGGCCTTCGGAATCATCCTGTTCAACAAGTTCAATGATTTCATCTTCTATCGGAGAATCACTCAATTTTACTTAGAACCTTTTCTAATTGGTTTTTGGTATATGGTTTTGGGATAACAGCTTTAAAACCATATTGTTGATAATTAGACATAACAGGATCATTTGAATACCCACTGGAAACAATAGCGGTTACATCAGGGTCAATTTTTAGTAGTTCAGGAATAACTTTTGCGCCCCCCATGCCTCCTGGCACAGTTAAATCGAGAATAACAATATCAAATGGGGCTTCAGATTGTAATGCCTCACTATACATTCTAATGGCTTGAGATCCATCAATAGCAAATGCTGGATCATATCCCATTCGTTTGATTAAGCGGCCAGCCATTTTGAGAATGGATTCATCATCATCCATGATAAGAATTTTTCCATGCCCTGCATGAGAGGCCTGAAGTTCTAATTTATCAGTTTTAGCATGTCTGGTGGTTGAAGCCGGAAGAAAAATAGTAAAACAGGTACCATTATCTAACTGGGATTGAACGGTTATATAGCCTTGGTGTCTTTGAATAATTGAAAAGGTGCTTGCAAGTCCAAGACCACTTCCTTTTTGTTTGGTTGAAAAGTAAGGATCAAATATTTGGGATAAATGTTTTTCAGATATACCAATTCCCTGATCCTGAAATTCGATTTTGACATAGCGGCCAGGTATCAGAGACTTATGAATAACACCATTATCTTCAATATTGATATTTATGGCTTTAATCGTTAGAATTCCACCTTCAGGCATTGCCTGATTCGCATTAATAACAATATTACTAATAACCTGGTTCATTTGACCTTCATCAATATCAACTGTCCATAAATTTTCTGGAAAAACAAATTTGCATTTTGTTCCTGTTCCTCTGGCAACAAAATTAGCCGATTCTTTTATAAAGACTTTTATATTTGTTGGTTTTTTGATAGGTTCCCCACCCTTTGAAAAAGTCAATAACTGATGGGTCAGACTTATCGCTTTTTTGGCTGCATCCTGAGTATCTATCAAAGCATCAGATATTTCATTTTTTTGATTTATTTGGGATAATGCAAAGGATACATTTCCGGTAATAATGCCAAGCATATTATTAAAATCATGCGCAATTCCTGCGGCTAACGTCCCAATGGCTTCCATTTTTTGGCTTTGTTGAATTTGCAGTTGTGCTCTAATTTTTTCGGTAACATCTCTAAAAACCAATACAGCACCAATTATTTCTTGTTGATAATTAAAAATGGGTGCAGCACAGTCTGAAATATTGCGGGTACTACCATTTTTTGAAACAAGAGTCATATGCTCATCAAAGTCAATGCTCTGGCCTGTTTTAAGAGCAGTAGCGATAGGTGTTTCAAGGCGTTGATGGGTATTTGGATCAAAAACATTCAGAATTGCTGATACAGATTTGCCAATGACGTCATTTTGTTTATAACCCGTCAATTCTTCAGCTACTCTGTTGATTAAGACAATATTACCATTTTTATCCGTAGAAATAACCCCATCACCAATGGATTGAAGGGTTACGAAAAGTCTTTCTTTTTCAAAATATAAATTTTCTTCAGCTTGTTTTTCTTTTGTTTTATCGTTATAAAGTGCTACAATTTCGTTAGACGGCAATTTATATACATAATTTTCTCGCCAACCTGAAATACGTTTGCCTTGATATAATTTCAAAGGAAAAAATTCTGGTTGGCCTGTTTCCCATACGCGTTGAAACACATCAAAAAGGCCAAAATCTTTTACAGCGGGAAAAGTTTCAATCACACTTTTTCCAATAATATTTTTTCGATCAATCTGATCTATTTTTTCTCCTCCACGATTAAATTCAACGAAAACAAAATCTTTAGCATTCTTAACAGCACGGTATACAGCAATTCCATGATTTGTATTTTCAAAAATACCTTTATATCGATCAATATTTTTTTGGGTTTCTAACTCAGCCTTTTTTCGTTCCACAATTTCATTCTTGAGCTGTGTATTCATTTCAGATAGTTTTTCAGTACGTTCTTTTACCATTTTGTCTAAATTATTAATATGGTAACGTAAACTTTTCGACATGGCATTAAAAGATATTGTCAAATTTCCCAGTTCTTTTCCAGACGGAATATTTAATTCATCACCAAGGTGATCCTGGTTGGTTGAGATGAGAGTTGTTTTTTCCTGAAGTTGTAAAAGAGGGGTAAAAACATGCTTTTTCAATAATAAATGCTGTATTATAAATAAAAGGGTTAAAAGGAAGAGTAAAATCAGTGACAATTGAATTGAAAATTGATTGGCGATTGCATATGCCTTATATAAAGGAATTCGAATGCTGGTTGCATAGATAAGATCTTCAAGTTTTTTATTAAAACTTTTTTCAGATCCATATATTTCAATTATTTCTTTTGGTGCACGCTCTGTTTTACCATGGCATCGAAGGCAAGATTTGGTAGGCGTAATACCACGTCTAAGTATGACCAGGTAGGGGCGGTCATTAATGTTTCGGATGCTTGATTTCATAACAAGCTTATCATTTTTTTTCAATAACTCAAGAAAGTCAATCTCGTAATCCGTTGCCTCATTTTCAGGGCTTCTGGCATTTGTTGCACATTCTTTATAATAATAGTCTCCTTGTAAAAATGGATGAGAATATTTTAATATTTGTCTAATGGCATATGATGCTGACATCCATCTAGGATCAAAATGATTATCTGTCTGAAAAATCTTAATGTTTTTTAATAGAGTGGGCCTTAATTGATGTGAAAAATATGTTTGTACGGCCATCATGTTTTCTAATAAAACATTTGCTTTTTGTTCAGCTTCCAGAAGTGCATTTTTACGCATATATATGTTTACAATGATAATAACACTTGCTGCTGCCATTACAAAAAAGAATCCCATAAAAAAGAAAAATCGGGTACTAATTTTCATTTATTACCTCCCTTTTTTATGATTTTAAAAAATTCTAAACAGTTGAGGAAGTATCGAAATTGGAAAAAAACTGGATTCAAACTAATAAATAGAGAATAAAGCAACAACTATAAAATTTGATCATGAGATCAAATGGCTACTTGGGAATATAGTACAAAGGATGTTTTGATGTCATCTTTTTTACAATGTCAATTGCTGCAAAAGAAAGATAATATCTTTTAGATCAATAACATCATTACAGTTAACATCTAAGGAACACCAGATTTTTTCAATATTAAACCTTATTGGAGCCACTTCTCGGGTTTCTCCTGTTTTAATATCTATAGCGTCAGGTAGCAACGTATGAAAATTGGGCCCAGATAATTCCAATTGATAAGTACCTTCGGGAATATTATCTATAAAAAAGCTACCATCAGGCAAGATAACAGCTTCATTATCAGATTGAGATAAATGAATCGTTAAATGGGCATCATTATATGAAAATGGATACTGACCAATGACCAGTTGGACATTTCCTTTCAAAGATCCTGTCTTTACACTGCCAACCATTATTATTGATGGATCTGAAACAATTATTCTACCATCGAAATCATGTGCCATCACGGATAATTCGTATGTTCCCGTTGGTGTTATTCCCATTAGTTCACCGTTAAATGTCATGGGGCGACAGGTGGACAGATTAATCGTGAAACTTTTATTTTCTTGGCTATCAGATGAAATAAGGTCGACCTTTGCATTGGCTTGAGCCATATTTGCATTGTATATTGTTGTCAATTCAATGCTGTTTGACGTTGTAATTTTTGTCGTGATGTTTTGTATAACCGGTATATCATTATTCTGTTGCGTACCTTTCAGTTGAATTTGACTGGCAAAAACACCATCCAAGTTGTCAGATAGCCCATCTCCATTATCGTCAAGCGCAGGAATGGAAAATTTCTTATGAAGCCACATGGCTTCTTTTTTTTTCGCCTGATTATAAGCTTCATATACAGTAACACGGCTCTCAAGCTCATTTAAAAAGAAATGCAAAAACGATCCGAAAATAGAAGTTTCATTTGTATTTGTTTCAAGTGGACCTGATGTAATGATCATTCGTTTAGATGTCGACAAATATGAAAGGCATTGATTGGTATTCATACCATTTAAAACAACAATAGTTTTAGCACCTGTTTTTTGTTCATATAAAGCAACTTCTTTATGAAAATCGAGGATATTGAAGGCTTGATTACCAGGCAAATGAAGCGTTGGTTGTCCATTTTCATCAGTTGACCACTTTCCCAGGATAAAAATAAACAATGGTTTATCAGACGAGTTCTTATCAATCGCCAATTGATTGATTGCAGTGCAAATGTTTTCAATTGTGGGGGCATCATCCACTACTGAATCAGAGAGACCATCACCATTGATATCCAGTTCATCTGTTTGAGCGATCATCATGATATCATGGTGTCTAAAACCATTATTTGAGAAAATACGGTAAATATTTTCAAGAGATAAACGTTGACTTTCGTCACAATAATAATCCTCAATTGCCTGGATAACCAGTAAATTCCCAGGGCTTTCCAATGATTGTGGCCAGGACATATGGTATAAACCACTGCCTTGAGTTGCCATCCAAAGATTATTTTCATCCAAAGATAAGACGGACGTTACCGAAGAAGCGTCCTCAATATTTTCATTTAATGAAATAATGTGCCATTCCTGTGTCATAGAATTAAATCGATATAGATGGCTATCATTATCTCCGATCCAGAGAATATCATTTATACCTGAATTAAGAGACGTGAGTGTATTTCTGAGTAAAGGTGTATTGGATGTGTCATATGATTTCCATGTTTCATCGTAGAGATTAAACTGCAAAAGTCCACTGTATAAAGTCGCTATCCACAAATTATCAGAAGAGGTACCAATAATACCTTGAATATGGTTGTCGGCAATATTACTGTTTCCCTGATTAAATCGTTGCCATGTGTTATTTTGTTCCTGGTATTTCAATAAACCATTCTGCGAAGTACCTGCCCAGATAATGCCATCCATTGATTGCGCGATGCAAGTAATGTTCTCATTAACAATGAATGATGTGAAATTTTTCCATTGAAGTGTTGCTGGATTAAATCGTGAAAGACCATTTGTTGTGCCAATCCATAGAAAGGCATTTTTGTCGTACAATAATGAAGTCACATTGTTCGAGACGATATCACTATTATCTGTTAGATAAATTGACCATTGATGATAGTTGTCATCATATAATGCCAGTCCATTTGACGTCCCCACAGCTATCTGTGTATCTGAAGTTTCTTCAATACATCGAACATCATAAGAGGGGAGCGGACTGTTCATGGGATTCCAAACAGTCCATTGATGACTATTGGGATCAAAGTTTGTCAATCCTTTATTTCTAAAACCTAACCACAGGGTTTCATTTTTTGATTGGATCACAGAAGAAATAGAATTATCTGGCAAATACCGATGTCTGAGGATTATGCAATGATTCGTGTTTGCTTTCTCATCCATTTGAATAAGAGAATCTCCGGCACTGATGATTACAGTATGACCATCAATAGAAGCAATTCCATTGATAGAAGCATCTGGTAAGGAACTATTGTTATGTGAATATACATTCCATGAATTTGTTTCAGGGCAAAAAGAAAATAAACCTTTTTCTTGTGCGGCAATCCAAATATTTCCATCTGATGTTGATATGAGGTTTTCTATATAATTCTTTTTTAAAGGGCTGTTGTTTGAATGATATGTTTGCCATTCATTATTAGATTTGTTAAAGCTTGCGATTCCATAATTCCAGGTTCCAACCCAAACCGTACCATTTTCAGCACAAGAGATCACATTTATGATATTCTCTAATAAACCGCAATTATCTTTGGTAAATAATTGCCATTGATTTGTATAAGGATTTAAAACACTGATTCCTCGATGTGTCGCAATCCAAAGGTTGTCATCAGTATCAACAGAAAGATCCTGAATATGGTTAGAAATTAGATCCGTATTAATGGCAGAATATTCCAGCCATTGCCTGTTAAGGGTGTCCCAACAAATAATACCACCACCCATTGTTCCAACCCACAGTTTTTTTTGATCAGTAGATTGAGCAAGAGTATTGACATGATTTTCGGTCATGGGCGTATTTGCCGTATTGAATGTAGACCATTGATTGGTTTCTACGTCATAGCGAACCAGTCCATTGTTGGTCGCAAACCAGAGACTGTTGTCAAAAAGTTGGCAAATATCATTGACCTTTTCAGAAGGTAATTGAGAGCGGTAATACTGCTGGTGATTATGAGCGATATCAACACGAATTAAACCTCCATTTGTGCCAATCCAGACATAATTGGTTTGATAATGATCCTGATATATACAGTTGATATCCAATGTGTTGAGATAATGTTTAATTAATAACTGATCTTTTTGAAAAAGATCATGACGAATTTGAACCCAGTAAACAGCATTGGCTGTTTGGCCATCAGCATCCAAAATATTAAGCCAAATTCTGTATTCTCCAGGGGATATGTATGAATGAACAGGATTAGATTCATAGGACACTGAGTTGTCACCAAAATCCCATAAATAATGAATGGGAGGTTTTGCATCGACAATTGCAGCAGACATTGATTGTTCATAAGTCAGTGAGTCTGACACCGGCGAGGACGTTATTTCTATTTGAATACCAGCAAAAGCAATGTTGGTTATGAGGATAAAAACAAAGGTTGCTTCAAAATATTGAATTGTTTTCATACTTGTATCCACGTATTATAAAATAAAAAGAGATGTGAATAAGGAACCACAATTTATTAAATAGTGGTTCCTAAATGAACAATCTAAATATAGCTTAATACCCCTTCAGTCCCATCCATTTCGAGGTGTCCTGCTGAATTAAATGCATCTAATTGATAGTCAGTATTCAAGCAAAAAAAAGAGGTTACTGAGCAGTTATAGATTCTCCATCCTAATTTTAATGCCTCTAATGGCTGTAAGCCCAATATAAGATGCATGGATGTTGAAATGAAACCTCCAGAAGTAAACACAAGGGCTATGTCTTTCTCATCTTGATTTTGCATAATATAATGGATACCACTGTTAATTCTCTGAAGATAATCATTGAATGTTTCATTTCCATCAATATTATATTTTCCGGAAACCCATCGTTCAAGGAGTTTTGAGAAAACGTTTCGAAACGTTTTTATATCGTTAAATGCATTTTCAAGGTCAGTAGAGACTGAAGGATCAGATGCGATAAGGCCATCTAAGTGAGAATCAATAATTGCCTGATAATCATATTCATTAAAAAAGGGGTTGATTTGAACAGAGGGGGACAATAAACCATATTTTTTGGCAATTTCAGCGGTTTCTTGTTGTCGTTTCATGGTTCCAGAATAGATTGCTGTTGGTATAATTTGGGCTTTTTTTAAATACAGACCCGTAACCTTAGCCTGATATTTTCCCATTTTTGATAGTTGATCATAATCTGACTCGCCAAAAGAAGCCTTCCCATGACGGATAAGTATTATTTTTCCCATAGTCTTTAAGTCCTGTAAATAGTGAAGGTTGATTCTTTACTATGTGAACATTGTTTATTCCATAATTGATCTAAGAAAGATTAATTATGAAGAATTTCGATTCCATCATCTGTTACCATATCCTTTTTATCCATTAAAACAACAACTTTTTTGATTTTTAGAATGATCTGGCGAATGAACAATTAAGGGAAAGTGTCATAAATTATATCTTCATTTTAGAATTAGAATTTATAGAATTTTCAGAATAGCGCAATAATAACACTCAGATGTATGTTAACGTACTTTGGTTGATATAAAAGGTTTTAATTTAAGCAATTGAGTGGATGGTGAGAAATTTCTCACCGGACTTGGGTGAGCAATTTCTGTTATGCGCCCTCTTTTTCTAATTACTATTCCACATCGAAAGATGTGAACGCCATTTAACGTTCATATTAACAGGAATTCTAAATGTCAAGGATTCCGAGACATTCATTTAAAGCTTGTGTGCAATCATCCCAAAAAGGATACGTTCGACATTGATTAGGACGAACATCATAAATAAGGCATTTTTTTTGTTCTGTATCAAAAAAACTACATGCAAATCCGATTTTTGTAAACTTTTCAGATAGGGTAAATCTCTTATCCACTTGATAAAGATATCGGTCTCTGAAATCAATAATATTCATATTTAAATAATGACAAATTTCAGTGATTTCTGGTTGATTCACCCATACTTTTCCAGATTCTCCGCAACAACAAAAACCTGGACAGCTGTCACAAGATGATGTGTCAAAAGCAAAATCAAAGTCTTTTTTGTAAATTAATGGCATAAGATTTCCTCATACGAAAGATACTCATTGCAAATTTTATTGGTTTACGATAAAATAAAAAGATTTTAAATTGGTTATATAACATTCGCTGTATGCCAATCAAGACGTTCCACATAAATTTGATGAATTTGTTCATCATGTCAACAAATAAAAGACAGAATCGTTTCATATTTGACATTTCTTAAGGATAAGAAAAATGTTCAGAAAAAAGAATAAAAAACAAGAAATCAGCACTTTTTTAGGTCACAAAACCAGGATGAAAGGAACTATCAATTTTGAGGGGGGAATGCGTATAGATGGTGAATTTGAAGGGGATATTAACAGTGAATTTGGTAGCGTAATCGTCGGTCATCAGGCTGTAATCAAAGGCGATATGAAAGTTGGCTCTGCGTTGGTTATGGGAGAGGTAAATGGCTGTATTGATGCTGAAACACGCATTGAAATCCATCCACCGGGAAAAATGATTGGAGATATTCGCGCACCTTTTATTTTGATTGATCCTGGTGTGGTTTTTAATGGGCAGTGTATTGTTACAGATAAGGAAAATGAGACGTCTGAATAAAAAGGAGACAGAAAAATCCTTTGACAATTCAGCCTTGTGAATGCTATAGACAGCCGCAATTTATTTTGATATTGTGGTCGTTTTATATAAATGAAAATTATTTTATATATAGGAGGGTGATATAATGGTAAGTGTTGATGGATCTGTGTTTATCCAAATCATCAACTTTTTGTTGCTTATTTGGCTCCTGAATATGGTTTTGTATAAACCCATCAGAAACATTCTCAAAGAACGTAATGAGAGAATAGCAAATCTTGAGACGAGCGTTCAAAAGTGCACTGCTGATGCTGAATCCAGCGAATCCAACTATAAGGAAGGACTGGATCAGGCTCGGAAAAGAGGCTTGGATCAGAAAAATAAATTGATTCAGGAAGCAGTTGAACATGAACGTGCGTTAGTTTCAGATCTCAATCAAAAAGCAATGAAAGAGATGGAACAGATCAAACAACGCATTCAATCAGATGTCGGCAAAGCCAAAATGAAGCTTGCAGAAGAAATTGAAAGTTTCGCTCAAGCCATTGGTCAAAAAATATTGGGGAGGGCACTCGCATGATACAAAAGCGCTTCACAAAAAAAGGTTGGTTGGCAATTGCGGTAGTCTTAATGATTGCGTTTTCTGGCATGGTAATGGCATCCACAGGTGGTGGACAAGATACTCATGATTCTCATGCAGCCACAAAAACTTGGGTGGCAACAGATACCTATAGAGTCATGAATTTTCTGGTGCTTGTGGTAGGATTGTTTTTAATTCTAAAAAAACCAGCATCAGAGGCATTGAATTCAAGAATTTCAGCAATAAAAGAAGAACTTGAAAAGCTGGAAGCTGAAAAATCAGATGCTGAAAAAAAACTGGCTGAATACAATCAAAAATTTTCTGATCTGGAGAAAGAAGCCCAGCAGCTTGTTTCTGATTATATTCAACAGGGTGAAGCCGCTAAAGAGCGGATCATCGAAGAAGCCAAACTGACAGCTGAAAAAATGCAGGTGCAGGCAAAAAAGAATATTGAACAAGAATTTCGTCTGGCAAATAAAGATTTGCAGGAAGAAATTATGGGAAAAGCCATCGCGCTTGCTGAAAACATCATCAAGGATAATATTACCGCAGATGATCAGGATCGTCTGATTGGTGAATTTACAGAAAAGGTGGTGGCATAATGAAGAAAATGTCCGTAGCACGGCGTTATGCCAGGGCACTGTTGATTCTCGGAAAAGAGGAAGATCAGGCCGATTTATATGGTGAAGAACTGAATCGGTTTGCGCAGTTGATTGCCAGTGAATCAGAATTCCGTCAGGTGATTAGCAATCCGCTGTACGGTGCTGAAAAAAGAAAAATGATTTTAACACAGGTTCTTGAAAAAATGGACCTGTCAAGAGTAATAAATTCTTTTTTACTGTTATTGTTCGATAAACGCCGTTTGGGGTTTGTCGATAGCATCAATGAGTTTTATCAAAGACTTGCGGATGAACTTAAAGGTATTGCCCGCGCAGGTCTGATCTCGGCGACTGATCTTTCTTCTGACTCAATCGAGCAGATACGAACGGCCCTGTCACAATTGACCGGCAAAGAAATCATTATTGAATTTGAGCAAGATCCCGGGCTCATTGGTGGGGTGGTTGCCAGAATTGGTGACCTTGTTTTAGATGGGAGTATAAAAACACAGTTACTTTCTATGAAAGAATCAATAAAAAGGGGTGAAAGTATCTAACATGGAAATCAGAGCTGAAGAAATAAGTCAAATTATTAAAGAGCAAATTAAAGACTACGACAAAAAAGTTGAACTCAGTGAAACGGGGACAATCTTGTCTGTAGGTGATGGAATTGCTCGTGTCTATGGTCTTGAAAAGGCTATGGCTCTTGAATTGGTAGAGTTTCCAGGCGGCGTTTTAGGTCTGGTCTTAAACCTTGAAGAGGATAATGTTGGTGTTGCTATTATGGGCAGCGACAATGAACTCAAAGAAGGTGATCAGGTAAAACGTACAGGACGTATTGCAGAAGTACCGGTTGGTGAGGCTGTTCTCGGCCGTGTTGTCTCAGCAGTGGGGGAACCAATTGATGGTAAAGGTCCTATTGACGCCAAAGAAACTCGCCGCGTTGAAATGGTTGCACCAGGTGTTATTGCCAGAAAAAGTGTTCATGAACCCATGTACACTGGTCTGAAAGCAATTGATGCCATGACGCCTGTTGGAAGAGGCCAACGTGAGCTGATTATTGGTGACCGTCAGATTGGTAAAACAGCAATTGCTGTTGACGCCATTCTTAATCAAAAAGGCAAAGACGTTTATTGTATTTATGTTGCATGTGGTCAGAAACAATCTACTGTTGCACAGGTTGTTTCTATTTTGGAAAAACACGGGGCAATGGAGTATACAACTGTTGTTTCAGCATGTGCCAGTGACCCTGCAACATTGCAATATGTCGCACCATACGCTGGATGCGCAATGGGTGAATATTTCCGTGATAAAGGTCAACATTCCTTGATAATTTATGATGACCTTTCCAAACAGGCTGCTGCATATCGTCAGGTATCGCTTCTTCTGAGACGACCACCAGGACGTGAGGCATTTCCTGGAGATATTTTCTACAACCATTCAAGATTGCTTGAACGCGCCGCTAAACTCAATGATGAACTTGGTGCAGGTTCTTTAACTGCATTACCAATCATTGAAACACAAGCTGGTGACGTTTCTGCCTTTATTCCAACAAACGTTATTTCTATTACCGATGGTCAGATTTATCTGGAACCTGGATTATTCTTTGCAGGGGTTCGACCAGCTATTAACGTTGGTCTGTCTGTATCCCGTGTGGGTGGATCTGCACAGGTAAAAGCCATGAAACAGGTTGCGGGAACACTTCGATTGGATCTGGCTCAGTACAGAGAACTCGAAGCTTTTGCAGCCTTTGGTAGTGACCTTGATGCCTCAACGCAAAAGCAGTTGACCCGTGGTGCAAGGCTTGTTGAAATATTGAAACAACCGCAATATGTGCCGTTATCAATGGAAAAACAAGTCACTATCTTATACGCTGGTACTAGAGGATTCCTGGATACATTGTCATTGGATCAATTGAACGATTATGAAAAAGGTTTGTATGAATTCATTGAAAATAAATACCCAAATGTTTTCAAATCATTGGATGAAAAACAAGCCATTGATGACGATTTGGACAAACTGATGACTCAGGCAATGACTGAATATACAGATGAATTCAAAAGTCAGAATCAGTAATGAGAATAACGTTAACAATAATTCTTAAAGGAATTATTGAAATAAAGGCGGAATAGAGATGGCAAGCTTAAATGATGTCAAAAATAAAATTGCAGGGGTCAAAAAGACAAAGCAGATTACCAAAGCCATGAATATGGTTGCGGCATCAAAATTGCGTGGAACACAAACGCGCATGGAGTCTTTTAGACCATATGCAACGAAATTTTCCGAAGTCTTGGGAAGTCTTGCTGAACGCGCAGAAGAAGATGCCAGTCCGCTTTTAATCGCACGTGAAACTGTCAAATCTGTGAATGTAGTATTGTGTACATCCGATAGAGGATTATGCGGAGGTTTTAACGCTAATCTTTTGGATAGAGCAGAAGATTTTGTGAATGAACTGATCGCAAAATATCCGGATGTAAAAATTGCGTTTACTAATTTTGGCAAAAAAGGGCGTGATTGGTGTCGTAAAGAAAAATGCGAGATTCAGAAAGAATATCTTGGAATTGTTGGTGGAAAATTTGATTTTTCTATTGCTTCATCAGCTGGTCAGCAACTCATAACTGAGTTTTTAGATGGCACTTATGATGAAGTCTATGTAATCTATTCCCGATTTGAGGGAATGGCGAGACAAATTCCGGATATTCAAAAAATACTTCCGATACCTCCCATTGAGAGTACGGAAGCTAACGAAGAACCTACATCGTTTGTAGCAGAACATATCTGTGAACCATCAGCCGAAGAAGTTCTCGGTGATATGCTTCCAAAGAATGTGTTTGTTCAAATATACAGCGCATTATTGGAAACATCGACCAGTGAACATGCTGCTCGAATGTTGGCTATGGATAATGCTACAAAAGCGTGTAATGATATGATCGATAATTTGACACTTGCTTACAATAAAGCCCGTCAGGCGGCTGTAACGACAGAATTAATGGATATCGTAGGCGGTGCCGAGGCCCTGAAAGGGTAATTTTGATTTAGGAGGTTTTTGATGTCTGAAAACATTGGAAAGATTACTCAGGTCATGGGGCCTGTGGTTGACGTGGAGTTTGAACCTGGAAAGCTCCCAGCCATATTGACGGCACTTACCATAAGCAACCCGGCAATAAATGACGAGCCTGATAATCTGGTAATTGAGGTTGCTCAACATTTGGGTGACAACGTTGTTAGAACCATTGCGATGGACGTAACAGATGGTCTGGTGAGAGGAATGCCTGTAAAAGATACAGGGGCTCCAATTCAAATGCCAGTTGGCGATGCCTGTCTGGGGCGCGTTTTAAATGTTGTTGGCCGTCCGGTTGATGGACTGGGTCCGGTTAGCCAGGAAAAATTAATGCCTATTCACAGGGAAGCACCAAAATTTACTGAACAGGATACAACCGTTCGCGTTTTGGAAACAGGTGTTAAGGTCATTGACCTTCTGGTTCCATTCCCCCGAGGTGGAAAAATGGGCATGTTCGGTGGTGCAGGTGTTGGAAAAACCGTTATCATGATGGAAATGGTTAATAATATTGCCATGCATCATGGTGGTATTTCCGTATTTGCAGGTGTTGGAGAAAGAACACGTGAAGGTAATGATCTTTATCATGAAATGAAAGATTCAGGTGTTCTTCCCAAAGCAGCATTAATTTATGGTCAGATGACAGAACCACCCGGAGCAAGAGCACGAGTGGCTTTATCTGCATTGACCTGTGCTGAATATTATCGGGACATAGAAGGTCAAGATGTTCTTATCTTTATTGATAACATTTTCCGATTTACTCAGGCAGGTTCAGAAGTGTCTGCACTTCTCGGACGTATGCCATCTGCAGTAGGTTATCAACCTACACTGGCTGTAGATCTGGGCGGATTGCAAGAACGTATTACCTCTACTGATAAAGGGTCTATTACTGCCGTTCAGTGTGTCTATGTTCCTGCAGACGACCTTACTGACCCTGCTCCTGCAACAACATTTGCACATTTGGATGGTACTGTTGTATTGTCCCGTCAAATTGCAGAACTGGGCATTTATCCGGCTGTTGATCCATTGGACTCAACATCCCGTATTTTAGATCCAGGCTTTGTTGGTGAAGAACATTATCGTGTGGCACGAACTGTTCAACAGACCCTTCAGAAATATAAAGAACTTCAAGATATTATCGCTATTCTTGGGGTTGAAGAATTATCTGATGAAGACAAAATGACAGTTTCTCGTGCCAGAAAGATTCAGCGATTTCTTTCTCAACCATTCCATGTAGCAGAAAATTTTACAGGAAAGCCCGGTAAGTATGTTAAAATTGAAGATACCATCCGAGCATTCAAAGAGATTGTTGATGGTGTTCATGATGACATTCCAGAACAGGCTTTTTATATGGCTGGTGGTATTGAGGAAGTTGTCGAACGCGCCAAAAAAGCGGATTAAGCTTAATAAAACGCATCTGTATTAAATGTGGTTGTTTTTTGTAAAATACCACCACATTTAATACAATGCCAACAATTGAGGGCATTATGGCTGATAATATTTTTCTTGAAGTGGTCACACCCGAAAGAAACGTGGTGAGTGAACGCGCTCAAATCGTTATGGCACCAGGTTCACTGGGTGAATTTGGTGTACTGCCCGGTCATACATCCTTTTTGACTACATTGAAAGACGGTATTTTAAAATATCGTGATGAAAAAGGGACTGAACGTCGTATCTCAGTCTTTGGAGGCTTTGCTGAAGCGCTTCCCGATAAAGTTACAGTCCTGGCTGAAAATGCAAAAGAAGTTGATGAATAAAAACGATGATGTTGATTTTGAGCGTTAATAAAATAATGATTCTATAAAGGAATCAACAATAATATATAAACAAAAAAATTGTTTTATATATACAATAAAAAAGGGCAGATCAATATGATCTGCCTTTCTTTTTTGTGAACGATTGGAAAACGAATGAAAAACATATCAATAATAATTCTAGCCGCTGGCAAAGGCAAGCGGATGAATTCATCAAAAGCAAAAGTTCTTCACAATATTTGTGGAAAACCGATGGTTTTATATGTATTAGATTCTGCGAAAAAAGTAACGCAAAATATTATAGCGGTTGTTGGCCATCAATCTTCTGAAGTAAAAAAAACAATTGAAAAAAAATACCCAGATGTCCTTTTTGCTATACAAAAAGATCAACTTGGAACCGGGCATGCTGTCCAATGTGCAATGCCATATGTAGGCAATGATATAGAATCTGTTGTCGTACTATGCGGTGATGTCCCTCTAATATCATCTCAAAAAATTAGTGATTTGGTGTATTTACATAAAAAAGAAAATAATGATGTTACCGTCATGGCCGTTGAACAGGAAAATCCATATGGATATGGTCGAATAGTTTTGGATAATGATGGATATATTGAAAAAATTGTTGAAGAGGCTGACGCAACAGAAGACGAAAAAAAAATTACTATAGTAAATTCTGGAATTTATTGTATTTCTTGCCATATGATCGAGGACGTTCTTAATGAATTGACTGATGAGAATGTACAAAAAGAATTCTACTTAACCGATATTGTTCCTATTGGTATTGGGAAGAATTTTAAAATAGGTGTGATGCTCAATCAGGATGCACAAGATGTTTTAGGAATAAATACAATTGAACAACTTGAGAGAATAGAGGCACTTATTCAAGAAAAGCATTGACAATTTTTTGAATCAACATATAATAATCAATAAAAATGATAATGAACTTAGAACCCTTGGATATTATATAAAAATAATCTTTCAAGAGTTTTTTATTTCAAAGCCCCTGCGTTGTTTGTGATTGATAAGATTCTTTGTTCCAACACGATTTAAAAAGGGAACTTAATCTGGTATCAGGAGTGATTTCCGTCGACTGTCATGGAAACCCAAAGATATCATAGAGTACCCACCTTTATAAAAAGGTTCAAAAGGTTTGTCAACACGGCATTCTGTGGGGGCTTTTAAACAATTAGGGTTGATGTTTAAGAAATTCATGATGAGAATGATAGTTACATTATATATGGGGTTGCTAATACTCCTGTTTATATATAGTTTTATCAACTATGATGGAGGAATCGCCATTTGTTTTGCTATAAGTACCTTCATAATAGTTGCCGCCAATAATCTTTATACTGCAATCATAACAGATTTAAAGGCAGACTGTCGTTCCCGTGATTTGAAAGAAAAGATGGGGTTTATGTGACAAGCTCTGCTTGAGCAATCCTTCTTTGTTTCCAGCCAATTTTCTTAAATATTCGAGATCCACTATGATAAAAAAAAGATGTTCATTTGATAAAGACCATTTGACATTAACGTACCATTTTAAATGGTTTTATATACAAATTGTGAGCATTAAAAATATTCGATTATTTTCGATAACGGTCGGATAAAATATAAAACAAAAACAAAATCTTATTAACAATTTTAACAAGATGTGAAATAATGAATGAATATACAATATCAATGAGCCTGTTGGGCTTTGTCATTGGTTTTGGAGTTGCTTACTGGGCAAAGGGGCGTTTGTACGCTCAAAAAATCCGAATGGCAGAAGATGAATCAGCAAATATTATCAACGATGCATATCGACGTTCTGAAACAATTATTAAAGAAGCTAAAGTTGAGGCCAAAGATCGTTTATATAAAATGAAAGGTCAATTTGATGCTGATACCATGGAAACAAGAACAGAACTTAAACGCGTTGAAAAACGTCTGATGCAAAAAGAAGAGAATCTTGATCGAAAACATGAAAAGCTTGAGCAGCGGAGTCAGGACATTTTTCAAAAGGAGAAGCTATATAATAAGAAGCTGGGAGAAATAGAGAAAAATGAGCGAAAACTTAACGAATCCATGGAAGAGCAAAAAAAGCTTCTGGAACGTATTTCAGGCATGACCGTCGATCAGGCCAAAGAGCATCTCATTAAAGCAATGGAGAATGAGGCAAGGTACGAAGGTGCAAAGCTCATTAAGAGAATAGAAACAGAAACTCAGGAAGAAGCAGACAAAAAGGCAAAGAAAATTATTGCGACAGCAATTCAAAGATATGCAGGTGAATATGTTGCAGAACATACAGTATCAGTAGTTCAACTGCCCAATGATGATATGAAAGGACGAATAATAGGGCGCGAAGGTCGAAATATCCGAGCATTAGAAGCTGCTACCGGGATTGACCTTATTATAGACGATACTCCGGAGGCAGTAATTTTGTCTGGCTATAATCCTATCAGACGTGAAGTAGCGCGCATATCTCTGAACCAACTCATTTCTGATGGTCGAATTCATCCCGCGCGTATCGAAGACATTGTAAAAAAGGTTGAAAACGAAGTAGACGATGCCATTCGCGAAGCTGGAGAACAGGCAGCTTTTGATTTGGGAGTTCATGGAATACATGCAGAACTCATTAAATATTTAGGACGACTGAAATTTAGGACGAGTTATGCTCAAAATGTTTTAAAACATTCCATAGAGGTTGGCTTTTTATGCGGTATTATGGCATCAGAGTTAGGTTTGAATGTCAAACAAGCAAAAAGAGTCGGTTTATTACATGACTTGGGTAAGGCAATTGATCATGAAGTTGAAGGTCCTCACGCATTAACAGGTTCAAAGCTTGCAAAACGATATGGAGAATCGTATAAAATTGTTCACGCTATTGCTGCCCATCATGAAGATATTCCACCTGCTTCAGTACTGGCTTTATTGGTTCAAGCTGCAGATGGTTTATCAGGAGCAAGACCTGGTGCTCGTCGAGAAATGCTGGAAAGCTATATTAAACGATTGGAAGATCTTGAAACTATATGTAATAGTTTCAAGGGAGTAGCAAGTTCATATGCAATTCAGGCCGGTCGTGAAGTTCGTATTATGGTAGAAAGTGCTATTATTTCAGATGAAGAAGCGGTGCTTCTCAATCGTGATATAACAAAAAAGATTGAAGAATCGCTAACATTCCCTGGACAAATCAAAGTGACAGTCATCAGAGAAACACGATCTGTGGGATATGCCAGTAAATAGGTTGATTTATATTTATGTTTATTCAAATTATAGATGATAAATAGATCTTTTTTTGGGAAGTTATTTATTTTCAAAAAAAATCGGACAAAAAGAGATAATATAATGAAAACTAACGTATATGAAGAATTAAAAGCACGTGGATTTATAGAAAAAACAACTAACGACCAAGAGATTTCTGATTTATTATCCCAAAATACGATTTCATGTTATATCGGCTTTGATCCAACAGCTGATAGCCTACATATTGGCAGTCTTGTGCCAATTATGTCGCTTGCCCACATGCAACGATTTGGACATAGGCCAATAGCTTTAGTGGGTGGCGGTACAGCACTAATCGGCGATCCGAGCGGAAAAACAGAAATGCGAAAAATGCTTAGTGAAAATGATATTGAACGTAATATTAGTGGAATTCAACATCAATTATCTCGTTTCATTTCATTTGAAGATGATAAAGCGTGTTTGGTCAATAATGCACAATGGTTGAAATCATTGGAGTATATCTTTTTTTTAAGAGATATTGGGCAATGTTTCAGTGTTAATCGAATGCTAAAGGCCGAAAGTTATCGTATGCGTTTAGAGTCTGATGAGGGACTCAATTTCATAGAGTTTAATTACATGCTTTTGCAGGCGTATGATTTTTATCATTTATATAATAAACAAAACTGTGTTCTGCAAATGGGAGGAAGTGATCAATGGGGAAATATTATCGCTGGTATTGAACTGGTTAGGAGAAAGAATAGCGCATCAACTTATGGTATAACATTTCCGTTGATTACAACAGCATCAGGTGCAAAAATGGGAAAGACTGCTAAGGGCGCTGTGTGGTTGGATAAAAATAAAACAAGTCCTTATGATTATTATCAATTCTGGGTGAACACCGATGATAAAGATGTTGTACGCTTTTTGAAATTATTCACTTTTTTACCCATTGATGAAATTAATTTGCTAAAGGAGCTTGAAGCTGAGGCATTAAATCCAGTAAAAGTTGTTTTAGCTTATGAAGCAACTATGATCGTTCATGGCGAAACAGAATCTAATAAGGCATTTGTGGCTGCTCAGGAGATGTTCGGGAAACGTAAAATCCCACAAGACATACTTCCTTCTAGTACAATCCATAATCAAAAAGAAAGCATGACAAGCAACATTCCCAAAACGGAAATATCGAAAGAAAGACTGGAAAAGGGAATTTTGATTTTTGAATTATTTTCAGAAACAGGGCTGTGCACTTCAAAAGCAGAGGCGAAACGATTAATTAAACAGGGCGGCGCATATATAAATGATGAAAGAGTTTCTAACAGCCATATGATAATAAATATGAATTTCCTTAAAAATGAGGAAGTTATATTGAGGGCTGGCAAAAAGAAATATCATAGCATTCAGCTATTAAAAAAAAATTAAAAAAAATGAAAAAAAAAATTGACAAACCAAAAGAAAAAATATATAAACTCTTTTTATCAATGAGCGACAAAAAGTCCGCATCGATGAATTAAAAAAAATCGAAAAGGACGGGTTAAGTCCTTCTGGATTTTTTGTTTTTTGAATTTGATCTCTGAAAACTAAATAGTGAAATTACAGGTAGGCTCCTGAAAATTTTAAAGATTTAATTAAAAAAATATTTTTTGAGAGTTTGATCCTGGCTCAGAATGAACGCTGGCGGCGTGCTTAACACATGCAAGTCGTACGAGAACTCTCCTGCTTGCAGGAGATAGTAAAGTGGCGAACGGGTGAGTAACGCGTGGGTAATCTACCCTCAAATCGGGGATAACATTGCGAAAGCGATGCTAATACCGGATGTGATTTATTTTATAAAAGAGAATAAATCAAAGGTGGTCTCTACATGTAAGCTACTGTTTGAGGATGAGCCCGCGTACCATTAGCTTGTTGGTGAGGTAAGAGCTCACCAAGGCAACGATGGTTAGCTGGTCTGAGAGGATGATCAGCCACACTGGAACTGAAACACGGTCCAGACTCCTACGGGAGGCAGCAGTGAGGAATTTTGCGCAATGGGGGAAACCCTGACGCAGCAACGCCGCG
>Ga0272440_1000422_pt1 | contig 35969 bp, 29 predicted proteins | sample SSMMMBAug17_FD_192440 | JGI IMG/M metagenome (GOLD analysis project Ga0272440, IMG submission 192440) | Marine sediment archaeal communities from Little Sippewissett salt marsh, Falmouth, MA, United States - SSM-MMB-Aug17 | ecosystem: Environmental > Aquatic > Marine > Wetlands > Sediment ...
TTTATGTAGCGCCCTTACAGGGCTTAAAAATCTTTTTTACATTTCCCCAGGGCGTTGCCCTGGGCTGGTATGTTACGCCCTTTCAGGGCTAAGAAAATAGTGCAACTTTTTTGTGTTGCACCCATGTTGATTAAAAAAATTGATATGTCAAATGTCCAACCGCTAAAACAATCAAAACATACACAACGCCTGTAACTCTAAAAAAATAATAAATTCCTTTTTCAAACTGCTTTTTTTGCAAAAATTGAAATAGAAACACATTCAATACAATATACGCCAACAATATATACAAACCGATATGAATAAATTCCATAGCAGTTAAATATTCTGTCTTTAATGTGAGCATGCAATGAATATGGTACAAGGCATTTGTCACGAACAAACCAGAAACAAGAATTATTTTAAATAGCATTTTTTGGTGTGATATGAGTATCACTAAAATAGACAGTGCCAATATTACAGCAACAGGAATGATTCTTCGAAAAACACTGCCAGGTTGTGATCTTTTCATCAGGGTTCTGTAATTCATTTGTGAGTATGATTTTAAGTTCAGGTTGCCAGGGCTGGATTCATGTGAAGCTATATCTGAATACATATATTCGTCCTGAATTTCCCATCCTGTGTTGATATCGAGTTTTGCTTGTTTTGGCTTTTTCGTATCGTTGTGAATTTGATCCATCACAAACTTAAGTTTTTCTTCAATCAGATGAGTATGGCGAAAATTTATTTGTAATAACTGGCGATCAAAAGGATATCTTCGAAAATCAAATGAATGTTTAAAATCAGCAACCACATGAAAGGTACAAGTGGTTGTTTCGTTATTTTTTTCAATAATGGCATCTTCAAGCATAATTGGATGCACCGCATTCTCAAACACAATTTTGGATGGATCAAATTCATCCTGATATTTGAACCATATATAAAAATCAAATGTGCAGGTCTGATTTTGAATGTTTAAATTCTCAATTTTATTCATTGATATACCAGAAAACACGATTTGCTTTTCAGACATCTCAATATCATCAATAACCAGGATTTCTCCTTGTAAAATTCTAGCTCCCATATTTTGTGTGGTCATACGATTTGTATCCAATCGATATTCTGTAAAAGTGGGCGTAAACACTTGTTTCTCATATTTACCTACTTTAAGGGGAGCTTCGCAATCGCCACTATTGTTAAAATAAAGATGGCCAGAAATGCCTTTCACTGCATAATCAAAGTGATACATACTTTGGAGCGCATCCTTAATGTTCATGCGTTTTTTACCAATCGTTACGTGACCAATTCCGGACTTTTTGATGGCTTCCACAGCTAATTTTGTCGCATCATAGTAGGATGCGGCATGCCATGATGGTAAATTATGATAAGCTTTTTTGTATTGATTATTGAACCGAATGCCATCTTTATCTGAAAGTTCAGGTATATAAGGTAATACAGCATAGACACCATCAGAAAAAAAGCCTGGATTTTGCTGTTCCAATATTTGTTTCTTTAGGCGATTTTTGAATAATTCACTACATAGTTCGGATGTGCCGATAATTTTGAGATTTGTTTCAGGATAGTGTACTGAACTGATAATTTCTGATGCCTCGGAAGCATGCGTTGCCAAAAACAGAATGCCCTGCTGACCAACGGATCTTAACGAAATCAATATGTTATTGATATCATGTGACAGATTTTTACTGTTTCGATTCAATTGCCATTTACGTTTTACCAGTAAGCCAATACTATTTGCTTCTGATTCAAAATATGAAGATAATGTTGTGCCAAAATCATCTGAATCAGAGATTATACATGCTGAGGGAATTTTTAAGGCGCGATAAATATAATTTGCAATAAATTTTGCTTGAAATTCATCATTGGGAATAGCTCTAAAATACCATTCATTATCTCGTGTAATAAACTGTGATGTTGCAGATGCTGCTATGGAGGGGATGCCAACTTTTTTATATATTCTCCCGGCGGCAATTGAGGTTGCATTATTGGAATGACCTAAAACAAGGAGGATTTGATTACTTTCTGAAATCTTTAATGCAATATTTGTGGCTTTTTTGGGTTTGCCCATATCGTCAAATACCTCCAAACGAAGCTGTTTTCCAAAAAGCCCTCCTTTTTGATTGATTTCGTTGATATATAAACTGGCACCATTTATCATCTCCTGCCCTGCATATTCATTTGTATTTGAAACAATGGCCAGACAAATGGTTCCTTTTTTGGGTGAGTGCTCCGGTGCTTGCAAAAAGTAAATAGCTGCCGCAGCGATTATCGTAAATAGAATGATAATAAAAGGGTATTTCTTCATTGTTTAATTCTTGCCTCAGATTTATACATTATTAATGAGAAATTTCCCAATGTCGAATATGTTGCCCGCCAAAGGGCATTGGGTAAAATCCCTTAATTTTGGGTTGCACAAGGATTGATCTATGTTGGGAACATATGGGGATAACGACACATGTTTTTTCTATCATAATCCTTGCAGCTTCATTATATAAGTTCTTTTGCTTCTTCAATTGAGATATTTTTGAAGCTTCTTTCAGCAAGTGCGTTACCTTTTCATTCTTTATCCCAGTTATACGCCGAACCGAGTTGAAAAAGCTTGAAGGATCAGGGTAATCTGCACATAATCGGAGATGCATGATTTCATTATCTTTAAAATGATATTCAGGCGAAAGATGTTTCATTGGTCTCAGATGAACAGTTATATTTAGATAATGCGAAAGTAATGACTGAAACGATCTGGAAATGCGTTCATTATGTTGGGAGTCTTCAAAAAGAATGGAGATTTCAGGAAAATGAACTCCATCATGATACCCGGCCTCACTCAAAGATTTATTGGCCTTTACAGGGTCAAACCCATATTTATTTTGATCATTTTTACCTGATTGTAACACTGCCTCAGGTATAAAGGAACTGGCAATGTGCGCAGAATGATTATCTAATGAATTGATGATCAGTCTGCGGTTGGTTGCAAAAGCAATTGCTTTTCTCACCAACACATGATCCATTGGCGTTTTATCAGTATTAAATATCAAGATATCTGAACATAGCGCGGGAATCTCAGAAATATGATCAGATAGAAATAAATTGTCAGGCATTCTTTCAAGGTATTCCTTTGGAAGTTCCAGATACATACCACCAACAATGTCAATATCACCATTAAAATACATGGGTAAACCCTGAAAATGATCCTTAATAACGTAATAATGAATTTCAGGAATGGAGACTTTGTCTGCATCGCAATATAACTTGTTTTTTTGCAAAATCAATTGGGTCTTCTCTACCCAGTCATGAATTTTGTATGGGCCATTGGTTTGGATATTGCCCGGATGGGTCCACAATTCTCCATGTTTATCATAAGTAGTCATGGGAATGGGCCAAAACATCCACAAACTGACAATTTTGGGAAAATAAGCCGCTTCGTGTTCAAGCACGAACTCAATTAAGTCGCTATCCAGGGCTTTTACGCCCATCTTTGAATAATCGGTTAGACTTCCATTTTCCAAGCCTTGCGCGTTTTTTATAATATATAACAGACGCGCATCTGGAGATTTCATTTTTGTTTGCACGTTTCTTTTGATTGTTTTTTCAATATCATATGCAGTCACTTTCGTGCCATCAGTCCAAAGAACATCGTCGCGAAGTTCGAAAGTAAATGTTTTATAGCCATCATCAGAATACCAATTCATTGCCAATTCAGGAACAGGCTCAAAGGTTTTTGGATCAAGATCTGTAAGCCCCATAAATAATTGTTCTGCAATGTCTATGGATGCGGGATGATTGATTTGAATAGGGTCAATGGCTCCAATTTTGTTTATAGGAAGTTTCAACGCAATGTGTTTTACAGTGTGGGATACTTTTGTTTCTGATTCATGGGCGGTAAAGACAAATTTTTCTTTTTGTACTGTCTTAAAATAAATGGATTTATCAGTAATATCGCCTTCTTGTGTAAAGGTGTAGGCACCTGTCACACCTTGCCATTTACCAAGAAAGCGAAGTGTTGTCGCAATTACAATGGGAATATGGGATCCGCCTTTTTCGATGGCATGGCCTAAAGCTTTAATCGCATCATATCCTTGGGCAGCAAGTGTATCTGGTTCAAAGCCATAGGTGTATTTAAAATTATCGACAAAATTTCTTGTAAGCTTGTTGGTAATTTGTGGCACAAAAACTGTTGGCACATGAACACCATTTGCAAATTTTCCTGCAATGTTCAGAAGCTGCATTGAATCCAGTGTATCACTGCCAATAATTGGTACATGAATTCCCATTTCTCTAAGTTGTTTGACGATATAGGCAGATAAAGGCATATTGCCGCAGAGCAGGATGGCATCAAAAGGATCTTCATCTAAAAGATCTGAAATTAATTCCCTAAAATCCATTTTCCAGGGGGAGTATGATTTCACTGAAACAAAGTCTATTCCCAAAGCATCTCCATACTTTTGAAATATTTCAGCAAAGCGTTTACCAAAGGATTCTCTTTCATAAATGACAATCATTCTTTTGAAATTTTTTTGATGCGCATATTTGGCCATTTCTTGGCCAAATATTTTGTCAGAAGGAATATTTCGAAAGGTATATTCATTTTTATCACGAAGAAGGTCACCCTGGGTGGCTTTAGGGGCGATAAAGACAATGCCATTGTTTTCATAAGTAATTGAAGCAGAAATGGCTATTTTTGAGGAAAAATGACCGACAACAGCAGTAAAATTGGGATTTTCGGCGATTGACCATGCAATGCGTTGAGCTTTTTCAAGGGACCCTTTATCATCAAAGTAAATGGGTTTAACAGGTTTAGCAAATGTACCACTTTCATTTAATTCTTCAATGGCCAGCTTAACACCATCGACAAAACGTGATGGAACGGTTGAAGAATCAACGATTGCAATCAGAATTTCATTTGATGTACTTATAACCTGAGCTCTTTCGGATATGTGATCGCGATTGCAAGCCACAATGAATAACATCATGAACAGTATAATTCTATTGATGTGCATAAGCGCCATTTTCGCCTATTTGGATTTGTTTTCAGTGTTGACAATAATCGGTAAGTCTTTTTCGCTGTTTCCCACAATAATCACTTTTGAATTGTTTGATGAGGCTATTTTTTCAGTGGCCTGAATACCTCTCCATTTCAGAATATTACCATCGGGAAGCGATTGCGCAATTATCTTTAATTGGTCACGAATCCCCTTTCCTTCAATCACTTTTCGTTGTGCTTCTTTTTTTTCCTTTTCAATAAGAAATGTATGGGCTTCAACGAGATGTTTCTGTTCTATCTTGTATTGAATTGCCTTAGCAACACTTTCAGGTAGTTCTATTCTTTTGATGAGTACGTCATCAACATGAATATAACGTTGGGCAACCTGTTCAATGGCTTCATTGATCGCCTCGATAATCACTGTACGACCTGTTGTATAAATTTGTTCTGATGCCATTGTGCCAATGATTTCTCGCAACACAGCTTCAATCTCCGGCACAATGACTTTATTGGCATAATCGGGGCCTACATACTTGTGAAGCAAACCAAGAAGTTGATGTTTGGGGGCATAACGTATTGAAAGAAAAAGGTTTACCTGAAGTCCTGTTTTGGTCAACACGTTAATTTCCGGTGAGATTTCTTGAATTCTGATATTGTAGATAAAGAGTTCATCCCAGGGAAATATAACTTGCAGACCTTCCGGATAAATGTAATCAATCTGGGTGCCAGAGAATCTTTTCCATAGTACACCTGCTTCTCCGGATTTAATGGAATAAAAGATTCTGTTTGCCAAAAAAGAAACAGTCAGTATTAAAAGAATGGACAGTACACAGCAAAGCCTTTTATTTAAATGAATCAGTTGTCTGAGTTTACCTGGCATATTTTTTCCAATACATTTTTTTGCTATTTTATGGCACAGCTGGTAAAACCATAATCATCACCACTTCCAGCACGGATACCTGTTCGAACAGAAATAAATTTTTTTGATAGATTCTTTTTGTTCGAAAAGTTGCTTTTTTGTTTGACTATTCGTGAGTATTGTTTTTGTTGTTGTTTTTTCATTATTATCACCTCTTTATTTTATATTATTCTTTTACATAGCAGTTTGATATTATATGTTCAAGTTGTTTTTTGGAAAATCATCCTGCCATTTTCAATCCACCATTTCTTCCATTTTGTTTTTTTCATAAATAATTGCCGAACACGTTTTTCATTATTGATAATTGATTGATACCAGGATTTTTCATTATCCAGTAAGCCTTTGGGATGATCATCTTCAGTAATTTTTCCACTATCCATTACAAGGACCCTATCAAAATTGACTGTATCCTGAACATCATGAGAAATAAAAATCAATGTGTTATTATGCCAATGGGCCAGGGCCTTTTGAAGCAATTGATTTCTCTCATCTGCGCCAAGGCCGCGAAAGGGTTCATCCAGTATTACCAGCCGAACACCTTTTTTATACATACCCCTGGCCAGACGAACGCGTTGGCCCTCACCACCTGACACCAACCTGCCGCCTTCTCCCAACCGAGTTTCATTACCATAAGGAAGACTATTCAAGACTTTGATGAGTCCTGTCTGTTCCATGATGATTCCATATTCAACGATATGGTCTTTTTCTGAACCATACATAATATTGTCAGATAAAGTGCGATTCCATATATGAACACATGGATCAATCCAGGCTGTTTGACGACGTATGGGATAAGCATTTGCGGATAGCAACTGATTATCAATCAGAATTTCTCCAGAACTTGCTTGATAAAAGCCCAACAATAATCTCATGAGGCTTGATTTACCCGCACCTGATGATCCCACAATAGCAACATGTTCACCCGGTTGGATTGTGAGATGAATATCATCTAGAATCTTTTTTTCTGTAGCAGTGACTGATACATGGTTGAATTCAATTTTCATCCCTGTATCTTTGCTTTCATCGTTTGCTTTTGAAGCATCATTCACAGAAATACCTTTTTCTGATTGCATATGAATGGGTTCAAGAATTCTTAATATTCTATTTCGAATGCCTGGATACATACCTGTCAGATTGGCAAGTTGGATACCGGATTCAGATAAGTTTAAAACCCAGTAAATTAGTAGTATCACGCAATTATTATTGCCATCTTGTGAAACATACGTATAAATTATCCAGATCGCCAATAAAATATTAATTAAGGCACCACTGCCAATAATTGATAATTTGACTAAATAATACGCAAAACCACTTTGTTTCCATTTGCACAGGATAGCTTCAAATTTATAGCGCATTGCGTTTTCAGCGTTGTGACTGCGAATAGGCACGAGACCAATTAATGCATCAAGGCAAAATTGTGCAAGTGAGCCAGTTAATGTACGAAATCTCAAATCCTGTTCTTTTAAGAAGTGTATTGAAGCCATTGGGATCATCATGGCTGTCAAACCTGCAACAACAGGTATCATTGAAACAGTGGGCATTAAATACATGATTCCCATGACTGTGATCACGATTTGAAAAATTAGTCTGTATATACCACCTGCGATTTCTGGCATATTTCTGATCAATCGCATATCATGCACACGCTGAGCCATGTCTGAATTCAAGCGACTTCGAAAGTAATTATCTTCCAGTTCAGGCACTTTTTTTAGAAATTTCATACGCATGGAAATCTCAAAACGACGTCCCAGGTTTAGTATTGCTGCATTAATGGGTGATTCCAGGCATAAGAGTGCGACAAAAAAAATAAAAATTGATGTCATTGTAATGGGTTGCTGATGAAATCCATTTGATAAATCATTTCCAATTTCAAAAAAGCCCATTAATAAAAATGCTTCAATTGTTACATTGATGGCGGCTAAAGACAACGCAAGTAGCAACATCAAAGGCCATAGTTTATTTTCTGATAGCACCTGTTCATAAAATTCTTTTTCAGGCTGGACTGGTTTATCATGGATCGCTGATTTTAATACGCCAGAGATCATAGTCTCTGTATTTTTTTGATTGGAATGTTGTTCTTTCAGGTCAAATTCTTCATCAGCATGAATCTTACCATTCTTCCCAGAAATATGAATCAAGAGTGTACCTTTCATTAATAATGCTTGTCTGGAGTTTGAATCCGGCAGAACCGAAAAGTATTCGTTTGGTATGATTTGCTTTGATGGTTCATTGAGAGCGAGTTCATAATAGGTGTTAAGAGTATTTTCAATATCTTCAACAGTAAAATATGTTCCTGAATGATATATTGTATGTAAAATCCTGACAGAGGCATCCAGTGTGGCCATATATTGCCAATGTTTTTGTCTGGCATGATTGATCAGGCGATCTATTTCAGACATTCGAATATGTAAATTTGACATGCGTCTTTTGAGTGGTGCACAAAAGGTATCTGATTTTGAATAATCTTCCCAAATATCAATATCTACAGATTGAGAAAATGGATACACCATATTCATTAGTTGTTGCTGCGTGATCCATATTCTGCCAATCGCAGGATCCATCACTTGAAGCATCTTGCCGTGAGAGCGCCAGACAACAATAAAATGGCCATGTCCATCCGGTAATCTGACAACAACAATTGCGGGTAAGGCATCGGTTTCTGATAACATCAGATGATCTTTTTGAATGATTACCTGCTCAGCTTCAAGACCAAGGTCACAGGCGATATCTTCGATGGTGTTAATCGATGTGCCAGAAACATCGGTCTGGCAAATCTCTCTAAGTCGTTCATAACTTGCAGAAATATAGTAACCCTCAAGCACTGCTTTTAAGGTTGCAGGGCCACAATCCATTGCAGATGTTTGAATGACTTCAGGGATGAAATATCGACGCCCGGAATTATTAATATTAAAAAAAGACAATAGATATATTCTCTCTCAAAATATAAAAAGTTATGATGACTCAAGTCGTTTCAACAAAAGATGAAAAGGCGTTTGCCGGTCAATTTCCAGCTTGATCAAGCCGGACATACCTGGATGTAAATTTACAGGATAAGACATGTGCTGTTTTGTTTCCAGCCTGGCCTGAATGGATTGTTTTTTTGTCTGTTTTGTGACTTCTACGATGACACAATTTACGGCTTCTGAGAGTTCACCTTTTTTCTGAATTGGAAAAAATAATCCACGCTGACCTCTGGCAATTCGATTTTCCATGTGCATTGGGAAATTGGCAATGATATCATTTTGCTTAAGTTCTACAACACGCCCTGGTCCTGAAAATGATGGTATTATTTTTTCGGGCTGTGCAGCAACCATTGCATTGATACTCATTTCATAAACTGAGATTTTCGCCCCAAAAAACCAGATATTCCAGGCGCAAACAACAAGTACTGCGATAGACAATACGACCATGAATGTTTTCGGATGATCTGATTCCATGGATCGCATGGTTAAAGAAAAAGGACGTGCCATAATGAAATCCTTTTTTATAAATGGTCGACAACGATGATACTTGCATTTTTTTCAAGTATACAATTCATTGCTTTTTCAAAATTATTCGAATCAAGGGGCATAAAGCTTTCATCAAAAATAATTAAATCAGGATTTTGAAGCAGTGCTCTTGCGATAAAGACGCGACTTTGTTCTCCATGTGAAAGCTGCCAGCCACTTTCACCAAGAATTTGATCCAAGCCTGAAGGCATTTTCTCCAATAATTCGCCAAGACCAAGCTGATTGCATAGATTTATGGCCGCTTCTAAATCCTTTTTGCCAGGTGGCCAGGATTTTCCCATCAGTAGATTAAAGGCAAGGGAACCAGTAAACACATAGTTTTCATGAAATTGTGGAGAAAGGACTATTTTTCGACGCCATGTGGATGGATTGATAAATCGGGTATCATATCCATGAACACATATCATTCCGGCCTCTGGTGTTCTCACGCCAGAAATAATTGATGACAAAGTAGATTTGCCACCACCTGATGGGCCTTGTAACAAAATTCTTTCGTTTTTGGAAATGGTCAGGTCAGGAATTGTAAGTTTAAAATCTGCATCATCAAGATAGCGATAGGTCATATTTTTTATTTCAATGATTGATTTTGAGTTGGGATTCGACTGTTCGGAAACAACATGTTTGGGGATTTCAGATCTGTATCGTGAAGCTGCTTCAAAAAGCGTTTTGATTTGTTGCCAGGAGCATACAAAAACAACAAAGGTTGATATACCATAGAATAAATGGTTAAAGCCTTGATAAACAATGAGAACACCACCCAGTGCGATAAACATGTCTTGTTGGGATTCAGGCGGAAACAAATATAAACATAACAAGCTGAAAATCAACCAGCTTCGGGTCAAGACAGGATTTAAAATTAAGGTGATGCGATCCAGTTGTATTGATAATTTGTGATAAGCATTCAGTTCAGAATCTTCTTCATCATGCCAATGTTTTAAATTTTCCTGAACGATGCGTGTTCGATACCCTACCATGCGCTCAATCATATTGTTTGTCATATCTCTATAATTTCTGATCCATGCATTTGTGTATTTGTAATAGATAAAACAGCAAACAAAAAAGCAAGCAATCCATGAGAAAAGAAAAACACGAATTTCCCAATCACAGGCAATTGAAAGCAGAGATAATGAGGCCAATAGTTTAATACAAAATAAAAGCACCTCAAATCCACCATCAAGGGCCATGGATTCAAATGCCTCAGACTCCATAATACGACTCATAAATTGACCAAAACCTTGACTGCGTGTTTCATCCTGTTTTAAATGCATCGCACCAAAAAGCAATCGTTGTTTCAAGACTGTCCCTATATCTAGTGAGAGCTGACACTGATTCCAGTGCGAGTATAATTTGAATGGCACGATCGACAATAACAATAATCCCCATAACATAAAAATTCCAGCATCATAATTGTACAGAAATATCATATTGCCAATGATCAGCCAGGAAAGAATGACTAAAATCTGGCAGATTATTTCACATGTTAGCATCACAAATAATTTTTTGGGAATTTTAATATGACGCATCCATTTCAAGAAATTACCTCCAGGAGAAAGACGAATCAACCAACAACTACCAATGATCTCATTGTTGAGTTTTTCAAGTAGCATGGCCTTGCTGGCAGCTTCTTTTTGTATTTCAGAAATGTTTGCTTTTTCAAGCAGCTGGTTAATGGATTCTTTTGCAGGATCTTCTAATTTGCGGCAAAGAATATTTTTTATTAATTGCGTATCTATTTTTACAATGTTCATGTCAGGTGTAACAATTGAGACTTTTTTCCAGCCACTTTTCAATATGACAAGATAGCCATATGTATTGGATTCATTTAAAACACGAATAATGGCAGGTCCACATTGATAAATCATATGATCAATTTCAGAATATTTTCCATGAACAGCAATAGACTCAATGCCGGAGTAATAATCAAATTCTTCAAACCACCTGTCCAAAGACGCTTGATCATGATTTTGTGGTGGCGCAAAACTGGAAATAGATTCAGAAACAAACCCGGCTTTTTGGGCGAGGACGTCCATAGCTTCATTGAGCCTGTCAATGGGCCATGCGAAAGAATTTAAATGATCAGGCATTTGAAAGGTATGGTTTTGGTTATTCACTGTACGTTTTTTCGATATTGGGAAATTGTTGTATTCTAATATGAAATGAACGTTTTTGTTGTTTCTGGTATGGTAAGATTGTTTTTGAGGAAACATTCATCATGAATATTTCCTCATGTAGATTAACCTTTTTTAAGAAAACCTTTACGAAATTGTTCAATTTTCTCCGCTTTTGACAAACCACAGCGAAAATCACTTTTGACTTTAATAAAGCCTTTTTTTACGCTTGCTTCGGATTTTTTTTGTGTTGTTTTCATTTTTTTTTCTCCTTGATTAAAGATTAATAATGGCGAACATAAAGGAGTCCGCCGATTCATTGAATTATTTTAACTTATAATTTTATATAATCGTCGTAATATGCCAATAACTAAAGGTACTGTTCATTATAAAAATATAGTCAGACTTTTCCAGGCTGATTTCAAGTCCATTTTTAGTTTATACATGACCAAATTTTAATTCTTCCTGATAGTATGTCTTACACTTTTGTGTAATATATGCCAATATTCATTAGTAGTAAGATGGTGTCTTTTTTTTTGAGAATTCCTTAACGATGGATCACATTATCCAGCCAGCGTTCATCATCACACCAGGCAATCTGGTTGTCTTTAAAATAATCAATTGCATCTTTTGTAAAGCCTTTTATTGAATAAACAAACAAAACATGCTTTCTCACAGTTTCCAATTGAATTAACTGATTGGCTTTCTCTACAAATTCATTTGCTTCGCCTACAGAAAAAGGGGAAAGCCTGTTTTTAACCTCACCAATGAGCGAATATTGATCATCCAATGCGTTTGCAAATACATCTATCTCAAAGCTATTTTTTAGTACAGGCGAAGCTGTATATTTCCAGACACTTTGATATTGCACAAACTCAAAGTCATCCGGAAGATTATTCATTATTTGTAAAAAGAAATCTTTGTTTTCAAAGGCTCTGTATTTCAAATGATTGGTCACCATGTATTCTGCAAACCGACCTTTTAAGCTGCCATATTTTCCACAAATGATATGAAATTTTTCTTTCCATTGTTTAAACAGGGCCTTGTATTCATTGGTGATTTCCTTTGGGTCGAACTGATCGATTTCTTTTTGATATATCCCCCGAAAAACTTTATCAAACAAATGATCGCCAATACCTTGAAAATCAAAATTAGTGGTGCCCTGTTTTACAATATCGCTCATAACAAGCGCACGCATGCGTTTTTCCAACTCATGATCAGAAATATCCAGTTCTAATTTTTTGTGTATTTCAGCGCGGGTAACTTCACGCGTTTTATTTTTGCATAAATACAGCACAATTCTTTTTGACAGATCATCTGCAAAACCATTGATTTCTCTAAAGGCATATGAGAGGTATTCCATCCAGCGCGCTTTTATTGAACCCTTAAGCACTTCATATTCAACAGTCTTCAGCAAACCCTCCTCAGTGGTGAAAACTTTGTGAATGTAAGTTGAAAAAAATAATGAACTGATATAACAGGGATTGCCCTGTGTCAGTTCAAGCATCAGTTGAGCGACTTCATTGGTAATGGGCATATTCAGGATATCAGCATATTTAAAAATGGTTTCAATGGCTTCGTTTTCAGGCATGTCATCTAAAAAATAATCATAACGAAATCGACTGGGCAGCATTTTTGATAAATCACGCATCAACCACCCCACCCAACTGCCAGAAATGAGCAAGGGCGCGGTTTTGTATTCTGCGGTGTGAAAATAGGTGCCTGCAAAATCTTTGTAGTGATTGGTACAGGCTTCATCCCGATAGATATATCGATTTAAATATTGAAATTCATCGATCATTTGAATGATGATCTCATCATGCATGGCGCCAATACTTCTTGGGATATCGCGAACAGTTTCCCAAATTTCAACATACTTTTTTTCATTGGCTTGTTTTTGAACAAAGGCAATGACTTCAATCATGTGATGAATGGCCTCTTTTTTGGCAATTTCAAGGGCATTGTCAAAGCTTTTCATGGATGTATTAACGTAATTTTTATTGCGCGTTTTGAATCCAATGTATTGATATACAAAGGTTAAAAAGAAATCCACGCTAAAACTAAGCATCCATTGAGAGGATTCTTTGATTTCATAATAAAATGGAATGGCACCATCATTTTGATGAAAAATGATATTATACAATCGGTGCATGAGTGCAGTCTTGCCGGTTTTTCTTCTTGAGAGCATGGCTTCGCTTCTGGCATGTTCTTTTTTGGCCATTTCAACCCAGTTGAGTAGCGACTGCAATTCAGTCATTCGGCCTGTAAAAAAATTGGGATCGCCAATTTTTTCTTTTAGGTAGATTTGCATATTATTTCTCTCCTTAATTATATTGGTGCAATAACACGATGCTTGGGGGCATATCCACTAGGTGGGGAAGCAAGTAGTTTAAGGATGAAAAACGATTAGAAAAGATTTTGTAGGAAGCTATTCTTAGCCCTGGAAGGGCATCACATCCCAGCCCTGGGTATGCTTTTTATGTTCTAAAAGCCAGGCAAGGTCATCAGAGTGAGCCAAAATTTTTTAATGCCGGGCAAGATCATCAGAATGGGCCAGCTTGAAATATTCCTTGATTGTTGAACGTGCATATCCGCAAGCCCGCTTGCCAATATATTTGTCATGGGCAACAATTGTGGAAATAACAATTTGATCTTTGCCATTTTTTTGTTCTGCAAAGCCAACGAACCAATCATATCGAACATCGTGCTTTCGGTTGCTGATTGACCCGGTTTTGCCACCAATATAGAGTTTGGACAAAATTTGGTCCCGCCTGAACCCACGAAATGACTTTCGGGCAGTGCCCGACTGAACAGTTTCGTACATCAGTTTTTTGAGGGGTTTACAGGTCTTTGATGATATCGCCTGATTAACCACGCTCTGATGACTCTGGTACCAGGCTTTTCCTTGATTATCAACAATTTCATCCACAATGGTTGGCTCAGGAATTTGACCATCATTTAATATTGATGAAACCAACAAAGCGCCATGAAGTGGCGTGATCAAGGTTTCTCGGTTAAATCCACATGCAATTTCAGCCTGATGAAATTTTTCCTCGGTTACACGGATTGTGCTTTCATTGACTGGCAATTCAAATCTGAAATGTTGGTTAAATCCAAAGCTTTGAGCATATGTCTCAAGTGCGGATTTGCCCAGGTAAAGGGAACCCAACTTTCCAAAAACCGGATTGATCGACTGTGCAAAAGAATTCTTGAATGAAATTCTCGTGGTGTAGCGGTTTGTTTTGTTAGTGAGTTGGCGTTTATATAATGTATACTTTCTGCCATTGAATGCCAATTGTGAATCTGGTGCCAGCCCACAAACCTCAATTGCTGCCGCAGCTGTAACAATTTTAAATACACTTGCTGCCGGAAACCGTTTTTCAATACAAGGATTGTCTGTGGACTGCGTTTTATCAAAGCCCACCATTGATAAAATGCGACCCGATTTGGGTTCCATTACGACAATGCCCAGGTATTTGGTGTATGAGCGGCGCATAATTTTAAGCAAATATCTTTGAAGTTCAATATCAATGGATGTTTTTACCCGATAGGTTTGTTCGCCATAAACAATATCTAATTCATTGTTTGTGGCATTGATCAACGATTTTTCAGACAATATCTGCCTGACTTTGTCTTTTGTCCATTTTTTGGGTTTGGTGGGTTGTAACTTTTTTTCTGAAGATTTATCAGATGTCTGGTCCGGTATTTTCATAAATGGCAGACTGACATCTGTATAGTCACCTGTTACCGGTCCAAGCCCCACCATTGAACAGACAAAGATAACAACAATCGGTATGAGTAGCCAGTACCGGAGCCGGCTTTTTTTTCGTGAAAGTTGTTTGTTGTTTTTAAGAAGTCCTTGTTGGTAATTCCGCCAATTACGTTCTGTGTACATAATGACTTATCCTCAATATCACTATCTTTAAGACATCAATGATGTCTAAATTTAATCATTCTTTATTGTACAGATGTTCCCACCGGCACATGCTGGTCCGGTGAAAGCACACTACATTTCTTTTTCTTGACTGCCGCAAGCACCATGCCCTCTGATCTTATTCCCATCAGTTCTGCTGGTTTGAGGTTTGCCGCAACGATCACCTGTCTGTCGATCATGTCATCAGGGGAATAATGCTTTGAAATGCCGGCAACAATGGTTCGGATTTCCCCAATATCTACAGTTAATTTGAGCAATTTTTTGGAGTCAGGTATTTTTTCTGCTGCCAAAACTTTGCCCACCCGGAGATCGACTTTTTGGAAATCATCAAAAGTAATTTCTGGCTTGAGATTGGTCAATTTTTTCTCAGCTTTGGCTGGTTTGGACTTGTTCTTTTCAGATTTTGTATCAATTCTGGGAAACAAAGCAACAATTTTGCCAAGCTGTTGACCAGGCTGAAGCTTTCCCCAAGTTAACATGTTGGAATCAATGGATGACTCATTCAACATTTTGAGAATTTTATGTGCGGTGTCTGGCATCACCGGGTAAATGAGTCCTGCTAATACACGAAGACCTTCCAGTAAATTGTAAATGACCACATTTAAGTCATCCTGACTGTCCGGGTTTTTTGCCAGCTCCCAGGGCGCTGATGAATCAATGTAGCGATTCATGTGTGAAATCAAGTCCCATACAACACTTAAGGCCTTGTGAAATGCAAAGGTCTCCATGTGGATATCGTATTCTTGAACCACACCCTGCGCTACTTTTTTCATTGAATCATCCGATATTTCAATCGATGAAATATCCGGAACAATGCCATTGAAATATTTTTGTGCCATCGCCAGGGTTCGAGAAACCAGGTTGCCCAGGTCGTTGGCCAGGTCGGAATTAATTCGCTGAATTAACGCGGCTTCGTTAAAATCAGCATCCAGGCCAAAAGACATTTCACGAATTAAAAAGTAGCGGAAAGCCTCAATGCCATAGATATCTTTTAATTTGAGTGGATCAACAACATTGCCAATGCTCTTGGACATCTTGTTGTTGTCCACATTCCAATACCCATGAACGTTTAAATGTTGATATATGGGAATCCCCGCAGCTTTAAGCATAATTGGCCAATAAATGCCATGGGGCTTCAAAATATCTTTGGCAACAATGTGTTGCGCATTTGGCCAGAACTGTCTAAAGCGGTCGCTATCTGGAAAACCCAGAGCTGAGAGATAATTGATCAAGGCATCGAACCACACATAGGTCACGTAATTATCATCAAAAGGCAGGGAAATTCCCCAAGTCAGACGTGTTTTGGGACGAGATATACATAAATCCTCAAGGGGCTCTTTTAGAAAAGATAACACCTCGTTGCGATAACGTTCTGGACGAATAAATGTGGGATTGTCCTGGATATGAGATATTAACCATTCCTGATAATTGCTCATTTTGAAAAAATAATTGGATTCCTTGATGGTTTCCGGTGGTGTACCATGGTCCGGACAGACGCCATCGACCAATTCTCGCTCAGTATAAAAACGTTCGCATCCAAAGCAATACATGCCTTCGTACTCACTGAAATAAATATCGCCGGCATCGAAAATTTTTTGAAGAATATCGGCGACTGTTTTCATATGATACGAATCTGTGGTTCGAATAAAATGAGAATATTCAACCGATAAATCCGGCCAAAGATTTCGGAACAGGCTGCTGATATAGTCAACGTATTCGCGGGTGGTCATGTTTTCTTTTTCTGCGGCTTTGACCACCTTATCACCATGTTCATCTGTGCCTGTGAGAAAAAAAGCCGCTTCGTTTTTCATTTTGTGAAACCGGTGGGCCACATCAGCGACAATTGTTGTATAGGCATGTCCTAAATGCGGTCTGGCGTTAACATAGTAAATTGGGGTGGTAATGTAAAAATTATCCCAGAGATTCTGGCTCATTCGTTTCTCCCTCATACTCATCATCTTGAGATTCTTGTGTATGCTTAAATGAAATTTTACTCAAATGGACCTCAAGTTCTGTGCCGCCAAAGTATTTCACTGTGACAAGCCCTCTGATAATATTATGACGAATCACTTTTGCTGGTCCATTATCTGTTTCCACAGTGGTGCCTATTCTCGGAAAAAATTTGCGCAAATATCGATAGGTATCAAATTCATAGTTCAGGCAGCACATTAATCGGCCACAAAGTCCTGAAATTTTTGTGGGATTTAAAGACAGATTTTGTTCTTTGGCCATCCGAATGGACACCGGCTCAAAATTGGCCAAATATGTAGCACAACATATTTCACGGCCACAGCGACCAATTCCGCCCCACATTCGGGCCTGATTCCGAACCCCCACCTGACGCATTTCAATTTTGGTTCGATACTCTCGCACCAGCATTTTGACCAATTCACGAAAATCGACCCGACCATCTGCGGTAAAAAAGAAGGTCAGTTTCGTGATCTCAAATGTTGATTCCACCTGAAACAGATTCATTTCAAGTGCCAACTCATTAACACATTTGAGACAAAATGCCATGGCCTCTTTTTCGATTTCACATGAGCGTTTATACTGAGTGATATCTTCAGTATTGGCTACCCGGATGACTTTTTTTAATTCAATGCCTTCAAGTAAGTCATCACGAAATTTTCCTTCGTTAATAATGCTCCCAAATCCGGGTCCACGTTCGGTGTCTACTACGACCTGGTCGCCATCGTTATAAGTGCGACCATCCGGATCAAAATAATACACTTTATTGGAATTTTTAAACTTCACACCAACAGATTTCGACATTTTCACTCCACGCTCCTGGATGTCACCAAAAACGAATCAGATATTTGACACGAATTTTTAGAAAAAACTAAAAAATCAACATAATAATTACAAGTATATCAATATCAACCGCTCAAAAGCAAGTCTTTTATTTACATTTGAAAGTAGATCTTTTTGAACATGCTGAATTTGCTCAATTTTTTTAATAACTGATAATGGCGTCCATTTTTGTGCATACTTAAAAATACTGGCTTGATAGTCCAAATTGATTATTCGTTCCGGACAGTAACGATAAACAAGAATATCGCGAAACCAGGTCATGAGTATTTCCAGAATTAACGAGAGGTCATCCTTGTTCCTGGATAGTTGTTCGGCAAGACTCAGTCTCATGCCAATAGAGAGCTGGTCCAATTTTTCAAGCCTTGAAAACAAATACGTCCGCTTATGTTGCCATTTGGGTTTTTGAAAAAAATCTGCAACCATCCAGCTACCTGATGACAGCCTGGCAAGAACCAGAGCTGTCTCCCTTGGCGTTTCAGTATTTTTCAAAAGATGAGAAACCATCGTGTTTTCCGAACAGGGACTGAAACGAATCTGTTGGCATCGGGATGCAATGGTTTGCAATACATCTTTTTGATTTTCCACAATTAAAGTGAATACTGTTCGATCAGGTGGCTCTTCAAGAATTTTGAGAAGCGCATTTGCCGATTCAATGGTCATCAAATGCGCTTGAACCATAATAACAAACCGAACATTGGCCACAACAGGTTTATATGACAGCTTTTTGCGTAATAGCCGGATCTGTGCAATTTTAATTGATGCGCCATCCGGTTTGATAATGATCATGTCGGGGTGTTGCTGGGTCAGTATTTTCCGACATGATTGACATTCTCTACATGAAACCAAAACCTGAGACAAAGCAGATTTATTAAGGCAATTACAAAACATGGCAAATTGAATGGCTGCATCGAACTTACCCGGATCCTCAATACCTGTGAACAAAAATGCATGGTGAAGCCTGTTGGCCTGATATGCTGTAATCAGGTATCGAATGGGCTGTTGATTATTACTGGTTAGCTGACATTTACCCATAATTAATTCAGTTCAACACTTTCGTCTACCCGTTCTTTCAATTCTTTGCCACATTTAAAAAATGGCAGCTTTTTGGGACTGATTTCAACCGAATCCCCTGTTTTTGGATTACGACCCAGATAGCTTTTGTATTGTTTTACATAAAAGCTGCACAATCCTCTGATTTCGACACGTTCTTCCGATGCCAAAGCTTCTGACATTGAATCAAAAAAGATTTGAACGACTTTTGCCGAATCCGATTTTGAAATGCCGGCCTCATTTTTTAACGCATTGATAAGTTCCAATTTATTCATGAAATTTCCTCCTAATAGTGTCAGTGATCTGAAACGCGTTTGACCATCACAACAAAATACGCAGTGTGGGCAACGAGTTGGAGTCACTGACTGTTTTTTTTATAGCGACTGTGTCGTTCATTGATGAATTTATAAATTAAAATAAATACTTATCCCACTCATCAGAAAAACACGAGTCGCATTCAATATATTAAAATAAAAAAAAAGTCAAGGGTTTATATAAATCATTATTTTTGAAATTGTATTTCAAAAAAAATGCCCCCCTAATATATATTGACAAATTTTTTTTGATTTTCTGACACTTTTTTTAAAAAAAAGTTAAAAAAAATGCATTTTTTTTTATTTTTTCAATTTTAAAGGGATTTTTATGGGTTGAATGGGTATCCAAAAATATTTTTTAGGATGTCTTTAGAAAATATCCGGGAATGGTTGTTACGAGATATTGAGTTGTTCAGTGCAATGGAGAAGCCTGATTGGATATCCCATCCAGATGGATCATCATCGAAAAACGTTGATCCCTGGTATTTGCATTATCATAAAACATACCATCCAGACGCCAGCAGGGACCTTGATATTCAAGGCCAAGGCTGTGATGCGTTCGCTGATAATTGTGGATATCGTGGGCATAAGAGGCAATCAGTTTAATTTTCTTTGATAATCGAGTGGTGATTTCAGTATCCAATGATTCATTTGAATCCTCAGCATACTGATAATTCAATTTAAACTGTTGTGATTTATTGCCAAATATATGAAATGCCACGTGGCACTGAATCAATTCATGATCATAAATAGACCATAAGGCATCAGAATTCAGAGAAAAAATGTCCTCTGTCCATGTCAAATCCGCTTTTACTGGTGAAAATTTTTGATTGATCTGTGATTCCTGACAACTTGTTATGTCATTTTCCCTGTTTTCCAGAATGTTATAATCACCTGAAAATGCAAGCTTAAGCCGCTGTTTGTAGACAGGGGCATGTGATGATTGCATTTTTTCAATCCATGTGTTTGAAACTAACCATTTGATTTTGTTTAATTCTTCACCAAACAAATGCCATCGGTCCATTTCAGAAGAAGCGTCAGTCATATGCCAATAAGTGGCATGCATCTGAATAGAATGTTTATATGATTTTTTGACATTTCTATCTGCATGATTTGAGCCAAAACAATAAATTTTATAAATTTGGCTGGTTACCGATGTTTTAAAGGCTTTTTGGAATACAGATTCAGACTGTGCATTATTGTGAAAATATCCCCCTTTCCATAAAAAAGCCGGCTCAATATATAAACCAGGGATTGTATGAATGGGTAGAATCAGATTCGATACCAGAGAATAAGTGTCTTGATTGTCGTTATCTTTCTGATATTCATAGGCATATCGTGTGTCAAAATCCACAATCAGTGGTAAATTCCACAGATTGTCTTGAATGCTGGAATATCGAATCACTGGCAAGTGATGAATCGGAGGTTGATCATTGGCATTGTTTCGGTAATAAACATCGTCAATCCATTGAAGTTCGCCATAAATGCGTGAGCGTTCAAAAATACGTTGTACATGAAGTCTGTTGGTTCGGAAAGTTTCATCAGAATCATCCATCTCTCTTTGATGTCTTTGCAACATGTTTTTTCGCGTGGATTCAAAACCAGTATAGCTGGAATCAAATGTTTTCAGATAATCTGGATCACTGACCCAATCCAGATCAAGCTGTGCCATGGAATTGAATGGCAGGGGCTGATCAATTTTTGCGCGTATCCAATAACGATTTGTATTGCTGCGAATGTAGTCATCATGATCATACCCCCATTGTTTTTGGGTATTGATTGTTTCTGGCTGACGATCATCAAGATTATCTACCATGAACGTTCCACGTGTTTGGGGTCCTATATTGTAACGAAACTCAAGGCCTTGCATCAGCCCGCGTTTTTCCATATATGTTGAATAGAAAGTGGTATCAGCACTTTTTCCCATAATCCAATAGAATGGCTGTTGAAATAACCATCCTTTGCGCCCGCTATGTTCAACAAAAGGAAAAAGTAATCCGGTCTGACGTTCTTCCTTGACAGGAAAAACAAAAAAAGGCGTATAAAAGACAGGCATATTTTTTACAGAGAGAATACCATGCCACAGGCTGGCGTATCCATTGACTTTTACCCGAAGATCCTTGCCTGAAATTTTCCAGTCAGGATCACAGAGATCACAAGTTGTGATGCCAAAATGGTCAATTTTATAGGTATGGGGGCCAGTTTTTTCAATTTTGTTTCCCTGAATAAACAATGATGCAGGCTCGTAAAATAATTGCCCTTGATTTATCGTTCCGGTTTCAGATTCAAAATCAAAAAACAAATGTTTTCCTGAAACGCAGGTGTCTTTGAATTGTAGCAGGACAGATTGATCGGCAATCAATACCTTTGTGTTTAAATCAAATGACATATGACCGGCATAAATGGTGTATGGTTCGGAACAGATCAGAACATCACCATGAGCAGCGATATGATCTTTTTGGGCAATAATTCGGTCTGCCCACAAGCGTATTTTGGGGGATGATATTTCAAAATACTGGGCATTTATCGGCAAAGCTCCCAGGATTAGCAGAATGAGCGTGGCAATAATTATTTTTGAGGGAAAAAAGTATGGGTTCATCGGATCATGACTTTATGACGTTTGCGCTGTTTGCACAAATTAGTTCATCTGCAAAACAGGACGCATTTCAGGAAATTGATTCAAAAATTTGAAAATATCACGAAATTTTTCCTGCATGTCTTTGGGTATTGTAAAACCTTCACTGATGCGTTGGGCAGTCGGTATTGTGTTTTGAGAATCAACCGCACCAGGTGATTCTTTTTCTCTGGGTGTATGAAATTTTTCTATGTGAGATTGAAATAAATTTTCAATTTTTGTGGAGACTCCCGAAAGAGCTGTTTTTCTATCCCATAAAACAAAACCGATTAGCCCAATAATTGCTGTAAATACTGCCAGGATATATCTCGCTTGATTGGTAATTAGATTGGACAGTAAATCAATTCGTTTTTCACCAGATTCAAAGCGCTGATTCATTTCTCTGGTGAGAGATTCAAAGCGGTCATCCATTAAATCAAATCGTTGATCGATAAACTCAAAGCGTTGTTCAATGGACTCGAAGCGTTGTTCAATGGACTCGAAGCGTTGTTCAAAACGTTGTTCAATGGACTTAAAACGTTCTTCAAATATTTTTTCAATGGATTCAAAGCGTTGTTCAAAATTTTTTTCCATCATATCAAAACGTTCATTAACAGCTTTAAAACCGGCGACGACAATTGCTTTTTGGCCTTCTTCAATCTTTGTAATACGTTCAATAAGATTCAGGTAAATTTGATGGTTTGATAAATCTTCAGCCAAAACAACCGGGGCAATATTGACCAGGCATAAAACGATAAATAATTCTTTTAGGTATCGATGGTGTTTCATGTTAAACTCCTATCTGGTTGTTAAAGGATTAAATCTTACGTCGCTTGCAAAACTGGGCGCATTTCAGGAAATTGATTCAAAAATTTGAAAATATCACGAAATTTTTCCTGCATGTCTTTGGGTATTGTAAAACCTTCACTGATGCGTTGGGCAGTCGGTTTTGTGTTTTGAGAATCAACTGCACCAGGTGATTCTTTCTCTTTGGGTACAACAACTGGTTCAGGTGTATTTAATTTTTCTATGTAAGATTGAAATGAATCTTCAATCTTTGTGGAAAGTTCTGAAAAAGCTGTTTTTCTATCCCATAGGATATAAGCGATGAGCCCTATGATCACTGCCAATAATTCCATTGTCGTTAAAAATATTCCAAAAATCAATAATTTTGTAAGGTATTGATTGCATTCCATGTTTAACTCCTATCAGATTGAAATATAGTGTTCAATATTAATTATCAGTACTATGCAGATCACATATTGTCAATACGATTATGTTTATTTCTGCCTCTCTTTGTGTTATGAATAGCCTTATGTCGACACAACAATCAAAACAAAATATCCAGGCCATCCAGGCATGGGCGCAAAGCAATGTGATCCTGATGCCATCGCAAAAAAAAGAAATTGCGGCATGGTGTGAGCAACTCACATTATCATTTCAGCAGGCCCTTGAATCTCCTTTGAAAATGGGCTTGATTGGCGGTACAGGTGTGGGTAAATCGACCCTTATCAACCGATTGGCTGGAGAAGATATCTCTGTTGCCCACAATGAAAGACCTTACACGAATAAAATTGTAATGTATCACTACAAGGAACTGGATGTTAGCAGCATTTCTGATAACACCATTATTCCATTTGGCCACGATCGCTCGGAAATATCGCATATCATTCTTTTTGATTTTCCAGATTATGACAGCCATTTGACTGAGCATCGTGTCCTGGTTAGTGAATTTTCGCAGAATCTGGATATCATCGTCTGGGTGGCCTCTCCTGAAAAATATGCAGATCAATCCATGATGTCCATGATGTCTACTTTGTTGCAATCATCGAAAAACTATTGTTTTGTAGTCAATAAAGTAGACCAGTTGAATGAACATGAAACCATGCAGGTTATTGGTCACTGGCATAAGCTACTGGGCGATTCTGGTATAAATGATGCGCCGGTTTTTGCTGTTTCTGCCAGGTTTAGTTCCCATACCGATCAATTTGAATTGTTTCGGAAATGGATAATGAAAAAACGAAAAGCCCATGAAATTACTGCCATTGCACAGGCCAATATTGACCATCAGATCCAGCAAAAAAATAAGCAACTCACTGAAATGATTGATTGTCAAAAAATAGTCAATCTTGTGGATGAGGTTTATAAAATTAAGGATCAGTTAACTTCATTTGAAAAAAGCTGTCATCAGAATATACTGGATATACTCACTCCGGATGCACAAATGGCTATATATCAATATTTGTCCAGACAAAGTCGATTTTTCTGGCCTGTTGGAATGGCTTTTGCGATACTTTCTCGCATGAAGCAATTTTCTTTGGAACATCCAGAAAAATTAACCATCACCGATAAAGGAGAAATGCTGCTCAAAACAATGGATCATCAAATCGATTTCTTGCAAACATCATCACACACGGGCAAACAAAAAATTTCACTCGTTCAGACCTATCAGAATTTTATGGCGCATTACCAAAATCCCAATCAGATTGCTCCTTTGTTGGGCAAAATGGGTACAGCACGAACCTTTTTATTTGGACTTCAACAAGGCTTGTTCTTGCTCATTCCACTGATCTTTTTTGTTTTATATCTGGGCGGTATTGAAAGTCAGCATTCAATCCAGTGGACGCAGGTGCTGCTATTTTTCTTTAAGGCCATCCTTCGATTGTTTCAGCCAGAGGGCCTTATCGCTATGGTCAGTTTGATCATGATAGAACTTCTGCTCAGCTTTCAACTGGCATCGAGATGGCACAGGCAACTCATAAAAAAATCACAGATATTGTATAATGACCTGAGCAAACAATTAACCCGGCAGTTAATGCTGGCCTTGTTTGCAACCATCGATCCACTTATTGAATGGTCAGAACAGGCAAAACAAGATTGTCAACAATTGAACAGTCAATGGACTTTTTTGACATAATTATTCAGAATTAAAAAAAAATCTTGAGTAATAAAATTAAGTATGTAATATTACAACCTGTTTATATCTGGTGATCTGGTTTCTTGATGTCAGATAAGATAATTTGTCATAGAAAAGCATAAAACGAGAAGACAATGTTAGAAAAAAAGAAAGACCTTACAAAAATTTTAATTGTCGATGACACACCTGTCATGTTGACTGTTTTGCAAAAGTTTCTTGAAATGGAAGGGTATGTGATCATTCCGGCAACAAATGGCCCTGATGCCAGAAAAATTGCCGAGAAAGAATCACCCGATTTGATTCTTCTGGATATCATGATGCCCGGTGAAAGCGGACTGGAAACTTGTGAAAAATTGAAAAAGAATCCAAAAACAATTGATATCCCTGTTATATTTATTTCAGCGGTTACAGATATTGACAGCAAGGTCAAGGGATTTGAATTTGGTGCTGTGGATTATATCACCAAACCTTTTGAGAAACAGGAAGTCCTGGCACGTGTTCGGATTCATCTGAAATTGCGTTATGCCAATGAGGCGATCATCAAGGCCCAGGCAGATAAGTTGCAACAGGTGAAAGAAGCACAGGAAGCCATTTTGGTGAAACCGGGGGATTTCCCTGAGGCGCAATTTGGTGTGTATTTTATGCCCATTTATGAGGCAGGCGGAGATTTCTACGATGTGCTTCAGTTGAGCGAAAAGATTTTCGCTTTCTTTGTTTCTGATGTCAGTGGGCATGATCTGAAAAGTTCCTATCTCACCTCAGCTCTCAAAGCCTTATTAACGCAACATGCCAGTATTACGAACAAACCCGAAGAGACCATGAAAACCATGAACCGCGTGCTGACAACAATTGCACCCGATGGCAAATACCTGACCGCCTGTTATTGTTTTTTAAATCGTCTTAAGAATCGCCTGACCATTGTCAATGCCGGCCATCCACCAGTCATCTATGTGAATAAAAAGAACCTTGATTATGAAGCCCATGAGGCTGAGGGCGATATTTTGGGCGCTTTTCAAAATGTAGTTTTCAAGCCCCTCGACTTAAAAGTTTCACCGGGTGATCGTTTTTTTCTGTACTCAGATGGCTTTATTGAAGGATTTGGAGATATGCGTAAATCAAGAAAAGAGGGCATTGAGGTCCTTGGAAAACTATGCATTAAAACATTTGATTTACCCATTAATGAGGCAATCCAAAAAATTCAGCTCGATTTGTTTGGTCAGCAACATGAGCAAGAAGATGATTTATTATTGCTTGGAGTAGAGGTTTAGTATGATTGAAATTCAAAAAAGCGCAAAAAATTTAAGTATGACGTTTTCTTCCGTGCTTCAAAATATTGATCGTGCGGCAGATGAACTCAGAATATTTTTGGTGGGTATTGGAAAGAAATCCCAATCGTTTCATCCACTGCTGGTGACCCGGGAGGCATTGATTAATGCAATCACTCATGGGAATCGCTGCGATGAAACCTTAAAAGTTCAGATCAATGTATTGTATCAACCCGAGCAGTTGGAAATTGATGTTACTGACGAGGGCGGTGGGTTTGAATGGAAAAAAACCATGGGGCGCGCCCATGACGATTCCAAAGATCATGGACGAGGGATTCAAATTATGCAACTTTATAGTCATGACATTCAATATAATACAAAGGGGAATCAGGTAAAACTAACCATTCAGTTCCCTGAAAAAAAATAATTCGTCATTTAAAATAAACATGATAACAGATGAAACACACTGTTAGCAACAAAGGAGTATATGAAATATGAGTAAAAAAGTGATTACCCCTGGCAAGGATATTGTTGCCTCAATGGTTCCTGAGTTCAAAAAAGAACTTCAGGATCTAGTTGTCAAAGAGGGCGTTACTGAGCTGGAAATTGATTTAACCGGCGTTGAAATGGTCGATTCAGTTGGCTTGGGCGCATTTATTGCCACACATAACACGCTGTCACAAAAAGATGGAAAATTGACAGTGGTCAAAGCTTCTTCAGATATCTATAGCCTGTTCAAAACCATGCGCCTGGATCAACATTTTGAAATCCAGCAAGAAGGGTAGCTTCATGCAAATTGATTCGGATATCATTGGCTTATATGCCGGAGAGACCAGACTGTCTTTGGTTGAAATTGAAAAGGATCTGATTGCTCTGGAAAACATGGGGGCCAATGTTGACCTATCACTGGCAGAACATATTTATTACACGATCCATGTCATCAAAAATGGGGCTGGCCTGATTGGTCTTTTAAAAATCAAGGAGCTCTCTCAAAAAATAGAAAATGTATTGGGGCTGATTTGCACAGACAAACTCATCCCCAATCCTGAAATAATCAATATTTTACTGCTGAGTATTGACAGACTCATGGAGTTGGTTCGGCAAATTGATACCAGCGATGAGATGGATATTGATGAACATTCAGTCTTACTTACCGGCCTGACATCAGCCGTTCTGCCAGATGACCAAAAAAAATCGATTACAAAAGTTCGTGACATACCCTTACCTTGCGGCAATCATGCATTTCAAGTTGCAGAATTCAATTTGCTTCGTGGATTGGACCAGGGCAAACATATCTATATTCTGGTTTATGATCTCATTCGTGATGTTCAGGACAAAAAAGAAACCCCCTTGAATTTGATTCGTGTGGTACAACAGCATGGAGAAATGATTGATAGTTTGCTGGATATTCAAACAGTCGGCACACTTGAGGAAGACAAATCTGAAATTGACATGCCCTATTTTATTCTTCTGGCGTCAGCCCTGACACAGGAACAGTTAATAAGCAAGCTGGAACTGAAACCCCATCAAGTACATCAGGTAAATAATGCGATAGCCGATTTGATTCATCCGCAAAACAAAAATGAAGACTATTTTCACGAAAAGCGTCCACTGGTCCATCAAACAAAGAAACGTCCATTCAGAAAATCTGAGAAAAAAGCACATCACCAAGAAACATTGAATGCCCTGTCTAATGAGTTAAGCTTTGCGCTAGCACAAGTCAACAAAGAGCAGCCCGATACAATGACCACGATAGGCTTGAAACGTATCCATTTTGTAAAAAAACAGATTCAGCATCTGGTTGAACTGGAAAACCAGAAACCATTGTCTGATGTTCTGGGAAAACTCAATCGCAGCATTCGAGATTATGCTTTTACATCGGCGATTAATGCAAAACTTCATTTGCAATGCGATAGCATCAACATGGACAGCCGAATATTGAAACGACTCATTGAACCACTTTCTGATATTGTTATAAAAATGATTTCTGCAATTCACCATCAGCCTTTGGATAAAGCCAATGCAAACATGGAGTGCCCAATTGAAATAACCCTTTGTGCAATCAAACAGGAAACTGATACATTGCTAAAAATTACAGCATCGTCTTCTTTTTCAATATCTCAGGATACTTTATTGAAACCTATTTCATCCGGAAAAAAACTTGAAACATTATTTATTACACTTTCTAGGCCGGAAACCAATGAAAAATCAATTAGTTTAGAAATGTCCATTCCTCAGGACTTATTTATTGTGCATGGATATCATGTTCAGGTTGATAAACATCATTATGTCATTCCCAAGTTGAATGTTCATGACTATTTATTAAAGGCTGGTTCAGAGAGTGAGATGTGGCGACAATTTCAGTCATCGGTTATGTTTCAGTACAATAATCAATGGCTTCCTGTGGTTGATATTTCAGGTAAGCATGATTTATCTGATTATCAGGATAAAAAAGGAATAATCGTTTGCCGGGTTGGAGATCAATTTTTTGTCATATGTATTGACTCAACAGAACAAACCTTGATTGATGCTGTTTGTCAAGCCCCAGGGAAGCATTTGAAGGCGATAGTTGGAAATTGTATAGATGAAGACATCGTTATGTTTGTGCCGGATATGGGGCAGTTGGCAGCTCAGGTAGCTTGAATCTACTCCTTGACGCGTTTCCATTGAATGTTACAATTTATAATAAAGAATGTAACGATCTATAATAAACTTGATACAGGAGGTGTATAGTATGAGTGCAAAAGAAAATGAATATGTCACCATAGAAGAACTGAAATTATTGATGAAACAGGTTTTCAAAACCCTAGATGAATCTGCTCAGCAAATCAAGGAAAACGAACGACTGATGAATGAATCGAATCAGCAGATGAAAGAATCGAATCAGGAGTTTGATAGAAAATTTGATCGCCTGTTTGGAAAATATGATAAACTGTTTGGAAAAGTCGGTGAATTGGATCGAAATTGGGGAAAACTAGTTGAGGCCCTGGTTGAGCCCTCATTAACCGCCCAGTTTAAAAATCGCGGTATCCCTGTTGATGGTTCATCACGACGTGTAAAAAAGAAAAAAGGGGGGCAACAACTTGAAATCGATATTCTCCTGGACTGCGATGATGTGATCATTGCTGTTGAAGTCAAAACCACCTTGAGTGTGCAGGATATTAACGAACATATTGACAAACATTTAAAACCATTTAAGGAGTTTTTTCCAGAACATAAACATAAAAAGTTGTATGGGGCAGTTGCATATATTAATGTAGATGAAAATGCTGATCGTTATGCTTACAAACAGGGATTGTTTGTTCTTGGCTTTGCTGAAAATGATATGGTTGAAATTAAAAATGATGATCAATTTATTCCAAAAACTTACTAAAAAAAATAAATTTTCACTGGATTTGGAGAAAACATTAATTTTACTCCAGATTCTGAAAGAATTATAACAATACAATCGTTGCAAAAAAACAATGGAGGTTTGCGTGTCCAACCAAAAAACTGAAAAAGATGGCAGAGTCGATCTGGCCACATTTTATGTGAGTGAGGCCCTTTGTGGAATGGATATTCTAAACATACAGGAAATCAACAAGAATATGGAAATAACATCGGTTCCCAATTCGCCGGATTATGTTGTCGGTGTCTTGAATATGCGGGGACGAATCGTCACAATTATCGATGTTTGCAAAAAATTAGGACTCCCCAAAATGCCGATCACCAGTACGCGGAGAAATATTATTGTCAATTCCCAGAATGAGTATATCGGTTTGCTGGTTGATAAAGTTGCCGAGGTTGTACCGGCTGAATGGCGAAAAGTCACGCCGCCGCCATCGAATGTGCGTGGCGTTCAGGGAAAATATTTTGAGGGTGTTTACAAAAAAGAAAATGCCTTGGTTGCCATCCTGGATATTGAGGAAGTGCTAAAGGATGAAAATGTTGTCACATAGTTCGGTTGAATAAGTGATACTTATCTGATTATTTATGTTAAAGATTAATCCACAAGAATTACAGGTGTTGACCGCATATATTTACGATATTTGCGGGATTCAACTGGATACCTCAAAAGAATATCTGATCAAAACACGATTGGACCCCATAGTTAAATCTAATCATTGCGCATCATACAGTGAGTTATATTATCGGGCACGATCCGATCGCACCGGAAAAATTAATTCAGCCATTATCAATGCCATTACAACCCCTGAAACCCTGTTCTTTCGAGATAAGATGCCCTTTGATATTCTACGAGAACACTTGATTAGAACATTGGTTCAAAAAAAATCCAATAGCTTCATGCCCGGTCAACTTCGCATCTGGAGTGCCGCAAGCTCAACAGGACAGGAGATTTACAGTATTGCCATTGTTCTTCAGGAAGTGATCAGCGATCTGAAAAAACATCGTGTTTCATTAATTGCAACAGACATTTCTGATGTTGTCCTGGAAATTGCAAAGGCAGGACGATACAATAAATTTGAAGTTTCTCGTGGATTAACCAAACAGCAACTCGAAAAATATTTTATAGAAAAGGATCAATACTGGCAGCTCAAAAATGAAATTCGAGAAATGGTGCGGTTCCAAAAATTCAATCTCATGCAATCCTTAACTGGACTGGGTAAATTCGATATAGTGTTTTGCCGCAATGTTGCCATTTATTTCCCCCTGGAGGACCGAAAAAAGCTGTTCGACCGAATTGCCGATGTCATTGTGCCGGATGGTTACCTGTTTATCGGCGCATCAGAGTTCTTGACTGGTATTAGTGATCGATTCAAGGCAGTACGACAAGGGAAGACAATTTATTATCAAAAAACAAAATAAATGCCGCATGTTGCGGCCAGCAGGCAAACTATGGAATTAAATATGCCAACACATCCTGTAATCCTTATTGTTGACGATGTTCCAATCAACTTGAAGGTATTGCGGGCACATCTTGAACCCTCCGGTTATAAGGTGTTGGAGGCAGGAAGTGGACATGAAGCCCTGAACCAGGCTGTGAAAAATCCGGATTTAATTTTATTGGATATCATGATGCCGGGTATGGATGGCATGGAAACCTGTCAACATTTAAAAGCCAATCCTGACACAAAGGATATTCCAGTTATTTTTTTATCGGCACTCACAGACCCGGAAAGTCGAACCGGCGCGTTGGCTATAGGTGGGGTGGATTTTATTATCAAGCCATTTGATGAAGAAGAATTGCTTGCGCGTGTAAACATCCATTTGACCCTTCGCTATCAAAAAATTCAATTGAGAAAATATGCGTCTGAACTCGAACAAATGGTCGAGGATCGAACACGTCAACTGGTTCATGCAGATCGTCTGGCTACCCTGGGCACCTTTTCCGCTGGTATGGCCCATGAAATAAACAATCCAAATACATTTATTGCGGGAAACATTCAGGTGCTTCAGTTATACTGGCAAATTGCCCACCCTGTATTAAAAAAATATGTGGATGAGGATTCATCCGGACGCCTGTCAAAAATGACAGATCAAATTGAGGATGTTTTCAATGATATGCTTGAGGGCAGCCGACGCATTTCAACAATCGTCAATAGCTTAAAAACCTATGCCCGACAGGGTGGCGTAAACAAAGAAAATGTCAAACTCCAAACCATTATCACCGATGCGCAAAAATTACTCCAACATCGAATAAAAAAAGGGATAACCATTGAGATGAATGTCCCTTCGGATTTGTCTGTTTATTGTGATTTCCAGAGTCTGTCTCAAGTCTTTGTCAACCTGTTAAACAACGCAGTTGATGCCCTGGATGAGCAACCAGGCAAAATCGTAATTCTAGCAGACAAACAAAACGATCAAATAGTTATTCATATTAATGACACCGGTTCAGGAATTCAGGAGCGATTCGCCGATAAAATTTTCGATCCCTTTTTTACAACCAAAGGAAAAGCACGCGGAACCGGTCTGGGCCTTTCCATCGTCAAAGGCATCATTGAAAAACATGAGGGAACGATTGCTTTGAATAAATCATATACAAATGGTGCGAGCTTTATGATTAAATTACCCATTTCGCACCAGTAAATAACAGGAGGTCCTTTATCATGAGCAATAAAATACAAATTCTTGTTGTTGATGATGAAAAAGAAATATTAAAAAGCATTGAACGTTATTTTTCTTTTTTTGATGATGTTGAAATGCTTTTTGCCTCAACCTTTGAGGAAGCCACTGAAATTATAGAGAAAAATCACCCACGAATGTATATTCTGGATATCAATTTACCCGATGGCAATGGTCTCAAGCTGGTCAAAAAAATTAAGCAACATTCAGCCGCCAATCAGGTGATTATGATTACAGGTGCAAGCGATTTGGATCGTGTATTTGAAGCCCTTGAATCCGGTGCCAATGATTATTTGACCAAACCACTGGATATGGCGATCTTACGTTCCATCGTTTCCGAGGCAGTGGAACGTTTCAGACGCTGGTATGATTTGATAAAATTAGAACTTCAAATTAAACAGCAGGGATAACGAATTATTTCGTTTGTTTTTCCAACTTGTTTATGATATATTTCTATTTTTAAAATAAATTATTTGTCAGTCATGTAACCATTTTGAAAATATTGATTATTCAAATGGTTATAGCTGCCATGCGTCATTTTGTCCAATTTTTATAAGCGGGATGTCTCGCGATAAGGAGGTTAATTAATGACTGAATCTGACCAACAACAGAGCCACCCAACCGAAATGGTTCCACAAGTGGAATCAAATGAACCCCAAACAGTCGATGCTATGGGAGAAGCTCAAAAGCTTTCGACCATCAGAAACATATTACTGGGCGGTCAGGACGATAAATATGGCTCCCGACTGACTGAACTTGAGCAAAAATTTGAGACAGCCAGAGAGAGTTTGGCTGACCAGACCAAAGAAACATTGTCTGGTTTGGAAAAACAGATTTCATCAGAGTTTGAATCGCTTACCCAGCACATAACAAGTCAGGTAAAACAAGAATTTGAAACCTACACAGAAAAACTGGACGCTGAAAAAAAAGAGCGGTATACATCCATTGAAAAGTTCGTTACACGCCTGGATCAACTGGAAACTGAAACAAACTCACAACTAAAGGATATAAAAACTCAGATTCAAGGTATAGAAAAGACCCTTCAGGAAAAAATATCCAATCAGGTTCAGGCCATCAAAGATGACTTACAGGCTGAATTTGATACCTTGTCTGATAATATTCAGTCAAAAATTAACCAACAAACGCAAAGCAAAATCGAGCGAACTGAACTGGCCGGCTTTTTCAAGGAATTTGCAGACCGATTCAGTTTATAAGCCAAAAGTGATCAATCAAAACATTGCCCGGAGGTTGTATGGCCACTGAATTTCCACCACAGACAATCCATGAATCCGATTCGAAAGAACTGGATGAATTAAGAGAGCTGCTCCTGGGACCAGAAAAAAGGGACTTGCATCATATTAAGAAACGACTGGATGACCCCACTTTACGTGCGTTGGAGGTCAGCCGGGTGCTTCCAGAAGCTATAGCTCATCGTATTTCCAGAGATAAAAAACTATCAAAGGCGCTTCATCCGGTGATTGAGGACAGTCTTGATTCCTATTTGCGCACACATTCACAAGCCATTTCTGATGCCATCGTTCCTGTGATGGGTGAAAGCCTGAAGACTGCCTTATATATCAAAGTTAGAAATAAACTTGAAACAATCAACAATTTTTTTGTTCGGAATTTTTCCCCCAAAGGTCTTCAATGGCGACTTGAGGCCTACCGCTCAAAAAAATCAATGGATGAAATCATTCATTTTCATACATTGCGATATCGGGTTGAGCAGGTTTTTATTATTCATCGTGAGACCGGAAAAGTTTTGCAGCATGTCTCAGAATTCAAGGACGAGGCGATTGAAGAAGCCAGCATGTTTTCCGAGACACTCAAAGCCATTCAATCCTCGGCCGCCCATGAAAATGATCCTTCAGTTAACACGCTCCAATTGGGCAATCATACAGTATGGGTCGAACAAGGCACGCATCTGATGCTTGCCGGTGTCATTCGCGGAACTCCCTCCTATGAGCTTCGACAGGTTTTCAAAAAAACACTGAATAAAGTCGAAGATGACTTTCGTGAAGAACTCCACTCATTTACAGGGGATGCCACGCCATTTAAATCATGTGATGATTTACTCAAATCCTGCCTCAAAGTGGAATATGGCAAAAAAGAAACCAGCTTGAAACCGCTTGGGATTTTAACAGGGCTGATCTTGTTGATTGTTTGTTTGTGGGGGATAACCTCTATCTATGATACCATTAAGTGGAACCGGTATATTGATCAACTCAATGATGCCCATGGGATAGTCGTCACCAGCCATGAAAAACACGGTCGTCATTTCTACGTATCCGGCCTGCGAGATCCAATGGCCGCTGATCCAAATCAAATGTTGATAGAATACAATATTGCCCCCAATCGGGTAACATCGGAGTGGGAACCCTATTTTGCGCTTCACGAAGATATTATCAGTCAACGTGCCCGAGAAATACTCAATGCGCCAGAAACTGTTTCATTTAAATGTAAAAATGGCGTTTTGTATGTATCCGGCCTGGCATCAAACCAGTGGATTGAAAATGCGCACAAAAAATCCCCAACAATTCCAGGGGTTATTCGCCTGAAACAAGAAAACTTGTTTGATATTAATGCCAGTGAACTATTCCTCGCAAGAGTCAGTGTTCAATTGGAACCGCCTCAAACAGTCTTTATGAGTTTTGATGATGGCACATTAACGCTGACCGGATCCGCACCCCATCAGTGGATCAGCAAGATGCGCCAAAAAGTCCGCACCATTCCTGGAATCGTGCGTGTCAATGACAAAAGTCTGGTTGATATTGATATTAGTGAACTGGCAATGATCAAAGAGCGAATTGAGGGGCATATTTTCCTGTTTCGCGTGGGGGGGGCAGTACCAGTGCCCAACCAGGAAAAAATTATCCAAAACCTTTCAGCAGAAATCAACCAACTGAACAATATTATCAGTAATGTGGGACGCGGACATGTTGAAATCGTAGGACATACAGACAATTCAGGATCTGAAAAAGCCAACTTAAAGCTCAGTCAGCAGCGTGCAGAAAAAGTATTGGACCTCTTGCGCAATGTCGGTACCAATATACGTTATCTAACAGCAATCGGAGTGGGCGATAAAGAACCTTTACGCCGCTCAAGCTCTTCTATTGATCGGGAAATGAATCGAAGTGTAACATTTCGTGTCTTATTTTATTAGTTAAGCTAGGCAGAAATAACGCTCCCTGTTTAATAATTGAAATAAAATGTACGTTTTATGTAGGGGCAAACCTTGTGTTTGCCCTCGTGGATTAAATGTAGGAACGAACATTTTTGATGTCGCGTAAGGGCAGACACAAGGTCCCGGTTTAAAAAATTAAAACAAAATGTACATTTTATGGAGACATTTCATCTTAGCCCCGATAGGGGCGAAATCTTTGTAGACTGGGGCGTTAGCCCCAGATAATTGATTGCACATAGTTTCTTAGCCCCGATAGGGGCGACATAAATCTATTGATTGCTGGAAAAGATGTCGCCCCTATGG